>ERZ650307.285-NODE-285-length-28034-cov-9.242217_pt1 | contig 28034 bp, 30 predicted proteins | sample MGYA00376243_ERZ650307 | MGnify/ENA primary metagenome ERZ650307 (study PRJEB26733, sample SAMN07839242) | wastewater metagenome | biome: urban; feature: artificial channel; material: waste water | place: USA: North Carolina | collected 2016-03-31 ... | reverse complement strand
TCATTTTGCCTTGGCAACCCCTGCGCCATTGAGATCGTAAACAGGTTCTAAGCCCTGCTGCACACCTGAGCCTACGCTCCAGCCCGTTGGGTGTACGCCATCAAATATTTCAACTTGTTATCCAGACCATGCCTTGAGCAGCTTCTGAGGCAGGAATGGCTGCCTGTTTCATGTTTTACTCTGAAGGGCGGGGTTTCTCGGGGCAAATCTGATGAATATCTCCACGCTGTAGCGTAAAATCCCCCGTCAGATTTCGATACAAGATTGATTTGACACAATGCCCACCACCCACGCCGTCCGCCCCACTCCCCATTCTGCCCACGCCAGCAAGGACACGGCGACCCGTATTCTTGATACCGCAGAAGGTCTTTTTGTTGAATTTGGCTTTGATGCTACCTCGCTGCGTGCCATTACCCAGCAAGCCCACGTCAACTTGGCGGCGGTGAATTATCACTTTGGGTCTAAGGATGCACTGTTTCAGGCCGTGCTGGTGCGGCGTTTAGAGCCGCTTAATCAGCAGTGCATCGCCGAGCTGGAGGCCTTGGAGGCCTCTGGCGCACCGTTCACGGTGGAAGCCATTTTGATGACCTTTGCCCGCCCCTCGCTAACCCTGTCCAAAGACCCCGACCGAGGCGGCGCGATGTTTGTGCGCTTACTCTCCCGTGCCTTTGTTGAAAACCACCGCCTAATTCGAGATACCCTTCCCCTGCAATACAGTGAGTTTTTAGTGCGTTACCGCAATGCTTTTGCACGCGTCCTGCCCCAACTCAGCGAAGAAGAACGGGTCTGGCGGCTGCATCTGGCGTTTGGGCTGATGTTTCATGCCTTTGCCGGTAACGATATGCTAAAACTGTTCATGAAGAGCGATATCGTCTCGGCGCGTGACCCCGACACCGTGGTTAAGCATATGATTCCCTTTGTGGCAGCAGGCATGGTCACCCCGCCCTTGGGCTAAGAACACCTTTAGAACCTGTTCAAAGTCTGCGAAACACGGCTACCCCCCACCCCCCAAACGGAGCAAGACACCATGATGATGCCTGATAAGGTTGGCGAATCCACGGAGCTGCCTAACGACATTGCGCCAACCTTGCGCCTGAATGCCGATGGCCACAGCGTCAATACCCACGGCAAGGTGTGTGCCGGCTGGCTGATGGCCAAGATGGACTTGGCCGGTGCGCTCGATGCCGAGCATGTCGCCCAAGGTGAAGTCACCACTGTGGCGGTCAACGCGTTTCAGTTTGCTGCGCCGATTCAGGTGGGGGATGTGTTAAGCCTATATGTTCGGCGGCTGCGGACGGGCGAAAAGTCGATTACCAGCAAGGTGTCGGTGTTTGCCGAGCGGCAAACCGGCGAGTGCGTCGAAATCACCGAGGCCGTGATGACCTTTGTGGCGATTGACGGCTTGGGGCGGTCGCGGAATATTCACGCCGCGCACTGAGCTGTACGGCACAGTCGTTGCCCTATCTTAAATAAGCCCCCTTCCAAGTTGCCCCACATGCACCTCACCCTTTATTTTCGCGAATACTGCAGCTTGTGCCATGCCATGCGTGACGCACTGCGCCCCTACCAAGCCCAGTATGGCTTTCAGCTCACCGTCTTGGACGTGGACGACGACCCTGCGCTGGTGGAACGCTTTGACGAGCTGGTGCCTGTACTGATGCAGGGGGAGGTTGAAATCTGCCATTACCATCTCGACAGCGCACGGCTAGAAGCCCTGCTGCAGGCTCCGCCACCCATTTAAACCTGCGGGAAGGGTGGGAATTCGCTAAAATCCCGCCATCTCAGCTATCCAAGGGCACCCTGCGTGCCCTTCTCTTTTGCGACTGCGACCCCGTCTATGAATCACATCCGCAACTTCTCGATTATTGCCCACATTGACCACGGTAAATCCACCCTCGCCGACCGGTTTATTCAGTATTGCGGCGGCTTGTCCGACCGTGAAATGGATGCCCAAGTGCTGGATTCGATGGACATCGAACGTGAGCGCGGCATCACCATCAAGGCGCAAACCGCCGCCCTGCGCTACAAAGCCCGTAACGGCGAAATTTACAATCTCAACCTGATTGACACCCCAGGGCACGTTGACTTCTCTTACGAAGTCAGCCGCTCGCTGTCCGCCTGCGAAGGTGCGCTGCTGGTGGTGGATGCCTCGCAAGGGGTAGAAGCCCAAACTGTAGCTAACTGCTACACCGCCACCGAGCTGGGCGTGGAAGTCGTCCCCGTCCTGAATAAAATCGACCTGCCCGCCGCCGAGCCTGACCGCGTGATTGAGGAAATCGAAGATATTATCGGCATTGATGCCCACGAAGCCGTGCGGGCTTCGGCTAAAAGCGGCATCGGGATTGAAGACATCCTCGAAGCCGTGATTGAAAAAATTCCGCCACCCAAAGGCACACTCGATGCCCCACTCAAAGCCCTGATTGTCGATTCGTGGTTTGATAATTATGTTGGCGTGGTGATGTTGGTGCGGGTGGTGGATGGCACGCTCAAACCCAAAGATAAAATTTTGTTTATGTCCACCGGCGCACAGCATTTGTGCGAACAGGTTGGCGTATTCACCCCCAAATCCGAATCGCGCCCGACCCTGTCTGCAGGGCAAGTGGGCTTTGTGATTGCGGGGATTAAAGAGCTGAAATCCGCCAAAGTGGGCGACACCATTACCCTGATGACCCAGCCCGCCAGTGCCCCACTGCCCGGCTTTAAAGAAGTGAAGTCTCAGGTGTTTGCGGGTTTGTATCCGGTAGAAAGCCACGACTACGAAGCCCTGCGTGACGCGCTCGAAAAGCTACAGCTCAACGATGCGTCCCTGCACTACGAACCCGAAGTCTCGCAGGCTTTGGGCTTTGGCTTCCGCTGCGGCTTTTTGGGCTTGCTGCATATGGAGATTGTCCAAGAGCGGCTAGAGCGCGAATACGACATGGACCTGATTACTACCGCCCCAACGGTGGTGTACGAGGTGCTGATGAAAGACGGCACTTTACTGGAGGTCGAAAACCCATCCAAGCTGCCCGACCTCGCCAAAATCGAAGAAATCCGCGAGCCGATTATTGTTTCGACCATCTTGGTGCCCCAAGAATACGTCGGCGCGGTCATGACCTTGTGCAACCAAAAACGCGGCGTGCAGCGCAATATGCAGTATCTGGGGCGGCAAGTGATGCTGACCTACGACATGCCGATGAACGAAGTGGTGATGGACTTCTTTGACAAGCTGAAATCCACCAGCCGAGGCTACGCGTCCCTCGATTACGACTTCAAAGAATTCCAAGTCTCGGATTTGGTCAAACTGGATACGCTGGTGAATGGCGAAAAAGTTGATGCCCTCTCGGCCATCGTCCACCGCTCGACCAGCGTCTACCGTGGTCGTGCCGTGGCCGCCAAAATGCGCGAGCTGATTCCGCGTCAGATGTTTGATATTGCCGTTCAGGCCGCCATTGGCAGCCATATTATTGCCCGCGAAACCATCAAAGCCTTGCGTAAAAACGTCCTGGCCAAGTGCTACGGCGGCGACATTACCCGTAAGAAAAAGCTGTTGGAAAAGCAAAAAGCCGGTAAACGCCGCATGAAGCAAGTGGGCAATGTGGAAATCCCACAAACCGCCTTCTTGGCGATTTTGCAAGTCAGCGACAAGTAAGCCCAAAAGGACATCCGACACATGAACTGGACCATTATCTTTGCCCTGCTGGCACTTGCGGGGCCGATTGTGATTGCCGCCTCGGCCAAGCGACGCCCCGAGGAAAAAGAACAGCCTGCCGGCGTGCAAGCCGGCTATCTGGCCTTGGTGCTGGGGGGCTTTGGCTTGCTGGCGCAGTTCATGAGCTTCTCTGCCGTGATGCTGGTGTTTGTGCTGGTAACGGGCGTGGTAACGGGGCTGAATCGCTGGCTACTGGTCAAACGCCGCGCGGCAGACAGCATTGAGCCGCATTATGTGGAATACGCCAAAAGCTTCTTCCCCGTGATTTTGGCGGTGTTTGTGCTGCGCTCGTTTCTCGTGGAGCCGTTCCAAATCCCGTCTTCTTCCATGCGCCCTGGCTTGGTGGTGGGGGACTTTATCTTGGTCAATAAATTCACCTACGGCATCCGCGTGCCGGTGCTGAATACCGTGCTGCTGCCGGTGAATAAGGTCGAACGGGGCGATGTGGTGGTGTTTAACTTCCCGCTCGACCCCAACGTCAACTTTATTAAGCGGGTGATAGGCTTGCCAGGGGATAAAGTCGAATACCGCGACAAACGCCTGACCATCAACGGCAAAGCCGTGCCCGCCGAGGCAAGCGGCACCTACAGCTACACCGAAAAAGGCAATAAGCTGGTACACACCGACCAGCTCACCGAAACACTGGGTGAGCGCAGCTACACCACGCTGAACGAAGACACCAAGCCCTCGCTGTTTGTGGCCGCCGTCAGCCCGTTTGAGCACAAAGACCAGTGCCAATACACCGAAAGTGGCATGGTCTGCACCGTCCCCGCTGGGCAGTATTTAACCATGGGCGACAACCGCGACAACAGCCACGACGGGCGGTACTGGGGCTTTGTTGATGACAAGCTACTGGTGGGTAAAGCCTTTTTTGTCTGGATGAACCTCAGCACGCCCTCCCGCATTGGGCACAGCATTCGCTAATCCCTTTCTTTAGCCATGACGCACACACAGCTCCCTTGCTGTTCTGCTGCGTCTGGCGACTCAAGACCCCTGCCGCCGCGATGGACCGCTGGGGGTCTGCTCAACAGAAACCGAATACCGTGACCACGCTTTCCCTTGAACGCCTTTCTCGCCAGCTAGGACATGGCTTTACGCAACCTGCCTTGCTCCGCCAAGCCCTGACCCACCGTAGCTACGGCGCCACGCACAACGAACGTCTTGAATTTGTCGGTGACAGCATTCTGAATTACACCGTGGCGCGGATGCTGTTTGAACATTTTCCGCAAGCGGCAGAAGGCGAATTGTCACGGCTACGTGCCAATCTCGTAAACCAAGTCACCTTGGCAGAAATTGCCCGTAGTTTGGACCTTCGCACCAGTTTGTTTTTGGGTGAGGGCGAGCTCCGTAACGGCGGCTGTGACCGTGCTTCAATCTTGGCTGATGCACTCGAAGCCTTGTTTGCGGCGGTCTGCTTAGATGCCGACTTTGCCACTGCCGAAGCCGTGGTGCGCCGCCTCTATCAATCGCGTATTGCCGCCATCAACTTGCAGCAGCCTGCCAAAGATGCCAAAACGCGGCTGCAAGAAGCCCTGCAAGGGCGGCGGTTGCCGCTGCCGAAGTATCTGATTGCCGCCCAATCTGGCGAAGCGCACGAGCAGACGTTCCAAGTCTCTTGCGACATTGCCAGCCTGAATATTCGCACCACAGGGCAGGGCAGCAGTCGCCGTGTTGCCGAGCAACAAGCTGCCGAAGCCGCCTTGTCGCAGATGGCCGCCCTGCCCCTTAACCGCAAAAAATGAGCCTACCGATGACCGACCTCTCACTGCCCCTGACCGACCTTCCCGCTGCCGACCTCCCCGAAGTAGACCCTCTGTTTCGCTGCGGCTTTGTGGCGATTGTGGGCCGCCCTAACGTGGGCAAATCCACCCTGATGAATCACCTTATTGGGCAAAAAATCAGTATCACGTCCAAAAAAGCCCAGACCACTCGCCACCGCGTTCACGGCATTGAAACCCGTGCCAAAGCGCAATATATTTTTGTCGATACCCCAGGCTTTCAAACCCGCCACCTCGGCGCGTTAAACGAAGCCCTGAACCGCAGCGTGCGCGATACCTTGTCGGATGTCGACTGTGTGTTGTTTTTGCTCGAAGCCGGCAGACTCACCCCCGCCGACCGCGAAGTGATTGCCCTGTTGCCGCAGCATCGTCCGGTGATTTTGGTGGTCAATAAAGCTGACCGACTCAAAGACAAAGCCGTGCTGGCCGCGTTTATGCTGACCGCCAGCCAAGCCTTTCCCTTTGCCGAAATTGTCTCGGTCAGTGCCAAACACGGCCACCGCCTTGATACGCTGCTGCAGGTGATTGAACCTAAGCTGCCGCTGAGCGTGCCGCTCTACCCCGAAGACATGGTGACCGACAAAAACGAGCGGTTCTTGGCTTCGGAAATCGTCCGCGAAAAGCTGTTCCGCTACCTTGGCGAAGAACTGCCCTATTCGATGAACGTAGAAATCGAAAAATTCGAGATGGAAGGCACCATGCGCCACATTTGCGCGGCGGTGCTGGTGGATAAAGCGGGGCAAAAAGCCATTTTGATTGGACGAGACGGCGAGCGGATGAAAAAAATTGCCACCGAAGCCCGTACCGATATGGAAAAGCTGTTTGATGGCAAGGTCTTCTTAGAAGTCTGGGTCAAGGTGAAATCAGGCTGGGCGGATGAGGTTCGGTTCTTGAAGCAGTTTGAGATATAAAATCTCCCTTTCACATCCTCCCCCGCCTAAAGACGGGGGATTCCTACTGCGGTCAGGCTTACGCCTGACCCACTTCGGCGGGTCAGCCAAGGCGAAATAATGCGCATGTTTTTTACGAATTTCAACGCAGGATCACCCGAGTCTCGCAGATCGTAAACCGCTTCTAACAAGCGGTGTCCCCGCTCTAAAAAATTGATCGCACCGACCACATCGGCGTGGTTCTCGTAGCCACATGCGACGGAAGACGTTCCATGACAGAAACTATACCTTTGTGGCGGCGCACCAATTGCGGTGATTCGGCAATACATTGAACAACAGCAAAACGCCGCACTAGCAAATACAGAGAGCGGGTGCTTGCCCACTCTGGCAAAAAGCCCCAGCTCGACCGGCAAAGTATGCGGTCGGGCTGGGGCTTTTTTGGGGGGGAGGGGGGCTCAATGGCTTAACCCGCCCCGCTCGAATATCGGATTAGGTTTCCGTGTTTAACTTTTTCCATTCGTCGGTGAGTAGACCAGAGAACCCCCAATCTTCCTCGTTGATTTCCTGAATCACGATATGGGTATGCTCCGGCTTTTTGCCAAGGACGCGTACCAGAGAGTCGGTGATGTCTTTCACCAACTCGGCCTTCTGCGCTCTGGTCGCGCCCTTGGTGATTTGAATGTTGACGTAGGGGGCATGGTGTTGATGTCCTAGTCCAGCAGAGCCAAGCCCGCCGCCAAGTCAGCCTGCACGTCGGCTACATATTCCAAGCCCACGGCCACCCGCACCAAGCCTTCGACAATCCCCGCCCGCTCGCGCACGTCGGGGGCAACCCGTCCGTGGGTGGTGGTGGCAGGGTGGGTAATGGTCGATTTTACGTCACCGAGGTTGGCTGTAATCGATACCAGTTGCGTGGCATTGATGAGCTTCCACGCGGCTTCGCGCCCACCCTTGACCACAAAACTCACCACGGCACCGCCCGCGCTTTGCTGCTGCATGGCCAAGGCGTGCTGGGGATGGCTTAGGAGGCCAGGGTAATAGACGCGCTCAATCAGCGGCTGGGTTTCAAGCCACTGCGCCAAGATCAGGGCATTGGCACATTGACGTTCTAGCCGGACGAAGAGCGTTTCTAGCCCCGACAGCAGCACCCATGCGTTAAACGCCGACAAGGTGGGGCCGGTGCTACGGACATAGAGATAGACTTTTTCAATCAGCGCGTGGCTACCCACCACTGCCCCGCCCAGCACCCGACCGTGGCCGTCGATATATTTGGTGGCCGAATGCACCACCAAGTCCGCGCCCAAGCTCAGGGGGCGTTGCAGTGCGGGGGAGCAGAAGCAGTTATCCACGGCCAGCAAGGCACCGGCAGCGTGGGCGATGTCGGCAATGGCGCGAATATCGGCGATTTCGGTCAGCGGATTGGACGGCGTTTCAAGGAAGAACAGCTTGGTATTGGGGCGCACAGCGGCTTGCCATGCAGCCAAGTCGGTCGGCGGCACAAAGGTTACTTCGATACCAAAGCGCGGCAAAATCGTACCGAGGAGCTGCACCGTCGCGCCAAACAGGCTTTGCGAGGCCACGAGGTGGTCGCCCGCCGACAGCAGGGTTTGCACCAAGGCTTGAATCGCCGCCATGCCACTGGCCGTGGCAATGGCGCGTTCGCCGCCCTCTAAGGCCGCCAGCCGTGCTTGAAACGCGCTGACGGTGGGGTTGGTAAAGCGCGAGTAGGTAAAACCTTCGACCTCGCCGGAAAACAGCTTGGCAGCTTCTTCGGCGGAGTGGCATTTGAAGCTGGAGGTCAAAAACAGGGCTTGGCTGTGTTCGAGGTAGTCGGAGACTTCACGACCCGCACGAATAGCGAGGGTTTCGGGGTGGCAGTGTTCAGGCATTAAAGTCATGGTCTGGGGGCGCGAAAGCGTAAAAAAGGGGGAACGGGGGATGATAGCACTCCCACTGCCGATGGAGTTTCGGCGTGAGTATTCGTATGGCAAAGGGAGAAGGGGAATCAATCCAACGCTGCCGCGCCCCTAATACATACCCCCTCACGAAACCCTGCTTCTATTCTTGACTAAATTGGTTGGTTATTTTACGCTTACGCTATCAACTAGGGATTGGCGTGTTTGCCAAGCCAATACGCTTCCCCTCATTAAGGAGACCGCCATGCGCCTCACCACCAAAGGTCGTTTTGCCGTAACTGCCATGCTTGATTTGGCCATGCGCGATGCCAACGGCCCCGTTACCCTTGCTGGGATTAGCGAACGCCAAGGCATTTCCCTGTCCTACCTCGAACAACTCTTTGGCAAGCTGCGCCGCGCCGCGCTGGTTGAAAGCGTGCGCGGCCCTGGCGGCGGCTATTGTTTAGCCAAAAGCCCCGATGCCTTGTCGGTTGCCGATATTATCTTGGCGGTCGATGAGCCGCTCGATGCCACCCAGTGCGGCGGCCACGAAAATTGTCACGACAACCACCGCTGCATGACTCACGACCTCTGGACCGACCTCAGCAAGACGCTATTTGCCTATCTGGCCAATGTGTCGCTGGGGGATTTGCTGGCCAAGCAACGTGCCAAAGACTGCGCAAAAACCCAAGATAGCCCGCTGCAAGACCGCCGCGCGAGTACCGAAAAAACAGCCGCCGCAGCCTGACCCTTTCGCAGACTGCCCCTGCCTTTTTGGCCGCCCCCTCCCTACTCTGGGGCGGCTTTAGATTCCGCCAAGTAAGGTATCCCGATGAACGCCACTGCCCACCCCTATCCCATTTATCTCGACTACTCGGCCACCACACCGGTAGACCCCCGCGTGGCCGAGGTCATGATTCCCCATCTCTGCGAACACTTTGGTAACCCCGCCAGCCGCAGCCATGCCTATGGTTGGGAAGCCGAAGCAGCGGTTGAAAATGCCCGCGCCGAAGTCGCCAAGCTGGTCAACTGCGACCCCAAAGAAATCGTCTGGACCTCGGGCGCGACCGAGTCCAATAATCTGGCGATTAAAGGCGCGGCATATTTTTACCAGACCAAGGGCAAGCACCTGATTACGGTCAAAACCGAACACAAGGCCGTGCTCGACACCTGCCGCGAGCTCGAACGCCACGGGTTTGAAGTCACCTATCTGACCCCGCTTGAAAACGGCCTGCTCGACCTTGATGCCTTTTTGGCTGCGATTCGGCCTGACACCATTTTGGCGTCGGTGATGCTGGTCAATAACGAGATTGGCGTGGTGCAAGACTTGGCGGCACTGGGCGATATTTGCCGCAGCAATGGGGTGATTTTCCATGTCGATGCGGCGCAAGCCACGGGCAAGGTCGAGATTGATTTGGCGGCCTCTAAAGTCGATTTGATGAGCTTCTCCGCCCATAAAACCTACGGCCCCAAGGGCGTGGGAGCCTTGTATGTTCGCCGCAAACCCCGCATTCGGCTCGAAGCCCAAATGCACGGTGGGGGGCATGAACGCGGGATGCGCTCCGGCACCTTGGCGACACACCAGATTGTCGGCATGGGCGAAGCCTTCCGCCTCGCACGGCTGGAAATGGCCAGCGAAAATGCCCGCATTACCGCCCTGCGTGACCGGCTGTGGGCAGGGCTGTCGGAAATGGCCGAGGTCTATGTGAATGGCGACCTGACCCAGCGCGTGCCGCACAACCTCAACGTCAGCTTTAACTTTGTTGAGGGTGAAAGCCTGATTATGGCGATTAAAGAGCTGGCGGTTTCGTCGGGCTCGGCCTGTACCTCGGCTTCGCTTGAGCCTTCTTATGTCTTGCGGGCTTTGGGGCGCAGCGATGAGCTGGCGCACAGCTCGATTCGGTTTAGCATTGGGCGGTTTACCACCGAGGCAGAAATCGACTTTGCGATTACGCTGCTCAAAGCCAAAATCGGCAAGCTGCGTGACCTGTCCCCGCTATGGGAAATGCACCTAGACGGGGTGGACTTGGCCACGGTGCAGTGGTCGGCGCACTAACCCCCCTTATTGTGGACACGCCCTGCGCGTGCCTGCTCTCTGAATTCAGTATCTAAAGGACTCTTATCATGGCTTACAGCGAAAAAGTATTAGACCACTACGAAAACCCACGCAATGTCGGGGCTTTTGAAAAAGGGGATGACACCGTTGGCACCGGCATGGTCGGCGCACCAGCGTGTGGCGATGTGATGAAGCTGCAAATCAAGGTCAACGAAGCCGGTGTGATTGAAGATGCCAAGTTTAAAACCTACGGCTGCGGCTCGGCGATTGCCTCGTCTTCGCTGGTGACCGAGTGGGTCAAGGGCAAAACCCTAGACCAAGCACTGAGCATTAAAAACAGCGCGATTGCCGAAGAGCTGGCCTTGCCACCGGTTAAAATCCACTGCTCTATCCTTGCCGAGGATGCCATCAAGGCGGCGGTAAGCGATTACAAAGCCAAACACGGAGCGTAAATCATGGCGATTTCTCTGACCGAGCGGGCGGCCAACCATGTCCGCCAATTTATCGCCAAGCGCGGCAAAGGCGTGGGCTTGCGGCTGGGGGTCAAAACCTCGGGCTGCTCTGGCATGGCGTATAAGCTGGAATTCGTCGATGTCGCCCACGACGACGACTTGCGCTTTGAATGCCACGGCGTGACGCTGTTTACCGATGCCAAAAGCTTGGCCTACATTGACGGCACCGAGCTGGACTTTGTCAAAGAGGGGCTGAACGAAGGCTTTCAGTTCAACAACCCCAACTCGAAAAACGAGTGCGGGTGTGGCGAAAGCTTCAACATCTAACTATGAACCTTAACCAAGACTTTTTCGCCCTTTTTGGGCTGCCATGGGGCTTTCGCCTTGACCGCGCCACCCTTGATACCGCCTACCGGCAGATTCAGGGCGAAGTCCACCCCGACCGCTTTGCCAGCCACAGCCCCGCCGAACAACAGCGGGCGTTGCAGTGGGCCACCCACGCTAACGAGGCGTATCAAACGCTGAAATCCCCGCTGAGCCGTGCCCGCTATTTGCTGTCGCTGCATGGGGTGGATACCGCCGAGCAAACCAACACCGCGATGCCGGTTGATTTTTTGATGGCGCAAATGGACTGGCGGGACGAGATGGCGGCGGCGCAAGCAGGACGCGATGCCGAAGCCCTCGAAGCCCTGTCGCACACAGTCTGCGAAGAAGCCCGCACGCTGACCCAAGCCCTCGCCACCCTGCTGGATGACGAAGCAGACTACCCCGCTGCGGCAGGCTTGGTGCGCAAGCTCCGCTTTTTAGACAAGTTTGAACAAGATATTGGTGACGCGCTCGAAGCGCTACTCGACTGAGTGGGCTTTTTCGCTTGGTATTTTCCCTTTTAGGCTTCCTCTGCTATGGCTTTGCTACAAATCGCCGAACCCGGCCTCTCTACCGCCCCCCATCAACACCGCTTGGCGGTTGGCATTGACCTTGGCACGACCCATTCGCTGGTTGCCACGGTACGCAGCGGCGCGGCCACGGTGCTGCCGGACGAAACCGGCTTTAACCTGCTGCCCTCCGTGGTGCGCTATGCCCCCGATGGGCTGGTGGAGGTCGGCCACATTGCCCGTGCCCACCAAAGCGACGACCCCGCCAATACCATTGTGTCGGTCAAGCGATTTATGGGACGCGGGCTTAAAGATGTCGTTGCACCGGCAGATTTCCCGTATCGCTTTGCCACCACGCCAGGCATGGTGCAGCTCCATACACGGGCGGGGGTCAAAAGTCCGGTCGATATTTCGGCGGATATTCTGCGCACCCTCAAAACCCGTGCCGAAGCCCATCTGGGTGGCGAGCTGATTGGGGCGGTGATTACCGTCCCCGCCTATTTTGACGATGCCCAACGCCAAGCCACCAAAGATGCCGCCCAACTGGCGGGGCTGAACGTGCTGCGCCTGCTGAACGAACCCACCGCCGCTGCGATTGCCTATGGGCTGGATAACGCTTCCGAAGGCACGTTTGTGGTGTATGACTTGGGGGGCGGCACATTTGATGTGTCGATTCTCCGGCTGACCCGTGGGGTGTTCGAAGTGCTGGCCACCAGCGGCGATTCGGCACTGGGTGGCGATGATTTTGACCACCGCATTTACTGCTGGATGCTAGAAACCGCCGGCCTGTCACAGCTTTCGGCCACCGACACCCGCCGCCTGCTGACCCATGCCCGCACCGCCAAAGAAGCCCTGACCGACCAGCTCGAAGCCCCCATCATCACCCCGCTGTCGGATGGGCGCGTGGTCAATCTGACTCTGACGCAGGCCATCTTCCACGCCATTACCCGCACCTTGGTCGAAAAAACCTTGGTGCCGGTGCGTAAAGCGTTGCGCGATGCCCAGCTTCGCCCCGAGGACATTACCGGCGTGGTGATGGTGGGCGGGGCGACCCGAATGCCCAAAATTCGCCGTACCGTCAGTGCGTTTTTCCAGCAACCGCCGCTGACCAACCTCGACCCCGACCAAGTGGTTGCACTGGGTGCGGCGATTCAAGCCAACGTGCTGGCTGGCAATAAGGCCGAAGACGATTGGCTGTTGCTGGATGTGCTGCCGCTTTCCCTAGGCATTGAAACCATGGGCGGGCTGACTGAAAAAATCATCCCGCGCAACAGCACCTTGCCCACCGCCCGCGCCCAAGAGTTCACCACGTTTAAGGACGGCCAAACCGCGATGGTAGTGCATGTGGTGCAAGGCGAACGGGAGCTGGTCGAAGACTGCCGCAGCTTGGCGCAATTTACTTTGCGGGGGATTCCGCCGATGGTGGCGGGCGCGGCGCGGATTCGTGTCACTTTCCAAGTAGATGCCGATGGCCTGCTGTCGGTTTCTGCCCGCGAACAAACCACCGGCACAGAGGCCCGCATCGAGGTCAAACCGGCTTATGGCCTAGACAGCACCGAGGTGACCCGCATGTTGACCGAATCACTGACCCACGTTCGGGAAGACATTGATGCCCGCAAGCTGCGCGAAGCCCAAGTCGATGCCGAAGGGCTAATTGCCACCACCGAAGCCGCGTTGGCCGTCGATGGCGATTTGCTCAACGCCGAAGAACGGGCAGTGGTCGATGCCGCCCTCGCTGCGGCACACCACGCCAAAGCGGGCAACGTGACGGCGGCCATCAACCGTGCGATTGGGGGGCTGAACGAGGCTACCGGCGAATTTGCCGCCCGCCGTATGAACCGCAACCTGCAGCAGGTGCTGACCGGTCAAAATATCCGCAATTTGTAAAGAAGCCCTACCATGCCCAATATTATCGTTTTACCCCATGCCACCCTGTGCCCAGAAGGCGCGATGTTTGCGGCTGAGCCCGGCCAAAGCATCTGCGAAGCCTTGCTGCACAACCATGTGGACATCGAACACGCCTGTGAAATGAGCTGTGCCTGCACCACTTGCCATGTCATTATCCGCGAAGGCTTTGATTCGCTTGAGCCCTCCGACGACCTCGAAGACGACTTGCTGGACAAAGCATGGGGGCTAGAAGCCCAGTCGCGGCTGTCTTGCCAAGCCTTGGTCGGCGACGTGGATTTGGTGGTGGATATTCCAAAATACACGCTGAACCACGCCAGCGAAGGGCACTAATCCGCACCCCAAGGAGCACCTCAGCATGAAATGGACAGACACCTTTGATATTGCCATCGCCCTCAGCGAAACCCATGCCGAGGTAGACCCTAAGGCCGTGCGCTTTACCCAGTTGATGAAGTGGGTCATGGCCTTGCCGGACTTTAACGACGACCCCGCCCATTGCGGTGAGCGCATCCTCGAAGCCATCCAAATGGCGTGGATAGACGAGGTCGAATAGGCCGCCGTATGCGTATCGTCATTTCCCTTGCCCACCAAACCTTGACCCTGCTGGATGCCAGCGGCGCGGTGGTGGCGCGTTACCCTGTCTCCACCGCCAAACGGGGTGCGGGCGAGCAGCGCGGCAGCTACCAAACTCCACGCGGCGAACACCGGATTCGCGCCAAAATTGGGGCGGGGGCGGCACGGGGCGCGGTGTTTAAAGCGCGGCGGCTGACAGGGGAGATTTGCACGCCTGCCGCTTATGCCGCCGACCCTGACCGCGACTGGATTTTGACCCGCATTCTGTGGCTGGCGGGCTGCGAGCCAGGGCGCAATCGCTTTGGGGCAGTCGATACCCAAGGCCGCTATATCTATATCCACGGTACGCCGGATGCCGTGCCGCTGGGGGTGCCGGCCTCGCATGGCTGTGTGCGGATGCACAGCGATGACCTCATCACCCTTTTTGAGGGTGTGCCGGTCGGCACCGCCGTCACCCTCACCGAAAACTAACCATGCCTTCTTTTTCTTTGTATCGTGACGGTGCTGGGTTGGCCAGCCGGTGGGTAAAAAGTCTGTTGCTGGGCGGACTCTGGGCGGTGACAGCCCATGCCCAGCCTGTCGTGCAGACCTATTTGCACCAGCACCAGCAAGCCCCGCTGATTGCCCCCGCGCCTAACCCCCAAACCGCTGGCGCACCGTGGATTCGGATAGGCATTGCCAGTCAAACGCTGACTTTTTTTGATGCCCGAGGCCATGCGCTGCGCTGGTATCCCATCGCCACCGCCAAACGAGGGGTTGGCGAAACCGAGAACAGCTACCAGACCCCACGCGGCTGGCATCGCGTCTGCGAAAAGATTGGCGACAACGCCCCTGCGGATACGATTATCTCGCGCCGCACCGTCACGCCTTGGCAATACACCCCTGCCCTCCATGCCGAGTTCCCCCAAAAAGACTGGATTTTGACCCGCATTATTTGGCTGTGCGGCACCGAGCCAGGGCTCAACCAAGGCACACGGGAAGACGGGGTGGTGGTGGATAGCTATGCCCGCTATATCTACATCCATGGGGCAGGGGGACATGTGTCGATGGGCACGCCCAGCTCTTTGGGCTGTGTGCGGATGACCAGCGATACGGTGATAGACCTGTTTGAGCAGCTTCCCGTTGGCACGGAGATTTTGATTGATGAGCACGCCTAAACAGGGCGACCTCGCCCCCGCCTTTGTGCTGCGTGACCAAAACGGCACGCCCCACGCCCTGTCGGATTTTCAGGGGCAGTGGCTGGTTTTGTATTTTTACCCAAAGGACAACACGCCCCACTGCACGGCACAAGCCTGCAGTCTGCGTGATGCGTTTGCTGATTTGCGCCGCCACGGGGCTACCGTACTGGGGGTGAGCCTAGACAGCGAAGACAGCCACCGTGCATTTGCCCGCCAACATGCCCTGCCCTTTCCGCTGCTGTCTGACCTGCACGGCACGGTGGCGCGGCAATATGGGGCGTTGTGGGATTTTTGGCTGTTTAAATACGCCAAACGACGCGCCTTTTTGATTGCCCCCAACGGGCGGATTGCCCTGTGTGAGACCAAGGTGGACGTTTCTCACGCAGCGGCACGGTTTTTGGCGTATTTGGCAGAGAGCGTGCCGGCGGCATAAGACTACACACCTCGGCTAGCCGAAAGTATCTATGGAAACCCCGCGTGCCGCCGCCGTAATAATGCAGCAACCTTTGCACAAGGTTTGCGTCGTTGTCCCCCCATTCTTTTAGAACCTGTTCAAAGTCTGGTGAACGAAGGGGTCGCTAAGGCGAAATTCGGAAAAAAACGCCGTTGGACTTCAATCCACACGCCTATTTTTGCAAATTTCAACGCAGGATCACCCGAGTCTCGCCAACCATGAGCGCGTTCTAAGACGCTCCGACTTTCAGGGTGGGGCACACAAAAACGGGGCAGCAGCAAAACAGCCTTGTGCGCAAAGCACTAAGCAAAAAATCCAATAAAATTGACCGCTTTCCTTTTCCGGCTTGTCTGGCAAAAGCCAACGAAATCACTTGAGAAGGGGGGGGGGAGCAGTCAACCTGTGACACAATAACGCCCATGAATCCAACCTGCTTCCATTGCGGGCTGCCCGTGCCTGCCGATACCCATTTTCCTATCCGCTATCGTAGCCAAACGCCGCCGGCCTGTTGCGCGGGGTGCCAAGCGGTGGCTCAAACCATTATTGATAGCGGGCTAGACGACTACTACGCCCACCGCACCGCCGACAGCCCCCAAGCCGCGCCGCTACCCGAAGAGCTTTTGGCGCAAATGCGGCTCTACGACGCGCCGGAGCTGCAAGCCAGTTTTGTGCAAATTTCCCCAGATAATCAACACGAAGCCGCCCTGATTTTGGAGGGTATCACCTGCGCTGCCTGTATTTGGCTGAACGAGCAACACATCAAACGCCTGCCTGGCGTGCATTCGGTCGAAATCAACTACACCACACACCGCGCACGGGTCAGCTGGGATGCCTCCCGCATCCAGCTTTCGACCATTTTGGAAGCCATTGCCGCCATTGGCTACCGCGCCCACCCCTACGATGCCGAACGCCAAGAAAAACTCGCCCAAGCCCAGCGTAAAACCGCCCTGAGCCGCCTATGGGTGGCGGGGCTGTCGATGATGCAGGTGATGATGTATGCCGTACCGGTCTATCTGGCACCGGATGGCGAAATTGACGCGCAATGGCTATGGCTGCTGCACTGGGCCAGCTTTTTGCTGACCTTGCCGGTGGTGGTGTATTCCGCTGTGCCGTTTTACCAAGGCACATGGCGCGACCTCAAAGCGCGGCGGGTCGGCATGGATGCGCCGGTCACCATTGGGATTTTGACCGCGTTTATCGCCAGCCTGTGGGCGCTGCTCAACAAAATTGAGCACGGGGTGTACTTTGATTCGGTGTCGATGTTTGTGTTCTTGCTGCTCGGCGGGCGTTACCTCGAAGGCTTGGCGCGGCAACGCGCGGGGGCAGCGGCGGAAAGTCTGGTCAAGCTCGTCCCCGCCTTTTGCCACCGGCTGAACGACTGGCCGCAGTCGCGCCAACCCACCGAAGCCACTGTTGCCAGTCTGGCCGTGGGCGACGTGGTACTGGTTAAGCCAGGGGAAACCTGCCCTGCCGACGGCACGGTGTGCGAAGGCAGCTCCGCCGTCAACGAATCACTGCTGACCGGCGAAAGCCAGCCGCTGCCCAAACAGGTGGGGCACGCCCTGATTGCGGGCAGCATCAACCTGACCCACCCGCTGTTGGTTGAAGTCACCCACACCGGACAACACACCAAGCTCTCCAGCATCGTCCGGCTGCTCGACAAAGCCTTGGCCGACAAGCCCCGCCTCGCCCGTTTGGCTGACCGCTTTGCCGGTTGGTTTGTGGCCGTGTTGCTGCTGGCGGCAGCCGCTTCGTTTATTGCGTGGCAGTGGATAGACCCTGCCCGCGCCATCTGGATTATGGTCGCCGTACTGGTGGTGTCCTGCCCCTGCGCCCTGTCCTTGGCGACCCCTGCCGCGCTGACCGCCGCCACCGGCAATTTGGCCGGTAAAGGGCTGTTGCTGACCCGTGGCCACGCGCTGGAAACCTTGGCCAAAGTCACCGACGTGGTGTTCGACAAAACCGGCACCCTGACCTACGGCAGCTTGCGCCACCTCGCCACCCTCCCTCTGAACGCACAATCCGAAGCCGAAGGGCTGGCCTTGGCTGCCGCGCTCGAATCCAGTGCCAGCCACCCCATCGCCCAAGCCCTCCTTGCCGCCAGCCCTGCGCCGCATGGCCACGCCGAAGCCGTCCACGCTACCGCCGGTGCGGGGGTGGAAGGCACGGTCAACGGGCGGCGTTACCGCCTTGGCACGCCGCGTTTTGTCGCCGAATGGGCGGGGGCGGTGCCTGCAGCTTTGGTCGATTGGCAGGCAGGGGCGACGGTGGTGGCCTTGGGTGACGAAACCGGTTGGATGGCCGCCTTTGCCCTCGGCGATACGGTGCGCGAAGAAGCCAGCGCACTGATGGCGCAACTCCACCGCCTCAGTCTGACCGCCCATGTATTGTCTGGGGACAACGCCGCCAGTGCACAGCGGGTCGCGGCCAGTTTAGGCATTACCCGTGTGGCGGCAGACTGTCTGCCAGAAGACAAACTCACTTACGTCGCACAACTCCAAGCCCAAGGGCGGCGGGTGCTCATGGTGGGCGATGGGGTCAACGATGCCCCCGTTTTGGCGCGAGCCGATGTCTCGGTGGCGATGGGTGGCGGCACCGATGTAGCGCGGATGAGCGGCGATATGGTGCTGGTCAATGACCATATTGCCCTGCTGGCTACCGCCGTCCGTTTGGCGCGTGCTACCTTAGCCATCATTCGACAAAACTTGGTTTGGGCGGTGGCATATAACCTCGTCGCCCTACCCTTAGCCATGGGGGGTTGGCTCACCCCGTGGTTGGCCAGTTTGGGCATGGCCAGTAGCTCATTGCTGGTGGTGATGAATGCCCTCCGACTGACCCGCTAAGAGCCTGTTTACGCCCCGCGAAACGCGGGGGAGTCTGCGTTGAAATGCCCCAAAATAGGCATATTGACTTAAACCGTAGGTCGGGTTTTAACCCGACAGCGCATCGAGATGCCACCCCGACCTACCCAGCTAGAGCATAAATAGGTTTTAGAACATGCGCCTTTGCACCTTTGGTTCCGCTTGTTATTAACCCAGCTCAGGGAGTCACCCTTGAAGCTCGACCCCGTTACACTCTTCACCGCCAATGCCATGGTCTATGTCGTGCTGACCTTGGCATTGTGGATTACCTCCCGCCTTGCGCCAGAAATTGCCGCTATCCGCTATTGGACGCGCGGCCACGCCCTGATGGCCTCGGCACTGACCTTGATTGCCTTGCTCACCCCTTTCCCTGACGGCTGGCAAGTGGTGCGCCAAATCTTGGGCAATGGGCTGTTGCTGGCAGGGCAGATGGTGATTTTTGCGGGGGTGCGCCTCTTCTTTGGACAAAAAAACCTCCGGTCGCCGCTTACCATTGCCTTTGTCACCAGCATCACACTGGTCACCCTGCTGGCGGTGCTGCTGCCTGGGTTGCCGGCGGCGGCGGCATTTACCGCCACGTTGCTCGGTGGGCTGGCTTTTGCCTGTGCGTGGGTGTTGTGGAAAGCTCGCGAACGGATGCGCAGCTTGGTGCTGCTCCCTTGCCTGTTGTCTGAATTTTTAATGGGCGTGGGATTGTTTGGGCGGGCAGGGCTGCTGATGGTGGATGTGATGACCACGGTACAAACCGACCCCATGCGGATAAGTGCCAACGTCGCAGGGTTGCTGGTAGCCATTGCAGGTGCGGTGGGCATGGCTTTGAGCTTTTGGCTGCTGATTACCGACCGCCTCGTCGCGGCCATGCAGCAAATCGCCGAACAAGATGCCCTGACGGGGGTGATGAACCGGCGCGGTTTTAGCCAAGCGATTAACCGCTTGCTGCTGCGCAAGCCCAGCCAAATTGCCGTGCTGATGCTAGACATCGACCGCTTCAAAGCCGTCAACGACACCCACGGCCACGCCACCGGCGACCGCGTCTTGGTCTGCATTGGTGAAACACTGCGGGACTCGCTTCGTGCCACCGATATTTATGCACGGCTGGGGGGGGAGGAATTTTGCGTGGTGCTGCGTGACACCACACCACGCATTGCCCGCGACATCGGCGAGCGCATCCGCAAGCGGTTTTGCACCTTGACCCAACGTGCCGACGATTTGCCAACCTGTACGCTCAGCATCGGCGTGGCTTTTGGTCGGCAAGAGGAAGTCGAAGCCCTGATGGGCCATGCCGACAGTGCCCTCTATCGCAGCAAAGCCAATGGGCGCGACCGGTTAGAAGTGTGGGATGGGCGCAGTGTCAACGATGAGACCGCCGAAGTGGTGCATGTTTGGCGGATGCGGAGTTCAGCGAGTAACGATCGTCCTGCGTAAAGACGGCGCAGGGCTTACGGGGAGGCCGCTCGCGCTGACCTGCACGGCCAGCTCAATCAAATTCAGGTCGGGATCGCGTACATACACCGACCGAATCGGCCCCGTGGCACCGGTGCGAGGCACAGGGCCTTCCGCAATCGGTACGTTGCATGCCGCCAGCCGCGCCATCACGGCCTCTAGCGGTTGGTTGACGATAAAGCACAAATCCAACGCCCCAGGCATGGGAACATGGGCTTTTGGTTCAAATTCGTGCCCCTTCAGGTGCAGATTGATTTTTTGCGCCCCAAAGCAAAACGCCTTGCGCCCCGCGCCAAAGGTTTCCAGCCGCATCCCCAACACCTCGGTATAGAACGCGATGCAGGCTTTGGGATGGGCGGTGGTGAGAACAAGGTGGTCGAGGTGGTCAATCATGAGAGTGTCCTTGTTGTGCGGTCGGGTTAAGGCGGGTGAACAAGGCTCAGAGCGTCACCCGCAACGCACGGGGCGACAAGCCGTAATGCTGGCGAAAGCGCACCGCAAACCGCGAAGCCGACGCGTAGCCGCTATCCGCTGCAATCTCGCCAATGGGGCGGGCGGTGGTTTGCAACCAGTGCAGTGCCAGCCCTAGCCGGACTTCTTCGCGTAGCTGCCGAAAAGGCCGCCCCTCCTCGCCCAAACGGCGACGCAAAGTCGAAGCCCCCACATACAGCCGCTTGGCGACATCGGCCACAGTCCACGGCGCGGCAGGGGCGGCCATCAACACCTGCTGAACGCGGACGCTCAACAAGTCATGCCGCGCTTGCAACAGACCTCCCGCCTGCCCCGTCAACTGCAAAGCCAGCAACAGGCCATCTAATGCGTGCTGTTGCAAAGCTGCTGCCGCGTGGGGGTCAGCCAGTGTGTTGAGCAAATGTGTCCACATCCGCTGGCTGTCTGGGTTGAGCGGCACACAGACCGCCGATGCCGCCGCAGGGCGCGGCAACGCGGCTGGGCTGTCGGGATAGCGACTGTGGAATTGGTGAACCAGATCAAGGGAAAAGCTCACCGTATCGGCACAATAGCCGTCGGCACTGGGGCAGTTTTCTAGGCTGAGAGACAGCCCCGCTGGCAGCAGAATCAAGTGCCGCGCATCGGCACACACGACCTCTGACCCGCCATAAAGCCGCTTTTCGCCGCGCCGGACATGGCAAATCGTCGGCAGCAAAATGGGGACATGCCGCAAAGCGTGCCGCTGCTGGACCTGAATCTGCCCGACAGCAATCTGGGTTTGGGTGTGGCAGATAGCCTCGGCCATATTAGCGGCTGTAAACCGCCGTCAACTGCGCCTTGGCCAACACGTTGCTGTTGAGCATAAAGCCCACCAACGCGCCGCTGGACTGTGCATCAATCGGCAGCGTGTCGGTTTTGAGTGCCCAGACGACAAACTGGTAACGGTGGGGCTTGTCGCCCGCAGGGGGGCACGCGCCGCCAAAGCCCGCTTGGCCAAAGTCGGTGCGCCCTTGCACCGCACCGGCTGGCAGCTTGCCGCCCGCACTGCCTGCACCGGTGGCCAAGGCCGTGGTATCGGCAGGCAGATTGACCACGGTCCAATGCCACCAGCCGCTACCGGTTGGGGCATCGGGGTCGTAGGCGGTCACCGCAAAGCTTTTTGTGCCTGCCGGTGCGCCTTTCCAGCTCAGGTGTGGCGAACGGTTGCCGCCGTCACAGCCAAAGCCTTTGAACACCTGTTGCGTGCTCAGGGGCTTGCCTTCGGCCATATCAGTACTGGTGACGGTAAAGTCGGCGGCGTGGGCGGACAAAGGCAGCAACAGGGCGGCAGCAAGGCAAAAAGTCGCTTTCATGGGGCGGTTCTCCAGTGAGGGGGATAGGTGTAATACGGCAACCAGTGTAATCCGCCTGCCCGCCGAATAGTGTGCCAATACGCTCAATATCTGTGCCAAAAAGCGCGTTTTTGGATGGTTTTAGTATGAAGCTTAGGTTTATTGCCCCTGTACTGGGGGGCGAATGGCTAAGTGCGCTGCATCAAAAATCACAGAAAACGTGCTGCCCTTGTCGGGTGTGCTTTCAATCTCAAGGCGGGCATGGTGGCGGGCGAGGACGTGTTTCACAATTGCCAACCCCAGCCCTGTGCCGCCCGTGCCGCGAGACCGGCCTCGGTCCACACGGTAGAACCGTTCAGTCAGGCGGGGGAGGTGTTCGCGGGCAATGCCGATGCCGGTGTCTTTGACGCTAAAAACGCCGCTGTCTTGGCTGACCCGCCACGCCAAGCAAATGGTGCCGCCCTCTGGGGTGTAGCGCACAGCGTTAGACACCAAGTTGCCAAACGCACTGTGCAGCTTAAATTTATGCCCCCACAGCGGAGTGTCTGCACAGGTTTCGCACATAATCTGATGCCGCCCTTGTGACAGTCCTTCGGCTTCGATAACAAGGGTGTCGAGCATGGCGGCCATATCCACCTCTTCCATCGTGTCGGGTTTGCCGCCGTTTTCTAGCCGCGATAAGGCAAGCAAATCCTCAACCAAATTCTGCATCCGCTTGGTTTGCTCCATCATCATGGGCAGAAACTGGCGGGTGGTGGCGGAATCCGGCTCGGGCATATCGGTGAGCGTTTCCAAAAAGCCCCCCACCACGGTTAGCGGCGTGCGCAGCTCGTGCGAGACATTGGCGACAAAATCACGGTGTACGGTTTGCACGCGGTCTAGCTGGGTGATGTCGCGGCTGAGTAGCAGCTTGCGGGTGGAATCGAACGGCACCAACTGTACCGACAACACTTGTTCCACCGGCTGCGATTGGCGCAGCAGCAGGGGTTGGTGATAGTTCTGCGCCAGCAAATAGTCGTGAAAGCCGGGTTGGCGCACCAAATTCGCCACCATCATCCCCACGTCCCGTCGGCGGTCTAGCCGAAAGTGGGTGACGGCCATGGGGTTGAGCCATTCGATACGGTCGTGCTCATCCAGCACCACCACGCCATCGGGCATGGCTTCACCGGCATTGATAAAGCGTTCTAGGGTGTTGACCAGCTTTTTTTGTGACAAGGCTTGCTGGCGATTTTGCCGGTAAATCAGCGCGAATACGTCTTCCCACAGCCCTTTGCCTTCTGGCGGTGCAGTGGGGGTGAGGGCGTTGAGCCAGTCCAGCAGCAAGCCCAAGTGGTAGAGGTGAAAGCCTAACCAGCCCAGTACACACAACAGCAGTACCACCGTTCCGACCAAGGGCGAAAACCAGAAGCCGATGCTGAGAGCGAACAGGCTGCAGCCCAGTAGGGCATACAGCCCCCGCAACAATAAGCTACGCATAAATCGCCTTATTTAAGCTTGGGTTGATAAACGATAACCGGTGCCTCGCACGGTTTGAATCAAGCCCGCATGGTCTGTGGGCTCTAGGGCGCTGCGGAGGCGGCGAATATGGACATCCACTGTGCGTTCTTCGACAAAAACGTGGTCACCCCACACTTGGTCGAGTAGCTGGGTACGGCTATGTACCCGCTCGGTGTGGGTCATAAAAAAGTGGAGCAAACGAAACTCGGTCGGACCGAGGTCGAGCGGCTGGCCGTTGCCGTAGACCCGATGGGTGGTGGGGTCTAGCCGTAAGCCGTTGATTTCCACGATGTCATCGGTCATTTGGGGGGCGCGGCGACGTAAGACGGCTTTGATGCGGGCTTGCAACTCTCGTGGAGAAAACGGCTTGGTGATGTAGTCATCGGCACCGGCATCCAGCCCCACCACTTTATCTTGTTCGTCGCCCCGTGCGGTCAGCATGATGATGGGGATGGTGCGGGTGTGCTCATTGGCGCGGAGTTGTTTGGCGAACTCAATCCCAGATGCACCAGGCAGCATCCAGTCCAGCAAAATCAAATCTGGCAACGCGCTTTTAACCAAGGCGGCGGCGCGTTCGGCGGAGTCAGCCCGCACAATGTGGTGCCCTGCTTGGGTGAGGTTAAAAGCAATCAGTTCTTGGATGGCAGGTTCGTCTTCAACCAACAAAATGGTGGCAGGCATAGGGGGTTTCCACGTTAAACAATGATGGCAAGCATAAGAAGCCTGTGTTACTGCGGCATGACAAGTCTGCGCTTTATTTTTTGGTACGGGCATGACGGGGAGCGATGGCTCAACATAAACCTGCCCCCACTGCCCAGACGAAAAAAAACCGCCCCAGATAAACTTGGGGACGGTGTGCCAGCTAGTGTGGACATGTGCCAGTACAAGGACGGTGCGGGCTTATTCGCGGGTGTAAATCACTTCCCAGCCGTTGTCGTCTTCGTCCTCATCGTCTTCTTCCAGCACGGAGGTTTTGCCCGCCTCGGCACTGAGCAAGGCCAAGACGGCACGCATGTCTACAGGCATCCGTGATTTCCAATGCAGGGTTTGACCGGTCACCGGATGCACCAACTCTAGCCGTGTGGCGTGCAAGGCTTGGCGGTTGAGGAGCTGCACCGCTTGGCGGGCTTCGGCACTCATGGTGTGGCGCGGATTGCCATACACGGGGTCGCCCGCCAGCGGATGACCGGCTTTTTGCATGTGAACGCGGATTTGGTGGGTGCGGCCTGTTTCCAGTCGGCATTCCAGCAAGGTGTGGTTGAGATAGCGTTCGATGATGTGCAGATGCGTCACGGACGGTTTGCCCCCAAACGACAGTACGGCCATTTTGAGCCGGTTGTGTGGGTCACGCCCGATGTTGGCATCAATGGTGCCATCGTGCCGCACCAAGCCATCAACAATGGCAATGTAATGCCGCTTGACGGTGTGCGCCTGAAGCTGGCGGACAAGGTCAGTCTGGGCAACGAGGGTTTTGGCCACCACCATCAGCCCGCTGGTATCTTTGTCTAGCCGGTGCACAATGCCCGCGCGGGGCAGCGTCGCCAAGCTTGGGTTGTGGTGCAGCAGACCATTTAGCAGCGTGCCCGACCAATTGCCCGCTGCGGGATGCACCACCAGCCCTGCGGGTTTGTCGATGACCATAATATGGTCGTCTTCAAACACGATGGGGAAGTAGATGTCTTCGGCGGTAAAGGCCATTTCTTCGGGCTGCGGAATGGCTTCTAGCGTGACCGTTTCGCCGCCAAAGACTTTGGTTTTGGCATGGGCGGGCACGTTATTGACCGTCACTAGCCCGTCTCGCATCCACTGCTGTAAGCGTGAACGTGAATATTCGGGGAAGAGTTTGGCCAAGGTGGCATCGAACCGTATCCCTGCTAGGGCAGGGGGGATGAGGACGACACGGGGTTCGGATAAATCGTTATAATCGGCAGAACTATTTTCGGGATCGGTCATGAAGAAGATTTTAGCTGGAGTGCTGTTGACGGCGGGCTTGGGTGCCTGTTCTACCACCACAACCCCTTCCGATGAAACGCGAGGGTGGCCAGTAGAACGTCTCTACGCCGAGGCTCGCGATGAATTGAACGGAAGCAATTATACCCGTGCCGCGCAGCTATACGAAACGCTAGAAGCTCGCTACCCCTACGGTCGTTATGCCCAACAGGCGCAATTGGACTTGGCGTACACCTTTTACAAGGACAAAGAGCCGCAACAAGCCCTTGCCGCGTGCGACCGTTTTATCAAGCTGCACCCTGCCCATCCCAACCTTGATTACGCTTACTATCTCAAGGGTTTGGTCAACTTTAACGAAGACGAATCCCTGCTCTCACGCTGGACAGGGCAAGACATCTCCGAACGCGACCCCCGTGCTGCCCGTGAGGCTTTCCAGTCGTTCCGCGATTTGGTCACCCGCTTCCCCAATAGCCAATATGCAGCCGATGCCCAAATCAAAATGACGCATCTGGTCAATTCGATGGCGGCGAATGAGATGCACGTTGCCCGCTATTACATGACCCGCAAGGCGTATTTGGCAGCGGTGAATCGGGCGCAAAGTGTGGTGAAAGAATTTTCCAACACCCGCTATATGGAAGAAGCCCTTGCTGTGATGGTGTCGGGCTATACCGCGCTGAATCTCCCCCAATTGGCCGACGATAGCCGCCGTGTGCTGGCCAAGACCTACCCTGATAGTCTCTACCTAAAGCAAGACTGGCAGCCTGCTGAAATGCCTTGGTATCAATTCTGGCGTTAAGCTTTTACCGCCTCCTCACGCCGCCCTCCGATTCGTTCGCCACTGAGCGAAAAAAGGAGGGCGGTTGTTTTTTTGGGTGGTCGCCTCAATCACCCGCTTTGCTGTCTCACCTGAAAATGAGAATCTGTGCCTTACGGTATTCAGTGCAGCACACACCCGCTAGAATCAAACCTCCTCGCCACTCTCCCTACGGATAACACCATGAGCCAAACTCGCCACACTCGTCTGCTGATTCTCGGTTCTGGCCCTGCCGGCTATACCGCTGCGGTCTATGCTGCCCGCGCCAATCTCAATCCGGTCATCATTACCGGCATGGCACAGGGCGGTCAGTTGATGACCACCACCGAAGTCGATAACTGGCCCGCCGATGCCGCCGGTGTGATGGGGCCGGAGCTGATGGGGCGGTTCCAAGCGCACGCAGAACGCTTCGGCACAGAAATGATTTTTGACCATATCCACACCGCCAAGCTGACCGAAACGCCATTGCGTTTGATTGGTGATGCCGGTGAATACACCTGTGACGCGCTGATTATTGCCACCGGTGCATCTGCCCAATACCTCGGCCTGCCTTCCGAAGAAGCCTTTATGGGCAAAGGCGTGTCGGCTTGCGCCACCTGCGATGGCTTTTTCTACAAGAAAAAACCCGTGGCGGTGATTGGCGGCGGTAACGCAGCGGTAGAAGAAGCCCTGTATCTGTCTAATATTGCCAGCCATGTCACCGTGGTGCATCGCCGCGATAAGTTCCGCTGCGAAAAAATCCTGACCGACAAGCTGATGGAACGGGTGGCAGAAGGCAAAATCACCCTAGCCCTGAACCACACCCTAGACGAAGTGCTGGGCGATGCACAGGGCGTGACCGGTATGCGGATTCGCAGCACAGCGGACGACAGCACTCAAGAAGTGACCGTGGATGGCGTGTTTGTAGCGATTGGCCACAAACCCAATACCGACCTTTTTGTTGGGCAGCTGGAACTTGAAAATGGCTATGTTGTGACCCGTGGTGGGCGGCAGGGCAATGCGACGGCCACCAGTGTGCTTGGGGTGTTTGCTGCCGGTGATGTGCAAGACCACATCTACCGCCAAGCCGTGACCAGCGCGGCTTCTGGCTGCCAAGCGGCTTTGGATGTTGAACGCTTCCTAGAGCATTAAGCTGCGTGGCACAGTCGCTGAAAGACAAGCTTGCCGGACTAAAACCGGCGCTTGTCGCATTGCCCCCTCAGGTGGCACCCCCCAACCCTCCCCCGCCACCTGAGCCCAATTTTGCCGCGCTTCACGCCGATGTGCGGCCTCTTAAAATGGCGAATCGGGTGACGCATCTCCCCTCCCCGCCACCCCACTGGCCCCGCCATCGCCCCACTACCGAGACACACCCTGCCACGGTGCTGACCCCGATGGTCGGCTGGTTTGAGCCTGCCGATGCGCTGCATGATTTCGCCCGCCCCAGTATGCCGCGCCATACCCTGAAGCGATTACGTCAAGGCTATTGGCCGAGCATGGCCTCCTTGGATTTGCACGGTTTAACCCGCTTTGATGCCCAGCAACGGCTGGCGGTGTTTTTGCACCATGCTCGTGCGGTGGGGCAGTGTGTGCGGGTGATTCACGGCAAAGGCATGGGGTCGCAGTCAGGGCAGCCGGTACTGAAACACATGGTCAGAACGTGGCTGCGCCATCATCCGTATGTCTTGGCTTTTTGCGAAGCCAGCGATGCGCAGGGCGGCAGCGGGGCATTGTGGGTGTTGCTCAGTCGGGCGGGGCAGCAGGTATCAGAAGAAGAGGCGTAGGCCATTTAAGCCATCGTGCAAACGTGCAAACAAAATGGGATTTGACATCCTCCCCCACATCTCGCCAGAACTTCGTTCTTAGCGCACCCGATAAGCGGGAAAGAAAGGGGATTCCTACGGCGGTTAGCTAAATTCTAGCTAACGCACTTCGGCGGGTTCTTGCTTCACCGAGCGGCCT
>ERZ650307.280-NODE-280-length-28135-cov-10.689281_pt1 | contig 28135 bp, 23 predicted proteins | sample MGYA00376243_ERZ650307 | MGnify/ENA primary metagenome ERZ650307 (study PRJEB26733, sample SAMN07839242) | wastewater metagenome | biome: urban; feature: artificial channel; material: waste water | place: USA: North Carolina | collected 2016-03-31 ... | reverse complement strand
GCGCCAGCATTTGTCGGTCAAAGTACGGGTGCTGGTGGATTTTTTGGTGGCGGCGCTTGCGGAGGTTCGGTGGGCGGGGGCGTGAGGCTAGCCGCATCGCTTGAATTGCCGCATCCCCCTATGCCTCACGGGTAGCCGTTGATTTGCATCAAGGAGCATCGACCCCTACCCGCCGATGATAAAGCCCTGATTTTGCATTGCGTTTAGAAATTCAAATATCAATAAGGGGAATACCATGAAAAAACACACACCCTCCCGTCTCTAGCTGATGGCCTCACTGGCAGCCTTGCCGTTCGCGATTAACACGGCTTTTGCCGCAGACAGCGACGCACACGTTAACGCCAATCCCAAAGCCCCCAAAATGACCACCGCCGAGTTCGAAAAGGGCAAACAGCTCTATTTTGAACGCTGTGCGGGCTGTCACGGCGTGCTGCGCAAAGGCGCGACCGGTAAACCCCTGACCACCGACATCACCTTAGAACGGGGCACCGAATACCTTAAGACCTTTATCAAGTACGGTAGCCCCGCAGGGATGCCCAACTGGGGCACGTCGGGCGATATGACCGATGATGAAGTCGATTTGATGGGGCGTTATATCCAGCAAGAACCGCCCGTTCCGCCTGAATTCTCACTCGCCAACATCGAAGCCTCGCGCAAAGAAATTGTGCCGGTAGCCAAGCGGCCTACCCGCAAAATGAACAACTACAACCTAGACAACCTGTTCTCGGTGACTTTGCGTGATTCCGGCGAAGTGGCCTTGATTGATGGCGATACCAAAAAAATCATCAATATTGTTAAGACCGGCTACGCGGTGCATATCTCCCGCATGTCGGCTTCGGGTCGCTATTTGTATGTAATTGGCCGCGATGCCCGCTTGAATCTGATTGACCTGTGGATGCCTAAGCCAGACAACGTCGCCGAGGTCAAAGTCGGCCTTGAAGCCCGCTCGGTCGAAACCTCCAAATTCAAAGGCTTTGAAGACAAGTACGCGGTGGCTGGCACTTACTGGCCGCCACAGTACGTCATCATGGATGGCGACACCCTCAAGCCCCTGAAAGTCGTCTCCACCCGTGGCATGACTGTCGATAATGAATACCACCCCGAGCCGCGTGTGGCCTCGATTGTCGCCAGCCACTACAAGCCTGAATTTGTGATTACCGCCAAAGAAACCGGGAAAGTCATGATGGTGGATTACTCAGACATGAAAAACCTGAAAACCACCACTATTGATTCGGCCAAGTTCCTGCACGATGGCGGCTTTGACAGCACCGGACGCTACTTTATGGTGGCCGCCAATGCCTCTAACAAAGTGGCCGTGGTCGATACCAAAGAAGACAAACTCACCGCCCTGATTGAAGTCGGCAAAACCCCGCACCCAGGGCGTGGCGCAAACTTTGTCCATCCTAAGTTTGGCCCCGTGTGGGCGACTTCTCACCTTGGCGATGAAACCATCTCCATCATCGGTACCGACCCTGTGAAGCACAAAGCCCAAGCATGGAAAGTAGTCGATAGCATCAAGGGGCAAGGCGGCGGTTCTTTGTTTATCAAGACCCATCCCAAGTCTAAAAACCTGTGGGTCGATACCCCGCTCAACCCTGATGCCAAGTTGAGCCAAAGCATTGCCGTGTTTGACATTAACGCCCTCGAAAAAGGCTACCAAGTGTTGCCGATTGGCGAATGGGCGAGCCTGAAAGACGACGGCGCAAAACGCGTGGTGCAAGGCGAATACAACAAAGCCGGTGACGAAATCTGGTTCTCGGTGTGGAGCGCGAAAAACAAGCAATCTGCGCTGGTGGTCATTGATGACAAAACCCGTAAGCTGAAGGCGGTCATTACCGACCCCCGTCTGATTACCCCAACCGGTAAGTTCAACGTGTATAACACCCAGCACGACGTGTATTAAACACACCGTACTTTGAAGTTGACTCACGATGCCCCCGCTTGGGGGCATTTTCGGCACCCCTCGACAAGGAGATTTACCATGAAACGCACTCTGACACTGGCCGCCGTCGCCACCGTTGCCCTGCTCGGCGCTGGCAGCGCGTGGGCCAATGCTGATTTGGCCAAAGCCAAAAACTGCATGGCCTGCCACACCGTCGATAAAAAAATGGTCGGCCCCGGTTACAAAGAAGTCGCCGCTAAATACAAAGGCAAAGGCGCAGAAGCCGCGCTAGAAGCCAGCATCCTCAAAGGCAGCAGCGGCAAATGGGGTGCGATTCCGATGCCCGCCAACACCGTGACCGAAGCCGAAGCGAAGTCGCTGGTGAAGTGGATTCTGTCGCTGTAATGGGACGCAGGGAACAATGGATGATGCTCTTGGGCAGCGGGCTGTTGCTGGCCACGCTGTGCCATGCAGCGCCGCCCGTCGAGCCCAGCTCCGAACGCCGCGCCGTCTTGCTGCATTGGCTGCGGGACGACTGCGGCGCGTGTCACGGCATGACGCTGGCGGGGGGGCTCGGTAGCCCGCTGACCGCTGCGGCATTGGCCGACAAGCCTGCAGAAGGCTTGGTCGCGACGCTGTTATACGGTCGCTTGGGAACGGCCATGCCGCCGTGGCAGCCATTTATCTCAGAGGACGAAGCCCGCTGGCTGATTGACCTGCTGCAAAGTGACCGTGCCCTGTCGGCCTTGCCGCGTGCGGGGGGACGGCCTTGATTTTTTTGCTTTACCTTCTTCGCTCCGGTGATAAGCCTCGCCGCACCCCAAACCGTCCCGCCTAGACCAAGGTGATGGGTGGGATAGACAAGCTTACTACACCCCCTCATGCTTCTTCTTTGACTCCCGCCCAAAGCCCCCACCATGCGCCGATTTCTCCTTGCCTGCCTTGCTACGCTCACCCTTGCTGCCTGCGCCACCGCCCCCACCCTGCGCGGCACGGGGGATTTGGGCGTGGTGATTGAACGTGCCGCTGGCCGTGTCCAAATTGTGGACACCAGCACGCAACGCCACCTTGCCACCGTGGCAGGGCTGGGGGATTTGTCCCACGCCTCGGTGGTGTTCTCGCGGGATGCCCGTTTTGCCTATGTGTTTGGGCGGGATGGGGGCTTGTCGCGTATCGACCTGCTGACCGCCACGCTCACCCATCGCATCGTCCAAGCAGGCAATGCCATTGGTGGGGCGATTAGCCAAGATGGGCGCATCGTGGCCGCCCAAAACTATCAACCAGGGGGTGTGCGTTTATTCGATGCCACCACCCTCGCCCCGCTTGCCGACATTCCAGCCGTGGGGGCGGATGGGCGGGTGTCCAAAGTGGTGGGTTTGGTGGATTTACCCAACCAACACTTTGCCGCCAGCCTGTTTGAAAGCGGCGAAATCTGGGTGATTGATGCCCGCCAGCCGCAGCAGCCGGTGGTAAAAACCTATGCCGCCGGACGCGAGCCTTACGATGCCCTCGTTACGCCGGATGGCCGCTGGTACGTGGCCGGACTGTATGGCGAAGACGGCTTGGCTTTGTTGGACATGTGGGCACCCACCCCCAGCATCCGCAAAATTTTGGCGGGCTACGGACGCGGCGAAACCAAGCTCCCCGTGTATAAAATGCCGCATTTGCGCGGCTGGGCCATGGCGCAAGGCGAGGCATGGTTGCCGGCCATTGGGCGGCACGAGGTGCTGATTGCCGGTGTGCAACAAGGGTGGCGCGAGCAAGGACGCGTGGCCGTGGCGGGGCAACCGGTGTTTGTGATGGCGCGTCCCGATGGTCGCCAAGTGTGGGTCAACTTTGCCTTTCCGAATAACGACACGGTACAAGTCATCGACACCCCCAGCCGCCAAATTCGCCACACCTTTAAGCCCTGCAAAGGCGTGCTGCATATGGAGTTCACCCCCAAGGGCGAAGCCGTCTGGCTGTCTTGCCGTGACGACAACCGGATTGAGGTCTACGACACCACCACCTTTGCCCGCCTCGCCACCCTGCCCGCCGACAACCCGAGCGGCATCTTCTTTACCTCGCGCGCCCATCGGGTCGGCATGTAAGCGATGGCCGAAACCCTCGCCCTCTACAACGATTGGCAGCGCGACTTTCCGCTGCTACCGCACCCCTTTGCCCACCTTGCTGCCGCCCACCAGACCACCGAAGCCACGGTGTTGACGCAGCTGGCGGCAGGGCTGGACAAGGGCGAAATCAGCCGCATCGGGGCGGTGTTTGCCCCCAATCGGATAGGCGTATCGACCTTGGCCGCGCTGGCGGTGCCACCCCGTCAGCTAGAGGCCGTGGCCGCACAGGTCAATCAGCACCCCGAGGTCAACCACAACTACGCCCGCGCCGGTCACCGCTTTAACCTGTGGTTTGTGCTGACCGCCCGCCACCGTGCGCAGCTCGACACAGTGCTCGACACCTTGCGCCACACCACCCGCCGCCCCCTGCTGGATTTGCCTTTGGTGCGCGAATACCACATCGACTTGGGGTTTTCGCTAACCGGCACGGCCACCGCCCGCCCCGCGGTGCTGCCCACCCCCGCCGCGTGCCAGCCGCCCGTGCCGCCCAGCCTCACCGCCCAAGACTGGGGCTTGATTGCCGCACTCGAAGCGGGCTTGCCGCTGGTTCATGCCCCCTATGCGGCTTTGGGGCAGGCCTGCGGACTCGACGAAGTCGATGTGCTGGCACGGTTGGCGGCATGGCAAACCGCAGGCTGGTTGCGCCGATTTGGCGTGGTTTTGCGCCATCGGGCTTTGGGCTACCGCGCCAACGCCATGTGTGTTTGGGATGTGCCCGACGCGCTGGTCGATGCCAAAGGGGCGTGGCTGGCGCAGCAATCCGCCGTCAACTTGTGCTACCGCCGCCCCCGCCGTGCGGGCTGGGCTTATTCGCTGTTTGCCATGCTGCATGGGCGCGATGCCGAGGCCGTCTCTGCCCAAGCGGCGAAGCTGACCGTCGAAGGCGGTTTGCAGGGCTATGCCCACCACCGGCTATTTAGCACCCATTGCTACCGCCAACGCGGGGCGCAGTACGCTGCCCAGCCTGCTTTGTGAGATTCACCATGCCCTCGTCTGCCTCACCCTTGCCTGCCTCGCCCGCCACCGCCCCTGTTGTGGTGCTGGATGCCCTAGACCGTGCAATTTTAAACCAGCTCCAGCGCGGTTTTCCGATTTGCCCCCGCCCCTATGCCGAAGCCGCCCACCAACTGGGGACGGACGAAGCCACGCTGCTGGCGCGATTACAGGCTTTGTTAGACCAAGGCATCCTGACCCGCTTTGGCCCGCTGTTTCAGATTGAGCGGGTCGGTGGGCGGTTTGTGCTGTGTGCCTGCGAAGCCCCACCCGACCGCCAAGCCGCCATCATCGCCGCGATTAACGCCTTCCCCGAAGTGGCGCATAACTACCTGCGTGACCACCGGCTAAACGTGTGGTTTGTCTTAGCCTGCGAGCGTGCCGAAGCGGTCGCCCCCACTTTGGCGCAGATTGAAGCCGCTGCGGGCGTACCGGTGCTGGCCTTCCCCAAAACGCGGGAGTTTTTTGTGAATTTGTTTTTTGAGGTGTGAGTGAGGTTCTAGGCAAGGGGTGGGGTGCATGGTGTGCAGAAGAGGGCATGTTAAAATTTTGCAGAGATAAAGGAATTTCTATGCATGTCAGCGCATTGAAACACGGACAGCTGTTTTTTGACACCTATCTTGGCCACGAGGCCGCCGTTACCATTGTTGATATCGGCGCGCAAAATATCAACGGCAGCCTACGCCAGTGTGCGCCGCTTGGCTGCCGCTATATCGGCGTGGATTTTGTGCCTGGCCCCGGCGTGGATATGGTGCTGGATGACCCTTATCACCTGCCGTTTGCCGATGCCAGCGTGGAGGTGGTGGTCAGCAGCTCGTGCTTTGAGCACATCGAATTTTTTTGGCTGATGTTCAACGAGGCGCTGCGCGTGCTGACACCGGGCGGCCTGCTGTATCTGAACGCCCCGGCCAATGGCGATTTTCACCGCTACCCGGTGGACTGCTGGCGGTTTTACCCGGATGCCGGCGCCGCCTTGGCGCGCTGGGGCCAGCGCAGTGGATTTGCCTGCGTGCTGCTGGAATCGTTCACCGCCTATCAGGACCAGGACATCTGGAACGACCAGGTGGCGGTGTTCCTCAAGGATCACGCCCAGCTGGCCCGCCACCCCCGGCGCATGCTGGATCGCGTTGGCCGCTATATGAATGGCCGGCTGCACGGCAGCGATGCCGTGCTGGCCTGGCAGGCGGCCAGTGAGGACCGCGTCAAGCAAGGGCGGCCCACTTGAGCGCCGACCATTTCGGGCGGAGAGCGCCGTGCTTGTGCCCATCTGCCCGGCAAGGGCAGTCATGCTAGACTTTTCTCCTTCCTGAACTCTTCTGCGACCTGCCCTCATGTCACTTATCTGCCCGCTGGGCACCATTGATAGCGGTCTGGCTGACCAGCTGGACCTCACGTGGGGCGACCCGGACACCTGGACGGCCCAGGGCTTGCACTGGACCCATCTGCCGGAAATCCGCGCGGCGATCAATCGCAAGGTGAGCGGCGACGCCAGTGTGTCGCCGCTGGCCTGGTTTTTCCAGACGGTTGCCGCTGAACAGCCGCTGCCGCTGGATCGGGTGCTGGTGCTGGGGTGTGGCAGCGGCACGCTGGAGCGGGAAATCGCCCAGCATGGCTGGGCGCGCGAGATTGTGGCGATTGATCTGTCGGCCAAGGTGCTGGAAGTGGCGCACGCGCAGGCGCAGGCCGAGGGGCTGGACACCATCCGCTATTTTCAGGCCGATATGAACCGCCTGCCGGTGGGACAGCCACCGTTCACCCCGGGCAGCTTTGACGCCGTACTGGGGGTGTCCAGCGTGCATCATTGCGCCAATCTGGCCTTGCTGTACCGCCATATCGGCCTGCTGCTGGCACCGGGCGGCTGGTTTTTTCTGGATGAATACGTCGGGCCAGACCAGTTTCAGTGGCCGGACAGCCAGATGCAGCGCCTTAACCAGATTGCCCGGCTATTGCCCGACGCACTGATGACCCTGCGCGATGGCGGCTGCAAGCGCGATTTCCGCCGCCCCAGTGTGGCCGAAGTGGTGGCGGTAGACCCCAGCGAGGCGATTTGCTCGTCGCGGCTCTTGCCGCTGTTGCCCGAGTATTTCACCGCGGTGCGCGTGCGCCCCTACGGCGGGGCGATTCTGCACATGCTGCTGGCCGGGGTGGCGCAGAACTTCACCGGCACATCGGGCGAAGCGTATCTGCGCAGTGTCATGGCCGCCGAGGATGAGCTGTATCAGGCCGGCCAGCTCGACCATGACTTTGCCTGCGTTATTGCCCGTGCGCCAGCCAGCGCGCCAGCCACGCCGGATCGTTTTCGCCCAGGTTGAACAGCGTGTGCGGATGCGCCACCGCGTGGGCGCTGGGCAGGCGGGCGTACACCTGATGAATCAGCGCCCGCCGGGTGTCCAGCACGCGTGAGCTGGGGTCAAGCCCGGTGATCACGGTCAGCCCGGTCGGCGCAGTGGGCAGCGTGGTCAGCCGCAGGTCGGGGCGCAGCGCGCGCAGGCAGGGCACCACTTTCCAGGCGTCGCCGCTGTAAAAGCCGGTGTGCCGTTCGCCACCCGAGGTGGATTCGGTCAGCGGCAAGGTGTCGTGCAGCAGCACCACGGCACCAGGGGCGGCGTGGCGCTCCAGGGCGATGAAGTCGTCGAGCACACTTTCAAAGCGATGGTCGCCATCGATAAATGCCAGATTGAAGCCGGTGTGGCTCAAGCCGCTGGGCGCACACGACTGGGCAAAAAATGCCGCGCTGGTCTGCGTAAACAACTGGCCCACGCCCGGGCAGGCGTGCAAGGGGTCGCCCACCGGCTCGGGATCGATCGCAATCACCCGGGTGCCTGGCTGCACCAGCGCCAGCGACGCGCCGGATTCCACGCCAATTTCCACATACACACGGGGGGTGAGCTGACGATGCAGCCAGGCCAGCCAGGCGCGGTAGTCGGGTCCGGGCCAGCGCAGCCGCGCCAGCGCCGAGTGGGCGGCGGGCAGGTTGGCTTCCCGCGCCAGCATCCGGCGCAGGCTGGTTTCCGCCTGGGTCCGGTTGTCTTTGGCCATCCAGCGCCGGTAATGGCGCATGGCGGCGGTGTCCAGCGGATGGGGGGTCATGTTGCCTCCTGGGCGGAATGGGCCAGCAGCAGGGCGCGTGTCTGCCGGGCAAAGTCGTCGGGATGGTAGTCGGCTTCGCAGCGCGCCCAGGCGGCGGCCTGCTGGCGACGCCAGAGCGCGTCGTCGGTCAGCAGGCGTGCGATGGCGCGGGCAAAGGCCTCGGCGTCGCGGGCACCCTGAATCTCCTGGCCATCCTGCCAGCCCAGCTGACGCAGCAAAATGGCCGAAGCCACCACCGGAATGCCCTGGGCGGCAGCCTCGATCACCTTCACCGGCACCCCGCCGGCAAAGCGTACCGGCGCGATGAATACCTTGGCGCGGTCGTAGCAGGGGCGCAGGTCGGCCTGGGGGCCCAACAGGCGAATGTCCGCGCTGGCCAGCGCGGCAATCCGCTCCGAGCGGCATTCGCCCACCACGTCCAGGGTGGGCGGTTCGGGCAATAGCGCGCGCAAGCGCGGTGCCACCTGCTCGACAAACCACAGCAGCCCGTCTTCGTTGGGGGTGTCCGGGTGCAAGGCACCGACAAATACCAGCCCGGCGCGGCGTTTCGGGCTGGGCACGCTGCGGCGTACCGGCATGGCATGGCTGAGAATCGCCACCGGGTGGCCGCGTTGGCGGAAATGCCCGGCGTCGCGTTCGGACACCACCACCACCTGATCCACCCCCTGTGCCAGCGCCAGTTCCTTGTCCAGCCGTGCTTGCGCCTGCGCTGGCGTCAGCGCCCGGCCTTTCACCGCCAGTTCGCCAATTTCGCGCAGGGCGAACAGCGCTTCCGAATCGTAAATCAGCCGCATGCCGGCAAACAGCTCGGGCCGGCGCGCGCGCAGTGGTGCCAGCGCCTGCAGATTGGGGGGGCGGCTGACCCACAGCACATCGTACAGGCCGCGCCGGCGCGCCAGAAAACCTTCCAGCTGGGCCAGGCCCAGGCCGAGCATCACTTCCACTGTGTCCGAGATTGAGGCGTGTACCTGCGCCCAGTCGTCGTCGAATGACCACAGCGGAAACAGCGTCACCGGCCAGTCGCGCAGCGCCTGCAGCATCAGCCGCGCGCGCGGCAGGCCGCCGCCGCGCGCCATATGCGGCACTTCATTGTCCAGAATCAGCACCCGTGGCAGGCGCGGCGCATCAGCCGGGCTGCGCCAGCGGTCGTCGTCCAGCGACGCCCGGCCTGGGCGCGGCTGGCGGCTAAGCCAGTCGCCATGTTTGGCGACAAAGCGCAGGCGGTTGTCGCGCATGCGCTGCTCGGCTTCGTGATTGCCGGCGCTGCCCCATTCCAGATGCTCCACCAGCACCTCCGGCGCATATTCCACCCGGAAGCCGGCCTGCCATACGCGCAAGCAGAAATCGGCATCTTCGTAATAGGCCGGCACAAAATCGCGGTCAAAGCCATCCAGCATGCGCCACAGCGGCAACGGCACCGCCAGGTAAACGCCCGAGCAGTAGTCGGCGCAACGGCGGGTCAGCGCTGCCGGAGAGAATGGATCTTCACCCCGGCCAATGCCGGCAGTGGAGCCATCCTGGAAAATCACATTGCCGGCCTCTTGCAGCCCACCAGACATCAACACGATGCGCCCACCCAATGCGCCAAGGGTCGGGTCGGCGTCCAGCCGCCGACACGTGGCGGCCAGCGCGCCGGACTGGACGATGGCGTCATTGTTCAGCAGCAGCAGATGCCGGCCACGCGCCATCGCCGCGCCCTGATTGGCGGCCAGCACAAAGCCCAGATTGTCGCGGTTGCGCACAATCTGCGCGCCGTGTACCCGCGCCAGCAATTCGCCGGTCTGGTCGCTGGAGGCGTTGTCGATGATCAGGGTTTCGAATGTGGCACCGCGCTGGTCGGCCAGCGCCTGCAGGGTGCGCAGGGTCAGCCCGGCCTGGTTGTACAGGATGAGCACCACCGACAGTGCCGGGGTGTCATCGGCTCCGGGGCTGGGCAGACGGATGGCGTTGGCGGGTTTGTCCAGCCAGGCTTGCAGGCCGTGTTGCGCATGGCGGCGCACGCTTTGCTTGAGGTCGCTGCCGGCATCGGCCATGGCGTGACGCGCCAACCAGGCGGTGCAATGCTGTTCAATCTGGCGGGCGACGCGCCGGCCATCCAGCAGTGGCGAGTGCCGCATGCGCTGGCGCAACTGGGTGCGGGCGTGTTGCAGCGCTGGCAGGTCCTGCGCCAGCGCCACGGCGGCGGCGATAAAGCCGGCTTCGCTGTCGGCCACCCAATCATCCTGCCCCAGGCTGTGCAGGATAGACGCGCCCTGGCGCGCCCCCAGCCAGCGCCCGCTGCGGCTGATGACTGGCACCCCCATCCACAGCGCATCCAGCAGGCTTAGCCCACCATTGCCGGGAAAACTGTCCAGCACGATGTCCACCTGCTGGAACCAGGCCAGCCAGCTGGCATAGTCGCCGGGTGGGTCAAACGTGACCCGCTCGGCTCCCACGCCGTGGCGCTGCAGGGTGGCCAGAATCTCGGCCCGTTGTGGCCAGTCCAGGCTGACTGTGCCGATAAAACGCAGCCGCGACAAGGGCATGGCCGCCACAATCGCCGCCCAGGCGCGCAGGCTGTCGTCGTTCAGGCGCAAGCCACGGGCGGTGACGCCAAAGGTTACCCAGCCATGTGCCGCCGCCGGAGATGGCTGCGGCGTGGGCGCGTGCAGCGGTGGGTCCCAGCTCCACTGGCCGCCATCCAGCGTCCAGATGGCTTCTTCGTAGTGGGCTTCATCGGCCAGTGGCACGCCGGTCCGGTCGGTGAGCAGCGCGTCAAACAGACCGCCGGCGCTGCCCCAACTGCCCAGCCAGCCCACCTGCACCGGAGCCAGCCGTCTGGCGTAGCGCTCAAGCAGGGCGTACTGGCCTTCAAACGGCTGGAAACCGCCCGCGTCGATCAGCACGTCGATCTGGTTGGCGGCGCAAGCGGCCTCCAGCTGGTCCAGATCCAGCGGCTGGCAATGAATATGCGCTGGCAGACCGGACAGACGCAGCGAGGTGAACACAAACACCTCAACCTGCGCCGGGTCGTGGCTGGCCAGCACCCGTTGCAGCAGTCGTTCATGCTGCTGGCCGGCCACATAGGCAATGCGCAGGCGGCTGGTGTGGGCGCGCGGGCGGCGTCTGCCCCACGCCGGCGACAGCCCGCTGTGCAGTTTCAGCAGGCGAAAGGCATTGCGCGCCGTCCAGGCCAGCTGTTCGGGCGTGCTGTGTGCCGACAGTGAGTCCTGGTATAGCGCTGCCAGCGCCAGCCATGGCTGGTCGGGAAATGCTTCGCGCGCCAGCTTGGCCAGCTGGCTGAGGTAGCGGTGGCCATGGCGGGTGATGGCGGTGTTCAGCGCCTGCTGGCAGCTCAGTCGCCACAGCGAGTGCGGCAGCATGGCGCACAGTGGCCGGGCGGCTTCCACCCCCAGCCCGCGCAGGCGTGCCAGCAGCTCGGCGGCGTCGCCCAGCCGGGCCGGGTCGGCCAGCAGGCGGCGACAGATGGCCAGTGCCTCGGCGTGCCATTGGGCTTGCTGCAGCGCCTGGCCGCCTTCGATCAGCAGTCGCGCCTGGGTCAGCTGGGCTGGCGCAGACAGCGGGCCGAGCGCCTGCAGGGCGTGGATGCTGGCCAGTCCGGCAGCAAACTGGCCGGCGCGCAGCCGCACTTCGGCCAGCTCGAGCAGCGCCACCGGGTCGTCCGGGGCCAGCGCCTGCACGCGCAGGAACGCCAGTTCGGCATGCCCCAGCCGTTGCTGGGCAATCAGAATCCAGCCCAGCTGGCGCAGGCTGTCCAGCCGGTCGGGGGCCAGTTGCAGGGCGATTTCAATGGCGGCTTCGGCTTCATGCAGCCGTTGCTGCTGGTAGCGCACCTGCGACAGTGCGCGCCAGGCTTCGGCGTTTTCCGGCGCATGGGCCACCGCCTGCTCGGCGCAGCGCGCCGCCAGTGCGCGGTCGCCGGCCATGGCATGGACAAACGCCGCCTGAATCTGCGTGCTGACATCGTCAGGCCGGCGGGCCAGCAACTGGTTGGCGGCGTGGACTGCCGCCGGGCGGTCGTGTTGCGCCAGCGCCACCCAGGCCAGCAGGCGCAGGGCTTCGATATTGTCGGGATCCAGGCGCAGGGCGCGCTGCAGGGCGCGGCGCGCCAGCGCCGGGCGACCGCGCTGCTGGTGCGCGATGGCCAGCAAACGCCAGCGTTCGCTGTGGTGGGGCGCGGCGCGCAGCCAGCGCAGCAGCAAGCGGCGCGCCTCGTCGGCCTGGCGCATGTCCAGCAGCACCTGCGCCATCAGGGTTTGCGCTGGCTGGGCGTCGGGCTGATGGTGCAGCACCTGCTGCAGCAGCCATTGCGCGTCGATCGGCCTGCCGGCACGCGCCTGAATCTGCGCACGGCGGAACAGCGCGTCGCTCTGGCTGAGGTCGCGTCGCTGCACCTGGTCAAAGCAGGGGTCGGCTGCCAGCCAGTCGCCGGAATCCTGCAGGAAGGCACCCAGCAGATGCCAGCTGGCCACCCGTTCCGGGTCGAGTTCGGTCAGCTGCCGGGCAAGGGCAATCGCCGCCAGCCGGTCGCCGCGCTGCCATTGCAGGTGTGCCAGGGTGGTGAGCAGACCGGGGTCGTCCGGAAAGCGGCGCAGGCCAGCGTCCAGGGTGACCCCGGCCTGTGTGCGCTGCCCCAGCCGCATTTGGCATTCGGCCAGCTGCAGGTGCAGCTGGCGCTGTTCAGCGGCATCGGCGGGATAGCCGGCAATGGCGTGCTGATAGTGTTCGACGGCGTCGGCGTGCTGTCCGCTGTGTTGCAGCAGCCAGCCCGTTTGCAGCAGGCGCGGCGCGCTGCGCTGGGCGGCCAGCGCATGGTGGGCCCAGTACAGCGCTTCTTCCTGGTCGCCATGGTCGTGCAGCGCCCAGGCCAGGGTAAACGCGGCGTCGTGCAAGCCGGGGTCGAGGGTGCAGGCCCAGCGCAGCAGCGTGATGGCCGATTCGGCGTGGCCCAGCTGGCGTTGGGCCAGCCCGGCATACCACTGCAGGGTGGCCAACTGGGGCCACTGCCGGGCTGCCGGCTCCAGCACCGCGTGGGCCGCCTCATACTGGCCGGCATGCAGCAGGAAATAGCCCAGCGCTGTGGCGGCGGGGGCGTGGGTCGGGTCCTGGGCGTAGGCTTCTTGCGCCAGTGGCAGGGCGCTGGCGACATCGCCCGCCATGCTGCATTGCCAGGCCTGTTCAAGCAGGGGGTCGAGAGGATTCGGTGCGTGCATGGTCAGCGCTGGGGGGAGGTTGACAAGGGGCGTTCACACACCACGGTGAACAGGGTGACTTCGCGGCCTTCTGCCGGCTGGCCCTGGGTGTGAAAGCTCACCCGCGCGTCGGTAAAGCCCAGAATGCCCAAGGCCGAAATGAAAAACTGCGGGGTGAAATGCCACCAGGTGTGTACTTGCTTCATGCCTTGATGCGGCAGCAGCATGCACACCGGCCCGTCTCCCAGCGTTGGGTTCCACACTTCGGTGATGATCATTGTGCGTTCGGTGCGCTTGGCCACGCTTTCCAGCAGGTCGAACGGGCGGCGGCAGTGCAGCAGTACCGAGGCCAGCAGGCCGATGTCAAACTGCCCGGCTTCAGGCGGAATCTGGTTTGGGTCGGTTTCCAGCAGCTGCACATGCGAGTGTTTTTCGTGGTGGACATACCAGAACGAATTGCGCACTTTCTGGATTTCGGCGGTGAATTCACGCCGCCAGGCGGCAAAGTCGTAGCCCTCAAACGGCACGGTGTCCCACAGATAGGACAGCGGCGGTTCCACGCAGGTGACGCGAGCGCCCTGGCTTTCCATGTAAAACGACAGAAAACCACTGGCCGGCCCCACTTCCAGCACCGAGCGCTGATCCAGACTCACCCCACCCAGATATTGGGCGGCATGCTGGGGCAAATCCCACTGACCAATGACCTCGCCTTCGGCCAGATCAAACGAGTGATAAAAACTGCAGTCCTGGCGCGCTGGCCGGGGATAGGTAGCAAATAACGGCGTGGTGTGCGCTTGGGTGGGCATCCGTAATTATCCTTGTCGAGTAAGCGGTAAATGGCGTGCTGGCGGCTCAGTGCGGCGCGCGGGTGGCGGCGTGCAGCGCCAGTTCGGTCAGCAGCTGGCCTACCACCAGCGGGGTGGCGGCGGCGTGGCGCATGCCGCGTTGGCGGGCAGCGTGGTGGTATTCGGGGGCGGTGGCGTACAGTTGGCGCAGTGCTTGCGCCCAGTCGGCCATCGGCGCGTGCGGGTCCAGCGTAATGCCGCCCTCGCCCACCAGCGCCGGCAGCGCGCCCCGGTGGCTGGCCAGCACCGGCAGGCCATTGAGCTGGGCTTCGATGACCGTGCGGCCAAACGATTCTTCCCAGATCGATGGCATCAGCAACACCTTGGCCTGGGCATACGCCTCACGCATGTCCAGCGTGGGCGCGCACCAGCGGATATTGCCCAGCGCCTGGGCGCGCACCAGGCAATGCTCACGCCACGCCGGGGCCAGATGCCAGCTTTCGTACACCAGAAACGGCAGCTCCGGGCAGGCGGCGGCCAGGGCAAACAGGATTTCTACGCCTTTGATTGGCGTGGGATTGACAAACAGCACCTGCTCGCCAGTGTGGTCTACCAGATAGCGTTCGGGGTCGACAATCGGTGGAATCACGCAGCAGTCGATGCCGCTGAGCGCCCGCCAGCGTTGGGCGGTAAAGTCGGAATTGGCAAAGTAGCGCAGCGAAGGGTCGGGGGTTAGCGTGCCGGCCAGCTGGTGGGTTTCCACATTGTGCAGGTACACCGCCGTGGGCAGGCCGGTGGCCAGGCTGCGAATCACCATCGGCAGCAGGCTGGTTCCGGTTTGCACCACAATCACCTCGGCGTGCCAGCTTGCCGCTGCCTCGGCCAGCGCGGTTTCTGGGTGGCGCGCGCGCATCACCCGATAGCCCAGCTGGCTGTCCTGACTCAGGGGCGCGGCGCTGGCGTCCGGTTGGCCACACAGCACGGCGGCATGGCCGCCCATGGCCTGAATTGCCAGACACAGGTCGTGGGTGGTGGTTTGCAAGCCGCCGTGAATGTCAGGCAGGTGAGGGTAGTTGGACACAAAAAGAACACGCATGCTCGCCTGCCTGGCCGGGAAAAACGATTGTCAGCGGGGTGTCTGCCCGCTGGCAATCAGGATTGAATGGTACTGGAGTTGCTGTTGAGCAGCGTGTTCAGTGCCAGAGTCGGGTTGGCCTGCTGCGTGCTGTCGGTATTGGTGCGCACGCGGTCTGGTGCCAGCTGCTGCTCGGGCAGGTTGGGGCTGCCGGGCCGGTCGCTGAGGCTGACCAGCGGTTGCGGCGGCGTGGGCGGCGGTGGCGACTGGTTGGGCCGAGCCTGGGTCCGCTCCAGCTGGGTCAGCTGGTTGGTCAGTTGCTGGGGCTCCATCCGGGTGGGCGCAGACAGGCCATTGCTGTTGCCGCTCACCGAAAAGCCCGGTCGGGTGACGGTTTGTGAGCCACTGCCATTACTCACCCGCATTTGTTGGCCAAACAAAAAGGTGGACTGGGTCGCGCCGCCGGATACCGACACCAGGGTGATGCCGCCCAGCACTTCCACGGTGGCATCCGGTGTGGTGATCACCGCTGCGTTATTTTTGCTGATATGGCCGCCGACGATGCGTAACGAGCCTTTGTTCAGCCCTAGGCGAATCTGCCCTTGCTGGGCATCGGCATCATAGCTAAATTCGTCGATGGTCAGTTCCGAATCTGGGCCTAGCGTCAGCGCTGATTGATCCAGAAACAGCACATGCAGCGGGCTATCACTCTGGGTGTGCAGGCGCATACCTGGGGTGAGGTCGCTGCCCACATGCAGGGTATTGCTGCCATCGGCTGGTGTGCTGCTCGGGCTGAGCGCGGTGACCACGCCCACGGGCGTTGGGATATCCGCTGCCTGGGCAATGCCCACCGGCAGTGCTGTGCTGGTCAGCGCGGCGGCGAGCCACCAGTCGCGGTAAAAGGGTGGGCTCATGGCAAACTCCTTGGGCGATCAGCGCCGGGTTGAGTCAGGTAAAAGGGCATCAAAGTCGATCAGAAACGGTAAGCCACCGCACCCATCAGCGAGGTGTTCTTGGCCTGGTAATTGGGTAGGTTGGAATGGGTCTTGATGTGTTCCAGCTGCATCAGCACCGACCAGCTGCTGCTAATTGGCACCGACAGGCTGGCCCCCACGCGCCAGTCAGTGTCCTTGCGCGACACGCCCGCGTGGATGTCCGGGTCTGCCGCGCCATACTTGCGTTGCCCGGCACCGGCCCACAGCGTACTGCTCCAGTAGCCGCCGGCCACGCCGGACAGCGGGCTGGCGTAGCTGGTGGAATAGGTCACGCGCAGCTCCTGACTGTTGTAATCATAGTAGGCGCGACCGGTCTGGTGATGACGCAAGCCCAGTTCGGCACTCATCAGGTGACCAGGGACGATTTCCCGGCTCAGTTGCAGACGCAGATTATTGTCTGGGCCGCTGAGCTGCTCGGCGGCGGGCACATCCACCCGATGGGTGTAGTGGGTTTGACGATATTCATAGGTGGCACTGGCCAAGGTTTTTTCGTCAATCTGGTAGTCCGCGTCCAGCCCCAGCCCGCGGCTGCTCAGGTAGCGATGCTCTTGCGCAGCCAGCTCGGCCAGAATCAGGTGGGGGCGCACGCGCAGGCCGGGCAGGGCAATCGCCGCCGGCTTGAAGCGCACACCGGTAGTCAGCTCACCAAAGGCCAGATTGTACGGGTCTTCCTGATTGGTACGCAGTTGTCGGCCACTGGACGACTGGTAATCGGTGATCTGCCCTACCAGCGAGCTGACCAGCGCGGCTTCGTTCTGCCAGCCGAGGTCGTAGCGGTGATCCAGCCGGGCGGTCAGTTGCACATCGGTGTCAGACTTGGGTTTGACCCCTTCGGCCAGCGGCGTCAGGCTGCTGGCGGCGTACACCTGCGTGGCATCACTGCGCGCGCTGGGGTTGCTTTGCCGGCGCACGCCTAGCATCACCATCCCGGTCAGTTGCGAGGACTGATTGCGGACGCTGACATCGCGCAGCAGGGTTTGCGCCATCGTGCGCTGCTCGCTGGCCAGCCGGGCGTCGTCCAGTGCCTGGCGCAACAGGCTTTCCGACATCTGGTATGAACCCAGCCGGTAATACAACACCGCCAGCTCCACCCGGATGGCCGGCTGCGGGTCGGCGTTCAGCAGCAGGCGCTCCAGCGCGGCCACGCCGCCTTCGTAATTGCCGGCAGAAATCAACAATCGGGCATAGTGCAGACCAATATCTAGGTTGGCTGGGGCTTTTAATACAGAACGGAAAGCCTGCTCAACCTGCTGATTGATAGAAGGGGGGCCTCTATCTCTTGTGCCGTGGTGACGCTACAAGAAAGCATACCCATTGCCATCACCAACCAACAGGGTGTTGGAACGCTTAACAATTTTTCTGAAGAGTTCAATTTTGCTAGCTTTCCGAATAAAAAATAGTGAGTACACCAACCAACAACCCAGTGAAGGTGTGCGGCCACAACCCCATTCAAACAACGACAGCCCCGATAAAAAAGCGGGGCTGTCGTTGTTTGCTTATTCTAAAACGGAATATCGTCATCCATATCCTCTACCCGAGGCGCGGCCTGCTGGGGGGCGCGGCGGACGGGTGGGGGCGGCGGGGAGTCGTCGCGGGTGTAGCCGCCGTCATCCTGCTGGGGGGCTGTTTGGCGACCGTAGTTGCCTTGGTTACCCTGCTGGCCACCCGAGGGGGTGGAGTCATAGTTGCTGGTGCCGCCATTTTTGCTACCCAGCATCTGCATTTGGTCGCAGATGATTTCGGTGGTGTAGCGGTCTTGGCCGTTTTTATCTTGCCATTTGCGGGTTTGCAAACGGCCTTCTACATAGACCGAGCTGCCTTTTTTCAGGTATTCACCGGCGATTTCGGCCAAGCGGCGATACATCGAAATATTGTGCCATTCGGTGCGCTCTTGGCGCATCCCGTTTTTGTCTTTCCACGTATCCGTGGTGGCAATGCTGAAATTGGCGACTGCATCGCCGTTGGGCATGTAGCGCACTTCGGGGTCTTTGCCCAAGTTGCCCACTAAAATTACTTTATTGACCGATGCCATCAATACGTCTCCTTGATGAGTTGCTGAACCCCTGCTTCGTCCCAGCCGGATTGAGATACTTTGAGATAAGCGACATGCTCAGCGGCAATCACCACCGCCTCTTGCACGCCAGACACCGCCCGAAGGCGGGAGGAAAGCTGTGCTGCATCGCCCTGCCAGTGCTCGCTAATATGGAACATTTTGGTTTTGACCGGTGGCGGGGTACGCATAGACAGCGCGACCAGCAGCCAAGCCGACATCATGGTGCAGCAGAAGGCAAAAACCCACACCGCGCCACCCTGTCCATAACACCAACCGCCCACCACCGCGCCCAAAAACAAGCCCAATGATTGCGCCGTATTATACACACCCATCGCCGTGCCTTTTGCGTCTGCCGGTGCAATCTTGGACACCAACGAAGGCAGGCTGGCCTCCAAAATATTGAACGCCACAAAGTACGCGCCGAGCAAAAAAGTGAGCTGCCAAAACGTGTGCAACGAGAACACCAAACCCAGTTGCGTCAACGCCATCAAGGCAATCGCCCCGACAAATACCGGCTTGAGCTTGCCGCGTTTTTCGCCATAGATAATCGCCGGAATCATCAACAAAAAGCCGACCACCACCACGGGCAAATACACCTGCCAATGGTGGGCTTTATCCAGCCCTGCGGTTTCGGTCAGGGCGAATGGAATCACCACAAACATCGCCATTTGCGCCGCGTGCAGGGCAAAAATGCCGAAGTTCAGCCGCAACAATTGCCCATGCCGCAAGATGGTCGGCAGGCTGGCGGGGTTGGCCTCTGCATCAGAGTGAAAAGACGACAGCGGCGGGTCAGGGATAAAAAAGCGCACGCCCAACAAGGCGGTCAGGGTCAGCACCCCCGTCAACACAAAAATCCCCGGTACGCCCACCAGCTTGGCCATCAGCGGCCCCAGCACCAAGCTAACCGCAAAGGTAATGCCGATGGTCATGCCGATCATGGCCATGGCTTTGGTGCGGTTTTCTTCGCGGGTCAGGTCAGCCAGCAGCGCGGTGACCACCGCCGACACCGCCCCAGAGCCTTGCACCACCCGCCCCACGGTCAGCCAGACCAAATCGGTGGCGATGGCCGCGATAAAGCTGCCCAAGGCAAACAGCAGCAGCCCGCCGTAAATCACTTTTTTACGGCCAATGCGGTCAGACAACATGCCCAAAGGCAATTGCAGCAGGGCTTGAGTCAGCCCGTAGCTGCCCAGTGCCAGCCCAATCCACATCGGGTCGTGCCCCCCTGGCAGCGTGACGGCATACAGCGAAAACACCGGCAAAATAAGGAACATGCCAAGCATACGGAGCGCGTAAATCCCAGCCAAGCCAAGGCTGGCGCGCATTTCGAGTGGGTTCATATAGGGTTTCTTGCAGAAGAGGGTACGCCAAATGCGTGGCAGGTTTTGCCAAAAGAGGGTGAGACCACGCCACCCAGGCAAAGACAATGCCGAGCACGCCAGACGACTCGCCGCCCAGCAGGGCAAACGACCCGCAACAAGGCAGGGCGCACGTCTAGTAGGAAAACGGTTATATTACCCGATTACCCGTATCGAGCGCAGACAGGCATGGATTTCATCCGCATTCGCGGCGCACGCACGCACAATCTCAAAAACATCAATCTTGACCTCCCGCGCCACCAGCTTGTTGTCATCACCGGCCTATCAGGGTCGGGCAAAAGCTCCTTGGCGTTCGATACCCTGTATGCCGAAGGGCAGCGGCGTTACGTCGAAAGCCTGTCGGCCTATGCCCGCCAGTTTTTGCAGCTGATGGAAAAGCCCGATGTCGATTTGATCGAAGGGCTCAGCCCCGCCATCTCGATTGAGCAAAAAGCCACCAGCCACAACCCCCGCTCCACCGTCGGCACCGTCACCGAAATTCACGACTACCTTCGCTTGCTGTTTGCGCGGGTCGGCACGCCGTTTTGCCCCGAGCACAACCAGCCGCTCGAAAGCCAAACCGTCAGCCAAATGGTGGACCACGTCTTGGCACTGCCCGAAGACACCCGCCTGATGGTGTTAGCCCCCATCGTGATGAACAAAAAAGGCGAGCAGGTCGATTTGTTCGACGACCTCCGCGCCCAAGGTTTTGTGCGGGTGCGGGTGGATGGCGAAGTCTATGACATGGATGCCACCCCCAAGCTCGACAAAAACAAAAAGCACACCGTCGAAGTGGTGGTGGATCGGCTCAAAGTCCGCGAAGACGCCAAACAACGCCTCGCCGAATCCTTCGAAACCGCCTTGCGCCACGCCAATGGCCGCGCCCTTGCGGTGGAAATGGATACCGGCAAAGCCTATTGGTTCTCGGCTAAATTTGCCTGCCCTGTGTGCAGCTACAGCCTGCCCGAGCTTGAGCCGCGTTTGTTCTCGTTCAACAACCCGATGGGCGCGTGCCCAAGCTGCGATGGGCTGGGACACCGCACCTTTTTTGACCCCAAGCGGGTGGTGGCGCATCCCGAATTAAGCTTGGCCACGGGAGCAATTAAAGGCTGGGACAAGCGCAACCAGTTTTACTTCCAGATGCTGCAAAACCTCGGCACCCATTACGATTTTGCCGTCGATACCCCGTTCGAAGACCTGCCCGAAACCATTCAAACCGTGCTGCTGCATGGCTCCGGCGAAGACAGCATCCCCTTCACCTATCTGACCGAAAAAGGCAGCAAAACCGTTCGCAGCCACCCGTTCGAGGGCATCTTGCCCAACCTAGAACGCCGCTACCGCGAAACCGACTCCAGTGCCGTGCGCGAAGAACTCGCCAAATACCAAAACAACCAGCCCTGCCCCTGCTGCGGCGGCACCCGTCTGCGGCTGGAAGCCCGCCATGTGCGGGTCGGCGAGCAAACCCTCTACGGCATCAGCCGCCTGCCGCTCAAGCAAACGGCTGCGTTCTTTCAGTCGCTCACCTTTACCGGCCAAAAACAATCCGTCGCCGAAAAAATCGTCAAAGAAATTGGCGACCGCGTGCAATTTTTGGTCAATGTGGGACTGGATTACCTCTCGCTTGACCGCTCTGCCGACACGCTTTCCGGCGGCGAAGCCCAGCGCATTCGGCTGGCCAGCCAAATCGGCTCCGGCCTGACCGGTGTGATGTATGTGCTGGATGAACCCTCGATTGGCCTGCACCAGCGCGACAACGACCGCCTGCTGGCGACCTTGATGCGGCTGCGGGATTTGGGCAACAGCGTGATTGTGGTGGAGCACGACGAAGACGCGATTCGTGCCGCCGACTTTGTGGTGGACATGGGGCCTGGCGCGGGCGTACACGGCGGTGAAGTGCTGAGTGCCGGCACCCCCGCCGAAATTGCCGCCGCGCCCAATTCGGTCACAGGGCAATATCTGTCTGGTGTGCGCCGGATTGCCGTCCCCACCACCCGCCGCCCCCCCGACCCTGACCGCTGGCTCCACCTGCGCGGCGCGTCGGGCAACAACCTTAAAAATGTCGATTTAGCCCTGCCGCTGGGCTTGTTCGTGTGCATTACCGGCGTGTCGGGGTCGGGCAAATCTACCCTGATTAACGACACGCTTTACCACACCGTTTCCCAGCACTTGTATGGCAGCCATGCCGAGCCCGCCCCGTTTGACAGCATCGACGGGCTGGCGCAGTTCGACAAAGTGATTAACGTGGACCAAAGCCCGATTGGGCGCACCCCCCGCTCTAATCCAGCGACCTACACCGGCATGTTCACCCCGATTCGGGAACTGTTTTCTGGCGTGCCGATGTCGCGAGAACGCGGCTATGGCCCTGGGCGGTTCTCGTTTAACGTCAAGGGTGGCCGCTGCGAGGCCTGTCAGGGCGATGGCATGATTAAGGTGGAAATGCACTTTTTGCCGGATGTCTATGTGCCATGCGATATCTGCCAAGGCAAACGCTACAACCGCGAAACCCTCGAAGTGAACTACAAGGGCAAGAGCATTGATGCCGTCCTCGACATGACGGTCGAAACAGCACTGGACTTCTTTGCTGCCGTGCCCAGTGTGGCGCGTAAGCTGACCACGCTGTTGGAAGTCGGCTTGGGCTATATCCGCTTGGGGCAAAGTGCCACCACGCTGTCTGGCGGCGAAGCACAGCGGGTGAAGCTGGCGTTGGAGCTGTCCAAGCGTGACACGGGGCGCACCCTGTATATCTTGGACGAGCCGACCACGGGGCTGCACTTCCAAGACATTGATTTGCTGCTGACCGTGCTGCACCGTCTGCGCGAACATGGCAACAGTGTGGTGGTGATTGAGCACAACCTTGATGTGATTAAAACCGCTGACTGGGTGATAGACCTCGGCCCCGAAGGCGGTGCAGGCGGCGGACATATTTTGGCCGCCGGCACGCCAGAGCACATCGCCGCGCAGACCGATAGCTTTACGGGGCGGTATTTGAAGAAGCTGCTGCCGTAGCCTGCTGCGGCTGCCCGACGGGGGTTTGGCTATGATTCCCCTCCCGTGGCGGGGAGCCCCGTCGGGGTGGGGTGGTGGCTCTGGCGGCCTCGCCAGCCACCACCCCGTCCGGCTACGCCGTCCCCCCTGGGGATAAAAGCCAAGCCCGCAGCAGAGGGCGGGCTTGGTGGGGGGGCAGCACCCCAAAGGCGTGTTAAATCCCTTGGTCAGCAAACAAATTTTTCAGCAGCCGACGAATCAAATTCACCTCAAACGGCTTATCGCAAATGGCCGACACACCCGCCTGTTCCACCGCCGCCAACCGCCCCTCATCACGCTCAGACGACACCATCAAAATCGGCACCGAGGGCTGCATACTCAGGGTGCGAATATGCTGCACCAAGGCTTTGCCGTCCATTTCTGGCATGTTGTAGTCGGTGACCACGAGGTCAAATAGCGTGTTGTTGAGGTGGGGAATCGCCTCGATACCATCGGCGGCTTCGATAATTCGCTCAAAGCCAATGCGGGTCAGCACATTGCGGATATGGTGACGCGCCGTTTTGCTGTCATCCACCAGCAGCACCGTCAGGTCGGCGACTTCCAGTTGAATCTCGGTATTCACATCAGCGCGGTGTTCTTCCGCGTTGATAAAATCGACAGTGTTATTGATGGCGTGGGCAAGCTGGGTGGCGGTAAAGGGCTTAGGCAAAATTGCCATTACCCCTGCTTGGCGCACCGGTTCTAGGTACGAGGTCTTGGTTTCGCTCGAAGCCAGCAAAAACGGGATGTCGCGCCAATTGTGATTTTCGCGCATCTTGTAGACCAAATCGGTACCGGTCATATCGGGCAGGTAGAGCGAGCTAATCACCAAATCGGGCGGAATTACAGGGTTGTCGAGCATAGCCAACACCTCTGCGCCACTGCTAGCAGTCTGAACGTGGTGGCAGCCCATATTGTTCAGCATGGTTTGGATAAGCTTGGCTTGCAGCAGAGAAGGCTCTGCCAAGCAGATAATCAGGTGTTCACGTTCTAGCATGGGGGAGGCTTTCTCAAGCAAAAGGGGCGACAACACCGCCCGTATTAAGTCGGTTGGGGCGCAGGAGAAAATTATGCCACACGCACACGCAGACCGTCCCAGCCAACCCTCACCCCATGTGGACACAATTCCGACAAAGTTTGATATGCCAGCTCATGCGTCATGTGGATTAAGACCGTCTCCGCCGCCCCCACCCGCTGCGCCACCTCGAGTGACTGGTAAAATCCTAAATGCGAGGGATAGGGAGTCATGCGGAGACAATCCAGCAACAGCAGCTCCACCCCTGCCAGCAGAGCGTAGCTGGCTTCGGAAATCGCCGACACATCGGTCAAATAGGCCACCTTGCCGATGCGCCAGCCCAGAATCTCCCAGTTGCCGTGCGAAACCGGAATCGGCTGCACCCCCACCCCACCCAAGGAAAACGCCCCCGCCACCGTATGGGCTTCGAGCACCGGCTTATCCCAATGCGTGCCAGGCGGCAGTAGGGTGTAGCCAAAGCGGCTACGGATGTTTTCCATCATCAGGGCATTGCCAAACAGCGGAATCACCCCCCGCTTGGCGTAGCAAAATGCCCGCAAATCGTCGATGCCGTTGAGGTGATCCGCGTGGGGGTGGGTGTAGAGCACCGCATCAATCTGGGTAATGCCTTCGCGCAGGGCTTGTTGGCGCAGGTCGGGGCTGGTGTCTATCAGCAGGTTCAGCCCATTGACCCGCACCACGCTGGAAGCACGGGTGCGGCGGTCTTTGGGATGGGGGGAGGTACACGTCGGGCAGCCACAGCCAATGGCGGGGGTGCCGGAGCTAGAGCCGCAGCCCAGTACGATGACTTCAATATCCACAAAACACCTTGTTCAAATCGTTAGAGTCTGCTCAAAGCCTTTTTGAAAGCAGAAGCTTGGTCGGGCGAAAACCCTGCTGACGCGCTTCGCTTGGCCGTGATGCGCCGCCGCTGGCGGCAACGGGGTTGGGCTGTGACCTCGCCACGGGTGGCAGCGGGACTTGGTTTTATTCCCCCCCCCCGCTGACCTACACCCCGTGCGGCACCTTGCTAAACAGCCGAAAGAAATTGGCTGTAGTGGCCTCGGCGAGGGTGGCAAACGGCACGCCACGCAGGTCGGCGATATGCTCGGCGACGTGGCGGACAAAAGCAGGCTCGTTGGTTTTGCCACGGTGCGGCATGGGCGCGAGGTAGGGCGCATCGGTTTCAACCAGCAGCCGGTCTAGCGGCACACGCCGCGCCACGTCTTTCACCACCGCCGCATTCTTAAACGTCACGATGCCAGACAGCGAAATATAAAAGCCCAAATCCAAGGCCGCCTGCGCAACTGTCCAATCTTCGGTAAAGCAGTGCATCACCCCGCCCACCTCCGCCGCGCCTTCTTCACGCAGAATCGCCAAAGTATCTTCGGCGGCTTCGCGGGTGTGGACAATCAGCGGCAAGCCGGTTTGCCGTGCCGCCTGAATATGCAGCCGGAAGCGGTCGCGCTGCCACGTCAGCTCGCCTTTGTGCCAATGGTAATCCAGCCCTGTTTCGCCTATCCCCACGACTTTGGGATGGGCAGCCGCCGCCAACAAGTCTTCTAGGCTAAATTCCGGCACGGTTTGCTCGTCAGGATGCACCCCGACGGTGGCGTAAAAGTTATCAAACTGCTCGGCCAGTGCCAGCACTTCGGGGTAGCGCGGCGCATTCACCGAAATCACCAAGGCATGGGTCACGTCTGCGGCGGCCATATTGGCGCGGATGTCGTCGATACGGTTGGCGAGGTCAGGAAAATTCAGATGGCAGTGGGAATCTATCAGCATGGGGGTCTCAGGCAGGGCAAGGTCGTCAGAACCTGTTCACAGGGAGGGGTGTTTGTGGCGTATTTTAGGCGGGAAACAGGTTGTTGCCCAACGCCGTGCCCAAAACCATCGCGCGGAAGGGAATGAAAGCGGTGGCGGCTTGGCTGACCTGTCGTTTGCTAGGTCGTAAACAGCTTCTACGGGCGGTGGGGCGTGGTTTTTTGGCAGCATGGGCAAGTTGTATTTGTGCCTTGCGCCGCTTCGATTGGGGCATCGTCTTGGCACGCTGCTAGCTTATCGAGCAATAAACTGATGATTTTTTGCTGAATATCAATCAGCTTTTTATGCTTGTATTGTGAGCAAGATTGCTTACTCACGCCTAGGCGAAACGCGAGCTCGGCATCAAGCCGGTCTCCTGTTAATTTCTTCAGCTTCTCAAGGATTTGCTCGGTGGTATAGGGGGACATGGGTAAATAAATTATTTACAATGGTAAAAGATTCGTTTACTATACGCCGCATTGAAAAAGAATGCGATGGGCAATGCTTGATGCGCCACGCATTCAACTATTTAGGGAAATTGGGATTTTATGCCGCACACCGCAGCATTGGCACTTATGCCGTTGGCCGAGAAATATGCACCAGAAGGAACCCAGCCCCTTGCGCTGGTGTATCAGTGGCTGCATGCACTGGCAAACAATACCCAGCCTTACGCATGGGCAGAAGGGGTTGATTGTCAAGTGTTGATTAACACCTTGGCGGGTTCGGATTTGTTATTTGACCTAAACAGCCTTTGCGAAAGAATAAAAAATGGATTTCCGATAAATCCACCTTCCCAAGGATGTTTCCGATTTATCGATCTTTTTGCTGGGATTGGCGGGATGCGTATTGGTTTTCAGAATGCGGGCGGCGTATGTGTATTTTCGTCAGAGTTTGAAAAAAATGCACAGGAAACCTATTTTAAAAACCACGGAGACTTCCCCTTTGGGGATATTACACAAATCCCAGAAAAGCATATCCCTGACCATGATGTCTTGATTGCAGGCTTCCCTTGCCAGCCCTTTTCTCATGCCGGACTCAAGCGAGGCATTGATGATATACGTGGCACGTTGTTTTACGATATTGCAAGAATTTTGCAAGCAAAGCGGCCAAGGTTTGCGCTTCTTGAAAACGTAAAGGGCTTAATTAGCCACGACAAGGGATATACCCTTCAGGTCATCCTTAGAACACTGACGGCGATTGGCTATCGCTGCAATATTCCGATGGAAGTTATTGAGCGCGGTACGCCAAAGGCCATACAAGATTTCGCAAAAAAAATGGTGCTTAAATCATGTGATTTTGGCGTACCACAAAACCGACAGCGAATTTATATTGTGCTATGGCTTGAGGGCTTGATTGAGTCATTTAGCTACCCCAGCCCTACTGGGGCAACAACAAGGGTAGGCAATATTTTAGAACGTAACCCTGATCCTAAATACACGCTTTCTGACCGGCTATGGGAAGGGCATCAGCGTAGAAAATTGCAAAACACCATCAATGGAAAAGGGTTTGGATTTGGGCTGGTAACGCCATCTTCTGAATACACAAACACAATATCTGCACGGTATTATAAGGATGGTAGCGAGATATTGATTGACCTATGCGATGGAAAAAATCCTAGAAAATTAACAGAACGAGAAGCCGCCCGCCTCCAAGGCTTTCCTGACGAATTTGTGCTAAGCAAGTCAACGGTGCAAGCGTACAAACAATTTGGCAACAGCGTCTCTGTTCCTGTTATTCATGCCATTGCCGAAAAAATAGCCCGATTTTTTTAGGGCAGTATTAGCAATGGCGCGTGGTTACATATTTTTCCAATTCAGCATTATTGGCACGCCAGTTCGCGTAGGGTCTCGCATTACCTTGATGCATCCCTGAATCAAAAAACACAACCCCACGCCTCACCAAGTCAACAAAAAATAGGTAATCAAATGGATCGTAAAAAACAATCTCATGGTAAAAGCCATTTTTGTCTTTTAGGCACTTAAACCACCCTTTTTGATTGAATTTATCCTCCACCTTTTTCTTTAATTTGAAATTTGACCACGTTGCCAAAACAAAATCATCAACCTGTAGTTCGGTGGGGATTCGCGTAGATTTGTCGGGGCGCAAATCGTAAGAATGGCTATATATTGCATGAATATTCAGCAGCTCATCTATCACGAGCATCTGCCCAAACCTATTAAATTGATTTATTTTTGGCACGGGCTCACCAGACCAAGAATAGCGGTTATCTTTTTCTGGGTTTGGCTTGCCAAAAACAAAAAGAAACTCCTCTCTCGTCATCAATTTAGGCTTTTTAAATACAGCAATATCTGGCGACCAATCCCCAAATGATGTTTTAGAGGTGGTGTCGTTTTTCATTTCATAACCCAATATATCGGGTGCATTGTGGTTGTTCGCTGCAATGCCCATCTGCCGCTCTAGCCAATGCCCACCCCGCCCATCATGACAAGGGTTTTCAGCATCTGTCTCCTCTTTTTTGCCCTGCACATTGTTTCTAAAAACAGCAATGATTTTTTCTTTCGGGCTCAACATAACAAATTCCTTTCTTAAGCCAATAACCGGCTTTGTTGCACAAACCCCTCTCAGCTTGAGTTTCCCCTTACCCCAAGCGGACTTAGGCCACGCAGACCATCACGGGCGTGCCGAGGTGGGTGAAGCGATTGAGCAGTGCGGCACGGACTTGCAGCTCGGCCACCTGTCGGTCAAAGTCTCGCGCCATCACGCACTTCACCAAGCAGCTTGAAGCAATGCACCTTGGT
>ERZ650307.274-NODE-274-length-28464-cov-8.789222_pt1 | contig 28464 bp, 25 predicted proteins | sample MGYA00376243_ERZ650307 | MGnify/ENA primary metagenome ERZ650307 (study PRJEB26733, sample SAMN07839242) | wastewater metagenome | biome: urban; feature: artificial channel; material: waste water | place: USA: North Carolina | collected 2016-03-31 ... | reverse complement strand
GTGGTTGAAGAGAAACCTGTGGTTGAAGAGAAACCTGTGGTTGAAGAGAAACCTGTGGTTGAAGAGAAGCCCGTGGTTGAAGAGAAACCTGTGGTTGAAGAAAAACCCGTGGTTGAAGAAAAGCCCGTGGTTGAAGAAAAGCCTGTGGTTGAAGAAAAGCCTGTGGTTGAAGAAAAGCCTGTGGTTGAAGAAAAGCCTGTGGTTGAAGAAAAACCTTCAGATCCCATACCCAACGGGCAAGACGAAGGCCGTCCGGGCGCATTCGGCGACTACATGGTTTATCAGCACGCCACCTATGGCACTTATATTGATGCGCGCGAATTCGGCACCGACACCAGCGGCGAAACCGACAGCCTCGCTGCCATCAATGCAGCGCTGGCCGCAGCGCACCAAGAAGGTGCGGCGGTGTATCTGCACGGCTCGTTGAAAATTTCCGATCAAATCGTGCTCAACAGCAATAATCAAGGCGTTACCGGCCTGTTTGGCGATGGCATGGGCAACACCACTATTTCGTTTGATAAAGCACAAACCGGCTTGTTCAACCCCAACACCAATGAAGACGACATCCGAGCTTTCGCCGGTATTTTGATTGACGGCCAAAGCAATAAAACCATTGCCGATTTATCGGTGGAATACACCAATAAAGATGACTTTTACCGCCCGGGCGACAGCTATTTCGGCAAAGTGAGCGGCATTTTGGTCAACGATTCAGACAACACTTTAATCAGTAAAGTAGAGGTTTCCGGTGCCAACCGCGCCGGCGTAAATTTCACCTCTACCCAGGCGCTGCAAAAAGATCCCGAAGGCAAAGGCCTTTCCTATAAAGGGCGCTTATATAGAAACGAAGTGGATGAAACCTACGAAAATCTGCCGCTGGGTGAAAACAACCGCCTGATCGACAGCCATCTGCACCACAACCGCGTGGCCGGTGCATTGGTTTCCTATCAAAAAGATTTTGTTGCAGACAACAACTATCTGGCCTGGAACGGCCATGAGGCAGACGGTGGCACAGGCTACGGCATCACCGCCATGGCAGGCAGCTATAACTTTGGCGTAACCTTCACCAACAACACCACCGATCACAACTACCGCAAAGGTCTGGATGTGCACGATGGCAACGATATTTTGATTGAAAACAATACTGCCATTGGCGACCGCCTCTACGGCATTGCTGTGTATAACCGCCAATTCACGATGGATAATGTCAAAATCATCAACAACACCATTAAACAAGATCCGGATTTCCGCTTGGAAACCGATGACAACCCGCGCCTCACTTATCACGGCTATTCCGGCATCCAAGTGCAAACCAACGCCCAGTTTAAAGAGCTGAAAAGTGCCGACGCCGGTCATTTTGAAATTCGCGGCAACACCATCGAAAATCTGACTCTGTATAAAAATTCCGTGCAAACTTATGGCATCGAATTTCGCAACCATGAGCAGAAAATGCATTACACGTTGGATATTGCTGAAAATAAAATCATCGGCGAATCCAGCAAATACATGATTGCCATCATCAACAACACCAAAAATCTGGTTAGTGGCGAAAATGGCTTGGGCTCAGGCACCATCAATATCATCGATAACTATGGCGATATCGGCACCATCGCCGCCGGCACCATGCCGATTTTTATCAACGAACACAACAACAACGGCCAGTTGCGCGGCGTAGTAACCGTAGATGGCAATTACATTAAAGTGCGGGAAAATTCCGATGGCAGCATCGAAGCCATCCAAATGATAGGCAACGCCGAGAGCTACAACATCACCAACAACACGTTTGAGTTGCACGGCAATATGAACAACGCCATTGTCAGCCTTCACGGCCGTGCCGGCGATGAGAAGCCCTTGCTATATGTGGTTGACAATGAAATCTTGACCGATCGCAACGCGTTTTACCGCGGCTGGATAGAACATGTCAAAGCCGATGTTTATGCCGATGACAACACTCATAATAGCGACGCGATTATTGCAGTCAAGTCCGTTCAAAATCCTGTTGTCGAGCCCCTGCTGTCCGCCACCAGCCTGAGCCTCGATATCGGCACCGACACCTTGGTGAGCAGCAAAACCGCTGCAGTCAAATTGCTGGCCGCTTCATCAGACGATGCCGACGCCGCTGGCAAAACCGTGTTGGATTCCGCAAGCGACGAGCATGCAGACAAGCTGGTGCTGGGCGACACTTTGGTGCTGTCTGATCTGCTCTCCACCACCACGCTTGATTTATCCGGCGCGTTGGGCGAGCACAGCAGCAGCGGCTTGGGCACGGTGGCGTTTACCGCACCGGCGGAATACGGCGCTTCGCTGATTACGGTAGATGACACTATCCAGCACGATGCGAACACCGCCGCCATCTTATAAGCCAAACCTTTTCTTTTAACTTTTTCAAATCAAACAAAGGCCGTCTGAAACTCTTTCAGACGGCCTTTGTTGTTCATTTTCTATTTAAGCAGTCACTTCTTTTTGCGCTTTCAAATAACGATCATATTTCACCGCACATTCGGGCTTGCCCATGCCGCAAAGCACATATAAATGTGCCGCCGCGCTTTTCGACAAACTTTCCAAATGATAGCCGCCCTCCAACACCGACACAATGCGCCCGGCGCAGGCCGGCGCAGCCTGCATGATTTGATGGGTGAGCCAGGCATAATCGGCCTCGTGCCAATTCAGACGGCCTATTTCATCATCACGATGCGCATCGAAGCCGGCCGAGAGCAGAATCAATTCCGGCTTAAACTGAGCCAGCCTGGGCAGCCATTGCTCGCGCACCGCGCGGCGCATTTCCAGGCTGCCGCTACCCGATTCCAGCAAGGTATTCACAATATTGTCGTGCTCAGCGGCAATTTCAGGTTTGGGAAAAGGATAAAGATCCGGCTCGCAGCTGTTGAGCAGCAACACACGCGGGTCGCCTTTGAAAATTTCTTCCGTGCCGTTGGCGTGGTGCACATCAAAATCAATCACCGCCACCCGCTGCACACGATATTGCGCAATCGCATGCATCGCGCCCACCGCCACATTGTTAATCAGGCAAAAGCCGCCTGCCCTGTCGCTTTCCGCATGGTGCCCGGGCGGGCGCACGGCACAAAAAGCATTGTCGGCCTTGCCTTGCATCACCCTGTCCACCGCCTTAATCACCGCGCCGGCACCGCATCGCGCCGCCGATAAAGAATGGCTGCTCATCACCGTATCATCATCAATGCGGGCGATTTTGCCGTTTTGCGGCTGGCGCGCTTCCAGATAATTGAGGTATTTGCTCGGATGCACCAGCGCCAATTGCCGCTCGTCTGCCTCTTCCGCTTCCAGCCGCCACAGCTTGCGCCAAATGCCTTGCTGTTGCAATTCAGCGCTGATGGCACTGATGCGCGCCGGTGCTTCTGGATGGTTGCGCCCCGGCTCGTGTTGCAGAAATATCGGATGGCTCACCCATATTGTGCTCGGCTTTTTGCCCAGCAGCCGCTGTAACCATGCACGCACCTTGTTTGCTCCTGTTTTCAACCCATTTGCGCATCACAACGCGCTGCGGCAAGCGAACCGCCCCGCTTTCAGACGGCCTCACTGATAAATAAAGTTAATAATACGGAAATTTCTTGGAAAAATCCGCCCAGCCCTTTAGAATAGCTTACTTTGGGCAGGAAATCCAAATCTGCCCGCCATTTTTCCTGATTTTTTAGATTGGACAACACATGATTGACTTCGCCTACGCCGCCGACGCAGCCCAGCCCAACATGCTGATGCAATTTGCACCGCTGGTGCTGATTTTAGTGGTTTTCTATCTGCTGATTATGCGCCCGCAGCAAAAGAAATTCAAAACCCACCAAGCCATGCTCAAAGAGCTCAAACGCGGCGACCGCGTGATTTTGGCTTCCGGCTTTGCCGGCACCATCACCGCCGTAAACGAGCAGTTTTTTTCTGTGGAAATCGCCAAAGGCGTGGTGGTTGAAGTAGAACGCAACGCCATTGCCAGCAAACAAGCCGCCTGATTTGAGCGCCCGCACCTAGCCGCCGCATTTTTTGCTGCGGCTGTTTGTCTTTATATAACGAAGGTTTAACATGAACCGCTATCCGCTCTGGAAATACCTGCTGATTGCCGCCACGCTGATTTTGGCCGCCATTTATGCGCTGCCCAATCTGTTTGGCGAAACCCCTGCTGTGCAAGTTTCCACCAACCGCCAGGCCATCGTCATCAACGAGCAAACCGAAAACCGCGTTTCCGCCGCCTTGCAGGCCGCCAACATCGCCACCGACGGCATGTTTATCGCTGACAATTCGCTCAAAGTGCGCTTTAAAGATGCCGAAACTCAGCTCAAAGCACGCGATGTGATTGAAAACACGCTGGGCGAAGGCTACATCACCGCGCTCAATCTTTTGGCCGACAGCCCCGAATGGATGGCTAAAATCAAGGCCAACCCGATGTTTCTCGGCCTCGACTTGCGCGGCGGCGTGCATTTCACCATGCAGGTGGACATGAAAGCGGCCATGCAGAAAACCTTCGAGCGCTATTCAGGCGACATCCGCCGCGAATTGCGCCGCCAGCAAATCCGTACCGGCACGCCGCGCCAAACCGACAACAGCCTCACCGTGCCGTTTCAAGATGCGGCCGATCTGCAAAAAGCCCTGCCCGAATTCCGCAAGCTTTTCCCCGAAGCCACGCTCACACCCAACGGCAACGACTTAACCCTCACGCTCTCGCAAGAAGTGCTCGATAAAGTGCGCGCCGATGCCGTGAAGCAAAACATCAACACCTTGCACAACCGTGTTAACGAATTGGGTGTGGCCGAGCCTGTGATTCAACAAGCCGGTGCCGACCGCATTGTGGTGCAGCTGCCGGGCGTGCAAGACACCGCCAAAGCCAAAGACATCATCGGCCGCACCGCCACGCTGGAAGTGCGCATGGTGTCGGATGATCCGGCACAGATGCAGGCCGCACTGGCCGGCAACGTGCCCAGCGGCTATGAGCTGCTCTACACCGCCGGCGAGCGCCCGCAGCCCACTTTGGTGAGCCGCCAGGTGGAACTCACCGGCGACAACATCAACGATGCCCAGCCCAGCTTTGATGAAATGGGCGCGCCTGCCGTGAGCATCAACCTCGATAATGCCGGCGGCTCGATTTTTGGCGAACTCACTTCGCAAAACGTCGGCAAGCGCATGGCTATGGTGCTGATCGATCAGGGTAAATCCGAAGTGGTGACCGCGCCGGTTATCCGCTCGGCCATCACCGGCGGGCGGGTGCAGATTTCCGGCAGCATGAGCTCGGCCGAAGCCAACGACACCTCGCTGCTGTTGCGCGCAGGCTCACTGGCCGCGCCGATGGAAATCATCGAAGAGCGCACCATCGGCCCCTCTTTGGGCAAAGAAAACATTGAAAAAGGTTTTAACTCCACCCTGTGGGGCTTTGCCGTGGTGGCCGTGTTTATGGTGGTGTATTACCGCGTGTTCGGCGTGGTTTCCGTGATTGCACTCTCGTGCAACCTACTGTTTTTGATTGCCATTTTGTCGGCATTGCAAGCCACGCTCACCCTGCCCGGCATCGCTGCGCTGGCGCTCACGCTGGGCATGGCCATCGATTCCAACGTGTTGATTAACGAGCGCATCCGCGAAGAATTGCGCGGCGGTGCCGCTCCGCAGGCAGCCATCAACCTCGGCTATCAGCACGCTTGGGCAACCATTGTCGATTCCAACATCACCTCGCTGATTGCCGGCATTGCGCTGTTGATTTTCGGCTCCGGCCCGGTGCGCGGCTTTGCCGTGGTGCATTGCTTGGGCATCCTCACCTCGATGTATTCATCGGTGGTGGTTTCCCGCGCATTGGTCAATCTGTGGTACGGCAGCCGCCGCAACCTCAAACGCATCTCTATCGGCTCGGTGTGGAAACCCGCCGCCGAAACCGCCGGTAAGGAGTAAGGCAAGATGGAATTATTCAAAATCAAACGCGACATCCCGTTTATGAGCTACGGCAAGTTAACCACGTTTATCTCGTTGGTTACCTTTGTGTTAGCCGTGTTCTTTTTGCTCACACGCGGGCTGAATCTCTCGGTGGAATTCACCGGCGGCACCGTGATGGAAGTGCAATACACACAAGGCGCGGAAGTGAACCAAGTGCGCAACCGCCTCAACAGCATCAGCGATGGCGAAGTGCAGGTGCAGGCATTGGGCACCAACCGCCACATCATGATCCGCCTGCCCAATAAAGAAGGCGTGCCCTCGGCGCAGCTCTCCAACCAAGTGATGGATTTGCTCAAAGCCGACAACCCCGACGTTACCCTGCGCCAAGTCGAATTTATCGGCCCGCAAGTGGGCGACGAGCTGGTCACCAACGGCCTGCTGGCCTTGGCCATGGTGATTGTGGGTATCATCATTTATTTGTCGGTGCGCTTCGAATGGCGTTTTGCCGTGGCGGCGATTATTGCCAATATGCACGACGTTATCATTATTCTGGGCTTTTTCGCCTTTTTCCAATGGGAATTCTCGCTCACCGTGCTGGCCGGTATCCTTGCCGTGCTGGGTTATTCGGTCAACGAATCGGTGGTGGTGTTTGACCGTATCCGCGAAAACTTCCGCAAACCGGCCATGCGCAATAAATCCGTTCCCGAGATTATCGACAATGCCATCACCGCCACCATGAGCCGCACCATCATCACCCACGGCTCCACCGAAGCCATGGTGCTCTCCATGCTGATTTTCGGCGGCGCAGCCTTGCACGGCTTTGCCCTGGCGCTCACCATCGGCATCGTGTTCGGCATTTATTCATCGGTGCTGGTGGCCAGCCCCCTGCTGATTATGTTTGGCCTTGATCGCGACAACTTGGCCAAACCGCAGAAGAAAAAAGAAGAAGCCGTGGTGTAGGGCTTATTCACCGAGAAACGGATGCCGTGCGGCATCCGTTTTTTTATGCACCAACCAACCCGACACAAACTTTCCAACACACTTCCCGCCCTTTTCCAAGCGCAACAAGGCCGTCTGAACATATGTTTCAGACGGCCTTTAAAACACAACAGCAGTATTTATACCAATCCAAAAATAACCTAACCGCGTTGACTCGCCCAGCCGTACTAGGTGTACTGTCTTCGGCTCGCCGCCTTGTTATCTTATTTTTTCGAATGGGTATAAATCCGTCCCACCGCTATCAAACCAAAGGCCGTCTGAAAGCTTTCAGACGGCCATTCTCAATATCGTTGCTATGGTGGCAATTATTCCTGCACCGGATCTTCAACCACCGTTTCTTGCACGCTGCCAAATCCGCCAAACGACACCGGCGGCGGCAACAGCGTGCTGAGCGACAGGCTGCCGGCATCCAAGGTCGGATAACCGCTAAAGGTTACGCTGTAGCCGCCGTTGCCGCTGCTGCGGATTTTGGCATGCGCGCCCAAGGGGAAAGTGGCTTTATTAGCGATATGCCCGAAAGGAAAACCGGTGAGCACCGGCACTTTGGCCACCCGCTGTATGGTATTGAGCACGCCGCTGAAATCATAGCTGCTGTCGTAGGCATCGCGTATGGTGCCCATGCGGAAATTGCCGAACACAATGGCGCGCTGCTTCGAAAGAATGCCGGCCAGATAAAGGGTTTGCAGCATGCGCTCGATGCGGTAAGGCTGCTCGCCCACATCTTCGAGAAACAAAATGCCGCCGGGCACATCGGGCATATAGGGGCTGCCGGCCAGCGAAGCGAGCACGCTCAGATTGCCGCCCCACAGTGTGCCCTCCACATTCACATCGCGGCGCTGGATTTCCGCCACCGCCAAAGTGTTTTGCGCCTGCGTGCTGCCGCTGATAAAGGCATCCATGGTATAGGTGCTGGGCGCGGGTTTGCCGAATTCGCTATATACCATGGGGCCGGCGAAACTGGCCATATTGCCTTTGGCCAGCAGCGCCAATTGAATGGCACACACATCGCTGAAGCCGAAAAACAAGGTGCCGCGCTCGCGCATACGGCCGCCCAAGCGGTCGAAATCAATATGCGGCAGCAAGCGCGCCGCACCATAACCGCCGCGCAAGCCCATCAACACTTTGGGCGTGGCCACGCGGCCGCTGGCCACATCTTGGAAATCGGCAATGCGCTCGGCATCGGTGCCGGCAAAGCGCTGATAGCGGCGGTAGCCCGCTTGTTGGTTGGTCACGGTGAAGCCGGCGTTGTAGAGTCGGGTGAGCCCCATTTCAACGCGGGCAGCGCTCTCGGCAAAGCCGGAAGGCGCCACAACACGCAAGATATTATCGCCTTGACGGGCAGGCTGGGTTTTTCTCGGCGGCACGGGTTGGACTTTTTGTGAGGTTGAAGGTTGGGAAGTGCTGCCGCAGGCTTGCAGCAGGCCGGCACCGGCAAAAGCGGCACCTGTGCGCAAAAAATGGCGGCGGGAAGTTTGCCAAGTCATGATTTATCCTTATGGTTTTATTCAGGCAATGATTTTATCCAAGCAGAACACCCGAGCATATGCGCCATCAGCTTGTTTCATCTTCATGCTATTCGGGTGGTCTGCCAACTTCAAACAGCCTTTCAGACGGCCTCAAGCAGTTTTTTAACCTGCTGCGGCCAATCGTCCGCCACCGTCATCGTGGCCTTGCGCTGCGCCGGCGCCCAAATAGGCGCGGGAAAATTGGCATCATTATCAAAGCGGGCAATCACATGCCAATGCAGGTGCGGCACTACATTGCCCAAGCTCGCCAAATTGATTTTGGCCGGCTGAAACACTTGGCGCATGGCCGCCTCAACGCGATACACCGCATTCATAATTTCGGCGCGCTCATCGGCCGCCAAATCGGTCATCTCCCCCACATGCGCCTGCCAGATCACGCGGCAAAAAGCCGGCGCATTGGATTCGTTATGCACGGCAATCACGCGCAATTGAGGGTTTTGCCACAAAATTTCTTCGTTTTGCGCGCTGCAAATCGGGCATTCGGCCATAATACGCTCCGCTTGGATAAAAGGATTATACCCATTCAAAAAAGTAAGCTTGCAAGGCAGTGAGGCGCAGACAGTACAGCCAGCCCGGCAAGGCGAAGCAACTTTTTTGGCTTGGTCTAAAAGGGATTATTTTAATGTATCAGGCCGTCTGAACCGCTTTCAGACGGCCTGATTTAAGGATATTTATGCAATTTAACCGAATATTAACCGAAAGCCGCCGCGCCGCGATTGGCCAGCGCATCGGCGCGCTCGTTTTCGGCATGGCCGGCATGGCCTTTCACCCAAGTCCACACCACATCGTGCGCCGCCACTTGCTCATCCAACTCGCGCCATAAATCGGCATTTTTCACCGGCTGCTTGGCTGCGGTTTTCCAACCGTTGCGCTTCCAGCCGTGTATCCAGCTTTCCATGCCGTTTTTCACATATTGCGAATCGGTGCAGATTTGCACGCGGCTGCGGCGCTTGAGCGCTTTGAGGCCTTCAATCACGGCTTTGAGCTCCATACGGTTATTCGTGGTGTCGGGCTCGCCGCCAAACAGCTCTTTTTCATGCGTCCCGTAGCGCATCAACACGCCCCAGCCGCCCGCGCCGGGGTTGCCTTTGCACGCGCCGTCGGTGTAAAGATAAACGGTTTTATCCATGTTTTTGCTCTGCTGAAAACAAGGCGGCATCATAACATAATACCCATTCAAAAAAGTAAGCCGACAAGGCGGCAATTTGTGTTGTTTTGATTTTAGGTATCGCAATATAAAAAGGCCGTCTGAATGTTCAGACGGCCTCTGGATGCTATACAGCGTTAAGCTTATGCCATGCCTTTGCTTTTCAGCACTTCCAGCATGGTGCTGCCCAATTCGGCCGGGCTGCGGGTGTAAGCCATGCCGGCTTTTTCAAAGGCGGCGAATTTCTCTTCGGCCGTGCCTTTGCCGCCGGAAATAATCGCACCGGCGTGGCCCATGCGTTTGCCTTTCGGCGCGGTAACACCGGCAATATAGCCCACCACCGGCTTGCTCACGTTAGATTGGATGTATTCTGCGGCTTCTTCTTCTGCGGTGCCGCCGATTTCACCAATCATAATAATGGCTTCGGTTTGCGGATCGTTTTGGAACAATTCCAGCGCATCGATTTGGTTCATACCCGGAATCGGGTCGCCGCCGATGCCGATACAGGTCGATTGACCCAAGCCCAGCTTGGTGGTTTGCGCCACGGCTTCATAAGTGAGCGTGCCTGAGCGGGAAATAATGCCGATTTTGCCCGGCTGGTGGATATGGCCCGGCATAATGCCGATTTTGCATTCGCCCGGGGTAATCACACCTGGGCAGTTGGGGCCGACCAAGCGAGTGCCGTTGCCGTTGGTTTCCAAGTAGCGCTTGGCTTTGAGCATATCCAAAGTGGGCACACCCTCGGTGATTACCACCACCAAGCCCACGCCCGAATCCACGGCTTCCACGATTGAATCGAGTACAAACGGTGCCGGCACGTAAATCACCGAAGCATCGGCGCCGGTTTCTTTAACCGCTTCTTTCATGGTGTTGAACACAGGCAGATTCAGGTGGGTTTGACCGCCTTTGCCGGGGGTAACGCCGCCCACCACTTTGGTGCCGTAGGCCAGCGCCTGCTCTGAGTGAAACGTACCGTTTTTACCGGTGAAACCTTGTACCAATACTTTGGTGTCTTTATTAATCAAAACGCTCATTCATTCTCTCCTTAGGCTTTAACGGCGGCAACGATTTTTTGGGCTGCGTCGGCCAGGCCGTCGGCAGAGGTCAGTTTCAGGCCGGATTCTTCCAAGAGCTTCGCGCCCAATTCGGCGTTATTGCCTTCCAAACGCACCACCACGGGCACGGTTACGTTCACTTCTTTCACAGCGGCGATGATGGCCTCGGCAATCATGTCGCAGCGCACGATGCCGCCGAAAATATTAATCAGCACGCCTTGCACCGATTGGTCTTCCAAAATCAGTTTGAAAGCTTCAACCACGCGCTCTTTGGTGGCACCGCCGCCCACGTCGAGGAAGTTGGCCGGTTGGCCGCCGTAAAGTTTGATGATGTCCATGGTGGCCATGGCCAGGCCCGCGCCGTTTACCATGCAGCCGATGTTGCCTTCGAGGGCAACATAGTTGAGGTCGAATTCGGATGCTTTCAGCTCGCGCTCGTTTTCTTGCGATTTATCGCGCAATTCGGCGATTTTCGGCAGGCGGTAGAGGGCGTTGCTGTCGATGCCGATTTTGCCGTCCACGCAGGCGAGCTCGCCGTTTTCGCGCACGGCCAAGGGGTTGATTTCAAACAGGGCGAAATCGTTTTCCACAAAAGCGCGGTAGGCGCCGCTCATTAGCTTCACGAATTCATTGATTTGTTTGCCTTCCAAACCCAATGCAAACGCCACTTCGCGCGCTTGGCAAGGTTGCAGGCCCACCAGCGGATCTACCGTGGTTTTGATAATTTTTTCGGGGGTTTCTTCGGCTACTTTTTCGATTTCCACACCGCCCTCGGTAGAGGCCATAAAGGTCACGCGGCGGGTGGAGCGGTCAACCACCGCACCCAGATAAAGCTCGGTTTGCACCGGATACATGTCTTCACATACCAACACGCTGTTGACCGGCTGGCCGTTGGCATCGGTTTGGTAAGTAATCAGGTTTTTGCCAATCAGGCTGTCGGCCACTTCTTTGGCCTCTTCGCGGCTTTTCACCACTTTCACGCCGCCCGCTTTACCGCGTCCGCCGGCATGAACCTGGGCTTTGATCACGGCAAATTTGCCGCCCAATTGATCATAGGCCGCTGCCGCTTCATCGCCGCTGGCTGCCAAAATGCCGCCTTGCACGGGCAGGCCGTAGCTTGCCAACAGTTCTTTTGCCTGATACTCATGTAAGTTCATGAAATCGTCCTCTATAGTTGTTGATAATCGGCGCTGCGATGCGCAAAACGCCAGAATCCGACTGCTTGGAATAACAGAAAGATTATAGTCGAAATTTAGTCGGAATACACTATTTTGTGCTTCCGAAAGCCGATTTTTATTACTTTCATCAAGCCCAGGCAGCAGCGCGCCTGCGCTCGGCGGGCAAATGCGCACCTTAAAATATCAGGCCGTCTGAAAGCAATAATCATGCTCGAATCGTTTTATTCAAACCCTGATTTGGCACTAAATGCGTTCAGACGGCCTCAGCCAATTACATCGCACAACACCACTAGGGTCTGTTCACAATTCATCTCGTGACAATCTTTTGGCTCAAAAACGCGCCTGCCGCGTTGAAAATGCTCGCAAGGTGTCCAACCTTGCTGCGCTTTTCGCCTTGCAAGCGCGCTTTTGCGCTCAAAATCTTACGCACGGATGAAATGTGAACAGACCCTAGCGGTTAAACGGCAACCACATCCGCGCCAGCACATACATCACCACGCCCGCCACGCCAAGCAGCGCAAACAGCAACCCTTTTTTGCGCGCATTGGGGCAAAACCAATACACCGCCAGGCTGAAGCTGAAAAACAAGGCCGCCACCACCCACACCAATTGCCGGTCTTTAAAGCGGTTGAGCGTGTAGCTTTCGGTCATCATCACATACATCTGCCATAAAGCGGCCAAACACATAGAGATCACGCCGGCGGGCAAAAAGATAATGCCCAATAATTCTTTATTCATGGTGTGCTTTTATTACGAAGGTTGCGCATTATAACGCTGTTGCAAAAGGCCGTCTGAAAGAAAATATTCAGACGGCCTTTTGCAGCACAAACCCAATCAATCAACGGCCGACGATATTTTTACCGCCCGGGTAATGAATGGACCAAACGGCAACAGCGGCAGCATCAACGCTTGAAAAGCATGATAAATATCCGGCTTGCCCGCCCAAATGCCTTCTGCCGGCAAGTTTTCTGTGTCTAGCTGGTGGTGCCAGCGCCCGGGCGCTTCAATCAAATACCGGTCGGCATAAGCGATAAACTGTTCATACCAATAAGAAAATTCACCACCCAAGCCGGTTGCCACATAAGCTTCGGCCAAACCCAAATCCCCCACCGGCGCATCAGCCGCATTCACACCGTCTAAAGCCACCGCCGCACCAATGGACTCGCACAACACCCAATGCATACGCTCGCGCACAATCGGCACGCCTTGAAAATCGGTGGTATACACAAAACCGGCCGCGCCGTCGCCATGCCAGTTGCCGAGCGATTGCCGGAACAAGCCGTAAGCATCGCGCGCATAGTGCTCACCCGCATCAACACCATATTTTTGATTCATTGCCAGCGCATGGCAAGCTAGGCGTGCCCATTCCAGCGCATGGCCGACCGTGGCACCATAGGGGCGGAACTGGTGGGTTTTGTCGTTTTCGTTGTAATCCCACAGCACCTGCCAATGCGCATCAAAATGCTCGGGAATGCGGTAATCGTGCCGGCCGGCCAAATCCAGCACAAAGCCCAATATCGAATTGGCACGCGCCAGCCAACGCGCCGCACGCTCATCGTTTGCAGCCACGCCCAACGATAATTGCGCATCAAAAGCGGCCAAACAGGCTTCCACGCTGTGCATATTGGCATTCACGCCGCGATAGGCTTCGCATTCGCCAAAATCGCGTGAGAAAGATTCGCGCATTTTGCCCGCCCCCACCTCCCAAAAATGACGGTCGATTACGCCGCTGATGGCATTGAATAATTCACCGGCACGCTCAATGCCGGCAATCAGGCCGCTGGATGCCGCCAGCAACACAAAAGCATGTGCATAAGCCGTTTTGCGTTCGCCATCCGGTGTGGGCACAGCATGGCCGGCTGCATCGGGCTGATGATTGATGGCCTCGAAAAAGCCGCCGTGTTGCGGATCTTGAAAGCTGTCCAGCAGGCTGCGGATGCCGTGCTCAGCCATTTCACGGCAACCTTCCATGCCCATCAGCGCACCGATGCTGTAGATATGGGTCATGCGGCAGCTGATCCAGGCTTGAATCGGCTGGCCGAAATCGGGCTCACCGTTTTTATCGAGATAGGCAAAGCCCAACGGTTGCCGGGCTTTGCGTGCAAATTCTAGCAAGGCTTCGGCCTGCTCAAGCAGCCATTCACGGTGCTGCGGGCGTTGTAAAGCGTTCAGCATATAAAACTCCTTTAAAAATAAAACAAGGCTACCCGAATCTTGCCCCGGATAGCCTTGTTTTCTGTCAAACCAAGCGGATTTAGCCGTGCAAGGCGCGCTTGTCCACCGCCAAAGCGGCTTCGTGCATTACTTCCGACAAGGTCGGGTGTGCGTGCACAATGCGGGCAATGTCTTCGCTGCTGGCTTTAAATTCCATGCCCATCACGCCTTCGGCCACCAGTTCAGACACAATCGGGCCTATCATGTGCACACCCAAAATACGGTCGGTTTGGGCATCGGCCAACACTTTAACGATGCCTTTTGCCTTGCCCAGCGCCAGCGCACGACCGTTGGGCGCAAAGCCCGACTGGCCTTTTTTATAGGCCACGCCCTCGGCTTTGAGCTGCTCTTCGGTTTTGCCCACCCAGGCAATTTCAGGGTCGGTGTAGATCACAAACGGAATGGTGTTGAAATCGATATGCGGTTTTTGGCCGGCAATGCGCTCGGCCACGGCCACGCCTTCATCGCTGGCTTTGTGCGCCAGCATCGGGCCGCGCACCACATCACCGATTGCCCACACGCCCGGCAGGTTGGTGCGGCAATCACCATCCACTTTGATAAAGCCGCGTTCGTCTTTTTCCAGGCCGACGGCTTCGGTATTCAAACCGGCGGTGTTCGGGATGCGGCCGATAGAGATAATGAGCTTGTCGAAGGTTTCGGCTTTCTTTTCGCCGCCCACTTCATAAGCCACGGTAACGCCTTTTTTATCGTTTTTGATTTCATTGAGCTGCACGCCCAATTCAATCGCCAAGCCTTGCTCTTTGGTAAAGATTTTCAGGGCTTCTTTGGCAATTTGCTGGTCGGCGGCGGCCAGGAAAGTGGGCATGGCTTCGAGTATGGTCACATCCGAGCCCACGCGCTTCCACACCGAGCCCATTTCCAAACCAATCACACCCGAGCCGATCACGCCGAGCTTTTTCGGCACTTCGGTCAGATTGAGCGCGCCTTCGTTATCCAGCACGTTTACATTATCGATTTCCACCAAGGGCAGCGGGCGCGGCACGGAGCCGGTGGCCACAATCACGTTTTTGGCTTCGATAACGGTTTTTTCGCCGTTGTTGTCCACTTCGATTTGATAGAGATCGCCGTTTTTGCCTTTAAAGCTGCCCTTGCCGAAAAAGCTGGCCACTTTGTTTTTCTGAAACAGAAATTTCACGCCGCCGGTGAGCTTGGTCACAATGGCATCTTTGCGCTCAACCATTTTGGCCGCATCAAAGGCCAAGCCCTCCACGCTGATGCCGTGTTCGGCAAAATCGTGTTGCGCGGTGTGGAAATGCTCGGAAGACTGCAACAGCGCTTTGGAAGGAATGCAGCCCACATTCAGGCAGGTGCCGCCGAGCGCGGGTGCATCGCCGGCCTTGTTGACGCCCGCATCGATGCAGGCGGTGTTGAAGCCGAGTTGGGCGGCGCGAATGGCGGCGATATAGCCGCCGGGGCCCGCACCGATAACCACTACGTCAAATTGAGACATAATCATCCTTTAACTTTAATATTTGTTTGATGCAATAAATACAGGCCGTCTGAAACAAGCCTTGCAGGTTTTCAGACGGCCTGTGGGCTCAGCGTTTGCATGAATACGGGCTCATGTCGCCAAGCTCTTGTTTGGTAATGTTGTTATACACACGAATGGTGGCATTGGGATAGGTTTTGCACAATGAATCGCGCGCAATCGGAATGCCGGATCTGCTGCTGTCGAGTGCCATCTGCTTGTTCAGCAGCTGGCCGCGGCTATTGTAGGCTTGCACGGAATACTCTTTGCCTGCCATGCCTGCGCAAGCGCTCAACATCAAGACGGACAACACAATGGCGTATTTCATGTTCATTCCTTTTTAAATGTTTCAGACGGCCACACATTTTTGAGGCCGTCTGAAAAACCGCTTACAAATCCAAAAGCAAGCGAGCCGGGTCTTCCAGCGCATCTTTGATGGCCACCAGCGTCAACACGGCTTCGCGCCCGTCGATAATGCGGTGGTCGTAAGAAAGCGCCAGATACATCATCGGCAACACCACCACTTGGCCGTTTTCAACCATGGCACGCTCTTTGGTGGCGTGCATGCCCAAAATGGCCGATTGCGGCGGATTAATGATGGGGGTGGACATCATCGAGCCGAAAGTGCCGCCGTTGGTGATGCTGAAAGTGCCGCCGGTGAGCTCTTCCAACGCGATTTTGCCGTCTTTGGCTTTCACCGCGTAATCCACAATCGCTTTTTCGATATCGGCAATGCTCATTTGATCGGCATCGCGCAGAATCGGCACCACCAAACCGCGCGGGCTGCCGATGGCGATACCAATATCGAAGTAACCGTGATACACGATATCGTTGCCGTCGATTGAAGCATTCACCACCGGATATTTTTTCAGCGCAGCCACAGCGGCTTTTACAAAGAACGACATAAAGCCCAGCTTCACGCCGTGCTCTTTTTCAAATTTTTCTTTGTATTTGTTGCGCAACTCCATCACCGGCTTCATGTTGACTTCATTAAACGTGGTGAGAATAGCATTTTCATGCTGAGAAGCCAGCAAGCGTTCGGCCACGCGGGTGCGCAGGCGGCTCATCGGCACACGCTGCTCGGGGCGCTCGCCGGCAGGCACGGGCGCAGCAGGCGCAGCGGCTTTAGGTGCAGCAGCGGCAGCTTGCACATCTTCTTTCAACACACGGCCATCACGACCCGAGCCTTGCACGCTGCCCACATCCACGCCTTTTTCGGCGGCTAGCTTGGCAGCGGCGGGCATCGCCACACCGGCTTGGGCATTGGAAGCCGGCGCTGCGGCTGCAGCCGGTGCGGCTTCGGCAGCAGGCGCGGCCGCTTGGGCTTGGGCTGCGGTGTCGATTTTGGCCAGCAGCTGCTCGGCCACCACGGTTTCACCGTCTTGGGCAATGATTTCCACCAACACGCCGGCTTGCGGCGAGGGCACTTCCAACACCACTTTGTCGGTTTCCACATCAATCAGGATTTCATCGCGCGCAACGGCATCGCCGACTTTTTTGTGCCAGCTCATCAAAGTGCCTTCCGACACGCTCTCTGACAATAAAGGGACTTTAACTTCTACAATCATGTTGTTCTCCAATGGGATGTGTGGCCGTCTGAAAAAGCTTTCAGACGGCATTTGGCGTTTAGTTTAAGGTCAGGGCATCGTCGATCAGCTGCTTGAGCTGGGCAACGTGTTTGCTCATATAGCCTACAGCAGGCGAAGCGCTGGTCGGGCGGCCGGCAAACGAGAGGGTTTGCGAAGCATCCAACACGCGCTCGATGCGGTGGCGGATTTGGTAAAACGCACCCTGATTGCGCGGCTCTTCCTGCGCCCACGTTACTTCTTTGGCATTCGGGTATTTCGCCAGCTCAGCCTTGATTTCATCATACGGGAACGGATAAAGCTGCTCCACACGCACGATGGCCACATCATCGGCCAAGTTGCGCTCATCGCGCGCTTTGGCCAAATCGTAATACACCTGCCCTGCACACAGCACCACACGCTTCACGCTGCCGTTATCGGCGCGCTCGGCCACATCACCGATCACCGGACGGAAAGTCGAACCTTCAGTGAAATTGCTCAGCGGGCTCATAGAATCTTTAAAGCGCAGCAAGCGTTTCGACATGAAAATCACCAAGGGCTTGCGATAGGAGCGCAAAGCCTGACGGCGCAGAATGTGGAACATTTGCGAAGCTTCAGACGGCATCACAATCTGCATATTGTCTTCAGAGCACAATTGCAGCCAGCGCTCCAAACGGGCAGACGAGTGCTCGGGGCCCTGGCCGTCGTAGCCGTGCGGCAGAATCACGGTCAGGCCGCACAAGCGCCCCCATTTGGTTTCGCCGGACGACAAGAATTGGTCGATCACCACTTGCGCGCCGTTGGCAAAATCGCCGAATTGCGCTTCCCAAATGGTTAAGCGGTCGGGCGCCGAGCAGGCAAAACCATACTCGTAAGCCATCACGGCTTCTTCATTGAGAATAGAATCGATCACAATAAAGCTGGCTTGCTGCTCGCTCATATGGCTCAGCGGCACATAAGCGCCATCATCGCGTTTTTCGCGGTTTTGATCGTGCAGCACGGCATGGCGGTGCGAGAACGTGCCGCGGCCGGAATCTTCACCGGAAATGCGCACCGGCGTGCCTTTGGTCACCAAGCTTGCATAAGCGATGGTTTCGGCCATGCCCCAATCAATCGGCTGCTCGCCGGCGGCCATGGCCTTGCGGCTTTCCAACAGCTTTTTCACCGTATTGTGCAGCGCAAAGCCTTGCGGCACTTCGGTGAATTTGTCGGCCAAACGCTGGATATCGGCAGCCGGCAAACCGCTGCTCACGGCTTCGCGCCAATCTTGGCCGCTGTATTTCGACCAATCCACGCGGTGTTTGCTCTCGTAATCGGTCAGGCGGGTTTGCTCAACCTGCTCGCCTTTATCCAACGCTTCGCGGTATTCCTGAATGTAGGCTTCGGCCTCATCGGCCTTGATCACGCCTTCTTTCAACAATTTGTCGGCATAAAGCGCGCGTGTGCCCGGATGTTGCGACACTTTGCGATACATCATCGGCTGGGTTAAGAAAGGATCATCGCCCTCGTTATGGCCGAGCTTGCGGAAGCAAACCAAGTCGATCACCACATCTTTATGGAAAGCTTTACGGTAATCCAAAGCTGCCTGAATCACATAACATACGGCTTCCGGATCATCACCGTTTACATGGAAAATCGGCGCTTCCACCATTTTGGCCAAATCGGTGCAATGGGCGGATGAGCGCATATCGCGCAAATCAGAAGTGGTGAAACCGATTTGGTTGTTGATGACCAAATGCACGGTGCCGCCGGTGGTGTAGCCGCGCGTTTGCGACAAGTTGAATGTTGCCTGATTCACGCCCAAGCCGATAAAGGCCGAGTCGCCGTGAATCAACACCGGCAGCACTTGATTGGGGCCGTCATCACCGCGGCGGCGCTGCTTGGCACGCACCGAGCCTTCCACCACCGGGTTCACAATTTCCAAATGCGAAGGGTTAAACGCCAAGGTAACATGCATGGGGCCGTTGGGCGTGGCCAAATCGGAGCTGAAACCCATATGATATTTCACGTCGCCGCTGGGCAGCGTGGCTGCGGCCTTGCCTTCGAATTCGGCAAACAAATCACGCGGCAACTTGCCCAAAGTGTTGACCAACACGTTCAGACGGCCTCGATGCGCCATGCCGATTACCACTTCTTCCACGCCGTCTTTGCCGGCATTTTGAATCAGGTAATTCAAACCGGCAATGGCGCTCTCGCCGCCTTCTACCGAAAAGCGTTTTTGGCCGACATATTTGGTGTGCAGATAGCGCTCTAACGTTTCGGCAGCAGTGAGCTGTTTGAGAATACGGCGCTTTTCATCGGCATTGTATTTCGGCGTGGAGAGCTCGGTTTCAAAGCGGCTGCGAATCCAGCGGCGCTCATCGGTATTGGAAATATACATATATTCAATACCGATATGGCCGCAATAAGTTTGCTTGAGTTTGCTGATGATTTCGGCCAGCGGCAGGCTGGTATTGCCTGAAAAATCGCCGTCGCCCATGCTGAATTTCACCGCCATATCGGCATCGGTCAGGCCGTGGTAAGCCGGATCAAGCGCTTCGACATTGCTGGGCGGCACACGATTGAGCGGGTCGAGCTTGGCTGCGCCCACACCCTGAATGCGATAGGCAGACATCAGGCGCAATACCGACACCTGCTTTTTCATCAAATTAAAATCAATGCTGCCCGACACGGCAGCAGTGGCTTTGCGTTTGGCCAGATTAGCGAAAGATTCCTGAATCGGGCGGTGCGCAATATCACGCTCCACCGCGCCGGGCTGTGCCGCTAACTGGGTAAAATATTGTTTCCAGTGTTCATCCACCGAATTGGGATCGTTGAGGTAGTTTTCGTATAATTCTTCGATATAAGGTGCGTTGGAGCCGAATAAATAAGAAAAGCTCTGTTTGTCGTCCATCATGGCTTAAGCCCTTTTTATGTTAAAAATAAAGAGTAGAATCCGCCCTATTTCCAAAACAAACTACTGTTTCTGAAATGTGCTTATTCTACTCTCCGACTGCCGGGTATCGTTGATGCTTAAAGTTGTTTTACACAACTTCATTAACATATAACATTAAGCCGTCCAAACTGACTACATTTTGTTACAAACGGCCGTCTGAAACCTCGGCTGATACTTTTCAGCGCTGGTTTACCGGCACATAATCGCGGCGCGGCGAACCGGTGTAAAGCTGGCGCGGACGGCCGATTTTTTGGCCGGGCTCGGCAATCATTTCATGCCAATGCGAAATCCAGCCCACGGTACGTGCCAGTGCGAAAATCACGGTAAACATCGACACAGGAATGCCCAGCGCCGACAATACGATGCCTGAGTAGAAATCAACATTCGGATACAGCTTGCGCTCGATAAAGAACGGATCGCTCAAGGCGATTTTTTCCAATTCCATCGCCAGCTTGAATTTCGGATCGTTTTCCAAGCCCAGCTCTTTGAGCACTTCATAGCAGGTTTCACGCATAATGCTGGCGCGCGGATCCATATTGCGGTAAACGCGGTGGCCGAAGCCCATCAGGCGGTATTTACGCTCTTTCACGCCTTCCATAAATTCAGGCACGCGCGATACATCGCCGATTTCGTCCAACATTTTCAACACAGCCTCATTGGCGCCGCCGTGTGCCGGCCCCCACAAGCTGGCAATGCCGGCTGCGATACAGGCAAACGGGTTTGCACCCGAAGAGCCGGCCAAACGCACGGTAGAAGTGGAAGCATTTTGCTCGTGATCGGCATGCAGAATAAAGATGCGGTCCAGCGCGCGCACCAACACCGGGTTGGGTTCGTATTTTTCGCACGGCGTGGCAAACATCATGTGCATGAAGTTGGCGGTGTAAGACAAATCATTTTTCGGATAATTGAACGGCAAACCGTTGGAATAACGGTAGCACATGGCCGCAATCGTCGGAATTTTGGAAATCAGGCGGAATTCGGCAATGCGGCGGTGATCGGCATTATTAATATCCAAGCTGTCTTGATAAAACGCAGCCAGTGCGCCAACCACGCCAACCATCATGGCCATCGGGTGGGCATCGCGACGGAAACCGCGGAAGAACCAAGTGAGCTGCTCATGCACCATGGTGTGGCGCAGCACGGTTTCTTCAAATTTGGCCTTTTGCTCGGCAGTCGGCAATTCGCCGTTAATCAGCAGATAGCAGGTTTCCAGATAGTCGCTGTTTTCAGCCAGCTGCTCAATCGGATAGCCGCGATAGTAAAGCTGGCCTTTGTCGCCGTCGATAAAGGTGATTTTCGATTCACAGCTTGCCGTAGACACAAAGCCAGGGTCGAAAGTAAACATGCCCGTGCCTTTGGTGAAGGTGCGGATATCGACAACATCGTTACCCAAGGTGCCTTCCAATACCGGCAGCTCCAAGGCCTCTTTACCTTCTACTTGCAATTTAACGGTTTTAGACATCTCTTCAACTCCTTTTTTCTTATGTAAAAGCGACGCAGTTAAAACTGCTGGTTTTTGTTTCAGACGGCCTCAAAACATCTGGCTTGTGAAGCTTAGGGTGCATCAGGCCTTTCTGATTTTCTCCAACAGAGGAACGAAATAAGGCTTGCCGGCTTCTTCTTTTTCATTGACCAAAGCCAGAAACTCCTGGTCGGGCAAATCCAAAATTTCCACAAACACAGCCAATTCATCATCACTCAGATGCTGGAATTCTTTATCCATAAACCGCCCGAGCAAAATATCCAGCTCGAGCAGCCCACGGCGGGTTTGAAAGCGGATACGCCGCTTTGCGGTTTCGTCAAAAGCCGGCATAGCTTACACAGCCCGTTTCAACATGATTTCTTTAATCTTACCGATGGCTCCGGTCGGGTTCAAGTGCTTCGGACACACATCCACACAGTTCATAATGGTGTGGCAGCGAAACAGCCGGTAAGGGTCGTTCAGGTTATCCAAACGCTCGTTGGTGATGGTGTCGCGACTATCGGCAATAAAGCGGTAGGCATTGAGTAAGCCGGAGGGGCCGACGAATTTATCGGGGTTCCACCAAAACGACGGGCAGGCAGTCGAGCAACAGGCGCACAAAATGCATTCATACAAACCATCAAGCTCTTTGCGCTCATCCTGCGTTTGCAGGCGTTCGCGCTCAGGCGCGGGCGTGTCGTTGACCACATAAGGCTTAATCGAATGGTATTGATTGAAGAATTGGGTCATGTCCACAATCAGGTCACGAATCACCGGCAAGCCCGGCAGCGGGCGCAGCTTAATGGGCTGTTTGAGGCTGCGGATATCGGTGAGGCAGGCCAAGCCGTTTTTGCCGTTGATGTTCATGCCGTCTGAACCGCAAATGCCTTCGCGGCAGGAGCGGCGGAACGACAGGCTGTCGTCTTGGGCTTTAAGCTTCACCAAGGCATCCAAAAGCTTAACGTCGGTGGGCTCCACTTCCAATTCATAATCTTGCATGTACGGCTTCGCATCCACATCAGGATTGTAGCGGTACACTTGAAAACGTATTTTTTCCATGTGTTGTATTCCTTAGTAAACGCGTTTGGCCGGCTCGATATAGTCTACGCTCAGCGGTTTGGTGTGAACCGGTTTGTAAGTCAGGGTGTTGGTGAGCGGATGATACAGGGTATGTTTCATCCAATTTTCATCATCACGCTCGGGGTGATCATCTGAAGCGTGGGCACCGCGCGACTCTTTGCGCGCCTCGGCGGAAACCAACGTGGCTTTAGCCACTTCAATCAAATTGTCCAGCTCCAGCGCTTCGATACGCGCTGTGTTCCATACCTTGCTTTTATCCTTGATTTCGGTTTTCTTCACGCGCTCGGCAATTTCCAGCACCTTATCTACGCCCTCTTTCAAAATCGCATCGGTGCGGAACACACCGGCGTGGCCTTGCACCATGCGCTGCAAATCACGCCGCACTTCATCCACGTTTTCACCGCCGGTTTGATTTTCCAAACGCGCCAGGCGTTGCGCCGTGAATGCACCTGCATCGGCGGGCAGATCTTTCCAGCCATCTTGCGCGCGCACATAATCCACCATGCTGTCGCCGGCTGATTTACCGAACACCACTAAATCCAGCAGCGAATTGGTTCCCAAACGGTTGGCGCCGTGCACAGAAGCGCAAGCACATTCGCCGGCTGCATAGAGGCCTTTTACCGGCACTTCATATTCACCGTCTTTAGGCACAATCACTTCGCCCAAATAATTGGTGGGAATACCACCCATCATATAATGGTTGGTCGGCACCACCGGAATCGGGTCTTTAATCGGATCGATGCCGGCAAATTGAATCGCAATCTCACGGATGCCCGGCAGCTTTTCCATAATTTTTTCAGCGCCGATATGGTCGATTTTCAACAACACATGGTCTTTATTCTTACCGCAACCACGGCCTTCGTGAATTTCCATTGCCATTGCACGCGAAACCACGTCGCGCGATGCCAAATCTTTCACGGTAGGCGCGTAGCGCTCCATAAAGCGCTCGCCGTCGCAGTTGAGCAAAATGCCGCCCTCACCGCGCACGCCTTCGGTAATCAACACACCGGCGCCGGCCACACCGGTGGGGTGGAATTGCCAAAATTCCATGTCTTCCAGCGGAATGCCAGCACGGGCGCAAATGCCCAAGCCATCACCGGTATTCATAAAGGCATTGGTGGAAGAAGCATAAATGCGGCCGGCACCGCCGGTGGCAAACAACACGGCTTTGGCATGGAAAATATAAACCTCGCCGGTTTCCATCTCCATGGCCGTTACGCCAAGCACATCACCTTCTTCATTGCGAATCAGATCAAGCGCCGTCCACTCCACAAAAAATTGCGTGTTGGCGCGCACATTTTGCTGATAAAGCGTGTGCAACATGGCATGGCCGGTACGGTCGGCCACGGCGCAGGCGCGCTCTACCGCACGTTTGCCGTGCTCAGCCGTATGGCCGCCAAACGGACGTTGATAGATTTTGCCGCTTTCCACGCGGTCAAACGGCATGCCCATGTGCTCCAGCTCAATCACCGCTTCGGGTGCGCGGCGACACATAAATTCAATGGCATCCTGATCGCCCAGCCAGTCAGACCCTTTTACGGTGTCATACATATGCCAATCCCAGCGGTCTTCCTGCACATTGCCCAACGAGGCGGAAATGCCGCCTTGCGCAGCTACGGTGTGCGAACGGGTGGGAAACACTTTAGACAAAACAGCGGTATTCAAACCGGATTTGGATAATTGCAATGCGGCGCGCAAACCGGCACCGCCGCCGCCGACAATCACGGCATCAAACTTGCGAACGGGAAAACTCATACCAACCCCCAAATTACTTTAACCGAATAAACCAAGCAGCCGAGCAACCAAATAATGGTCGCCACATGCAGAAACAGGCGCAAGCCAAATGATTTCACATAGTCCATCCACAAATCGCGGATGCCGACCCATGCATGCAAAAACAGCGCCACAAAAGTAACTTGGGTAAACAGCTTCACCCAGGTTTGCGCAAAAAATGCCTGCCAAGCATCATAACCGCTGGGCAACATCAGCAAGAAAAGCACAAATAAAACAGTATAAATCAGCATGATCACCGCAGTAACACGCTGCATCGCCCAATCGCGCAAGCCATAATGCGCACCGGCCAGTTTACGTTCTACCATAACCACGCTCCCAAGATAACGGTCAACACCAAACCGGCCACCAATGTGAATTTAGCCGTGGCGCGGGCGGTTTGCAGCTCCAAGCCTTTGTGGGCATCAAGCAGCAAAAAGCGGATACCGGCGATAGAGTGGTGCAGATACGCCCACAGCAAGCCAATCAGAATCAGTTTGACCAAGGGGTTGGATACGACCGACTGATACGTGGCAAAAGCAGCTTCACTGCTCAACGTACCGGCCAGCAAGCACAGCAACAGCGGCAGGCTCACAAACAGAATGACCCCGCTGATGCGGTGCAGGATAGAAACAATCCCCGGGATCGGCAACCTGATGTTGGGGATCTCCAGGAATACAGGGCGATGTTTCGTCTGCATTTCAATTCCTCTTTATTTTTCTCAAAAAACTCAAAAACCAAGCAGCCGGCAATACTACACCTAACTACGGTGATGCGTAATTTACATTGTTTATCAGTTATTGAACAGCCCTTTGAGGCAGATTTTTTAATGAAATTTAACAACAATCTTACAAAGCACATTGCCTAATCCTGCTACAAAACAGCAGAACCCAATAACAACAAGCGCTTAGCCTGAGCATCTACTCGAAAGGCCGTCTGAAAATCCTATCTGCCCGATAGTGTAAATCTTGCAGCCGCGCCGCCGCGCTAAAAGCAGCTCTTCAAACATCTTTGCCCGCGCCCGCCTGCTTATGCTATTTTTGTCGTAAATATGGAAACAAAACACCGACCAGCTCCAGCACGTTGTCGCAAAGGCGCACACCTTATTATTCATCCGGCAATTTTATTGGCATTTTATTTTCAGACGGCCACAAAGTTTCAGCCGGCTACAAAATAATATTGCTACAAGAGATAAATTTGGTATGATACAGGCTGTCACGGCACGGTTTACAAAACACATCAAAAAGCCAATTATAGTGAAACAAATTCAATATAATGCCGTACAGCCCGAAAGGCGCGGAAATATCCAACATCGCACCTCAAAATCCAGGTGAATCAGTAATATATTTTCGCCCTCAGCGGCCTCACCACCTTAACAAAATTACCAGGAGAGTTTTGGATATGAAATCACCCGTACGCGTAGCCGTTACCGGCGCAGCAGGCCAAATTGGTTATGCCTTATTGTTCCGTATTGCCAGCGGTGAAATGCTGGGCAAAGACCAGCCCGTTATTCTGCAATTGCTCGATTTGCCGCACGCACAAACTGCGGTAAAAGGCGTGATGATGGAGCTGCAAGATTGCGCGTTCCCGCTCCTGGCCGGCATGTTTACCACCGATAACCCCGAAGAAGCCTTTAAAGATGCCCAAGTGGCCATTTTGGTGGGCTCGCGCCCGCGCAGCAAAGGCATGGAACGCGCTGATTTGTTGCAGGCCAACGCTGAAATCTTCACCGTGCAAGGTGCCGCACTGAACAAAGTGGCCGACCGCAATGTCAAAGTGCTGGTGGTGGGCAATCCGGCCAACACCAATGCCTATATCGCCATGAAATCCGCCCCCGACCTGCCTGCCAAAAACTTCACCGCCATGCTGCGCCTGGATCACAACCGCGCCTTGAGCCAAGTGGCCGAGAAAACCGGCACAGCCGTCAGCGACATTGAAAAACTGTGCGTATGGGGCAACCACTCGCCCACCATGTATGCCGACTACCGCTTTGCTACTGTGAACGGCCAAAAAGTAAAAGATTTGATTAATGATCAAGATTGGAACGCCAACGTGTTTCTGCCCACCGTGGGCAAGCGCGGCGCCGCCATTATCGAGGCACGCGGCCTCTCTTCAGCCGCTTCGGCTGCCAATGCCGCCATCGATCATATTCACGACTGGTGGCTGGGCACCGATGGCAAATGGGTGACCATGGGCATTCCTTCCGACGGCGCTTACGGCATTCCGGAAGAAACCATGTTCGGCTTTCCGGTAACTTGCGAAAACGGCGAATACAAATTGGTTGAAGGTTTGGAAATCGACGACTTCAGCCGCGAACGCATCAACATCACCTTGCAAGAGTTAGAAGAAGAAAAAGCCGGTGTCGCCCACCTGCTGTAAGCTGCCATCCACACAAACGCCCGCTTGATGCGGGCGTTTTGTTACGTCAAAAATAGCAATCAGCCTTGAACCAAACCTAAAAAAATAATACCAATTCAAAAAAGTAAGCTAACAAGGCGGAAGCCTACGACAGTACAGATAGCACGGCAAGGCGAACCAACGAAGTTAGGTTATCTTTTTGGATTGGTATAAGACAGCAAAGCGGCGAGCCACGGACAGTACACACATACAGCAAAGCGAAACAACGCAGTTGGGTTATTTTTTAGATTTAGTATTATACCGATATAAATATGTCAAACAGAGGCCGTCTGAAACGTTTCAGACGGCCTCTGTTTGACATTAGCAGCGCAAATAAATTCGGGCAGGCCGACCCCTTACGCTTCTTTGCACAACAAACCCGCGGCCATGCCCTTGAAATCAGCCCGCCGCCCCTTCATTTTATAAACGTTTGAACATGCTTTCATCCATTTAAAAGGACAGCACCATGAGCAAGCCCGCTCCTGAAGATTTTATACCCGAGTTTCGCCGCAAAAAGCTGGATGAAGACGGCTTTTTAAAAAAACTCGTCCGCTTTGCCGGCCGCTTGGGCGCACCGGCCGTGCGCCAGCTGTATGCCCTTTATTTTCTGTTTAAAGAACCTGCCACACCCAAACGCGCAAAAATGATTATTTTGGGCGCGTTGGTTTATTTTTTCAGCCCCATCGACAGCATTCCTGATTTACTCGGGCCACTTGGTTTCACCGATGATATCGCGGTGATTGCGCTGGTTTATTCGCAAATGAAAAGTTATATGACAGAAGAAATCAAAATGCGCGCCCGCGCAGCCACCGAAAAATTGTTGCGTAAATAAACGCAACCGCCCCACAGCGCTTGCTGATACGCAGGCAACCAGCCAAAGCACTTTGTTTCAAACAAACATCAAACATCAGGCCGTCTGAAAGCTTTCAGACGGCCTGATGTTTGATAAGCGCATTGCATTATTGCAACGGCTTCATGTCCATCACTTCCATCAGGAAGTTGGTAAACGCCGGATTAGCCGGCTTGCTGCGCATATTCGGCCAGCGTTGCTGCCAGCCCTTGAGCGCATTTTGGATGTAAAGCTTCGATTGCTCGGTGGTGATTTCACCGCGTTGGCTGTCGACCGCGGAGCGCAGATACACTTCATACATGCTGTCGTCCACCGTATTGCGGCCCACCAATTGGATGCGGTAGCGGTTTAAATATTGCGCCGCCTGCACTTTGGTGATTTTGCCTTGGCTCACCTGATAGCTCAGCCGAGTGGCTTCATCACGGATTTTCGACACATCTGTCCAGTGATTGGCGGCCAGGCGATATTGGGCGCTGCCGGTTTCCACGTTGGTCGGGCGTACGGGCACTTCTTTCAGTGTCGGCAGGTAAACCGAGCTGCAACCGCTCAGTGCCGCCATTACAAATAAAAGGGGAATATGCTTTTTCATGGCGCTTTATCATCAGATTTATCGAAGCCCCAATACTACCAAACAAGCGTGGCGATTTCCAGCACGATCGGGTACTTTGCCGTCAAATCCTACCAACGGTATGCCGCCAGAGCGTCCTGACATTTCGTTTATGAGGGCAAAAGCGTACTTGCAAGGTAAAAAGCGCAGCAAGGTTGAATATCTGGCGAGCATTTTCAACACAGCAGGCGCATTTTTGAGCCAGCATTGCCGCGTAATGAAATGTAAACAAACCCTAAAACCACAAGCCAAACAAAAGGCCGTCTGATACCAATTCAAAAAAGTAAGCTAACAAGGCGGCGAGCCGCAG
>ERZ650307.270-NODE-270-length-28736-cov-7.091350_pt1 | contig 28736 bp, 27 predicted proteins | sample MGYA00376243_ERZ650307 | MGnify/ENA primary metagenome ERZ650307 (study PRJEB26733, sample SAMN07839242) | wastewater metagenome | biome: urban; feature: artificial channel; material: waste water | place: USA: North Carolina | collected 2016-03-31 ... | reverse complement strand
TGCCATCAGCCATAAATAAAATGCGATCAGCTACTTCACGAGCGAAAGCCATTTCATGAGTTACGATAATCATGGTCATGTGTTCTTCCGCCAACTGCTTAATAGTGCGCAATACTTCGCCGGTTAATTCCGGGTCCAATGCGGACGTTGGTTCGTCGAAGAGCATAATGTCAGGGCTCATAGCTAAGGCACGGGCAATAGCTACACGCTGTTTCTGACCACCGGATAAACGGCCCGGATATACATCTTTCTTTTCCCATAAGCCGACTTTCTTCAAAAGGCGTTCAGCAATGGGTAATGTATCGGCCGGTTTCATGCCTTTTACCATTTGAGGTGCAATGCAAATGTTTTCCAATACCGTCATATGGGGAAACAGGTTAAAGGACTGGAACACCATGCCCATGCGCAACAACAACTGATGTTGTACGGCTTTAGGCGCATACTCTGCGTCGCCGTCACCTTTCGTTTCCGCCAAAAACGTACCGTCTACACTTATTGTACCACGATTTATCGTTTCAAGCTGGCCCAAACAACGAAGGAATGTAGATTTACCGGAACCGGACGGTCCGATAATGGATACGACTTCGCCTTTTTCCATGCATAAAGTAACATCTTTAAGGACCGACAAGCCATCAAAACTTTTTTCTATGTTTTTCATTTCAACAAAACTCATGGCAGCCTCCTATTCATCATAAACGGAATAACGTTTTTCTAAGTAATCAAAGATTTTAGTTAAGATAAAGGTCATACCTAAGTAGAAGATGGCAGCTACGATGAAGGCGGACGTATCGAAGTCACGCTGTACGATACCGCGGGTAATACGCAAGATATCGTTCATAGCTAAGATGTATACCAAGGAGGTGTCCTTTAAGAGGTTGATGGTTTCATTAGCCAACGGCGGCAAAATGCGTTTTACCACCTGCGGTAAGATAATCTTCCACATGGTCTGGCGATAGGTGAAGCCCAAAACCTTGGCACCTTCGTACTGACCCTTCGGAATGGACTGGATGCCACCGCGGAAGATTTCGCAAAGGTAGGCGCCATAGTTTAATACGAAGGAAATAATAGCAGCTGTTGTATCATCGAGCTGTACGCCAACGTACGGGATAAACGGTAAGCCATAGTAAACAAATAAGATCTGTAACATTAACGGCGTACCGCGCATTACATACACATACACGGCTACGATGCGTCGCAAAATTCTAAACGGCGACAAACGCAACAGTGATAAAACGATACCTAACGGCAACGATAATACGTTAACTACGAGGAACAAGGAAATTGTCACCCATAGGCCGTCGGCGATAGTTGGGGTTATACTCATTAAGTAATCCATATATCCGCTCCTATTCTAGAAACAAGGGAAGGAGGTCAAACTAGGACCTCCCTCGCTATTTCATCCTATAACTCTACAATTAATCACTAACCATTAACTAATTTTTAAATGCTGATTTGTCCAACATGTTCGTGTTGCCGAACCATTTCTGAGCAATCTTATCAGCGGTGCCATCTTCCATCATCTGTTTCAAGATGCCATTGAATTTTTCACGCAATGCATTGTCTTCTTTACGGAAGCCGATAGCGTTATCTTCTTTACCGAATTTCGGATCCGCTACTTCACGGAACTGACCCGGTTTCTTAGCCATGTTGTACTGACCAACGATGCTATCAACTACGAGGGCATCAATACGACCTACTTCCAAATCCATGAAGGCACTTACGAAGTCACCGTATTTTTTAAGCTGTTTGAACTGTTTCGTATCCGGATCTTTGTCCAATACAGTTTCAGCGGAGCTACCCTGCTGCGTACCAACAATCTTGCCTTTCAAGTCGTTAACGCTCTGAATCGGGGAATCTTTCTTAACAACGATTTCCGTCGTATCTACCAAGTACGGAATGGAGAAGGACATGTTCTTTTCACGTTCCGGCGTTACCGTTAAGCCGTTCCACAAAATGTCGATGTGCTTACTCTTCAATTCAGCTTCCTTGGAATCCCAGTCAATCGGTTTGAACTCGATGTCCATGTTAGCACGTTTTGCGGCTTCTTTAGCCATGTCGATGTCAAAGCCTACGATGTTACCTTTATCATCGTGGAACCCCATCGGCGGATAGTTATCATCCAAGCCAACAATAATCTTCTTCGGCAACTGGTCACCAGCCGCTTTTTGATCAGCGGTATTACTACCACAGCCAGCTGCAAAAGCTACCATTGTGAAAGCAGCTAAGCCTAAAGCAATCAGTCGTTTTAGTTTCATCGGAGTCGTCCCCTTTCCCACAGCCTCACCTAGAGGTTCTCTTTTTTCTACATCGTCAACATCTACCATTATACTTTATCAAAATAAAGCTGTAAAGAAAAACATTGGAAAATTATTTTCTAATAAAGCATAACGCATTCATCAATGACATAAAAAAACAACCTTAAGAAACGAATAGGTAAGCTTCGTTGCTTAAGGTTGTTGTGTTTTATGTTGACTAAATTATAGCAGCTGTGAGAAAAGCTGTCAATACAATTTCCCTTAAGCGAGTATGCCTAAAACGCTATCACCTATGACTATAACGGAACTTAATCCTTTAACGGGATAAAGATTTTCTGTTACTTAAATGCATCTTTGTTCAACATAGTGGTAGTGCCGAACCATTTCTGTGCAAATTTATCAGCCGTACCGTCGTTCATCATTTCTTTTAAGATACCATTGAATTTTTCACGTAAAGCATTGTCTTCTTTACGGAAGCCAATAGCACTATCTTCTTTGCCGAATTTCGGATCTGGAATAGCGCGGAACGTACCCGGTTTCTTATTCATCAAGTAACGACCTACTACTTCATCAACGACAACGGCATCAACACGGCCTAATTCCAAATCCATGAAGGCATTTACGAAGTCGCCATATTTTTTGAAGGCTTTAAACTGTTTCGTATCCGGATCTTTGTCCATAACGGTTTCAGCGGAGCTACCCTGCTGCGTAGCTACTACTTTACCTTTTAAGTCTTCTACGCTCTTAATCGGGGAATCATTTTTAACTACGAGAATCTGCTTGCTAATCAAGTACGGCGTAGAGAAGGACATGTTCTTTTCGCGTTCCGGCGTTACCGTTAAGCCATTCCACAATACGTCGATGTGTTTACTCTTCAATTCTGCTTCCTTGGAATCCCAGTCAATCGGTTTGAACTCGATGTCCATGTTAGCGCGTTTTGCTGCTTCCTTAGCCATATCGATATCAAAACCTACGAGATTACCTTTTTCATCGCGGAAACCCATCGGCGGGAAGTTATCATCAAGGCCTACAATAATCTTTTTCGGTAACTGGTCGCCACCCGATTTTTGATCAGCGGAGCTACCGCAGCCTGCTGCAAAGGCTACCATTGTAAAAGCAGCTAAACCTAAAGCAATTAGTCGTTTAAATTTCATTGGATTCGTCCCCTTTCGCACGTCCTCTCTTGGAGGTTCTCAACTTCAACTTGTGTTAATTATACTTTATTAAAATAAAGTTGTAAAGAGAAACATAGATAAAAATCTTTGCTAATAATGCATATGTCTTGCACTGATGGCATAAAAAAAGACAACCTTAAGAAACGACTCAAAAAGCTTCGTTGCTTAAGGTTGTTTTATTGTTAACTGCTAATCATCAGTGCCATTGCCACTCCGGTCCTCGATAAGCTCCAAAAACTTAATCTTATCGCGGTACCGAACGAACTGTAGGTCGACGACAACAATCATGATGCCGCCATCGCCGGTAGAGACATGTATTTCTTCCCAATCGGATGTAAAGCCCATAATATGCTTGTAGGGTAAAAATACATACGGTGTTTCACCATGCCACAAATACCCCATGCGCTCTGTCATATCCACCGGACGTCGTCTTATAACTACGCCCTTTTCACATACAAAGGCCACGGTGTCGCCGAGGCGATAAATGCGCCACAAGGCAAAGATTACCAATAGGTAATCGATTAATTGTTGCACCCACGGCACGCCTTGGCGTGCATGCCAAATCGCCACTACGGCCAAGCCACAGAACAACAGGCGACCTAACACGACTACCGGTGCATACGTGCTGATTTCTTGCTCAACTTTTCCACACGGAAAATGTTTTTCTGCTTCTACCATTGTCATAGCACACCTCCGCCGTCCCCCAACAGGCTAAATCGGCTCACTGATGATGTTATTTACGATGTAAGCCCATCGCTAACTGTACCTGACGATACGTCTTCGCTGCTACTTCATGCGCCTTCTGAGCACCTTCATCAAGAATGGTGTCCAATTCAGGGCTGCCGATTAATTCATTGTAACGTTCATGAATCGGTCGCAATGTATCAACCAACAAATCAGCTACGTCCTTTTTAAAGGTACCATAGCCTTTACCTTCATAGCGAGCTTGAATCGTGTCATAGGATTCACGCGTAATGGCATTGTAAATACCCATCAAGTTAGAAATACCCGGTTTATTATCTTTATCGTAATGTACGGAATTTTCAGAGTCAGTTTGAGCTCGTTTAATCTTCTTAACGATAGTGTCCGCATCGTCCAAAAGACGAATCGTAGCCCACTGGTTGTCATCGGACTTACTCATCTTCTTCGTTGGTTCCTGCAAGCTCATAACGCGCGCACCGCCAACGCCGGTTTTAATTTCAGGAATGGTGAACACTTCGCCATAAACACGGTTGAAGCGCTGTGCCAAGTCACGCGTCAATTCCATGTGCTGACGCTGGTCTTCACCAACCGGCACAAAGTTCGTCTGATACAACAAAATATCGGCAGCCATCAACGGCGGGTACGTCAACAAACCGGCCGGAATGGAATCGCCGCGTTTTTGCGATTTATCTTTATACTGCGTCATGCGTTCCAATTCGCCAACATAGCTAATGGTAGTCATAACCCAGCCAAGCAACGCGTGTTCCGGTACTTCGGACTGTACAAATAACGTTGCTTTCTTCGGATCAAGGCCTACTGCTAAATACAAAGCCGCCAAGCGACGGGTATTTTCAAACAAAGCCTTCGGATCCTGCGGTACCGTAATGGCATGCTGGTTAACGATGCAATAATAGCATTCGTTGTCATCCTGGTAATCCAAGAAATTACGCAATGCCCCTAAATAGTTCCCTAAGGTCAATTCTCCACTCGGCTGAATGCCGGAAAAAATAACTGCCATTCTATATGCCTCCTCGTAATACGCTTTAGTCTTTTGGTGGTCCGTCCTATGAAATAAGCGGCCGAGAATAACTCGGCCGCTCCTTCTCAACGCTCGGTCGGACGCGGTCCGGCTATTATTCCACGGTAACGGATTTAGCCAGGTTACGCGGTTTATCTACATCAGCACCGCGTGTAATTGCCGCGTAGTACGCCAACAACTGCAAAGGAATAACCGCTAAAATCGGTGCGGCAAATTTATCAGCCTTCGGTACGAAAATCGTGTGGTCTACGTACTTAGCCAATTCAGTGTCGCCTTTTAAGCCTACGCCGATAACAACGGCATCGCGGGCTTTAACTTCCTTCACGTTACTCATCATCTTTTCACGCACGTCTTCCTGCGTAGCCAAAGCGATAACCGGTACACCTTCTTCGATAAGAGCCAAGGTACCATGTTTCAATTCGCCGCCAGCATACGCTTCTGCGTGAATGTAAGAGATTTCTTTTAATTTCAAAGAGCCTTCCATAGCTACTGCATAGTCGATAGAACGACCCAAAAAGAATGCATCTTCACGGAAGCCATAGTTACGAGCAAAGGCTTTAATATCGTCAACGCCTTCAAAAATTTCATGGCACAAGGACGGCAATTGATGTAAATCCGTCAAAATGGTTTCAGCCAATTTCGGATCCAATTTGCCATTCAACTGGCCAAGGTATACAGCTAAGAGTAACAACGCTACGAGCTGCGTGGTGTACGCTTTCGTAGAAGCTACGGCGATTTCCGGGCCGGCCCAGGTATAGATAACCTGATCCGCTTCACGGGAAATAGAGGAGCCTACTACGTTCGTAACAGCCAAGGAGCGAGCGCCTAAGCGTTTTGCTTCCTTCAAAGCAGCCAACGTATCGCTGGTTTCACCGGACTGGCTAATCACGATAGCCAAGGTGTTCTTATCCGTTAACGGGTTGCGATAGCGGTATTCGGACGCAATATCCACTTCAACCGGAATGCGCGCCAACTGTTCAATATAATATTTAGCTACCAAGCCTGCATGGTACGCCGTACCACAAGCGGTAATCAAAATGCGGTTAATAGATGCTACATCAGACGGTTCCCAGCCCAATTCTTCGTATACAACCTGTTTGCCGTCTTTGCTAATACGACCAGTCAAGGTATCGCGGATAGCTTTCGGCTGTTCGTAAATTTCCTTCAACATGAAATGTTCGTAGCCACCTTTTTCAGCAGCTTCGGCATTCCAGGTTACATGGAATACTTTCTTAGCAATCGGGTTGCCCGCACGATCACTTACGCTTACGGAATCTTTCGTTACGATAGCAACTTCGCCGTCGTTCAAGATGTACGTATCGCGGGTGTGATTGATAATAGCCGGAATGTCGGAAGCGATGAAGTTTTCGCCTTCGCCAAGACCGATTACGAGCGGGTTATCCTGCTTCGTGCAGATAATGCGGGTCGGATCGTCGGCACACATAATAACCAACGAATAGGAACCTTCAATGCGTTTTAACATACGACGAACCGTACCTTCAAAATCTCCGTCGTATAAGTCAGCCAACAAGTGTGCTACCACTTCCGTATCCGTTTCGGATTTGAAATGATAACCCTTAGCCAACAATTCTTCTTTAATAGGCAAGTAGTTTTCTACAATGCCGTTATGAACTACAGCAAACAAGCCTTTTTCATCGCTATGCGGATGAGCATTCATATCGGACGGACGGCCGTGGGTTGCCCAACGGGTGTGACCGATACCAACGTGACCCGGATTCGGATCAGCCTTTACCATAGCTTCCAAATTAGCCAAACGGCCTACTTTTTTCTGAATTTTAATCGTATTGTCTGCACCGAGAACGGCAATACCTGCGGAATCGTAACCACGGTATTCAAGCTTAGACAAGCCTTCCATCATAAACGTCGATGCATCTTCAAATCCGATATAACCGACAATACCACACATGTTCTGTTTCCTCCTTGAATGGAAAAAATATTAGTTAAGCTGAGCTCGCGTGCCAGTGCTTTGTCTCCATCGTCACCGATGGCCTTTGTCACTAACATAACGACCCGAGTCGGCCGAGAGGCATCCGCTGAGTGATTCGATACTCCTCTTCCTCGTCAACTGAAACCGGCTGTCTCCGTTCAGTACATGCGCTATTCGCCTTTACGAATTTGGTAACTCCTTTTGTGTGTTTCGACAGTCTTTTGGTACTCGCCGTTAGTAACAGCGTTTACCATACCCTATATTATAACTGATAGGGTCTAAAATTGTAAAGCGGGGACAACATTTGCCCCCGCTCCCTTACGAAAAACAGCATTTTCCCTGCTATTTTGTATTCATCTTGTAAACAAAACGTTTCGTCGTAAAATTAGTCTTCACTCTGTCCCTGCTCGCGGGCAATGCAATCCGCAATGGTGTGGCACAAGCGTTCCAGCTGTTCCTGGTTAGAGCCTTCAGCCATAACGCGAATCAACGGTTCCGTACCGGATGCACGTACCAAGATACGACCTTCGTCGCCTAATTCACGAGTAGCTTCGGAAATTTCAGCCTGAATAAGCGGATTATCTTCCCAGCCCGTCTTCGTAACTACGCGAACGTTTACGAGAAGCTGCGGATATTTCGTCATAATACCAGCCAATTCAGATAACTTCTGACCGGTCTGTTTCATGATGCTCAGCATCTGCACTGCCGTAAGCAAGCCATCACCAGTGGAGTTGTAATCCAAGAAGATTACGTGGCCGGACTGTTCGCCGCCGATGGAGTAGCCATCAGCACGCATGCGTTCCAAAACGTAGCGGTCACCAACAGCGGTCTGGCACGTTTCCATGCCTAATTCGTGGGCTGCTTTATGGAAACCGATGTTACTCATAACGGTGCCAACGATCATATTCTTAGCCAAACGGCCCTGTTCCTTCAAATGACGAGCGCACAAGAGCATAATCTGGTCGCCATCAAGGTCATTGCCGTTTTCATCGGTAAAGAGGCAACGGTCAGCGTCACCATCGTTAGCAATACCGGCGTCAGCGCCGTATTTCTTAACTGCTTCGCGAAGGCCTTCCATGTGGGTGGAGCCAGCGTTTTCGTTGATATTAATGCCGTCCGGATCTACATTAATAGGAATCACGTTAACACCTAAGGTACGAAGTACTTCAGGACCCACAACAGAAGCGGCACCATTAGCACCATCGTATACGATGGTTAAGCCTTCCAAAGATGTATCTACTGTAGATTCAACGAAGCGCGCATATTCATGAGCCAAGTCATCGTTGTACACAATGCGGCCAATATCAGCACCGGTAGGACGGTTCAATTCGTTTTCACCGCTGCGGCGGCACAATTCTTCCAATTCGTCTTCTACAGCGTCCGGCAATTTGAAGCCTTGGTTGTCGAAGAACTTAATGCCGTTGTCGGAGAATTTGTTGTGCGAAGCTGAAATAACAACTCCGGCTTCCCAGCCGTGCTGTTTTACGAGGTACGCCACGCCCGGCGTCGGAATAACGCCAGCGATAATAACATCACCGCCAACCGAGCAAATGCCGGCTGCCAAAGCACTTTCCAGCATAGCACCGGAAATACGTGTATCGCGACCAATCAAGAATACCGGTCGTTTTTTACGTGCCCCAAAATACGCAGCTGCTGCACGACCCAAATGATACGCCAGCTCCGGCGTCAAGAATTCATTAACCACACCGCGGACCCCGTCCGTTCCAAATAACCTAGCCATTAATATGCTCCTTCCGTCATGGTAATCGGTTTATATTCCGAAATAATGCGTATTGCCGTTTCTGCACCGTCTAAGGCAGCACTCATAATGCCGCCGGCATAACCGGCTCCTTCACCCATTGGATATAAGCCTTCGATAGTAGGCGACACACGGTCGTCAGTGCGCAGAATGCGTAGCGGCGAAGATGTGCGCGTTTCCACACCGGTCATACACACGGCGGGATCATCAAAACCACGAATACGTCGACCGAAATACGGCAACGCTCGTTCCATAACCGCCGTTACATAGGGCGGTAAACAATCATGCAAATCAGCAGGCACGACACCGGGCTGATAGGTATAGCAAGCTTTATCCGGTAAACTACCCGCTTTGCCTGCCAAGAAATCACCAACGGTCTGAATGGGCGCCTTGTAGGTGCGACCACCAAGCTCGTAAGCCTTCGCTTCCCATTCGCGCTGGAAAGCCATGCCGGCCAGCGGATGGTCACCGAAATCATCCGGTCCTACGGTAACTACCATAGCGCTGTTCGCAACACCACTGTCACGAGCATACAAGCTCATGCCGTTAGTTACCACATGGTCACGTTCCGACGCGGACGCCACAACCTGACCACCAGGACACATACAGAAGCTATAGGCTGTACGACCTGTTTCCTTATCATGGTATACCACAGAATACTCTGCTGCGCCAAGTCCCAATTCAGCCGGTTCCACACCATACTGGGATAAATCGATTAAATGCTGGTCGTGTTCAATGCGCACGCCAATAGCAAAAGGCTTGGCTTCCATAGCCACTTGCTTCTTGTAAAACATTTCATACGTATCACGAGCGCTGTGGCCAATGCCAACGAGCACGACAGACGCCGGTAGCCATTCGGTGTTGTTTATTTCAACAGCCTGAACGCGACCGTTTTCAATGCGCAAGTCCGTCAGCTTCGCACCGAAGCGAACCTCGCCGCCCCACTCGATAATCTGCTGGCGCATGCCTTTAACCATGCCTCGCAACACATCGGTACCAACGTGCGGCTTATGCTTGTACAGGATTTCCTGCGGCGCGCCAAACTCTACGAAATACTGAGCAATTTCATGCAGGCGCGGATGGGTAACGCGCGTCGTCAGCTTCCCATCGGAGAACGTGCCGGCCCCGCCTTCACCAAACTGTACATTCGACTCCGGATCAAACTGACCGGTTTGCCAAAACTTTTCTACATCGCTGGTACGCTGGTCAACATCCTGACCGCGTTCGAGCACCAACGGCCGATAGCCTTCACGAGCTAAATAGAACGCAGCAAGCATGCCTGCCGGTCCAAAGCCAACCACGACGGGGCGATGCTGCAACGTCATCACACCGGGCACGATAGGCTCCGGTAACTCCGGCTGCATGGTGCTCACGTTTTTATCACGGGCTAAACGCTTCATCACAGCGGCTTCATCGGCTACCTCTACGAATAAGGTATATACGAAGGTAATTTGTGGCTTTTTACGCGCATCTACGGCGCGGCGCACGACATGAACCGCCTTGATTTGACCTCTCAGCGATGGATATTTATGCTCCAAGCGACGCTCCAGCGAATCCTTCACTGTTACGTCTACGCGAAAATTAATGACCCTTAACATTGTTGTTATTATCTCCTAAACCCTTTTTCCTAATATCGACTGTTACATGTACCCGAGCTGGATTAATCGTGTAGCCATCGTTTGTTAGGATATCATAGTCGCCTTCAAAAGGCGCTGTTTGTCCATTCAATGGTATATCGACGGTCTTCATGTCCGTCAAGCCCTTCACAAGGCTTTCCTTACCATTGACAGTTACCTGTTGCGGCTCTACCGTAATGCCTCTCACTACATAGCCATCCGGCACGGCACCAATTATCGAAGCGGTAACGGGCAACATTTTTTCAAAGCGAATCTGTTCCAAATCAAGCTGTGCTTGACCCTGACGCGGCGTAACCGTTACATTATCTACCGGTTGACCCGATGCTGTAAGCGCTACCATGATACCGGACGACGTAAAGTTTGCGCGGCGATCCGACATGTTGACCTTGAGCACTACATGCGCTACGGAATCAACAAAGTGCTTAGCACCGCTGACGGAGACTACCTTCGGCACCGTCGCAATGGCGCGAACCGCTATATCATCGGGAACCTTGCCAATTTGCTGTACCTCCACAGGCATTTCCTTAACGGTGTACTCGTCTACATTGATGGTCACATTATCCGGCGACATGTCCACAACGGCTATGCCGGACGGTGGTATTAACTGAATTTTAACGTTCTGCTGACCAGTGGTTACTTCGGCTAAATCCACATAGGCTTTTAGCGTTGTAGGATCCAAGGTCAACATGGAGTTACGCGGTCCACGCAAATGCACCTTCACTTCCGACGGTACATTTTCTACCACGTATTTTGAATTCAGGTTCTGTACGTGTACCTGTACGGTATACGACGCATCTACAATTGGATTCTGTTCCTTCATGACGAAGAACCACAGCAAGATAGCGCCTAACAGCGACAATACCTTAGCCACCCAATTGTCCTGAATATTGTGTAGGAATCGCATCATTTTTGACCCCTCCACTTCTGCAAAAACATGAACGGTGATTTAGGCCGTTCCAGGAACGTGCGCAATGCTTCGCGCAACCGGTCTTCCGACAAGCCACGATAAATATGACCGCCGTATGCATAGGATATAATCCCCGTTTCTTCACTGACTACGAGGATAACCGCATCACCTTGTTCACTAAGGCCGATAGCGGCACGATGACGCGTGCCGAGCTCCGTACTGAGCGATCGTTGCTGCGTCAACGGCAATAAGCACGCTGCCGCCATAATACGGCCGTTGCGGATTACTACCGCCCCATCGTGAAGCGGCGTATTCGGTATAAAAATGTTATTCAATAGTTCGCGCGATACGCGGCCATCGATTTCAATGCCTGTATCGATGACTTCGCCAAGCCCTACCTCGCGTTCAAATACGATGAGGGCACCGATGCGATCGCGACTCATCACCTTAGCCGACGCCAACACTTCGTTGACAACGCTATCGATTTCTAAGGCGCTTACGTCCTGTGACTTCGTTAGTAACCGGCCGCGCCCTAATCGTTCCAAGGCTCGCCGCAATTCCGGCTGGAACACTACCGGCAAGGCAACCAATAAGACCGTCATGCCTTGCTGCAAAATCCAGCTAACCACATGAAGATCGAAGAAGCGGCTTACAACATTGATAAGACCTAAGATAATAAGGCCTTTCAGCAAAGACATGGCGCGCGTGTCTTTAATCTGCTTGTAAATGTAATAGAGCAGCACCGCTACCGATATAATATCGATTAAATCGCCTACGCGAAAGGTTTCCAGCAACCCTTGTAGTTGCAGTGTCATATGTAACAACTCCTTACGAGTGTAAAAACAAAGAAGGGTACCGCACTATGATAAATGCGTGTACCCTTTTATTTTACCTTATTTTTCCTAGGCTGTAAAACTGATAAGCGGTGAAAATATTACACGTTCTGCGTTTCAATCCAAACATCAAGACTGCCACCGCACACCATGCCTTCCTTCATAGCCACATCATCGTTGAGGTCAACGGTAATGCGACGGAAAGCTTCCTTGTGTTCCAGTGCATCTACAGCGCTTAAGCGAATTTCATTTTCCGCACGACCACCGCCAATGGTACCAAAAATCGAACCATCCGGATGGACAATCATCGTAGTCCCTGCCTTACGAGGCGTAGAACCTTCGGTTTTCAAAATGGTAGCCACTGCCAACGGTGCTGCCGGATGTGATTTTAAATAACATATAAACTCACGTTTCATTGCCATCCCTCCGTTGCGACAAAAAGCCGCCAGCTTTACTACGAGTTACTGCTAAATATTCACTTACGATGGACATGGCGATTTCCTCCGGCGTTTCAGCGCCGATGTTAAGGCCAATAGGACCGTAAATCTGATCTAATTCATTTTGGGTCCATCCATCGTTTTTCAACGCTTCAAAAGCGTGGAAAATACGTTTGTGACTGCCCATAACGCCCATGTACATAGGGAGCAAGTGCCGCAACTGGTTGAGGCACAGGCTATCGTATTCATGAGCACGGGTTACGATGATAATCCCACTATAGTTAGTGAGGGGTAGATTTTCCTGCAAGGTACCAAAGTCAATGCAAATGCGCTTTACTCGTTCATCAAAGAAATCAGGGCGCAAATATTCGGCTCGGTCATCGACTACCGTAACGTGGCAGCCTACAAATAACAACAGGTCTGCAATGCAACGGCTCACATGGCCGGCACCAAGTACGAGGACCTCCGGATCCTTTTCAACGGGCTGCACAAAGCATTCCATGGATCCAATATTTAGGACCTGATTGGCTTTTGATTTATCTACGGTAAAGCCATCAATCGAATCACCGTATAAAACATCGCCGTCGCCACTATACACTACCTTATCACCGCTTCGCGGTCCGGACAGTACCGTTACTACAAACGCTGTACGGTCCTGCTCCAATTGTTTTGCCATTACATCATACAAGCTCATAGTCGACTCCTCAATTTAATCCAAGCCAGATACGCGAAAGGCTTCAATCGCTTCCATAACGCCGCCGGCTACAGCCAGCGCCTTGTCCGATATGGTGAAACAATGAAACTCTTCGCAACGAGCATCTACGTCGGCTAGCTTAAAGCCTTTGGTCACCATGAGACCATTCGCTAAAATGCCGCGTAAAATGCCGTTAATTTTAGATTTAATAGGTACGTCATTAACATACCCGACTACCTCACCGGCAGTCACTTCTTCGCCAATATGGCGCTTTGCCGTAAATAACCCATCACAGGGTGAGTGCATGACCCGTTCGACGGTGTAACCGCCTACATTACCGGGAATGCCCGTATTCGGCAACGCTGCGCCTTCATAAATACAACGTCCCAACGTGTGACCACGCATGGTTTCCACCACTACATGGACGTCTTCGCCGGCCGTAAAGCCAGGACCACAGCCGATGACTAAAGGTGCATCACCCATAGTAGTGCCAACATTGCGCTTCGCAATAATTGCGTCTACCACAATATCCGGCTTTAACGTCGCTAAAATTTCCTCATAAGGAACCGTGAGCACCGGGATAATCCCATCACCTTGTTGTAGGCTCGTCACCGCATCCGCCAAGGACATGTGCCGTGCCGTAAAGCGCTCGAGAATCATTTCACCACGGTGGACGGCATTGCCATAGCATACTTCGCGGCGAATCATCGTTGGAATTGCAATTTCACTAATCACGACAGGATAACCGGCCCGTCGCAATCGGTACACGCAGCCGGAAGCAATATCGCCACCGCCGCGCATGAGAACTAAAGGTTTCATACCGTACCCCACACTGCCAAAAGCTTTGCGTACGCCTCCGGTGTGTCTATGTCATCACCTTCGGCAGCCGCAATATCACAAAATTGTATATACGAACGACCGGGGCCTCGTAAAATAACGCGTCCCCCTTCGTCGCCGGTTAACCGTCCCAGCTGGTCACGCCAGTACGGTCCAAAAAGAACAGGATTGCCGCGACTTCGTTCAGCGCCATAGCGCGGTACCGTTATGAGGCAGTCCCACGCATTTACCTCAGCCCCAGAAACTTGCGCATCTTGCTCAATGCGCACTGCAGGCTCAGGCGCTAGCTGTCGGGCAGCTTCATGAAAATTCATAATCTGACCTACGGTCCTTGCCGTCAATAACGGCTGATCCGTAACACCACAGAGCACGGGGCCTGATTGCTGTAAGACGCTAAGACCTAAAGCCAACGAATGACCTTGCCCTAATGAGGGCTCCGGATTGACCACCGTGCGAAAACCGAACGGCGCCACTAAGGACGCCATCGTGGCCGCCTCCGCACCGGCTACCAAAATACGGTCGCCGGGCACTGCCTCATAGGCGGCACACACTGACTCCAGAACCGTCTTACCGCGCCACGGCAGTAACGCTTTACAGCGCCCCATGCGCGTCGATAAACCGGCCCCTAAAAGCACCACGGAAATGGGAGCATTCAAACTCACTTTCATATTAATGCTGCCATTTAATGTAGCGACCAATTTCACAGCTTGCTTTATAGCCGTCAGCCAAGATAATCGCGCTCAGCGGGTAGCCAACCAGCTCATCTAAGAACGCATCGATAATGCGATGCTGAACCGTATCATAGCCGGTGCAGAACAATACCTTTTTGCCGGCACTGTACTGGAAGAGACCGTGAGGGTGCTTTACCAGCTGCGCCAGCATAGTAGACGTTACTACTGCCCCTTCTTCACGTTCCATGATTTCAACCACTTCGTCGATGTTGTGAACATGTTCCGCATCAATGGCGGTACCTAGCACTTGCAGGTTCACCACGCCAATAGTGGTCGTCGTCCGGGACGGAATAACTGGTTCGGTAGACTTCGGTGCCTTCAACCACTTTTCGCGGGCGCCGTCCGCTTCCACCACGATTTGCCAGTTCGGATGCACCATGTTCAGCTCATCGATTTGGCGACCCGTCAAGGCCGTAACCTTCGTGCCGTCAATACCACTAAACCACGCGCCGCAGCGACCGCGCTGCAACGCTTCACGGCAAGCCGCTTCCGCTTCATTGAAGTCATGACCATAGTACGGCTTCCACAAGGCCACTTGCGACTCATATAATTTAGTCGTCGTCGTCACGACCACCGGTTGACCATACAAACCACCGTATTCCACCAATTTGGATAGTACCGTCGTCTTACCGCCGGCACCTACGATGGCCGTTATCCCCGGTTCCAATAATGATTGCCAATGTCTTGCTTGTAACGTTCCCATAGCCATACCTCCTTACCTTCGGCCTACCGCAGTGCGGTCGGTCGATTAAGCCTTCTGTAATGCGTCAAATACGACCTCCGGAATCATAGGCAATACCGTCGGTGCTGTACCTGTTGCATTGCGAATCGCCCCTTGAATGGCCGGACAAGATGTATTAATAACAACTTCGCCGATGGATTTAACACCAAAAGCACCCGTCGGTTCGTGAGATTCTACAAAATCTACATGTACGCGGCCCGTATCTAAGCGAGTCGGTAACTTATAAAGCATAAAATTATTCGTTTCCATATTGCCGCGACTGGCGTAGCGCACTTCTTCATACAGCGCCATGCCGATGCCCTGTACAATACCGCCTTCGGCCTGTACCTTCGCCAGCACCGGATTTACGATAGTCCCGCAATCGACAACGGAGTAGAAATCGATAGGCGTTACGAGGCCTGTTTCCGTATCTACCGATACTTCGGCAATGCTGGCCATGAACGGCGGCGGCGACGTGTGACTGCCCCAGCTAGCAAAGCCTACCAGCTGGTTCGTGCGCGGGCCTACCACCATTTTCGTACCGATTTCACGAGTCGTAATGGACTTCGTGCCATCGGCAGTGGTAACGGTTACGCCGTCAAAGTCCAACGTATCTGCCGGCACTTCTAAATAGCCTGCAGCGGCTTCAATAATCTTCTGACGTAAATCTTCGGCAGCTAGCTTCGTAGCCGTACCGGTTACATAGGTCGTACTGGATGCATAGGAGCCCGGATCGAAAGGCACTACGTCCGTATCCGCTTCGTAGCAGCTCATGTATTCGAAGGGACAGCCTAACACTTCGCAGGCCATCTGCATCAAAATCGTATTAGAGCCGGTGCCCATATCGGTCGAACCGGTATATAACGTGTAATAGCCGTCATCCTGGAGCTTGATTTCAACGGACGCTGTATCAACGTTAGCAACACCGGAGCCTTGGAACGCAAGGCCAATGCCTAAACCGCCAACGTGGGTATCATCAATACGCCAGCTATGCGGCCGTTCGTCCCAGCGCGCCATTTTCTTAACTTTTTCAACGGCTTCCTTCAAAAGACCGGATTCCAGCACTTCGTCCGGTGCATATACTAAGGATGTTTCGCCCACATTAATCAAATTCTTGAGGCGCAGTTCCACTTCATCCATGCCCATTTTGTGAGCCAGCTTCGTAACAGAGCATTCTAAAGGCCACAAGGCTTCTGTTGCACCATAACCGCGGAAGGCCCCGCCGGCCATGTGGTTCGTGTACACAACCTTCGATTCATAGCGAACCGCTTTACCTTTGTTGTACAGCGGAATCGACTTATGTTCCCCAGCGGAGAAAGTCGTAAACGCATGGTTGCCGTAAGCACCGGCATCGGACAAGGCCACCATGTCGATAACCTGGATAATACCGTCCTTCGTAGCGCCTAAACGCACCTTCCATTCACGGGCGTGACGGCTGGTAGAGCAGTTCATCGCTTCGTGACGATCGTAGATTAAAACGGCCGGTTTCTTCAGCGTCCACGTTACAAAAGCGCACATGAGCTCCGTACACGCCGTCTGCTTCGACCCGAAGCCACCGCCAATACGAGGCTTAATAACGCGAATCTTCGTAGCCGGAATTTCCAACGCCCGCGCCAAATGACGACGCACATGGAACGGAATCTGCGTGGACGATGTACAAACGAGACGGCCAAACTGATCGATGTTACAGAACGTGCGGAACGTTTCCATCGCCGCCTGGCACGTAGCCTGGTCAAAATAGGTCTCTTCCACTACGTAATCACACTTCGCCAGTTCCCCTTCCACATCGCCTACTACCTTCGAGTAGGAGCACGCAATGTTGCGCTTCGGTTCAGCACCGACCGGCACATTAAAATTAATATCGTCTTCCGGATGGACTACCGTTGGATTGTCGATAGCGGTGTGAATGTCCATAACCGGTTCCATAACATTGTATTTAACCTTTACGAGCGGCATAGCCTGCATAGCCGTTTTTTCATCAACAGCTACAACTAAGGCCACCGGATCGCCAACGTAGCGCACGTATTTATCTAAAATAAGCGCATCGTAAGCAGATAATTCCGGATAGGTTTGCCCAGCCATAGTCAAGCGGGTCTTCGGCACATCCTTATGCCAATACACCGCTTCCACGCCCGGTAATTTCAACGCTGCCGTTGCATCCACATCGAGCACTTCGGCCATCGCATGAGGACTGTGCAATACCTTGATTACCAGTGTATGCGGCGGGATTAAATCTTCTGTATAAGCAGCGCGGCCACTTAAAATCGTAGACGCATCCACCTTTTTATAGCCTTTACCTACGTGTTTCATTGACCGTCACCTCCTAAGTACTTGCGAATACCGCGCAAATGCGATTCGTACCCGGTACAACGACAGAGATTCCCGACGAGGAAGGCTTTTATTTCATCGTCCGTAGGATTCGGATTTTTACGCTTCAGCGCCATGGCGCTCATCATCATGCCCGTCGTGCAATAGCCGCACTGGTCGCCCCCTTCAGAGGCCAAGCAATCCGCCAAGAACGCCGCTTCGTCAGCCACGCCTTCTAAGGTGGTCACTTCATGACCGGCGGTGCGGAACGTCGGAATCGCGCAGGACAGCACCGTTTCGCCGTCCAGCCACACCGTGCACAAGCCGCAGTTCGTCGTGTCACAGCCACAGCGAACGCTATAATAACCTAAGCCGCGCAACGTTTCCAGCAGCATTTCATCCGGTGCTACCGTTACCTTTACGGGCTTGCCGTTAATCTTCAACGTTACTTCCATGCTGCCACCTCCTGAGCCAAGCGTTTCACCAAGACCTTCGTCATAGCCGCCCGATACGTGGCCGATGCGTGAGAATTCGTCTGAAATGATAATTCCTGGGCCGCCGCTTCACCAGCTGCTACCACTGCATCAGTGCCACCGGCCGTTAAGAGCTCGCCGGCCTTCACGGCTTCGCGAATGCGCGACGGACGACAACCAATATACACGTGATAGCCCATTTCATCCTTGCGCATAGCGCCTGTTAAGAACGGGAAATCCGAGGCCGATTTACGAAGGGCAATCGCCGCTACCGGTGCTTCTGCCTTGGGAATGCGAATTTCCAAGAGCACATCGCGATCCGTGTACGTCAAATAATCGAGAATGCTCATGGTGCCGCCTTTTTGCAAGACTACTTCTGCTTTCACCGCTGCCAAGGTAGGCAAAATATCGGAGAAGCCAAAGCGCGCGGCTACGGAGCCGCCCATGGTAGCAATGTTGCGGAACTGAACGCCTAGAATCGACCGTACCGCAGCGGGCAAAATGCCGCCGCTCCAGGTCTGAAAGGCCGGATACTGTTCTACGTCGCCTTGCGTAGCCATAGCGCCAATGCGGAACTCGGTGTCGGTTTCCTCAATGTAACGGAGCGGTAAACCGGATAAGTCAATGACCGAGGGCCAACGCCGTTTCCCTAAGCGCAACCAGCATCCACCGGCCACTAACGGTGCTAACTTGTTTTTTACAGCCAAGTCGTACGCCTCTTCCGGCGTCGTAGGCTGTAACAGTTTCATGTACCTTAACATGGTCATCCCTCACTCTGAAATCACTCTGAAATAAAAATACCTAATGATTACGTGTACATCAATTAATATAAATCATTAATTAATATACCTATCAATTTAATTTTATTGTAACATAACCAACCTAGAAATTCATCTCGTCTTTTTGGTATAAATTTGTCATAATAAGTTGAAACCTAAAATTTCCTCCACCGGCTACGGATTGCCGTGCCGGACTTCATTAAGAAAGGATTTACTATACATCTATGATTACCAAAGCTACTGTTGAAGACCTGACGAAACAGCTAGGTATTCCCACCTTCGGCATTGCGCCGTGGCCCTTGCCGGCTGACGCCGCCCAGGTCCTTCATACCGATGACCCGTGCCCCTTTATTGCTGGCACGCCGGAAGAGCGACTAACCGGCAATACCAAGCTTACGGATGCGAAAAGCGCCATCGTTTGTCTCTTCCCTTACTATATTCCACACGAAGGACCCATTAACCTGCCTCGTTATGCGTGGGGTAAAGATTATCATCTGGTAGTACATGAATATTTGGACCGCTTAGGCCAAGCATTACAAGCCATCGCCCCGTCCGTGGCTTATGAAATTCATTGCGACACATCGCCCTTAGCGGACCGCTACATGGGCTACTTAGCCGGCCTTGGCGTATTTGGTCGCAACCGCGCCCTCATCAATCCTACCTGGGGTAGCTACACCTCCATTGGCACGCTGTTAACCAACATCGACTTACCGGCCGCTACGCCGTTAACCGGCACCTGCGATGAATGCAATCGGTGCCGCACCCATTGTCCCGGCCAAAGCCTTAACGACGAGGACTTTCACTACCACACATGTAAAAGCTATTTAACACAAAAAAAGGGCGATCTCACGGAATCGGAAATCGCCATCATTGGAGCTTCGCCCCTCATATTTGGTTGTGATATTTGTCAGGAAGTATGCCCTCACAATCAAAACGTACCGGAAACACCGATTCCGGAATTTCGCGAGAACTTAACCATCCATATAAACCGTGAAGACATTGAGCCCTTAACGAATAAAGAATTCAAAGCCGCCTACGGCCACCGCGCCTATGCGTGGCGCGGCAAAAAGGTGCTGCTGCGCAACCTAGAATATACCATAGTTAAGCTGGTCGAGGGACCGCTCAAGAGCCGGTAAGTACAACGCCACAAAACGTTTCACCGCTTCGTCCTCGTAAGCCTCAACCTTCGCCTCAATCGAAGTATACGCATCGTTAAACTCATCGTTACCGGCTTGACGTTCCGCGATGCACTTCATAAATGCTGCCAACGTGTCTGCTGCTTTTAGGAGACGCGCTTCGGTAGCATTTTTTGTGCCTAAAAGCTCCGCTTCATAGTAAGGCCGCACCGTTTCCGGCAGCGTCTGCCACAGCTTATGCTGGGCTAGCTGTTCTACTTCGCCATATAAAGCGCGTAGCTTCGGGTCAAAATACTTAATAGGCGTTGGCATATCGCCGGTAAAAATTTCCGCCACATCGTGGTACATGGCCAGCACTGCCAAGCGATTCGCATCCACCGGTTCAGCCGTAGTTACCGCCTGTGTGCCCAGCGGGGTGTTTATTTCAGTAGACGTGCCTTCTTCGGCCAAAGCGCCTGTTTCATTGAGCCACAGATTATGCAAAATCCCCAGCTGGTGCGCGATGAACGCCACCTCCAAGCTGTGTTCGGCGTTATTTTCGTCCTCCGAATTACGCATCAAGCTCCAGCGGCGAATATAGCGAAGGCGCCGCAAAAACGCAAAGAACGGGCTTCCGTTGCCGCCCTCTTTGGTGGTCTCCTCAGCAGCCACAACCGCATCAGCCACCGATTTTTTCTCCTCAATACCTGACATATCACGATTCTCCCTAACTACGTTAACGACGTAATGCCTAAGCGCTTAAAGCCGTAATCCAACAGCTTTGGCGCATCATCCCAACGGAAATCATCATTTAACAGTACAACGATGAGCGTCTGACCACCGCGCGTAGCGGACGCGATCAAGCATTCACCGGCCGCTTCGGTATAGCCTGTCTTTAAGCCATTGGCTCCCGGATAGTGACTGCGAATAAAGAAATTCGTCGTGTGAACTGTTTCCGGCGCACGGTTCTGATACGGCACCGTGAAATACTCATCGGCTACCAAATCGCGAAACATAGGAATGCGCATGCCATAAGCCGCAATATGTGCTAAGTCCAACGCCGTCGTATAGTGACCGGCTTCCGTCAAACCATGAGGATTGAGGAAATTACTATCCGTGGCCCCGGCCAGCTTCGCCGTTTCATTCATGGCCCGGGCAAAAGCCGGAATGGAGCCACTTACGTTCTGGGCCAATACAACGGCCGCATCGTTACCACTGGACACCATCATGCCTTCGGCCACGTCGATAAGAGGCACCTGGTCACCGGCGCGCACGCCTAACACGGACGGTTCCATGGAAGCGGCGTACGGCGTGATGTTCGCCAACGTATCGAGATGCGTGCCGTCACGCAAAAGGGTAGTCAACAACGTAACCACCTTCGTCGTGCTGGCTGGATTCAACCGTTCCGTCGCATTGTGGCTTAAGAGCACTTCATTGTTATCCGCATGAATGAGCACCATCGCCTCGCCGTGATAAATCGGCGCCGGAATATTGGCCGTCGCAGCCGCCGTAGTTGGCGTCTGGTTAATGGCCTTGCGCAAATCCACCTTTTTCGCCGTGCTGCTTTTAGCGGCCGACGTTACCGTTACTTGATCTGTTGTACTGCTAGCCCACGTCGTACTCGGTACGGCGAGAACCACTGCGAAGCCAACGGCGCCAAGGGCCGCTAACACTCGCGATACTGCTTTTTGTTTCTTCATTTCAAACCATCTTTTCCATTTGTACCAGCATTCTTCGGTGCCATTTTCTGCAAATCGCCTAGAGGAATTGCTGTTTCATCCAAACCGCCCGTCACATTCAAATGCACCACACGCTGCGGGAACGGAATGTTAATACCTTCTTCATCAAATCGATCCTTAACCGTCGACATAGTGTCGTAAAATACGGCGAGGAAGTTATCATTTTCTACCTGCGGATATGCGGCAATGCGCACCGAGTTATCGCCAAATTCCTTGATGCCGATTTCCACGTTGCCACGATTGAGCACCCGCGTATCGGTGCGGAAAATATCCTGCAATAGGTCAATGACTTGGTGGTGATTGCATTCGTAGCCAATATCAAACACGAAGGGTACAACGCGCGTTTCTTGATAGGTGCTGTTCGTCACCTGCGACGACGTGAGCATCGAGTTCGGGATAAACACCGTGCGCTGTTCCTTCGTGACGATTGTCGTATTCATAAACTGAATGCTGCGCACCGTACCGGACACGTCATTTACCGTAATCCAGTCGCCGGCGCGGAACGGCTTAAACATAAGGATTAATAGGCCCGACGCGAAGTTTGCCAGGTTGTTCTGCAGTGCCAGGCCAACGGCCAAGCCTAACGCACCAAAGGCTGCCAATAACGACGTAGTGGGGAAGCCGGCGAAGCTTAGCGCCGTCAAGAGCACCACCGCCAAGATGCTATAATACACGATTTGTGAAACGAAGCTCACCACCGTGTGATCATAATTGGCTCGCTTCATCATTTCAACAGCTACGCGCTTCAAGAAAATCGCCACGTACCGGCCGAGGATAAACACGAAAATCGCAATGATGATACTCGGCCCGTGGTCGATAAAGAAATTCTGAATCTTGTCCAAATAGTTAACGCCGTGCGCTACCTGGGCTTGCACATTGCCCTTCACCGCTTCCGCCGTTGCCGAAGTGGTCGAATCTGCTAATACTATCATACTACCGCTCCTTTCTGCTTCACTACTCCAGTCAAATTTCAAGTGTGCCGCCGACGCATGACAAAATCTCGTTCGGTCATTTGTCAGCAAGGCGCTCCCCCATTATAATACTAAGTATAAATAGCGTATATGAAATCCCTATGATATATTTGAAATGAACTGCCTCCTCGCCCCAACGGCCCGCAGGTGTTCAGAAAGGATGTCCCATGATTCAAAATACATCAATTCCTAAGGAGTTAACCGTCGGCGGCTACGTATTGCACACGCCGACATCCATTACTGTATCCTTTGACGAAATCCGCTATGCCATCAGCACCGGCGCCTTAAACGGCGGTATCCATCACGTGCTGGCTGTGCGCAACCAACATTTAGGCTTCTACGTAGAAAGCGAAAAAGAACTGCCCGGTGGTTCTCTTGGCGGCTACTTAACCGCCGAATTCGAGCAAGACGATTTTCCGCCTAACTTCTGCACCGGCCTCATTACGTCTGCTACGATGGAACGAGCTGCTTACGCCAAAGTAACGGCGGGCACCACCATCGTCGAAGTCATCGCTACCGCCGGCTTTGAAGCCACCGCACACCGTGCCGGTGACGGCTACAAATACGAAGAAGTAGATGGTCATTTCCAAGTACCGGGTACCGTCAACTTAATGATCTTTACCAATAAAGCCTTAACAGACGGGGCGTTAACCCGCGCAGTCATCACCGCTACGGAAGCTAAAACATTAGCCATCCAAGAAGCAGGCATTACCATGCTGGATAGCGACTTACCGGCATCCGGCACCGCTACGGACGGCTTAATCCTTACCATCGACACCAATGGCGAAGTCTTAACCGATACCGGTTCCTTCTCCCTCTTTGGTGACACCTTGGCCAAAGCCGTGCGTCAAGCCATGGCGCAAGCGATTGGCAATATCTAAGTAAGCCACTTCGCTTAGGCTGTTACCTACGTTTCCGTTGCAGTCTGCTTTCGTCGCGTTCTATCTTAGTGCGTTTCGAAGTAGGACTGTAGCTGGCGTTTATCCGTAGTCTGGGTCAAACCGAGCATCAACAAAATGCGCGCTTTTGCCGGCGACAACGTATCAGCCGTAATCCAGTGATTATCCGCATCACCACCGGCGGTGATTAAGCCGCCCGTCGTACGGGACGCACGAACAACCGGAATGTCTAACTGTTGCAATACGCGGCGTACCGGGTCCGGGAAAATACCGTGACCAAGACCGGCTACTACAACGCCGGCCGGTTTCGTAGCGAGCACCGCTTCCACCGTTTTCACATCAATGCCGGCGTAGAGCGACAAAATCGCAACGGACGGCAAGTTTTTCAAATTAACCGAACCGAAAGCAGAGTTTTCCGTGTGACGACGGGTGGACGTCTGGTAGAAATACGCATTGCCTTCTTGCACAATGCCCTGAATACCAAACACCGGATTGCCAAAGGTAGCTACATCGGTAGTGAACTGCTTCGTCACTTCACGAGCGCCGTGAATCTGACCGTTCATGACTACCAACACGCCTTTACCGCGAGCCTGCGGCGACCGCGCCGTCTGCACCGCCTGCAATAAATTAAGGGGCCCATCAGCACTAATGGCCGTTGCCGGACGCATAGCGCCGGTGATGACTACCGGTTTTGCCGACGCAACGGTTAAATGCAAGAAATACGCCGTTTCTTCCATGCTATCCGTGCCGTGAGTGATAACAACACCGGCTACATCAGCCTGAGACAACCGTTCCCGCACCGTAGCGGCCAAGCGTTCCCAATGGTCTACGGTCATATCCGAGCTATCAATATTGGAAAACTGTTCTGCCGCAAAGGGCCCGTAATCGGCTAAGCTGGCAACAGACGAAGTCAACGCTTCAATACTCAACGAACCAGCGCGATACCCAGTCAAATCTGCCGCCGACGCGCTACTACCGGCAATGGTACCGCCGGTCCCTATAATCACAATTTTTCTTCTATCATTCATGGCTATTCCCTCCGAAAACCGATGCCTACTCCTAACCATCGGTTGCGCCAAAAAGTGTACGTATAGAAAATTACTGATTTTATTATAACAAAACGGGCCAAAATGTGGTACTATAGATAAGGATGAGATTATTTTTCATCTCTAATTATAAAAAATATTTTAGAAGAGGTGCTACTATGGATGCAAAGAAAGTATTAACCTTTTTCCGTGAAATGAACGAAATCCCTCGTGGATCCTACAATGAAAAAGCTGTCAGCGATTGGCTGGTTGCTTTTGCCAAAGAAAGAAACTTTGAAGTACGTCAAGATAAAGCGTTAAACGTTATTATTAAGAAACCGGCTACCCCTGGTTATGAAGATCATCCGGCCATCATTTTACAAGGCCACATGGATATGGTATGTGAAAAAACTGATGACTCCAATCATGATTTCACCAAAGACCCTATCGCTTTTATTGTTGACGGTGACTGGTTGCACGCTGACCGCACGACCCTCGGTGCCGACAACGGTATCGCCGTAGCGATGTCCTTAGCTGTGTTAGATTCCGATACCATCCAGCATGGTCCGTTGACCTGCATCTTCACAACTTCCGAAGAAACATCCATGGGCGGCGCCAAAGAATTAGATGCTACCGGCGTTGTGGGCAAATATTTGCTCAACATCGATACGGAAGAAGAAGGCGACTTCGTAGTTAGCTGCGCCGGCGGCTGCAATGTTGACGTTGAATTTCCCACCTTCCGTGACAACCGTGATAAACACTTCTCCCATGGCTTACGCTTGAGCTTAACTGGCTTCTTGGGCGGTCATTCCGGTATGGAAATCAACAAAGAACGCGCTAACGGTAACGTTGTATTAGGCCGAATTCTCTACGAATTGAACGACCAGTACAAATACCAGCTCGGCTCCTTCATTGGCGGCACGAAGCACAACGCTATTCCGCGTACCGCTGACGTTGTCATCGCCGTTGCTGAAGACGACGTAAACGCAGTTAAAACCTGGATTGCTGCTAAAGTGGAAGCGCTCCGCATCGAATTTGCAGCGCAGGACCCGGACATCAACGTTGTCGTAACCGACGTAGAAGCACCGGAAACGGTATACGCCGGCAAAACGACGGAAAGCTTCTTGACCTTCTTGTACTTAGCTGACGACGGCGTATTCGGTTACAGCCACTCCATTGAAAACTTGGTAGAAACCAGTGATAACATCGGCGTTATTAGCGAAATCGACGGTCGCTTGCACACAATCGTGTCCACTCGTGGTTCCGCTAAGAGCCCATTGGAATTCCTCGTAAATCGCATCTTGGTATTGGCTCGCACCGTGGAAGCCAAAGCGACTATCAAAGAAACCTACCCGATTTGGGAATACGAACCGGGCAGTGCATTAGAATCCCAGGCATTGGCTATTTACGAAAAAATGACCGGCCACAAACCGCATGTATCCGCTATTCATGCCGGCCTCGAATGCGGCCTCTTGAAAGGCGCTTTGCCTGATACTGAAATGATCAGCTACGGCCCGACCATCGTCGGTGCCCATACGCCGCAGGAAAAAGCCAACATTCCGTCCATTGAACGCATGTTTAACTACACCGTTGAATTGCTGAAGGAATTGAAATAAACTAATGGATGATATTATAACGGTTCGCCCACTGTTTTTTGATGAATTCGCGTGCAAAGCATCCGCTTGCAATAACACCTGTTGTCAAAAATGGGAAATTGACATTGATGATGACACGAAAGCTTTATACGAAGCGCTGCCCGGCGAATTAGGCGACAAGGTGCGCCGTTCAATTGTGACGAGCAGCGACGGCTCTACCTGCTTTTCGCTTAACGAAAAGGGCTATTGCCATCTGTTGACCGAGGAAGGTTTGTGTTCGTTAGTGTTAGCTAAAGGCGACGGCTATTTGTGTCAAATTTGCCGCGACCATCCACGTTTTTATAAAACCCTCTATGACGATTTAGACATTGCCGGTACAGGTCTTGCGTGCGAACGAACCGTTGAGCAGCTTATGGAAGCCGGCGAACTGCTATTGACTGATGGTGAAGAGGCCTTTACCTTAGGCGACTTCTTAAGCGACTTAGGCTATGAAAAGTTACTGCCATCCTTTCAGCTCGAGCTTCCTACCTTTGAAGCGTTCACCGATATGATACAGCGCTTAACCTTAGTAGAAGCCATTGATGATGAATGGACGCAGCGCATCGCCTATTGGCAATCTCACCTCGAAGAAGGCTATGACTATTTCAAAGAACAGTTACCGATACCGTCTTCCTTGGTAGTATCCCTCTTTGAATATATTGCGTTCCGCTATTTAGATTTACTGGAAGACTATTCCTGGAATGCTTTGGTTCGCTTCTTCAATGAATCCGTATGGTATATTCTCCTAGAAATCTACGCCACCAGCGTTATCATCCCCTCCATCTGTCGCTGGTCAGAAGAAATCGAATACAGTACAGAAAATATCGACATACTGTTACAAGATATTGAAAAAGAATACGTATAGCCAAAATCCCGTTGCCCAATAACGAGCAACGGGATTTTACTATATAATAATTCAATTATTATGGGCGGATTGTATAATTAAGTTGAACACTTAAAAATCCATAGCGAACCCTTGTGGTAAAATGTAGTTGCACAAAAAACACAACCACAAAGGAGAATCGCTATGGATCAAAATCATTTTACCACGGATACGTTACGCAAAAAAGGGGCTCATTTAACTTTTGAGGAACGAGTCATTATCCAAACGCGTCTCCGCGACAAGCAATCGTATCGGAGCATAGCCCGTGAGATTGGGTGCTGTGTCAATACGGTACGCAACGAGGTGAAGCGTGGCAAGGTTCTTTGCTATAACGGCAAGGTGGAACGCTATCGCGCAGCAGACGGGCAAAGCACCTATGAGGCGCATCGCGAAAACTGTGGTCGCAAATGCGACGCCATAGCAAAGGGAGCATTCCTCGACTATGTGCAGAAGAGACTTCAGGAACATCACTGGTCGCTCGATGCCTGCTTTGGCAGGGCACTGGTTACGGGAGAATTTCAACGTGGCGAGATGGTCTGTACGAAAACCCTGTACAACTATGTCACGCTGGGGCTCCTAGGAAAAATCAAGAGTATTGACCTGCCCTTGCGCGTCAAGCGAAAAAACGCCAGGAAGCGGGTTCGTGAGCGTAAGAAGAAGTTCGGCCGCAGTATAGATGAGCGCGATCCTTCTGTGGATGAGCGTCAGGATTTCGGGCATTGGGAGTGTGACCTTGTACTGGGATCTCGCTCAAAGGACGAAGTACTGCTGACTCTGGTTGAGCGCAAGACACGCTGTTCCCTCATCAGAAAACTGCCCAACAAGGAAAGTGCCTCTGTAATAGCAGCCTTCAGAAAATTGAAGGATGGAATGTTCCGCGGCTGTTTCAGCCGAGTGTTCCTCAGCATTACGACAGACAATGGCAGTGAGTTTTCTAGCCTGTCGGAGCTAGAGAAACTAAGTCACACACGGATCTATTATGCGCATCCGTACTGCTCCAGCGACAAAGGTACGAATGAGAATCACAACGGCTTATTCCGTCGATTTCTTCCCAAAGGGAAGAAAATCCAGGATTACCCAGTGGAACACATTTCCAGAGTAGAGTGCTGGGCCAACACCCTGCCAAGAAAAATACTCGGCTATAAGACACCCGAGGAGTGCTTTAGGGAAGAAATGCTTGCAGCACTTACTGCATAAAGGTTCGCCGGGTGTTCAACTTATTATTGCAATTCGGGG
>ERZ650307.256-NODE-256-length-29291-cov-9.063757_pt1 | contig 29291 bp, 27 predicted proteins | sample MGYA00376243_ERZ650307 | MGnify/ENA primary metagenome ERZ650307 (study PRJEB26733, sample SAMN07839242) | wastewater metagenome | biome: urban; feature: artificial channel; material: waste water | place: USA: North Carolina | collected 2016-03-31 ... | reverse complement strand
ATTATAGGTCATATGGGACTTTTTTTCTATACTCAAAAAGGCTCCATAATCTCCACGGTGGTTTTACCCACTACAGAAATTATAGAGCCTATGTTTAGAGGGGTCTTTTATTTGGCATACCAGCTTTGCGTGGAAACTTGTTTGGAGTTTCCTTTTTCTTTTCAACAATTGTCAATGTTCGTGGGTCGCCGTTCGGAAGGGTGTAATCATGGTTTTCAATCACTTTTGCAAAAAGAAGATTCAGAGCGTTTTTGGCTTGAGCTAACTCATCTTCCGAACTGGAGGCTTTGAGCGCGATTAATTTTCCTTTTAGTTTAAGATATGGAATTGTCAGCTCGGACAAGATTTGCATACGAGCGACAGCGCGTGCTGTTACCAAATCAAATTGTGCTCGAAAATTTTTATCGTGTGCATAGTCTTCCGCACGACCATGGTAAAAATGAACGCCTTCAAGTCCTAGTTCTTCTGAAAGAACTTGTAAAAAGTTGATTCGTTTATTAAGAGAATCGATGATAGTAACCTCTATTTGAGGGTAGATAATTTTCATTGGTAGGCTAGGGAATCCAGCTCCAGCTCCAATATCCAAGAGCTGAATTGGCTCATTTTGAATATGACCTTGAAGGATTGGTGCGATAGAATCATAGAAGTGTTTCAGATAGACGTCACTTTCCTCTGTAATAGCTGTCAAGTTAATTTTCTCATTCCATTCCACCAACAGTTGAAAGTAGCGATGAAATTGTTGTTTTTGTTGGTCAGTTAATTGAATGCCTTGGTCTGCCAAGGTTTTATAAAATAATTCAGGTTTCATATTCCTATCTTATCATATTTTTGAGAAAAGAAAAACCCAGAAGAATCTGGGAATCTCTTATTGGTTTGTATTTTCAGTGTTACCATTATTCTGTTGGTTTGATGAAGTATCTGAAGTCGATGTACCATCAGAAGTGGAAGTTTCAGTCTGTGTACCATTATCATGTGTTCCAGAAGCTGGTGTACTTGAAGAAGAACTGCTTGACGTTGAACTACTTGATGATGATTGTGACAAACTATTATAATAATTTATATAAGCATTTTTAAGAGAAGAACTATCTCTTAAATAGTAATTTCCACCAAAGTTAACAACTCCACTTGGAACTTTCCAATCGGTTGCAGTGTAATCAGAGTGCATAAAGGTCATCATATTATGGTAAACATCTGATGCAATCCGCATGCCATTATCTAAAATTGGGGTCATGCGGTTTGTATATCCTGTCCAAACCGCCATCGCATACTGACTAGAATATCCTACAAAGTTCTCGTCTGGGACCACCATGGTGTTATAGGCTGCTTCTGGAATAGCAGCGATAATTGATTCCATTTCAGTATCGGTATAGTTTGAGGTACCAGTTTTCCCAGCCATCGGAACGCCAGCAACAGAAGCATTTAGTCCATATCCAACTTCCATTACGGACTTCATCATATCGGTCATCAAATAGGCTGTCTCTTCTGACATAACACGAGTTCCTGTTTGAGGAAATTCTTTTACGGTTCCATCTGAGAATACGATTTTATTGACGTATTGAGGTGCATAATAAGTTCCTCCATTTGCGAATGTGGCATAGGCAGCAGCCATTTTCTCACTGCTTGCCCCATATTCTCTACTTGTATCAGAAGTGTTACTTGAAATCGCATTAGAGTAATGAATTTCTGGGTAATTAATTCCAACTGAATTTAGGAACTTCAGTGAATTTTCTAGTCCAGTCGCTTCTAGTGCCTTGACGGCTGTAACGTTACGAGAATATTGTATTGCAGATTTGACAGTGAGACTACCGAAATATTTTTTGTCCCAGTTATTTACGGGTGTTGAGGTTCCAGGATAATTGTAGGGTTCATCAACAATGATATCTGCGGTTGAGCTGTATACCCCATTTTCGAAAGCCGGGGCATAATCTGTTATTGGTTTCATAGTTGATCCGAAATCACGGTTTGTTTCGACAGCCTGGTTTATTCCGAAAGAAACATTGCTTGGTTGGTTTCGAGCCCCTAATTGAGCGACCACCTTACCATTTGATACGTCAATAATAGTTGATGCAACTTGCAATAATTCATCTGGATACGATACATACATATCCGTATTATAAATGTTCCACAACTGTTGTTGAGCAGCTGAATCAACGTTTGTGTAGATATCCATCCCTGTAGTTAAGAGATTATAGCCTGTATTTTTTTCAACTTCCTCAACGACTTGTTTGAGGTAATTATCCATGTAAGCAGGATAGGCAGCATCGTTGGAAAGTGGAAGGAGACCGTCTGTTACAGGCGTTAGAATGGCTTGTTCATACTGACTATTGTCAATATACTTCTCAGCCAACATTTCTGAAAGAACGAGATCTCGTCTATTTTTTGCATCTTCAGGGTGGGAATATGGATCGTACTGGTTTGGTGCTTGTGGCATACCCGCTAACAATGCCAATTGGGCAAGGCTGAGTTCTTTTAATTCCTTACCATAAAAAGTTTCTGATGCAGTTTTCATGCCATATGTCCTATTTGACATATAGACTTTATTTACATAATAAGTAAGAATTTCCTGCTTGGTCTTCGTCTGCTCAAGCTGTAATGATAACCAAGCTTCCTGTACTTTACGCTTGAGATTCTGGTCTTCTGCAGACGTTGAGAAGTAGGTCAACTTGATAAACTGTTGATCAAGTGTAGACCCCCCTTGCAGATTCCCGCCTGCAAGGTTATTAAGCAAGGACCCAGCAATCCGAATAACATCTATCCCTCTATGGTTATAGAAGCGTTGGTCTTCAATTGCGACGATTGCATTTGCAAGATCAGTCGGAATTTCTTCAATCGTTGCATTCGACCGTTTCTCAGTTCCTAAATCTGCAATCAATTGGCCGTCCTTATCATATATTTTACTGGAAACAGTCGCAGTTAAATCTTCTTCTGTTAATTTAGGAGCACTTAAGATATAGGATCCAACTAAAACTGCAGCAGCAACTATGCCCACTAATGCAAGAGCCAATAAGATATTTACCAAACCTAGTAAATATTTTTTAAAGGTTGTTGTTTTCAAATGATTTACCACCTAATAGTTTTTTTTCAATCACTGAAAGATAGGGAAGAGATGGAAATGAGTTCATCTCGATAACATATCCGAATTCTCTAATATATGTCAAAGGCATTGATTTTGTACCTTGATCAGAATGATAGTAGTGAATTAGATGAATTGCAGGTAATAAGTAGGTTTCCTTCAATGTTGAAAAGTGAAGAAGGACGAAACAAATCCCACCTTGCTCTACAACTTGTCGCATGTGCTCAATCTGGTGAGCATGGAAGTTTTTTAGAGGCATTGATTTTTTTTGGCGCGTTTCTTTTGCTTCAAAATCTATATAGTGTCCCTTAAAAACACCAGAATAATCTGTCGTGGATGCTTGACGGAAATAAGCTTCAACAATTTTAGCTCGGCTTCGTTTCGGATAATCGACTTTTACAATTTGCACCGGAGTAGGTTTTTTATGAATCACTGCTAATCCATGAGCAAGGTAATATGCATTGCTTTCGTTAATTGCAGATTCAAAAGACATCCCACGATTTGCAAAGTCAATATGCTGAGATATGTTAGAGCTAGTTCTAGTGATTTTTTTTCCGATTTTATGTGGATAATTGACCATAGAACCCCTTCTTGATAAAATAAATATCAGCATATTATATCATAATTGAAGAAAAGAGTACAAGGAATGCATACTAATACCTTGTTGGTAAGTGGTTACAAGCACACAGATTTAGGAATTTTTAAACAGAAGGATCCCCGTCTTCCAATTATTAAGGCTGCAATCAGAAATGATCTTCTTCATTTTTTAGAGGAAGGGGTTAAATGGTTTGTCTTTACAGGAAATTTAGGATTCGAATATTGGGTTTTGGAAGTTCTACAAGAGCTTCAATTAGAAGGGCACGAATGTAAATTAGCTTGTATATTTTTATTTGAAAATCATGGAGACAATTGGAATGAGTCCAATCAGGCAAAATTAACAAAATTTAAAGATGTTGATTTTGTGAAATACACTTATCCAAACTATCAATCTCCAGCTCAATTTCGTCAGTACAATCAATTTTTGATTGAAAATACAGATGGTGTATATTTATTTTATGATAACGATAATGAAACAAATTTGAAATATTTTGTTCATCAAGCTTTAAAAGAAGAAGAATATACTGTTAAAAAACTGACCTTCGATGAACTAAATGAAGTGGCTGAAAATTTTTCGAATTTTGAGTGATTTAACTTGCTTTTTCCATGTTTTTTTTAATATAATAGAATCAGTGACGTTTAAGGGTAAGGGAGAGAGAGATGGCAAGCATTAAGTTGACTACTAAAGATATTTTTGAACAAGATTTTAAAATTGGTTTTCGTGGATATGATCAAGATGAAGTAAATGATTTCCTTGATGATATCATGAAGGATTATGATGCGTATGAAGCGATTATAAAGGAATTGAAGGGTGAGATTGCCCGATTAAAAGCTCAAGCAGCCAATAATTCTCGTTCAGTGACAACAGTCGCAGAGGAAACTACTGCTGTATTGCGAACAGAACGTCAATCTTCAGCGACTAATTTTGATATTTTACGACGTCTTAACCGATTAGAAAAAGAAGTTTTTGGGAAACAAATCGTTCAAGATTAGTAATAAGGTGGAAATTGCAATTTTTGGATAATCGCGTGGTAGGATACTATCATGAGGAAAGTCCATGCTAGCACTGGCTGTGATGCCAGTAGTGTTTGTGCTAGGCGAACAAATAAGCCTAGGGACATCTTTGTATGTTACGGCGGTCAAACGAGCTAAGTCTTTGATATGCTTTAGTAGGCCTGAAAGTGCCACAGTGACGAAGTTTTTATGGAAACGTAAAAAATGGAACGCGGTAAACCCCACAAGTTAGCAACCCAAATTTTGGTCGGGGCATGGGATGGATGGAAACGAACAGAAATCCTGACTGTTTTGACAGTAGACAGATGATTATCGAAGGTGGCAGTACCTAGTGCCACTGGAACAAAACATGGCTTACAGAAAATTGCATATTATAGGTAGCTAGCTTTGCTAGCTTTTATTGTAGAGGAAATATATGAAAAAACAATTTGAATTCATTGCGACTGCAGCAGCAGGTTTGGAAGCAGTAGTTGGTCGTGAAATTCGTAACCTTGGCTATGAATGTCAAGTGGAAAATGGTCGTGTTCGATTCCATGGTGATGTAAAATCAATGATTGAGACAAATATTTGGTTACGTTCGGCAGATAGAGTAAAAATAGTCGTTGGACAATTTCCAGCTAAAACTTTCGAGGAGCTGTTTCAAGGAGTTTTTTATCTAGACTGGGAAAACTATTTACCACTTGGCTGTAAATTTCCAATTTCAAAGGCTAAGTGTGTCAAATCTAAATTGCATAATGAACCTAGTGTACAGGCTATATCTAAGAAAGCTGTAGTAAAAAAATTGCAAAAACATTTCTCCCGTCCAGAAGGAGTCCCTCTGCAGGAGGTTGGAGCAGAGTTTAAAATAGAAGTATCTATTTTGAAAGATGTAGCAACAGTCATGATCGATACAACAGGTTCTAGTTTATTCAAACGCGGGTACCGTGTTGAAAAAGGTGGTGCCCCTATTAAAGAAAATATGGCGGCTGCTATTTTACAATTATCAAACTGGTATCCAGATAAACCGCTTATTGATCCTACTTGTGGATCGGGAACTTTCTGTATTGAGGCAGCTATGTTAGCCAAAAATATAGCACCGGGATTAAAGCGTTCATTCGCCTTTGAGGAGTGGCCCTGGGTAGAGACTCAACTGGTTGCAGCATTACGCAAAGAAGCGCAAGCTTCTATCAAATCAGACTTGGTGTTAGATATAACTGGTTCGGATATCGATGCCCGTATGGTTGAGACAGCAAAAAGGAATGCCTTTGCGGCCGGAGTTGAACAGGACATTGTTTTCAAACAGATGCGAGTCCAAGATTTACGTACGGATAAACTAAATGGAGTTATTATTTCAAATCCACCATATGGTGAACGATTATTAGATGATAAAGCCATTGCTACATTGTACAAAGAGATGGGGCAAGTGTTTGAACCTCTCAAAACCTGGTCTATATTCATTCTAACGAGTGATGAACAGTTTGAAGTTCGTTATGGTCGGCAAGCAGATAAGAAACGGAAATTATATAATGGTACTTTAAAAGTTGATTTGTATCAATTTTTCGGACAACGGCTGAAACGCTCTACACAAGAAGTGCAGGCTTAGGAGGATATTGTGGTAGAAAAAAATAGTCATCACCTACCTCTAGATGAGGAAAATGTGTTGGATTTCGAGGTGGCGAAAGATTTAACGATTGAAGAAGCCGTCAAAAAACAAAAAGAAATAGAAGCTGGAGTAACAGAAGACGATGGATTGCTAGATCGTTATATTAAGCAACACCGTGAAGAAATTGAGTCTCAAAAATTTGAAACCCAAATTCATTCTGAGCCGTTACTTAAGACGATTGAAAATGATGTTGAAAATAAAACGGAAACAACAAATTCAATTCTAACTGAAAAGTCAGAAGAGGTGGAACATCATCCATTATTATCTAGCGAAGATGATACTGCTGAGTATCAGAGAGAAGTATTGGATGAAATTCCAGTTGTGTCAACAATATCAAACATTGAAACAAATGGGGTTTTGGAAGACAAGGGATTTGAACTAGCTCAAGAAGATGAAAATCAAGTAGATCTTTCAGCCAAAAAACAAAGAAAGGCAGTTTATTTTTGGTCAGCAGCTGGTTTATTATTTGTTGGTGTGGTAGCGACTGCTTTAGTTTGGATGAATTCCGCCAATCAACCATCATCAAATACGGATGCTAGTTCCACAAGTACTAGTCAAACCACGACCTCATCATCAACAGATGCAAATATTACTGCTTTTGAGCAACTGTATGCTAGCTTCTTTACTGACAGTAGTTTGACAAAATTGAAGAATTCAGAATTTGGTAAGTTGACTGAGCTAAAAGCGTTACTAGATAAGCTAGATAAAAGCTCTGATAGCTATAAGAAAGCAAAAGAGCAGTACGATGCACTTGAGAAGGCAATTACAGCTATCCAAGCGACCAATGTCCAATTCGATAAAGACGTCATAGTAGATGGTGAAATCGATACAACCGCAACTGTTAAAGCAGGAGAAACACTTTCTGCAACAACAACAGGAATTAGTTCAGTAGATGCATTATTAGCTTCAGTTGTCAATTTTGGACGTTCACAGCAAGAAGTTGCTTCATCTACTGTAGAGACAGAAGCGAGTGTTGTAGCAAATAATCAAGGTGCAGAAACAGCAGTTGATACAAGCACCTCAGATGCAGCAACATCAGCGGGAGAAGAAGTAACAACTGCAATTTCAACTTCATATGGGATTCCGATTCCTGCTGGAGTTACCTTGCAACGCGATCGTAGTCGAGTTCCGTACAATCAAGCGATGATTGATGATGCAAATAATGAGGCTTGGAACTTTACTCAGGGGACTTTAGAAAATATTGTGGCCATTTCACAACAACGTGGCTATATCACGGGCAATCAGTACATTTTGGAAAAAGTAAATATTATCAATGGTAATGGCTATTATAATATGTTTAAACCAGACGGCACCTACTTGTTCTCAATTAACTGTAAAACAGGTTATTTTGTTGGGAATGCTGCCGGTAATTCTGATGCTTTAGATTACTAATTCTTTCGAAAATCAATATTATCTGTTGTCAAGCGCTAGTTCTAAGTTTTTGTATAAAATATCTCAACGAAAGGACTGGAGTGAAAAAATGGAACAAATTGTAGTTGCTTCAGCCCGAGTCTAGAAACTAGGAAATGAGGAAAAAATTTGAAGATGCAAGTCTCCACGATTTGTAATTCAAACTCAAAATCTGGCTACAATATCGGTTGATTTTCATTGAGTAAAATAATGAATAATACAAAAAAGGTTTACAACCAGATTCGATGGAATGGCTGTAAACCTTTTTTATTAGATGATGTTTCTCTCAAAGGCATCAGTAGAGATTCCTTGAGATAAAATTAATTTTGCCCACTCTTTTGCAGAGTGGAGGCTGTGGTCTTTGTAGTTTCCGCATGACTCAATTGTTGTCCCTGGAACATCTTCCCAAGTAATTCCTTCAGCAATTTCCTCTAAACTTGATTTGATGACCTGAGCGATTTGAGTCGGGTCTTGTTTCCCCCACATAATCATATGGAACCCAGTTCGGCAACCGAATGGAGAACAGTCGATGAGCCCGTCAATACGTTGGCGAATCAATTTTGCCAAGAGATGTTCAATAGTATGCAAACCAGCGGTATCCATTGCGTTTTCATTCGGTTGAATCAGACGAATATCAAAGTTGGTAATGATATCTCCTTTTGGTCCAACTTCTTCGGAAATTAAGCGAATATATGGCGCTTTAACAATCGTATGGTCTAATTCAAAACTTTCAACAACTACTTCTTTTTTCATAGGATCCTCCATAAAAGTGATAAATTCATTATAACATATTTATGATTTTGGAATTGTGAAATCGTTTCAAATGTGGTAAAATAGAAACAGATTTTGTGAAAATCGAAAATTAAGTCTATGTTAGATGCTGTTAGAAATCGATGAGTCGTATGGTTTTGACAAGTGATGAAAAGAAGCAAAATAACATGGCTGAAAGAGGTAGAATATGGAAATCATTACAGTTGTAGTGACTCTTGTTTCTGCTGTCATTGGTTTAGTAATTGGTTACTTTGCCATTTCTTTGAAGATGAAGTCTGCAAAAGAAGCTGCAGAATTGACGCTTTTGAACGCGGAACAAGAAGCAAGTAATGTTCGTGGTCGTGCTGAAGATCAAGCTGAAGCTATTCTACAAACAGCAGAACGTGATCGTAAAACTTTGAAAAAAGAGTTGCTTTTGGAAGCAAAGGAAGAGGCACGCAAGTATCGTGAAGAAATTGCAGAAGAATTTAAATCAGAGCGTCAAGAATTAAAACAAATTGAGTCTCGCTTAACAGAACGAGCAAGTAATTTGGATCGCAAAGACGACAATTTAACCAACAAAGAAAAGACTTTGGAGAAAAAAGAACAGAGTCTGACTGATAAATCTAAGCACATAGATGAGCGTGAGCAAGAAGTTGCAAAGTTAGAAGAGCAAAAAGCACTAGAGTTAGAAAGGGTAGCGGCCTTAAGTCAAGATGAGGCGAAGGAGATTATCTTAGCAGATACGCGTGATAAGTTATCTCATGAAATCGCTACGCGTATTAAGGAAGCAGAGCGTGAAGTAAAAGAGCGATCTGATAAGATGGCGAAAGACCTATTAGCTCAAGCTATGCAGCGTATTTCTGGTGAATATGTTGCTGAACAAACGATAACCTCTGTCCATTTGCCAGATGATGCAATGAAAGGACGTATCATTGGTCGAGAAGGTCGAAATATTCGTACATTTGAAAGTCTAACAGGGATTGATGTGATTATCGACGATACTCCAGAAGTGGTTGTTCTTTCAGGATTTGATCCAATACGTCGGGAAATCGCTCGAATGACAATGGAGACATTGCTGCAAGATGGTCGTATTCATCCGGCTCGGATTGAAGAATTAGTAGAAAAACACCGTATTGAAATGGACAATCGCATCCGTGAATACGGGGAAGCGGCTGCTTATGAAGTAGGTGCTCCAAATCTGCATCCAGATTTGATAAAAATCATGGGTCGACTTCATTTCCGTACGTCTTACGGTCAAAATGTTCTTCGACATTCAATCGAAGTTGCAAAATTGGCAGGCGTGCTTGCAGCTGAATTAGGTGAAAATGTGAATTTGGCTCGCCGGGCTGGATTCTTACATGACGTTGGAAAAGCGATTGATCGAGAAGTTGATGGTAGTCATGTCGAAATCGGAACAGAGTTAGCTAAAAAATACAAGGAACATCCCGTTATTGTTAACGCAATTGCAAGTCATCACGGTGATGTTGAAGCGACAAGTACGATTGCAGTTATTGTCGCTGCGGCTGACGCTTTGAGCGCAGCCCGTCCGGGTTCACGTCGCGAATCAATGGAGGCTTACATTAAACGACTTCAAGATTTGGAAGAAATTGCTAATAGTTTTGATGGAATCAAACAAGCTTATGCCATCCAAGCTGGTCGTAAGATTCGTATTATTGTGCATCCAAATAAGGTTAGTGATGATAAGATCACCATTTTGGCACACGATATCCGTGAGAAAATTGAAAACAATTTGGATTATCCAGGAAATATAAAGATAACAGTCATTCGTGAAACGCGAGCAACAGATATTGCAAAATAAAGTCTAAAAATGAATATGAAAGAGTCTGAATGAGATACCATCAAATGTTAGAGAAAATCTGGTAGTTGAAGGTGAATCAAATAGGCTCTTTTCTAGTTCTAAAATGTCTTTAAAGATGAAAAAGGAAAATGTATGAACTACATTTAAAAGCAGTTGAAATTCAGACCAAATTTTGTTACACTAGAATGAAAGATTTAAAAGGAGATATCATGCAAGAGCGAGGGTTACTCATTGTCTTTTCTGGACCATCGGGTGTTGGAAAAGGGACTGTTCGAAAGGAAATTTTTGAAAGCTCCGATAATAAGTTTGAATATTCTGTTTCCATGACGACACGTCCTCAACGACCAGGAGAGGTGGATGGCGTTGATTATTTCTTCCGTAGCCGAGAAGAATTTGAAGATTTGATTCGCCAAGGTCAAATGTTGGAATACGCTGAATATGTCGGTAATTATTATGGTACACCTTTAACATATGTCAATGAAACTCTCGATAAGGGAATAGATGTCTTTTTAGAAATTGAAGTTCAAGGTGCTCTTCAAGTGAAGAAGAAGGTTCCAGATGGAGTTTTTATCTTTTTGACGCCACCTGATTTAGAGGAATTACAAGATCGCTTGATTGGTCGTGGAACGGATAGTGAAGAGGTAATCCGCCAACGAATTGAACGTGCAAAAGAAGAAATCGCCTTGATGCGCGAGTATGATTATGCAGTTGTCAATGACGAAGTACCATTGGCGGCTGAACGTGTCAAACGGATTATTGAAGCAGAACATTTTCGTGTAGATCGAGTAATTGGTCGCTATGATGAAATGATTCGGGAGCAAATAGCAGAACGATAATAGAAAGAGAAGAGAATCGCATTATGATGTTAAAACCGTCTATTGATACCTTGTTAGACAAGGTACCATCTAAGTATTCTTTGGTTATTCTTGCGGCTAAACATGCCCATGAATTGGAAGCGGGAGCGAAACCAACCCAGGAATTTACTTCAGTTAAATCTACCCTTCGTGCTTTGGAGGAGATTGAATCTGGAAATGTGGTCATTCACCCAGACCCAAAAGCAAAAAGAGAAGCTGTTCGTCGCCGGGCTGAGGAAGCAAAGCGTTTAGCTGAGGAAGAAGAACGTAAAATCAAAGCTCAGATTGCTAAAGAAAAAGAAGGCGGCGAAAAAATTTAAATATAAAACTCGGTTGGCACTACCATCCGGGTTTCTTTTCACTTTCAGATTGATAGATATTTTGATAGAAAGGAGGTAGGTCATTTAGTTTATCTTTTAATATTTGTTCCAATTAATAGTTGGAGTTTATACATAAAGTGAACCTTGTTCGCATCAGTCGTGGTATTAGAAGGTAAAATAAATGGAGATGGTATGTTAGCACAGATTATTGTAGACGTCCCTTTGATGCAGACAGATCAAGCTTATTCCTATCGAGTTCCAGCTGAGTTGGAAGAGGGGCTCAAGGTTGGCGTGCGTGTCCATGTACCCTTTGGTAAGGGAAATCGGCTGATTCAAGGGATTGTAGTTGAGTTGATTGATGAAGATGACGAAAATAACTTACAAGACTTGAAAGAGCTTGCTGAGGTTTTGGACTATAGTCCTGTTCTCAATCAAGAGCAATTTTGGTTGGCAGACCAGATGAGGAAGTCGGTCTTCTCCTATAAAATTACCCTCTTAAAATCTATGTTGCCTAGCATGCTCAATTCGACCTATGACAAATTGCTCCGTCCAGGGCCTGGTTTGGAAATGGCAGAGCAGCTTAGTCTGTTTGGCAATAAGGAGCAGATTCGTTTTTCTGACTTGGACGTGACAGAGCAAGGAAAAATCATGCGTCTAGCCCAGTCAGGAAAAATCTTGGTAGACTATGTGGCCAAGGATAAGAAACAGATTAAGACAGAAAAATGGTACCGAGTTTGTCTGGAGAGATTACGAGAAGCAGACATTAGCAATCGAGCAAAAAAACGGCAGCAGTTAAGGGAATTTCTTCTGGAACATTCTGAAGACGAGCTCCTTTCAAACCTAAAATCGGACTATCCAGCTGATACGCTCCGCTATTTCCAAGAAAAAGGCTATATAGAAGTCTGGGAAGAGGAAGTGTCGCGGACTCAGGGAGTTTTTGATAAGGTGGAAAAAACGCAGGCCTTGGATTTGAATCCAGAGCAGTCGATCGCGGTTCGTGAGATTGTGGCCTCTATTGGTCAGGAAAGTCAGACATTTCTACTGCAAGGAGTGACAGGTTCTGGGAAGACGGAGGTTTATCTCCAGGTCATTGATAGGGTTTTAAAAATGGGGAAAACGGCCATTATGCTGGTGCCTGAAATATCCTTGACCCCTCAGATGACTAATCGTTTTATCTCTCGTTTTGGTCAGCAGGTTGCTATTTTGCACTCGGGCTTGTCTGATGGTGAGAAGTATGACGAGTGGAGAAAGATTGAGACGGGGAATGCCCAAGTGGTTGTTGGGGCACGTTCGGCTATTTTTGCACCATTGACAAACTTGGGCGTTATCATCATTGATGAGGAGCATGAGGCGACCTACAAGCAGGACAGCAATCCACGCTACCATGCGCGCGATGTGGCAAAGTTGCGGGCAGACTATAATCGAGCGACTCTGGTCTTGGGGTCTGCTACGCCGAGTCTTGAAACACGGGCTCGGGCTAGTCGAGGAGTCTATGGGAGACTGACTCTTAATCAGAGGGCCAATCCCATGGCTCGTATTCCAGAAGTGGAAGTTGTGGATTTTCGAGATTACATTGGTCAGCAGGAGTCCAGTACCTTTACCCCTGTTTTGATTGATAAGATTAAAGAAAAGCTAGCTCGTAAGGAACAGGTCGTTCTTATGTTGAATCGGCGGGGTTATTCTTCTTTTGTCATGTGTCGTGATTGTGGGAGTGTTGACCAGTGTCCCAACTGTGATATTTCCCTAACGCTCCACATGGATACAAAGACGATGAATTGCCACTACTGCGGTTTTCAAAAGGGGATTCCTCAGACCTGTCCAAACTGCCAAAGTCGTTCCATTCGTTATTATGGGACGGGTACGCAAAAGGCCTACGATGAATTGCAGGAGATCTTGCCAGAAGCTAGAATTTTGCGTATGGATGTGGATACTACCAAGAAAAAAGGTGCTCATGAGGACTTGCTCGAACGGTTTGGTCGAGGCAAAGCGGATATTCTTCTGGGAACCCAGATGATTGCCAAGGGCTTGGATTTTCCAAATGTGACGCTGGTCGGGGTGCTCAATGCTGATACGGCCCTCAATTTGCCTGATTTTCGGTCTTCTGAGCGGACCTTTCAGTTGTTAACTCAGGTAGCTGGTAGGGCCGGTCGAGCTGATAAGAAAGGGGAGGTCCTGATTCAGACCTACAACCCCAATCATTATGCCATTACTTTTGCCAAGGAGCAGGATTATGAAGGTTTCTATCGTTATGAGATGGGCATTCGGAAAAATCTTGGCTATCCACCTTACTATTTTACGGTTGGCTTAACCTTTTCACACAAGTCAGACGAATTTGTCGTGAAAAAAGCCTATGAAACTGTAGCCTTTCTCCGTCAACACTTAAAGGATGCAATTCAAATCTTGGGACCAACGCCCAAGCCTATTGCCAGAACCCATAATCTCTACCACTACCAGATTATCTTGAAATACCGGCATGAAGACCGTTTGGAAGAAGTCTTGAACCAGATTTTGGATTGGACACAGGAGAGAGAAAATCAAGATTTACGGCTGATTATTGACAATGAACCGCAGAATATGATGTGAGGTCACTATTGATCTTGCATTTTTTTATTCCAAATTTATTTTCATAGAGCATTATTAATTTAAATAAACCTTGAATTAAGGAAAAAATAAGTATAAATGGTATAATTAGGAGATAGTATAATCAAAAATTAGTACGAATGAAAGGGAGATGAGAAAGGAAGCATGACAAAGTTGATTTTTATGGGAACACCAGCGTTTTCGGCTACTGTCTTAAAGGGGTTATTAGCGGATAATAATTATGAAATACTTGCTATTGTAACCCAACCAGACCGAGCTGTTGGACGAAAAAAAGTCATCCAAATGACACCTGTGAAAGAAGTAGCCTTGGAATACAATTTACCAGTCTATCAACCAGAGAAGCTATCAGGAAGCCAAGAAATGGATGAGCTGATGAATTTAGGAGCAGATGGGATTGTGACGGCAGCTTTTGGGCAATTTCTACCAACCAAATTATTGAACTCAGTTGACTTTGCAGTCAATGTTCACGCTTCTCTTCTTCCTAAATACCGTGGCGGTGCCCCCATCCATTACTCTTTGATTAACGGTGATGACCGTGTCGGAGTAACCATCATGGAAATGGTCAAGGAAATGGATGCCGGTGACATGATTTCCAGCAATAGTATTGCTATTGAAGAAAGCGACAATGTCGGTACCTTGTTTGAAAAGTTGGCTGTTGTTGGTCGGGACTTATTGTTAGAAACCCTACCAGCCTATATTGCTGGTGACTTGAAACCAGTCGCTCAAAATCCTGAACAGGTAACCTTCTCGCCAAATATTCAGCCAGAGGAAGAGGTGCTGGATTGGAATAAGACAGCTCGTCAACTATTTAATCAGATTAGAGGTATGTACCCATGGCCTGTTGCCCACACCTATTGGCAAGGGGAACGGTTTAAAATTCAAGAAGCTGTTGAAACAGGAGGTGAAGGTCCAGTCGGCCAGGTTATTGCTCGAAGCAAGAAAGAATTGGTTATTGCGACAGGTCAGGGAGCACTTTCTCTGAAAACAGTCCAGCCGGCTGGTAAGCCAAAAATGACAATTGCGGACTTCTTGAATGGAGCTGGTCGAGATATCAAGGTGGGAGATCGATTTGGTGGTCAATAAACAAGAGTCAGCAAGAAGTCTAGCCTTATCCGTATTGGAACAAGTCTTTGATCAGGGAGCTTACTCGAACATCGCTCTCAATAAGGCCCTAGAATCTTCTCGTTTATCAGCACAGGACAAGGGCTTGGTGACCGAGTTGGTTTATGGGACGGTTTCTCGTAAAATTACCCTAGAGTGGTATTTGGCACGTTTTATTGAGGATAGAGAAAAGTTAGATACATGGGTTTACTATTTACTCATGTTGAGTCTGTATCAGCTACTCTATTTGGATAAACTGCCTATTCACGCTGTAGTCAATGAGGCTGTACAAATCGCGAAAAGAGGCCGTGGAACAGACAAGTTTGTCAATGCAGTTCTTCGTAAAATCAGTCAGACTTCGTTGCCAAGTCCATCTGATATTAAACGAAAAAACAAACGGTTATCTATTCAATATTCTGTACCTGTTTGGCTGGTCCAGACCTTAATTACGGAATACGGTGAGGACCGCGCAGAGAAGATTTTACAAAGTCTGCACACTCGAAACAAAGCCAGTGTTCGCGTGACAGATAGTAAACAAGTAAATCGTTTAGCAAGAGAATTAGGTGCGGATGTTTCAAAATTATCACCTTTTGGTCTGGTAAAATCTCATGGACACTTTGCAGGAACAGATTATTTTAAAGATGGGCTTTTAACGATCCAAGATGAAACCAGTCAACTTGTTGCTCCAACGTTGAAACTACAGGGTCAGGAAACAATCTTGGATGCCTGTGCAGCTCCGGGTGGAAAAACCTGTCATATAGCGAGTTATCTTACAACTGGTAAAGTCACTGCATTGGACCTTTATGATCATAAGTTGGCGTTAATTGAAGAGAATGCTCATCGATTAGGGTTGACAAATAAAATAGAAACAATACGATTGGATGCAAGCCAAGTTCATGAAACATTTGATCCCGATAGCTTTGATAAAATATTGGTGGATGCTCCTTGTTCCGGAATAGGGCTTATCCGTCGTAAGCCAGATATTCGTTACAATAAAGCTGCTATGGATTTTGATTCGTTGAAACATATTCAATTGCGAATATTAGACAGTGTTTGCCAAACTCTTAAAATAGGTGGTATAATAACCTATAGTACTTGTACGATTATTGCCAAGGAAAACCAAGAAGTGATTCAGGAGTTTTTGGCCAATCATCCGAATTTTGAGCAGGTGCCTCTTGAGCATCCTCTGCCGGATATTGTAGTGGATGGTTGTTTATTGATTACACCGGAGCTATATGAGACAGATGGATTTTTCATTAGTCAAATAAGAAGAAGATCCTAGAATAAGAGGAGGAAGTTGCGTAGCAACTGTATAATAAATATGGAAATTGCATTATTAACTGATGTGGGACTTAAACGTTCAAACAACCAAGATTACGTGAATCGCTATACCAATAGAGCTGGGATTGATTTAATTGTATTGGCAGATGGTATAGGTGGGCATAGAGCAGGGCATATTGCTAGTGAAATGACAGCAACTGATCTCGGAATCGCTTGGGTTGATACTCAATTATCAACATTGAATGATGTTCGCGAATGGATGGTCCATGTCATTGATCAAGAGAATAAAAAAATCCATGAATTGGGACAAACCGAAGAATACAAAGGGATGGGTACAACTTTAGAAGCTGTTGTCATTATCGATAATCAAATGATTTTTGCTCACGTAGGAGATTCACGTATTGGATTGATTCGTAATGGTGAATATACTCGCCTTACAAATGATCATTCTCTAGTTGGAGCCTTGGTAAGAGCAGGTCAATTGACGGAGGAAGAAGCTCAACGCCATCCGCAAAAGAATATTGTTACTCAATCTATTGGTCAAGCAGATCCAGTTGAACCTGATATTGCTTTAAAGACGTTAGAGGCGGGTGATTTTATCATTGTTAATAGCGATGGTTTGACCAATATGGTTTCAGTCGAAGATATACGAGATATTGTGCTTAGCGAGGTTGCGCTGGAGAGTAAGGTTGAGACCTTGATTCGATTTGCGAATAATGCCGGCGGTTTGGACAATATTACAGTTGCTCTTCTACATATAACGGAGGAGGCGCACTAATGATTCAAATCGGTAAAATTTTTGCCGGTCGGTATCGAATTATTCGGCAAATTGGTCGCGGGGGAATGGCAGATGTTTACCTTGCAAAAGATTTGATATTAGATGGTCAAGAGGTTGCTGTTAAAGTTCTTCGCACCAACTATCAGACTGACCAAATTGCGGTTCAGCGTTTTCAAAGAGAAGCACGAGCGATGGCAGAATTGGATCGCCCGAATATTGTTCGTATCTCAGATATTGGCGAGGAAGATGGCCAACAATATTTGGCTATGGAGTATGTCAATGGATTAGACCTGAAACGCTATATTAAAGAAAATGCACCTCTTGCAAATGATGTAGCTGTTCGTATTATGGGACAAATTCTATTAGCAATGCGTATGGCACATACTAGAGGAATTGTTCACAGAGATTTAAAACCTCAAAATGTACTTTTGACAACGGATGGAGTTGCAAAGGTGACAGACTTTGGTATTGCAGTTGCATTTGCTGAAACAAGTCTGACTCAAACAAATTCAATGCTTGGATCAGTTCATTACCTCTCTCCTGAACAAGCTCGTGGTGCAAAAGCGACGATTCAAAGTGATATCTATGCAATGGGTATTATCCTTTTTGAAATGTTGACAGGGCGAATCCCGTATGATGGAGATAGTGCAGTTACTATTGCATTACAACATTTCCAAAAACCCCTGCCATCAGTTAGAGAAGAAAATGCTAATGTTCCACAAGCTCTCGAAAATGTTGTGTTAAAAGCAACGGCAAAGAAGCTTAGTGAACGGTATAAGTCTGTTGCAGAAATGTATGCGGATTTAGCTTCATCACTTTCAATGGACAGAAGTAATGAGCCTCGAATTGTTTTAGAAGGCAATAAAGTCGATACCAAAACCTTACCAAAATTATCACAGGTAAACGTTGAGAATAAGAGTCAGGAAGACAGCGAAAAAAATTTCAAGGAATTGCCTAATAACCAGACCTCTCCTTCAAAAAACGTATCAAAGCAGGCTTTGAAACCACGACGCGGGTTGAGGACGCGATACAAAGTTTTAATTGGAGCGATTATTTTGACAATTGCGGCTTTGGGATTTTTGATATATAGTACCCCTTCTACAGTACAAGTTCCTGATGTAGTTGGTGAAACCTTAGATGTCGCAAAGGAAAAAATTGAGGTAGCAGGACTGGTTGTTGGAGATGTAAAAGAAGAGGCCTCGACAGAATATAAGGAAGGAACTGTTATTCGGACTAGTCCTGGGGCCAAGACTTCTAGGATGGAAGGTAGCAAAGTTGACATTTTTGTAGCTAGGGTCGCTATGGTCACTGTACCAAATTTAATTGGAAGCGATGCAGACTCCGCTCAAAAAGAATTGGAAGATTTAGGGTTTAAGGTAACGCTTAAAAAAGAATATAGCGATACTGTAGAAGAAGGCTATGTCATTAAGACAGACCCTGTAGCAAATAGTTCAAAAGAAAAAGGCAGTACAATTACGGTGGTAGTGTCTAAAGGGGTACAACCAAAAACAGTTCCGGATGTTACCGGAAAATCACAAGACACTGCGAAACAACTTCTTGAGGCAGCTGGATTCATTATAGGTACTATTTCAGAAGAGTATAGTGATAGTGTTGCAGAAGGAAATGTTATTAGTACAGATCCTCAAGCAAATGTAGAATTAGAGAAAGGTTCTATTGTTAATATGGTAGTTTCTAAAGGGAAGGAAATTATCATGCCGGATCTTGTTTCTGCAGGTTATACTTACTCCGAAGCTCGAAATCAGCTACAATCCTTAGGTGTTACCACAATAGAAAAACAAGAGGATCGTAGTTATACAACCACAACTAGTGATATTGTCGTAGGTCAGTATCCTGCTGCGGGCACTGTCATTGATGGACCAGTGACATTGTATGTATCAGTCGCGACTACGAGCACAAATTCTACCAGTACTACAGGTTCCTCCTCAAGTACTTCTACTAGTAGTAGCGAATAGTTTTCATATTTAGTATTATTTATAAAGAGAGAACGATAATGTTCTCTCTTTTAATGTTAGTAAATATACGTATATTTTTGTTTTATAGACATAATTTAATTGGGTATCTTAGTTTTAAATATTCCATCTAAAGAAGGAGTTATTTTTCTGAAATTTTGATAAAATAATATAGAAAGGAAATAATGATATGTGGAAAATTAGAATATTTCTACTTTTAGAGAGTGTTCTGTTCACTCTAGCCTTGTTCGATGTGGTGGCAAATGAAGCAAGTAGAACACTATTATTGATGGCTATACTGCTTCTTGTGATTTGGAATTTTTTAGGAAGAGAGCTCAGTAGTATCCTATTAATTAGTGCAGTCTCTTTAATATTTTTAGTATTTGTATTAAATCCGTTCTTTATCATTGGCATAATGATGCTCGTGGTGTATATGTTGGTGAACTTCTTTTCACGATATGAAAAACGAAATCAGTATACTCATATTATTTTTGATGATCATGCATTGGTTGCCCAAAAAGAAAAAAATAGGTGGTTTGGTAGTCAAAACCATTCGCAGGATCGGTATGGATTTGAAGATATTAATATTGCCCGTCTCTTTGGTAACGATGTAGTTGACTTAGACCAAACAGTACTTGTTGGTCGCGATAATATTGTTGTTATACGCAAAATATTTGGAAAAACAAAAATTATTTTGCCTATCGATGTTGAAATTTCTGTATCTGCTTCAAGCATATATGGTCGTGTTCAATTTTTAGATCTCTCTTTTTGGGATTTGCGAAATGAAAGTATTTCTATAGCTAGCCCAGGTTATCGTGATTCACATAAACGGGTAAAAGTAGTAGTCAATAGTTTGTTTGGTGATGTGGAGGTAATCCGCGTATGATCAAAAGAAGAACCTATTTTCTGCTTGTTTGGTTATCAGCACTGATTGTATTAGTTGTCATTGCATCCGTATTACCATTGTTGAATTATTCGTTATTGAATCCGTCTCTCTGGGTTTCTACGAATCAATTTATAATGACAATCGTTCTATTGATTATTGTGCTGAGCCTTTTTTTGGGAATTTTGGTCCAAACAGTATCCCTCGTATCCACTCAAGTAATACGCTTAAAATTGCAGGCAATTTTGAAAAACAAGCCGATTAAGGACAACCATGAAGAAGATCCCCTTTTATTACAATTATCTGATAAAGTTAAAACTTTAACTAGACAGGTTCAAATGTTAGATAATCAAGACTTGGTAAATCGTGAAGAGATTGTCGAGGGGGAAAGAAAAAGGATTGCAAGGGATTTGCATGATACGGTTAGTCAAGAATTGTTTGCGACGAGTATGATTTTGTCTGGTCTTTCATCTAATATTCTTTCGCTTCCACGAGAAACAGTTCAGGAACAGTTGGTTTTGGTAAAGGATATGATTGAGTCTGCTCAAAGAGATTTAAGGATATTATTGCTTCATCTACGTCCAAGTGAACTTGAAAGTAAGACCTTAGTAGAAGGATTAGAACTTATATTACGTGAAGTGAGCGATAAAAGTAGTATTGTTGTCCATTTTCAACATGACGTAAATGAATTACCAAAGTTAATAGAAGAACACCTTTTCCGTATTGCACAGGAAATCATTAGTAATACTTTGCGGCATGCCAAAGCCAAGCATTTGGATGTGTACTTATTGCAAAAAGAGACAGAGTTACAGTTGAAAATGACTGATGATGGTATTGGTTTTCAACAGGGTGCTGATGATAAATTGAGTTACGGATTACAAAATATACGTGAGCGGGTCGAGGATATGGCTGGGACGATTAAAATTCGTACGGCTCCGAATAAGGGGGTTGCCATTGATATTCGTATCCCTCTATTGAAAGGAAAAGAAGATGAATGCGATTCGAGTGATGTTGATTGATGACCATGAAATGGTACGTTTAGGATTAAAAAGTTACTTAAACTTACAGCCAGATGTTGAGGTAGTAGCGGAAGCTGGAGACGGTGAAGAAGGTTTAACAAAGGCACTCGAGGTCAAACCAGATGTCGTTGTGATGGACTTAGTTATGCCTAAAATGACTGGTGTCGAAGCTACTTTAGCATTGTTGAAGGAATGGCCTCAAGCACAAATTGTGATACTAACATCCTATTTAGATAATGAAAAGATTTACCCAGTGTTAGAAGCAGGTGCACGAGGCTATATGTTAAAAACATCGAGTGCAGATGAAATATTATCTGCGATTCGTAAAGTTGCGCGTGGAGAATATGCAATCGAAACTGAGGTTGAGAAAAAAGTGGAGCATCACAAGCGTTACCCAGATTTACATGAAGACTTGACGGCTCGCGAACGTGAAATATTAACCCTTTTAGCAAAGGGGTATGATAATCAACGAATTGCTGATGAATCCTTTATTTCTTTGAAGACGGTCAAAACTCACGTATCTAATATTTTATCTAAGCTAGCGGTCAGTGATCGGACACAAGCAGTTGTGTATGCGTTTCAGCATGGTCTTGTACCACAAGATGAAGAATAGTGATATAATAGAAAGATAGTTAGTTAGCTTCCGGAAAGGATATCGAATATAGTGGATGCAAATTTAAAATATAGAGCCAAAAAAATCAAGATAGTCTTTTTTGATATTGATGATACACTTCGGGTTAAAACCACTGGATATATGCCAGAATCTATTCGGCAGGTTTTTAAATCCTTGAAAGAAAAGGGTATTCTAACAGGAATTGCCTCTGGTCGTACACCATATGGAATAGTGCCAGAAATTAAGGCATTGCAACCGGATTATTTTGCCATGATTAATGGCTCATATGTTGAAAATGCCAAAGGGCAAGTGGTCTACCATCAACCAATGTCTTCTGAGTTGGTGAAGTCTGTAATAGACTGGACGAAGGAAGTTGGTATTGAATATGGATTGCTAGGTAGTAAAAAAGGAACTCTATCAGCTCGGACCAATCGGATTAGTCAAGTGATTGATTTGATTTATGATGGCCTGGAAACCGACCCTGAATTTTACAAGGGGAATGATATTTATCAAATGTTGACCTTTGAAAATGATGGACAAAAAGTCGAATTGCCAGCTCAATTGCAGGAAGATTTGCGAACGGTTCGTTGGGATGCTATTTCATCAGATATTGTTTTAAAAGATTCCTCTAAGGCAGCTGGTGTGGCTAAAATAGTTGAAAAACTTGGTTTAAAACCAGAGAATGTTCTTGTTTTTGGCGATGAGCTCAATGACATTGAATTATTTGAGTATGCAGGGATTGCAATTGCAATGGGGCATTCACATCCAGAATTGCAAAAACGTGCTGATTATATTACAAAAAAAGTAGAAGAAGATGGCATTTTTGATGCCTTGGAGAAATTAGGTATGGTCGAGAAAGAAAAAAAATATCCACAATTAGACGTGGTTAAGGCTGAAGGTCCAGTTGCACATATTAAGACGAATCATGGAGTTTTAAATGTAAAACTTTTCCCTGAGATTGCTCCAAGAACAGTAGCAAACTTTGTAGCTCTTTCTAAGGATGGCTATTATGATGGTATTATTTTCCATCGGATTATTAAAGATTTCATGATTCAAGGTGGAGATCCAACTGGAACTGGTATGGGTGGTGAATCAATCTATGGTGGTTCATTCGAAGATGAGTTTTCTATGGAAGCCTTCAACCTTCGTGGGGCCCTCTCAATGGCGAATGCCGGGCCAAATACCAATGGCAGTCAATTCTTTATTGTCCAAAATCAAAATTTTCCTTATAATGCAAAAGAGTTAGAACGTGGTGGATGGCCAAAACAAATTGCTGAAGCATATGTTGACAATGGCGGAACACCGCATTTAGATCAACGGCATACAGTATTTGGACATTTAATGGATACAGCGTCATTTGATGTATTAGATACCATTGCAGCGGTGGCGACGGATTCAGCAGACCGACCGCATGAAGATGTTGTGATTGAGACAATCGAGATTGAGGATTAAAATGAAAATCGGTGATAAGGTTAAAGGGACAGTTACGGGTATTCAACCATACGGGGCCTTTGTAGATTTGGATAATGGTCAAACTGGGCTCATTCATATTTCTGAAATTAAGACTGGATTTGTTGATAATATATTTGATTATCTTAAACTAGGTCAGGAAGTGTTTGTACAGGTTGTTGATTATGATGAATATTCAGGAAAAGCGAGTTTATCTACTCGCACACTTGAAGAAGAACAACAAAAAATTCCTCGTCATCACCGTTTTACGAATGAACGTTATAAAATAGGGTTTGCTCCGTTAGCCAAACATTTGCCAACATGGATTAAGGAAACAAAAGAATTTTTAGATAAAACGAAAAAGGCTTAGGGATTTCCCTTAGCCTTTTTGAAATAGTATGTTTTTCGCAATCTACATTATCAGTTGTCAACAACCATGACAAGCGAAAAGCTCCAAGAGGAGCTTCCGGTCTGTTCTCTAAAAATAAGAATATAGTAGAGTCCAATCATTGACTCTACTATATTCTTATTGAAAATTAGTCATTAAATTCGTAAAGTGCAGTTGATAAATAGCGTTCGCCATTATCTGACAAAATTGCTAAAACTTTTTTACCTGCACCTAATTCCTTGGCAACTTCAATAGCTGCGTGTATCGCTGCACCGGATGAAATACCAACAAGGAAACCTTCTTGTCCACCGATGGCACGTCCAGTAGCTAAAGCATCATCAGATTTTACTCGAATAATACCGTCGTATGAATTGGTATCCAAAGTATCTGGAATGAAACCAGCTGAAATTCCCTGAATCTTATGTGGGCCAGGTGCTTCGCCGGAAAGAACAGCGGACTCATCAGCTTCTACAGCATATACAGCAATGTTAGGATTGGCAGCTTTCAAAACATGAGAAACGCCGCTTACTGTACCTCCGGTACCAACACCAGATATAAAAGCGTCTAACCCAGTTGGACCAAAATCTTCCAAAATTTCCTGTCCTGTTGTATCTTCATGAATTTTTGGATTTGAAGGGTTGGCAAACTGAAATGGGACCCAACCATTTTTTTCTTTAGCAATTTCTTGTGCTTTAGCAATTGCACCTTTCATACCTTCGCTACCGGGAGTAAGTACTAAATCAGCCCCATAAGCTTGGATGATTTTGCGACGCTCAATACTCATTGTTTCAGGCATAACAATAATCACTTTATAACCTTTTGCCGCACCAACCCATGCAAGTCCGATTCCGGTATTACCACTTGTTGGCTCTACAATTGTATCACCTGGTTTGATAGTACCAGCTTTTTCTGCATCCTCAATCATTGCCAAAGCAATACGATCTTTAACAGAAGAACCAGGGTTAAAAGCTTCCAACTTAACATAAACATCTGCCGCACCTTCAGGTACGATATTGTTGAGTTTAATAATTGGTGTGTTTCCTACTAATTGCGTAATATTTTGATAAATAGCCATAAGGCACCTCCATTTAAAGTTACTGATTATTATATAGTAGAAAATGAAAAAAGTATAATATAAAAAAACTATCTCAGTGATAGTCTTTTTTTAATAGATTGGGATCTCAACAATTCGAGAGTAGGTTTTTTCTGCGGTTATTTTTCCATGGTAAAATTCAATCAGACTTGCCAAGGTTTGCTCTAAACAATCCTTATCCACAAAAACCATGGTTGAAACTTCAGTAGTAAACTGGGTATCAAATTCTTCTAAGCCCTGCTCTGCTCGCCAATTGGCAAACTCTTGATATTGGGCGTAGGACATGATAATAGAAATTCCTTCTTGTTCCTTGACTTTTACTACTCCGATATTTTTTACTGCATTAGCCACTGCTCCAGCGTAGGCACGAATGAGACCACCCGCCCCTAATTTTATGCCTCCGAAATACCGAGTGACAACAGCTACGACATTTGTCAACTCGTGGTTTTCTAAAACGGTTAGCATGGGTACGCCGGCTGTCCCAGAGGGCTCCCCATCGTCTGAGGAACGCTTGATTTCCATACTTTCTCCAAGGATGAAAGCAGAGCAGTTATGGTTAGCTTTGTAGTGCTCTTTTTTTATCTTGTTGATAAAGTCGCGAGCTTCCTCCTCGCTAATCACTCGTTTCAAAAAGCAGATAAAGCGGGATTTCTTAATTTCTTCCTCAACCAGACCATCTTCTATAATTGTCTTAAATTCTTTCATAATTAAATTGTACTAATTTTTTTACAAGCTGACAAGAATTTCCGAATAAATAAGTGATGAATGAACTAGAGAATTACCATGGAAGACTTTTTACTAAATACCAATTAACGTCAGAAGAAAGAAAAAAAGCAAAAACAATTTCCAGTGTAGTAGGAAAGAATTCTTGTTTCCGATGCGGTACATCGTTTGAGGAAGAAAACAAGCTGCCAAATGCTGCGTATTATTGTCGGGCTTGTCTCCTTTTGGGGAGAGTTCGAACAGATGAGAAACTCTACTATTTTCCACAGAAAGATTTTTCAATGAATGCTTGTCTTCTATGGAAGGGGGCGCTGACCGATTGGCAACAACGAATATCAGATGGACTAGTTGCGAATGTGGAAAAACGACAAGCAACTCTTGTTCATGCTGTAACAGGTGCGGGCAAAACGGAAATGATGTACCATGCTATTGCATCACTAATTAATAAAGGAGGTGCTGTATGTCTAGCCAGTCCAAGAATTGATGTTTGTATTGAACTCTACAAGCGACTACAAAATGATTTTTCGGTCCCAATTAGTCTGCTACATGGGAAATCAGACCCATATTTCAGAACGCCACTCGTTGTTGCGACCACTCATCAGTTGTTAAAGTTCTACCAGGCATTTGATTTGGTCTTGATCGATGAAGTAGATGCTTTCCCCTATGCAGACAACCCAATATTATATCGAGCAGCAGATAATGCAGTTAAAGTAGACGGTGTTTTAGTATTTTTAACAGCAACCTCTACGGATGAATTAGATAAAAAAGTCAAATCAGGTAAATTGCAAAAAATCAGTCTCCCTAGACGTTTTCATGGAAACCCGCTTGTGGTTCCGCAAAAGGTCTGGTTTTCCAAATTCGATACATATTTGAAGAAAAATAAATTAGTTCCAAAACTCAGAAACGCCATTCAAAAGCAAAGAGAAACAGGCTATCCATTACTTATTTTTGTACCAGAAATTTCGAAAGGATTGGAATTTGCAACCATAATGGAACAAATCTTTCCAGAAGAAACAATTGGTTTTGTATCAAGTCAGACAGACAATCGGCTTGAAATAGTGGAAGGATTTCGCAACAAAGAAATTACAATTTTAATTTCTACTACAATCTTAGAGCGTGGTGTAACATTCCCAGGAGTAGATGTTATTGTTGTTCAAGCCAATCACTACTTATACACGTCATCGAGTCTCGTGCAAATTTCAGGTCGGGTCGGAAGAAGTATGGACCGTCCGACGGGCTTACTTCTGTTTTTTCATGAAGGAAGTACGCGGTCAATTGAAAAGGCAATTGCAGAAATCAAACAAATGAATAAGGAGGCAGGTTATGTCTAATTGTTTGCTCTGTTCCCAGAACCTGAAAAACCAAATAAAATTTTCGGAAATATTCATTTTTTGTAGAAAAAAATCAGGTATCTGCTCAGATTGTTCATCATCTTTTGAAGCAATATCGGAAAAACATTGTCCGTATTGCTATAAAAATGGAATTATCGAACGTTGCACGGATTGTCAGTATTGGTTAAGTAAGGGAATGTCGGTTTCCCATACTGCATTATTCAAATACAATAAAGCGATGGCGAATTATTTTAGTAAATACAAATTTCAGGGGGACTATATTTTAAGAAATATTTTTGCAAAAGAGATTAAAATAGCACTAGGTCAATTCCCTGGTTATACAATTGTTCCAATTCCAATTAGCGAAAATCGAAAAGAAGAACGTGGTTTCAATCAAGTAGAAGGGATATTGACCGCAGCTAATATATCCTATGAATTACTTTTGGGAAAACAGGATAGTAAAAAACAATCATCGCAAAATAGGAAGGAGCGTTTAGAGATGCACCAACAGTTTTTTCTCCAAGATGAAAAAAATATCCCTGACAAAATTTTATTGATTGATGATATATACACAACAGGCTCAACATTACAATCAGCAAAACACACGATTATGAAAACAGGAAAGAAAGAAATCAAGACATTTTCACTAGCAAGGTGAGAAAACGGTTGCAATTTTGTGGTAATATGGTATAATAATAGAGAAGAAAGGCGAAAGCCAAGAAAGAGGTACTAATATGATTAAATTCAGTATTCGTGGAGAAAACCTTGAAGTGACAGATGCTCTTCGTACTTATGTTGAAGAAAAAGTTGCAAAAATTGAAAAGTATTTCACTGAAGAGCAAGAATTGAATGCAAAAGTAAATCTCAAAGTGTACAGAGATAAACGTTCAAAAGTTGAGGTGACTATTCCCCTTGGAGGTATTACTCTAAGAGCAGAAGATATATCTCAAGATATGTATGGTTCAATTGATTTAGTGGTTGACAAAATTGAACGTCAAATCCGTCGCAATAAAACAAAGATTGAAAGAAAACATCGACAAAAAGTGGCAACTGGTCAAGTCTTTACAGATGAATTAGTAGAACAAGTAGAAGATGAAGTAAAAGTTGTTCGTACAAAGCAACTTGATTTGAAACCAATGGATATGGAAGAAGCAATCTTGCAACTTGAGTTACTCGGTCATGATTTCTTTATCTATACAGATGCAAATGACGGAACAACTAATGTATTGTATAAACGTGAAGATGGTGATTTAGGACTACTTGAAGTTCGCTAATAATATAAAATCTAAAATACAGTTGAGTCGCAAGAGAACTTGCGGCTTTTACTATTTCTATATTCAAGTTTATACTAATCATCGATCGCATCTTATCAAATGTCCTTCATTGATGAGTTAAAATGAGCAGGTGTTAGGACGTAAATTTGAGCCCAAATTTCAAGAAAAAAAACGAAAAAAGTTTGAAAAAGTAGTTGACAATAGTAAGTGAAGATGATAGAATAATTGAGTTGTCTCTTGAGGGCGATCGATACAAAGGGAACGAAAAAAAGTTTCAAAAAAGTATTGACAAGACCTTGAAGAAGTGATATACTAATATAGTTGTCGCAAGGACGTGACAACGACAAGACCTTTGAAAATTAAAGAAGACGAACCAAACGTGCAGGGTGATTTATCTAAGGATAAATCGTCAATGACAAAACAAAAAACAATAAAACGGAAAGCTAGCAATAGCTTGAGTTTGAATCAAAACTTTTAATGAGAGTTTGATCCTGGCTCAGGACGAACGCTGGCGGCGTGCCTAATACATGCAAGTGGAACGCATGATTGATACCGGAGCTTGCTCCACCATTAATCATGAGTCGCGAACGGGTGAGTAACGCGTAGGTAACCTACCTCATAGCGGGGGATAACTATTGGAAACGATAGCTAATACCGCATAACAGTATTTATCACATGGTAAATGCTTGAAAGGAGCAATTGCTTCACTATGAGATGGACCTGCGTTGTATTAGCTAGTTGGTGGGGTAACGGCTCACCAAGGCATCGATACATAGCCGACCTGAGAGGGTGATCGGCCACACTGGGACTGAGACACGGCCCAGACTCCTACGGGAGGCAGCAGTAGGGAATCTTCGGCAATGGGGGGAACCCTGACCGAGCAACGCCGCGTGAGTGAAGAAGGTTTTCGGATCGTAAAGCTCTGTTGTAAGAGAAGAACGTGTGTGAGAGTGGAAAGTTCACACAGTGACGGTAACTTACCAGAAAGGGACGGCTAACTACGTGCCAGCAGCCGCGGTAATACGTAGGTCCCGAGCGTTGTCCGGATTTATTGGGCGTAAAGCGAGCGCAGGTGGTTTAATAAGTCTGATGTAAAAGGCAGTGGCTCAACCATTGTGTGCATTGGAAACTGTTAGACTTGAGTGCAGTAGAGGAGAGTGGAATTCCATGTGTAGCGGTGAAATGCGTAGATATATGGAGGAACACCGGTGGCGAAAGCGGCTCTCTGGTCTGTAACTGACGCTGAGGCTCGAAAGCGTGGGGAGCGAACAGGATTAGATACCCTGGTAGTCCACGCCGTAAACG
>ERZ650307.251-NODE-251-length-29367-cov-20.065195_pt1 | contig 29367 bp, 23 predicted proteins | sample MGYA00376243_ERZ650307 | MGnify/ENA primary metagenome ERZ650307 (study PRJEB26733, sample SAMN07839242) | wastewater metagenome | biome: urban; feature: artificial channel; material: waste water | place: USA: North Carolina | collected 2016-03-31 ... | reverse complement strand
ATTCCCACAGAAATAACTTTCAGAAAAAACTCATAGTACCGTTCTAAGCTTGCAGCAAACGAGGAAATTGCTTCTCTGTTGTATCCGTCAATAATTGCATAAGCAGCAACTTCGAATAAAATCTCATGTTTTTGCTGGGTTATAACGATAGGTGTTTCATGTCCGTTATCACAAATAACTTGGTGAAGATTTGTATTTCCTATCTCTAGCAATGCAGCCTCTTCTTCTGGGCCACATTTATAACATTTAACGAAAATTTTCATTTTAAGTACCCATATAAATTTGTTGCGCATGTAGCAGTGGCTACAGAAGGATTTTTATTCAGCCCTGATGAGTCCATCAATACCCCACGCTAATGATATTTAAGCCATGGCTAACGAATAATCAAATACTGTGCATTGATGGTATTGTGTATTATGGCTAACGTCCAGTATACACCGCACGCGGTGTATACTCATTTTCAAAAAGGTGTATAACAAACATTTCTTTGGCGCAACCCATTGAATATATTGATGAATGGATTTGTATTATGCAAACAACTCCGGCAAAACCACCCAAACTGCTTGATCAGATTCGTGAGGCGGCTACGCCTCAAGCACTACAGCATACGAACCTAGCAGCAGTATGTCCAGTGGGTGCGTAGATTTATCCTGTTCCATGACAAGCGTCACCCCGTTGAGATGGGAGCGGCGGAGGTAGAGGCGTTTTTGACGCATCTGGCGGTCGAGGGCAAGGTGGCTGCGGCGACGCAGAATCAAGCCTTGTCAGCCCTGTTGTTTCTCTATCGCGAGGTGCTGGAGATCAATCTGCCGTGGCTGGATCAGGTGGTCAGGGCCAAGCGCCCGGCGCGGTTGCCGGTGGTGCTGACGCGGCAGGAGGTGACGGCGGTGCTGAATCGGATGAGTGGCGTGTATAGTCTGCTGGCTCACCCGGCGGTGCAAAAGGCCGTGGCCGAGCTGAAAGCCAGCTAAACGCCGTGCGCCACACCTTGCTGGCATAGCGGCGTGACCTTTGACATGCCCGCCGCACAGCCTGCGGCCCGCACACCTGGCCAGCAGCACCGCGCAGCGTATGCCAAACAACGGCAAACCCGCGCTTTCCTCTGTTATGTGGCATGAGAATTGCACAGCGCACAGCTTGTGCCGATGATTTTTTATCGGCGCACACTGTGCGCTCACCGCATCAACGGACTCAGATCCGGCCGTGGGCGACATTTTCTTGTCGTCTGGCCGGGTGGTGGCCCGCCCTGCGCCGACGATGCATCGACATCTTCAGCAATGAGGCGGGACTCATGAAGCAACTGACCATCAAGGCCCTGTTCTGGGCCATGGCGCTGGCGTCTGCATTATTGGCGGCGCTGCTGGCGCTGGCCATTTACTGGCTGGGCCAAGCCAGCGACCACGTCGCGCAGGCCGAGCGCCAGCGTTATCAATCCTATCTGCTGGCCGACATGCTGCGGCAAAGCTCGGACGACCTCACCCGGCTGGCGCGCACCTATGTGGTGACCGGCGAGGCGCGCTACGAGCAGCAATACTGGGACATCCTCGCCATCCGCAATGGCGAAAAACCCATGCCCGAGGCGTATCACCGCATTTACTGGGATTTTGTCGCCGCCGGCCAGGACAAACCGCGCCCGGATGGCGTCAAGGCGCCGCTGCTGGAGCTGATGAAGCAAGCCGGTTTCAGCGAGGCGGAGTTCGCCAAGCTGAACGAAGCCAAGGCCAATTCCGATGGGCTGGTGAACACCGAAACGGTGGCGATGAACGCGGTGAAAGGCCGTTTTGCCGATGGCCAGGGCGGCTTTAGCCGTGAAGCGCCGCCGGATTTCGAGCTGGCGCGCAAGCTGATGCACGACGCCGCCTACCACCGGGAAAAAGCCAAAATCATGAAGCCGGTGGATGATTTTTATCTGCTGATGGACCAGCGCACCCAACAGGCCATCGAAACCGCCCAAACCGAAGAAACCCGCGCCCGCCGTTTTGCCCAGGCCATGGCGGCGCTGAACCTGCTGGCGCTGGTGGCGGCCTTGTGGGGGGTGTACCGGCATTTGCTGTCCTTGCTGGGCGGCGAGCCGGCGCAGGTGGCGGCGCGGGTGCGCGGCATTGCCGCTGGCGACCTGAGCGACGCCGACCAGCGCGCGCCCACCGGCAGCCTGCTGGCCCACGTTGAAGCCATGCGCCAGTCCTTGCGCCAGATGGTGGCGCTGATCCAGAGCAAGGCCACCGATTTGCAAACGGCCAGCGCCTCGCTGTCTGGCGCCACCCACGATATTGGCGCCTCGGCCGCCAGCCAGAGCCAGTCCAGCCAATCCATGGCGCAGTCGATGGACAAACTCTCCGGCAGCATTGGCCAGATTTCCGAGCGCGCCAGCGGCATGATTGATCTGTCCAGCGCCTTTGGCCAGCAAGCCAGCGCCAGCCTGCAAGTGATCGACGCCCTGCACGAAGAAGTGGGCAAGGTGTCCGGCATCGCCAGCCAATCGTCGCGCGCGGTGGGCGAGCTGGACGCCATGTCGGCGCAAATCGGCTCGATGGTCAGCATCATCGACGAGATTGCCGAGCAGACCAATCTCTTGGCGCTGAACGCCGCCATCGAGGCCGCCCGCGCCGGCGAATCCGGCCGGGGCTTTGCCGTGGTGGCCGACGAAGTGCGCAAACTGGCCGAGCGCACCTCGGGCTCGACGCTGGAAATCCAGCGCATGATCCAGGACATCACCCGCCACACCCGCGAAGCCACCACGCTGATGGAATCGCAAATCAGCCAGGTGCAAACCGGCATCGAGCTGGCCGGCCAGGCGCGGCAAGTGGTGGGCGAGATTGCCGAAAAATCACTGGATACGGTGGAATCGTTCGAGCACATCGCCCACGCCGTGCAAGAGCAATCGCAAGCCAGCCAGTATGTGCGCGACGAAATCGAGCATGTCGCCAGCCAAAACCAGGACACTCACCAAGCCATCGCCCGCGCCCGCCAGGCCGCCGACCAGCTGCACGCGCTGGCCAGCGATATGCACGGCGCGGTGTTGCAGTTCCGGCTGTAAACGGCGGTCAGCACAGCCCCGAGCAAGACGGGCTGAGCGATGCGGCGTGAGCCTGCGGCTTGCTCAAGCAAACTGAATAACAGCGCAGCGCACAATACCGCGCTGGCGCAATTGCCCGGCCTTGCCAGGCGACCCGCCAGTCAGGCGCGCTGCGCCGGGTTTTGCCGGCGGATTTAAGTAGTTTCCTGGGTTATTGAATAAAACCGGATTCTCTGCGCATTGAGGGGTGTGCTGAAAAACGGTAATTCCTACAAAGTCGGTCATTCAGGGTTTTGAGTTTGCCGAACTTCGCTTTTGGTCAATACGGATTTTCTGAATCACTCAGCGTGGCCTTGGCGCGGCCTCCTGAGGGCGTGACGTGCGCTGCGCTAAAACCTGACGCAAGCTGACTATTCCGCCAAAAGCAAAACATACGGATGTTTAATTTTTGACCGGCGCTTTACTCGCATTCATCCGCTTAATTTTCCCCAGCCAGAAATACATGGCCCTGCACTTGCTTGAACTCCCGCAGCCTCACAGCGCGTCTTTGCCAAACATCACGCCATTTCAGCTAAGCGTGGCTAACAAAACCCTCCTGACGTTGTGACACGACCTTGCCGTACGAGCCGTGCTGTCTGCGGTCGTGCGCCTGGCCAGGATCGCTGCGCTGAGTTTTGTTCGCCACGCTCATGCCTGTCGCCACCCCCTGGTGTGTAGCGACAGGCTGGATTTGGCCATGTTGGCTTTCTTGCATTGTGTGGCAATCCACACATTCGCTGGCGCGCACAAATGGGCCGCGCCGCGTGATACGAGGAGGACAACCCATGTTTGCCGCACTTCGCTCACCCGCCGTCTTGACGGCGATTCTTGCCACTGGCCTGGCCATCGCGCCCGCCTGGGCGGTGGAATTGCATCATCCCCCCACCACCCAAGAAAACCTCAACTTTATCTGGATCATCCTGTGCGCGGCGCTGGTGTTTTTCATGCAGGCCGGGTTTTCTGCGCTGGAATCCGGTCTGGTGCGCGCCAAGAATTCAATCAATGTGTCGCTGAAAAATTTCAGTGACCTGATTTTTTCGATGATCACTTTTTTTGTGCTGGGTTTTGCCTTTATGTTTGGAACCAGCGGCAATGGCTGGATTGGGCTGGAAGGATTTTTTCTGGAAGGAAAATCCCAGCCCTACGACTATGCGTATTTTATTTTTCAGGCGGTGTTCGCTGGCACGGCGGCCACCATTGTGTCGGGCGCGGTGGCCGAGCGCATGCGCTTTGAGGCGTATCTGATTTCTACGGTCATCATCTCGGCGCTGATCTACCCCTTGTACGGCCATTGGGCGTGGAACAGCGAGGGTTGGCTGTTCAAGCTGAATTTTGTCGATTTTGCCGGCTCGGCCGTGGTGCACTCGATTGGCGGCTGGGTGGGGCTGGCCGGCGCGCTGGTGCTGGGGCCGCGCCTGGGCAAATTCAACGCTGATGGCAGCGCCAATGATATTCCGGCCTCGTCGATTCCCAGCGCGGTTCTGGGGGCTTTTATTTTGTGGTTTGGCTGGTTTGGCTTTAATGGCGGCAGCACGCTGATTGGCGATGGCAGCATTGCCAAGATTGTGGTCAACACCTCGATTTCCGGTTCGGTGGCGTCGATCACCGCCTTTGCCATTTCCAAAACCCTGACCGGAAAATTCCGCGCCGAGCATATTCTGAATGGCGCGCTGGGCGGCCTGGTTGGCGTCACCGCCGGTTGTGCGGTGCTGGAGCCCATGGGGGCGCTGTATATTGGCCTGGGCGCTGGCGTGGTGGTGTATTTTGCCGAAGTATTGCTGCTCAAGCTGAAAATTGACGACCCGGTTGGCGCCGTGCCGGTGCATGGCTTTTGCGGCTGTTATGGCACGCTGGCGCTGGCGGTGTTTGCCCCAGCCGACGCCCTGCCGATGAAAGACCATTTGGCGCAATTGGGCGTGCAGGCGATTGGCTCCGCCACGGCGTTTGCCTGGGCGTTTTGCGTGGGCTTGCTGCTGTTTTCGCTGCTGAAATGGATGCGCATTTTGCGCGTGCCGCCAGAATATGAATCACGCGGGCTGAACGAGGCCGAACACGGCGCCAAGCAAACCATGCTCGACACCTACGACACCATCAGCTATATGGTGAAAAGCGGTGACTTCAGCCGCAAAATCACCCCGGAAATCGGCACCGAAGCCGGCGATATCGCCAAGGTGTTTAATCTGCTGGTGGATGAACTCAATGACATCACCCATGTTGCGCACAATATTTCACAAGGCGCGCTGGGCAAGGACGCCATGCCCAAGAGCGAGCGCGATATGCTCGGCCAGGCCATGGCCTCGATGGTGCTGCGCCTGCGCCAGTTTGCCGGCAATCTGACCGACATCACCGCCCAGCTGGATGGCTCGTCCGGCGAGCTGGACGCCGCCTCGCGCCAGCTGGCGGATTACAATCACGCCTTGCTGGACGGCGTGCACCATGTAGAACAGCTGATGGGCGAGGCGCGCGCCGCCTCGGAGGTGATGAGCGCGCGCTCCAGCGAGGGCAGCCAGTCGCTGGACCAGATCACCGCCAGCATGGGCGAAATTTCGCACATCATGGGGGTGTTCAAAGGCAATGTGGATTCGCTCAGCCTCAGCGTGGCCGATATCGAGCAGATCACCGGCATGATCAGCAGCATTGCCGAGCAGACCAATCTTTTGGCGCTGAACGCCGCCATCGAAGCCGCCCGCGCCGGCGAACACGGCCGCAGCTTTGCCGTGGTGGCCGACGAAGTACGCGCGCTGGCCGGCAAAACCCAGCAGGCCACCGCCGACATTCAGCACAAGGTGCGCGCGCTGAAAACCCATTCGGCGCACACCGTTGAAGTCACCCACGCCGGCATGGCCGCCATCCAGCAAGGGGTGACGCAGGCCGCCGCCACCGCCGGGATTTTTCACAGCATTTTCCAGAGCGCCGACGCGCTGCAAGACAAAGTCACCCGCGCCGCCGAGCTGGCCATGCATCAGGCGCGAGAAAGCGAGCTGTCCCGCCACGCCATCACCCTGACCAAAACCATTGCCGACGCCATGAAGGCCCAGGTGGACAACTTGCGCGAGATGGCGGGTTTCTTCCGGCTGGATGCGCAGACCGAGGGCCCACAGACCCTGCCGGACCGTGACTGCCCGCCCGACAGGCGAGCTTCTGGCATGGTGGTGGCTGGAGTGGTGTAGCACCGCTGACAACACTCAGCGAAGCGGCCCTGGCGACTAAGCGAGTGACCGCAGATCGCACCACCAGTACGGCCAGGTGACACACCACCAGGGCGCGCTGCCGGTACTGTCTGCGGTGGCGTGCGTTGTGCGCGCGGCGTGGTGGAGAGCGGCGCTTGGCGGGTGGCCGTGGCCCCCTGCGGACGGCGTTCTGGGCGATAATCCGGCCATGACCACTTGGCTAGACACCGTGGCGGGGATTGTCGGTCCCCGTCATTTGATCACCGACCCCGACACCCTGGCCGCCGCCTGTCTGGATTGGCGCGGGCGCTACCGTGGCCGCGCCCAGGCCATCGCCCGCCCCGGCAGCACCGCCGAAGTGGCCGCGCTGGTGCGTGCCTGCGTGGCCGCTGGCGCGCCAATCGTGCCGCAAGGCGGCAACACTTCGCACTGCGGCGCTGCCACCCCGGACGACAGCGGCCGCGCGCTGATTATCCAGCTGCACCGCATGCAGGCGCTGCGCGCGGTGGACGCCGACAACAACACGCTGACCGCCGAAGCCGGCTGCACGCTGGCGCAGGTGCAGGACGCCGCCGCCGGGGTGGGCCGGCTGTTTCCGCTGTCGCTGGCCTCGGAAGGCAGTTGCCAGATTGGCGGCAATCTGGCCACCAATGCCGGCGGCGTGGCGGTGCTGCGCTATGGGCCGATGCGCGAGCTGACCCTGGGCCTGGAGGCGGTGCTGCCCGACGGCAGCGTGCTGGATAGCCTGTCTGGCCTGCGCAAGAACAACACCGGCTACGACCTCAAACAGCTGCTGATTGGCGCCGAAGGCACGCTGGGCATCATCACCGCCGCCACCCTCAAGCTATTCCCCGCCCCGGAAGCCACCGCCACCGCCCTGGTGGAAGTGACCAGCCCAGCCGACGCGCTGGCGCTGCTGCACGCGCTGCAAGCGCGCTTTGGCGACCGGCTGACCGCCTTTGAGCTGATCTCCGGGCTGTGCCTGCAACTGCTGGCCCGCCACCTGCCCGACGCCCGGCCGCCATTCATGCCGCCGTGGTGCGTGCTGCTGGAGCTGAACGACGGCGGCGACGAAGCCGTGCTGAACCAGGCGCTGGCCGAAGCGCTGTGCGCGCTGCGCCCGCAGGCCGACGCCGTGCTGGCCCGCCACGCCCGCGAACGCGCCCAGCTGTGGAGCCTGCGCGAGCAGATTTCCGAAGCGCAAAAACGCGACGGCCCCAGCATCAAGCACGACATCGCCGTGCCGCTGTCGCAACTGGCCGGTTTTATTGAGCGCGCCGACGCTGCCCTGCAACAGGCCTTCCCCGCTTGCCGGGTGGTGTGCTTTGGCCATGTGGGCGACGGCAATCTGCATTACAACGTGTCGTTCACCCGGCCAGGCAATGTCGATCTGTTTGACGACGAACCCGCCGTCAACGCCCTGGTGTACGACCTGGTGTACGCCCACGGCGGCACGCTGTCGGCTGAGCATGGCATCGGCCAGCTCAAGCGCGACTGGCTGCGCCGCTACCTGCCGCCAGCCAACCTGGCCGCCATGCGCGCGGTCAAACAAGCGCTGGACCCGCTGGGGCTGATGAATCCGGGGAAGGTGTTGTGAGGCGCTGTATTTTTCAATGTGGAGTGAAATGCCGATGAGCCCTGCTGCTTTCCCCTGGCCGCGCTGGATTGTTCACCGTGGCGGCGGCGACGCCGCGCCGGAGAACACCCTGGCCGGCATGCTGCTGGCGGCGTTTGCTGGCGCCAAGATGGTGGAGTTCGACGTGCGCCTGTCGGCGGATGGCGTGCCGTTTTTGCTGCATGACGACACGCTGGAGCGCACCACCGACGGCCATGGCCCGGCCGATGCGCTGCCGTGGAAGGCGCTGTCCCGGCTGGATGCCGGCGCGTGGTTTTCGCCGCGTTTTGCCGAAGAGCCGCTGCCCAGCCTGGCCGACGCCGCGCAATTGCTCAACGACCATGGCTTGTGCGCCAATGTCGAGATCAAACCCGGCCCTGGCCGCGAGGCAGAAACCGGCGCACGGGTGGCGGCGGATTGCGCCAAGTTATTTGCCGGCCAGACGCCGCCGCCCTTGCTGACCTCGTTTTCCAGCGTGGCGCTGGCCGCCGCTGGCGAGGCCGCGCCCGCCCTGCCGCGCGCCTGGAGCGTGCGCCAGTGGGACGATGGCCTGATTGCCCAGGCGCAGGCGCTGGGCGTGTGCGCGCTGGATCTTCCCCACCACGAGCTGAACGCCGAACGCGCGGCGGCGGTGCGCGCGGCCGGGCTGTGGCTCTTGAGCTGGACGGTGAACGACCCGGCGCAGGCCGCGCCACTGTGGGCGCTGGGGGTGTCGGCGCTGTGCACGGATTCGCTGGACTGCGCCGTGTCGGCGGCCTGAATCCAAGTTATTGGGCTCTGCCCATAAAAAAACCCCGCTGCGCCTCTGCGTCAGCGGGGTTTTTTTATGGGCAGACGCCATCAGCGGGGAAGCGGCTTTACCCCAGCTCGCTGCCGTCTTCCGCCTTGGGCGCACGCTCCAGCAGTGCGTCCAGCACCTGTTGTGGGCTGGCTTGCTCGAACAGCATGGCGCACACGCCAGCGGTAATCGGCATGTCCACCCCCAGCGCGCGGGCGCGGGCCAGGGTTTCCCGCGCGGTGGGCACGCCTTCGGCGACATGGCCCAGCGAGGCCAGCACGTCGTCCAGCGAGCGGCCTTCGGCCAGCAGCATGCCAACGCGGCGGTTGCGCGACAGATTGCCGGTGCAGGTGAGGATTAAATCGCCCAGGCCGGACAAACCCATCAGCGTGGCGGCCTGGCCGCCCAGCGCCTGCGCCAGTCGGCTGATTTCCGCCAGGCCACGGGTCAGCAGCGCGGCGCGGGCATTGTGGCCGCAGTGCAGGCCGTCGGCTACGCCAGCGGCGATGGCCATGACGTTTTTCACCGCGCCGCCGACTTCCACGCCCACCAAATCCTGATTGGCGTAAATGCGCAGGCAGCGGGTGTGCAGCGCGCGCGCCAGCCGGCGCGCCTCGCCGCCGTGATTCAGCGCCAGGGCAATGGCCGAGGGCAGGCCGGCGGCCACTTCCTGGGCAAAGCTGGGGCCAGACAGCGCGCCGCACACCGCATCGGCCGGCAATTCTTGCGCGGCCACTTCGTGCGGCAGCAGGCCGCTGCCGGCCTCAAAGCCCTTGCACGCCCACAGCACGGGCGGCAAGGCCTGGCCGCACACCTCGTGCAAGCGGCGCAGCGTGGCGCGCAGGCCGGCAATCGGCGTCACCACCAGCGCCAGCTCGCCCGCGTGCGCGGCGGCGGCAAAATCGGCGGTCAGCGCCAGATTGGCCGGCAGTTCGGCTTCGGGCAGGTAGCGGGTGTTGCGCCGGCTGGCGGCCAGCGCCTCGATCAGGGCGGCGTCGCGCGCCCACAGGGTGACCTCGTGCTCACGCGCCAAGGCCACCGCCAGGGCGGTGCCCCAGGCGCCAGCGCCGAAAATGGACAGCTTCATGACTGCTTACAGCCCCCAGAACGCCGAAATCTGGCCATAGCCACTGCTGCCATCGGCGTGGCGCAGCTTGACCCAGCCGTTTTTCGGCGGCTCGACCATGTGCAGCACCACGTCTTTATCCACCGAGAAGGCCAAGGCCGCCTTGGCGTCCGGGCTGCGGCGCAGCTCGGTGCGGTTGGCGGTGACCACCACGGTGCGCTGATTGCTCAGGCTGGCGGTGGACATCCAGGCCACGCCGCCAGCGGCGTCGCGCACGCGCACCCAGTCCGGCTGGCTGCCGATGACTTCCACCGGATAGCCCTGGCTGAGCACGTAGAGCTTTTTCGAGCTGGCCCACGGCGCCTCGTGCATGATGGCGCCGTGCGACTTCACCGAGCGGAATTCCAGCGCCTGCGCGCTGGCGGCGGCCAGCAGCAGGCCCAGGACCAAAACGAGCTTAGTGCGCATTGCCGGATTGCTCGGCCATTTGCTGGGCATACAGCGCCTCGAAATTGATCGGCGACAGCAGCACCGGCGGGAAGCCGGCGCGGTTGACCACGTCGGACACGGTTTCGCGCACGTACGGGAACAGGATGTTCGGGCAGGCCACGGCCAGCACGCCGCTGATTTCGTCTTCCGGCACGCCACGGATCTGGAAGATGCCTGCCTGGGCGGCTTCGACCAGGAACATCACTTTTTCGCCCAGCTTGGCGGTGACGGTGACGGTGATCACGGCTTCAAACACGCCGTCTTCCAGCTGCTTGCCTTCGGTGGCCAGCTGCATGTCGATTTCCGGCTGCTCACGCTCCAGGAAGATTTGCGGAGCGTGCGGGATTTCCAGCGACAGGTCCTTGACGTAGATTTTTTCGATGGAAAACACCGGTTGCAGGTCTTGTTCGCTCATCGCGCTCTCAATTCAAAAGAAGGGTCGGTAAAGTCAGGCATCATCGCACGAAGCCGCGCGCCGCGCCAACGCTGACGGCGCGCGCCGGCTCAGTCGGCCAGCAGGGCGTCCAGCTTGCCGGCGCGGTCCAGCGCCGAGAGGTCGTCGTAACCGCCCACATGCAGCTCGCCGATGAAAATCTGCGGCACGGTGCGCCGGCCGGTGATGCGCATCATGTGCTCGCGCTGTTCTGGCTCAAGGTCCACACGGATTTTATCGGGGGTGACGCCCTTGCGCGCCAGCAGGCGCTCGGCCATGTCGCAGTACGGGCACACGCCGGTGCCATACAAAGTGACGGGTTTCATTGCAATATCCTGTCGGGGCGGGCATTGGCATGGCCCGCGTGGCAAAAGCAGTCAGTGTAGCAGCAAGTAGAACGTCATCCAAGACATGCGCGCGTTAGCGCGGGCCAGCGGGCATGGCCTTGACGCTATACACATCAAAGCGCGTGCTCTTGCCCACCTGCCGGCTGGTGGGCGGCGGGCCGGCCACATCGGCGCCCAGACGCGGGCGTTTGACCACCACCCGCTCGCGCGCGGCGGCCAGCGCGGCGGCCAGCAGGCGCGGGCTGTCGTCATCGCCGCCAATCACCTCCTGAAACGCCTGCATGTCTTTTTTGGCGGCGGCCTTATTGCCGGTGTCGGGGAACATCGGGTCCACAAACACCACCTGCGGGCGCGCCTCGGGCGCCAGGCTGGCCAGCCAGTCGCTGGCGTCGGCGTGAATCACCGTCATGCGCGCGGCAATGTCGGCGGTGTCCGGGTGGGCATGCGCGCGCGCCAGCGCGTCGGCCAGCAGCGCGGCGGCCACTGGCGAGCGCTCGACCAGGCGCACGGCGCAGCCCAGGCTGGCCAGCACAAAGGCGTCGCGGCCCAGGCCGGCGGTGGCGTCCACCACGTCCCGGCTGGCCTGCCCCTTCATGCCGATGGCCTTGGCCACCGGCTGGCCGCGCCCGCCGCCAAACTGCCGGCGATGCGCCGCCGCGCCCTCGACAAATTCGGCGTACACCGGCCCGTGTTTGTCCGGGTTCAGCAGGCTCAAGCGCGCCTCGTCCAGCTCCAGCCAGTAGCCGGCGGCGGGGCGGGCGGACAATAAGGGCAGGGCAAAACGCGCGGCCAGCGCCTGGGCGTCGGGCAGGCGGTCGGGGGCGGCGCAAAACAGGCCGGTGGCAGGCGGCATGAACACTCTCGGCGACAAGCAAAAGCGCGACGATACGGCATGGGGCGCGGGCGGACAAGCCAGCACGGCGGCGCGGCGGGGATTTGAGAACTGCGCCCAAAACCCCGCGCAGCGGTTCTGGCGCGGCGCGCAGTGCGGCAAGGTTGGGCAATCACGCCAGGCGGGCTTTCTCAGTCGCCGTGAGAGTTGCTCACAAAACCCAGCGCAGCGCGCCTGGCCAGGCGCCCGACCGCAGACAGTACAAGCAGTACGGCAAGGTCGGGCAACGACGCCAAGCGGGTTTTGTGAGCGGCTGTTAGGTAGTTCAGCGCATTGTCATGGCTGGCCAGTGTTTCTACACTGCCTCATGCCCTATTTATTGTTGTTTGCCGCTGGCGTGACGCTGGCGCAATGCTGCTTGGCTCCGCCCTCGTGGATGGCGGCGCTGGCGTGCGCGGTGTTGCTGGGCTGCGGGCCGTGGCGGCGGCATGGCGTGTGGCTGCTGGCGCTGATTGTGGGGTTTGCCTGGTCGGCCTGGCGCATCGAGCAACGCCTGGCCAGCGCCTGGCCGGCGCAGTGGGAGGGCCGGCCGGTGATGGTCACCCTGCGCGTGGTGGGCCTGCCGCGCCAGGACGCCATGGCCACCCGGCTGGACGCCGTGCTGGAACACGTGGAACTGTCGCCGCCGCTGGCCAACTGGCCGGCGCGGGTGGGCGTGTCCGACTATCAACGCGGCGACTGGCCGGCCGGCAGCCGCTGGCGCGCCCAACTCACCCTGCGCCGCTGGCGCGCCACCAGCAATCCGCACACTTTTGCCGCCGAAGCCTGGCTGATGGAGCAAGGCCGGCTGGCCTCGGGCAGTGTGCGCCCCGGCGCGCAGCGCTTGGCCGACAGCCAGCACCCGCAAGCCTGGCTGGACCGCTGGCGGGCGGCGGCGGTGGCGCGGGTGACGCGCGCGGCGGGCGAGCACACTTACAGCGGCGTGCTCACCGCGCTGATTACCGGCGAGCAGGGCTATATCCCGCCCGAACACTGGCGCTTGTTCGCCCAGACCGGGCTGACCCATCTGGTCAGCGTCTCCGGCGTGCATCTGACCTTGCTGGCCGGCCTGGTGGCCAGCGTCACCATCTGGCTGTGGCGGCGGCAAACCCGCTGGCGCGCGCCGCCCCGGCTGGCCGGCGCGGTGGCCGGGCTATTGGCCGCCAGCGCCTATGGTCTGTTGGCCGGCTGGTCGCTGCCCACCCAGCGCAGCGTATACATGCTGTGGGCGCTGGCCTTGGCCTTGTGCGGCCGCTATCCGCTGGGCGTCGGCCGCGCCTGGGCGCTGGCGCTGTGCGCGGTGCTGACGCTGGACCCCTTTGCCGCCTTGTCGCTGGGCTTCTGGCTGTCGTTTTTCGCCGTGGGGCTGATGATCTGGGTGGGCGCCGGGCGGGTGGGCGCGCTGCCATGGTGGCGGCAATGGGGCCGCGCGCAGTGGGCGGCCAGCCTGGCCATGGCCGTGCCGCTATTGGCCAGCTTTGGCGAACTGCCCTGGCTGTCGCCGCTGAGCAATCTCTACGCCATTCCGCTGATTGGCAGCGTGCTCACCCCGGCTGCGCTGCTGGCCAGCGCGCTGCCCACTGATCTGGGCGTGGCCTGGGTGGCGCAGGCGCTGGACTGGGCGATGTGGCCGCTGGAGCACCTGGCCGACGCGCCGATGTGGGCGCAGGCCGCGCCCACCACGCTGGCCATTGTGCTGGCGAGCTTAGGCGTGGCGGTGCTCAGCCTGCCGGCCGGGGTGGCCGGGCGCGCGCTGGGGTTGGCGCTGTGCCTGCCATTGTTTTGCCCGCCCGAACGCGCGCCGCCGCCCGGCCAGGCGCAGATCACCGTGCTGGACGTCGGTCAGGGCCTGGCCGTGGTGGTCCGCACCGCGCAGCGCACCCTGGTGTACGACACTGGCGCGCGAGTCGGCGCCAGCGATATGGGCGCGCGGGTGATTGCGCCGTTTTTGGCCGGCGAAGGCGTGGCGCGGCTGGATGGTCTGGTGGTGTCGCACAGCGATATGGACCACGCCGGCGGCGCCGCCTCGCTGTGGGGGCGCTTTGCCCCCGGCTGGCTGCTGGCCGGCGAGCCAGAACGGCTGAGCAAAGAACGCCCGCCCATCGCCCCGCAGCCCTGCCGCGCCGGCCAGCACTGGCAATGGGACGGCGTGCGCTTTGATGTGCTCTACCCGATACACGGCGGCGCAAGCGACAACCACGCCAGCTGCGTGCTGCGGGTGTGGGCGCAGGGGCAAGCCCTGCTGCTGACCGGCGACGCCGAACTGGCCGACGAAGACGCCATGCTGGCGCACTGGCAGCCCGAAACCCTGGCCGCCGATGTGCTGGTGGTGGGCCACCACGGCAGCCGCACCTCGTCCGGCCAGGCGTTTTTACAGGCAGTGCGCCCGCGCGAAGCGGTAATCAGCGCCGGCTACCGCAACCGCTATCACCACCCCCACCCGGCGGTGTGGACGCGGCTGGCCGACGCCGGCGCCCGCCGCTGGCGCACCGACCGCGACGGCGCGCTGCGCTTCACCCTGGGTGCGGCGGCGGACATCCAACCAGAAGGGTTCCGTACTGCGCAGCCGCACTGGTGGCAAAGCAGCTGGCCGTGAGCGCCTGGCATGACCACGCCAGGCGGTATTTCCACGGATTGTGAGCGCGTTCAGCAGCAGCGATAATAGGCCCGATTTGGCCAACGCTTGGCCAGACGACATATTCTCTGCACAGGACGCCCCGATGTTGATCTCCCCCTATGCCAGCAGCAGCCAACGGCTGTATGACAAAATCAGCCAGGCCACCAGCACGCCGGCCAGTGCATTGGGCGCCCCCACGGTGGCTTCCAGAGACAGCGCCACCGTCACGCTGTCGGTAGAAGCGCGCGCCATTCAGGCTTTGCTGCAAAATAAGCCTGATGAAGTCAACGCCAGCAGCGCTGCCGGTTTTAACGATTTTCTGGCCCGTTTTGGCGAGCAAACACACGCACAGGGCAAGGCAGCGCCAATGCTGGCGGAACTGCCAGAAAGTGCCGATCCGGCCCGGCTGGCGCTGGCCCACCAAGCGGTGAATTTTGTACTGAGCAAGGTGGGGCAACCCTCTGCTTACGCCGAACAATCCAGCCAAAACCCATTTGCCGAACTGGGGCGCAAAAGCCTGTCGCGCATTGCCTTTGATGATTCCGGCACATTCACCAGCGCCGAGCGCAGCGCCGCCCATCAAGAAATTCAGGCCCGTGAAGAAGACTTCACCAAGGCGGTCAAGGCGCAGCAGGAGTCGCTGACTCGCCGCGACGAAAGCCGTTCAGCGTTTTGGCAACAGCTGGTGCAGACGCAGGCGCAAGCCACACAGCTGGCGGAAATGACCGAAACCGAACGCGCCTGGCGCGGTTGGGGCACGCTGGAAAGCGTGCAGCGCGACCTGGCGCGGCTCAAACAGGAGTCGCCATTGGCGGTGCCCGCCGCGCCGGAATACCGGCATTTGCGCAGCCCGGCCAACAGCGTGCTGGCGGCAGTCAGCGAGGGCCAGGGCTCCGCCCGCTGGAAAATGGTGTCGATTCAAGAACTGGCCGCTGACAATGTGCGGCTGACACTGATTGATTTTGCCCCCACCCCGGCGGATTCGTCTGCCACCACGCCCACGTCGCACCGCACCGCCGAAAGCGGTAAAGCCCAGCAGGCTCAGGTCAAAAACTGGTTGGCCTTGTATGCGAACGTCAGCCGCTACTGAGGCTATGGCAAGCCCGGATCCGCAAACTGCACACGAAACTCCACCACTGCCGGGTTCAGCAGCTGTACGGCGCGCAGCGATGACAGATACGGCCCAATCAACACTTGTTGGCGGGCCGGGGCGCTGAGCAGGGCGTAATCGTAGTCGCCCAGCAGCAGACTCACCCGCGCCAGGCTGCTGGCCAGTGCGCCGTTATTCCAGCCCAGCACCTGACCGGTGCGTGCCGGCCCCAGGCCGGTGAGCAGCAGCGGGCGGCCGTTGCGTTTTTCCAGCTCGGCCACCGTGCTGCCCAGACCCAGACCGCCGGGCAGTGTCCAGAACGAGCGCTCGCCGCGCACCACCGCCACCGCCACGCCGCTGCGTTTGACGCTGTCGCGCCAGACCAGGGCGATGCGTTTATTGGCGTCGCGCGGAAACAGCACGCTGGCCGGGTAGGGCTCGCCGGCATCGAGCTTGATCTGGGCGGGTTGCACATTAAATGCGCCAAAGCGCTCGATCAGGCTGGCTTCGCTGCTGTCCAGCGCAATCAGCGCCAGGCTGCGGCCGGGCTGGATTTGCCAGTTCAGCCGCTGGGTGGGCGCGCTGGGCGCGGGCGTGCTTGCCCCCGCTGGCGCGGCCAGCGCCAGGCTGAGGGTCAACAGGGCGGCCAGCCGGCTCATGGCTCGGCCTCCAGCCGGCCGGGGTGGCGGATCAGCCCGGCCACCAGCGCATCCATGGCCGGGGTCAGCTCGCTGGCGCGCGGGCTGTTGATCAGCACCACCAGCGCATAGCGGCGGCCATCGACGGCTTTGACATAGCCGGCCAGCGCGCGCACATCGTTCAGCGAGCCGGTTTTGAGTCGGGCTTCCACCGGCTGGCCAACAAAGCGCCGACGCAGGGTGCCGTCGCGGGCGGCAATCGGCAGCGAGGCCATGAATTCTGGCGCATACGGCGAGTTGGCGCCGGCTTGCAGCAGCGCGCCCAGGCCCGCGGCGCTGATGCGCTCGCGCCGCGACAGGCCCGAGCCGTTTTCCAGCTGCAAGCCGGGCAGGGCCAACTTGCGCTGGGTGGCCCAGCGGCGCACGGCGGCTTCGCCGTCGCGCAGCACATCGCCTTCTTGGACAAACTCGGCGCCCAGGGTGAGAAACAGCTGGCGGGCCATGGTGTTATTGCTGTATTTGTTGATGTCGCGCACCACTTCGGCCAGGGTGGGCGAGCTGACGCTGGCCAGCGTCACCGCATTGGCCGGGGTAAGGCCCCGGCGCACCTGGCCGGCCAGGCTGCCGCCGGCCTCGCGCCACAGCGCGGCAAACATCGCCGCCTGATAGGCGTCGTGCTCCCACACCGGGGCAAACAGCTTGCCGCCGTCGCAGCCGGCCGGCAGCGCGCCTTCCAGCCGCAGGGTGTCGCCTTGTGCGCTCAGGCTGGCGTAGCGTTTGACGCCGCCTTCGCAATTGGCCTGCTGGCTGACGGTCAGTCGGTTGTCCACTTTTAGTCCATCCAGCGGCGGATCCAGCGCCACGCGCACGCCGTCCGGTTGCACAAACAACGTGGTCCACACCACTTTCAGGTGCGCCAACAGCGCATCCGGCGGCACGGCAAAGGCTTTGTCGCTGTCGCTGGCAAAGTCGTCGGCGCTGCCGGTGCGGGCAAAGCGCTGTTTATCCAGCACCACGTCGCCGGCCAGATGGCGGATGCCGCGCCCGCGCAGGTCGCGCGCCAGCGCCGCCAGGTCGTTGCGGTCAAAGTGCGGGTCGCCGCCGCCTTTCCAGTACAAGGGGCCGTCCAGGGTGTCGCCGCGCGGGCGGGCGTCGGCTAGCAGTTCGGTGCGCCAGCGGTAGTCGGGGGCCAGCAGCTCCAGCGCCGACAGCGTGGTCAGCAGCTTCATGGTGGAGGCCGGGTTCATCGGCGCGTCGGCGCGATGCTGGACAATCGCCGGCCCGCCGTCTTGCGGGGCCATCCAGATGGCGACTTCGTCAGGGCGGATGGCGCCCAGGTTGAGGGCGTGGGCCAGGCTGGGCAAGAGCAGGCAACAGGCAGCAAGCAGGGGACGGAGCATCATAAGTCAGGGCAAGGTTAAGCGTCGCTCACAAAACCCCGCGCAGCGGACCTGGCCAGGCGCACGAGCGCAGACAGTACACGCAGTACGGCAAGGTCGGGCAACGACGCCAGGCGGGTTTCGTGAGCCACTCCAAGTGGGTAAAAATCAGGCGGTGCGCCTCATAGCTCTTGTGGATCCACATCCAGCGACCAGCGCAGCGCCGAGCCAAACGGCCGCGCCCAGTCGTCCAGGCCGGCGCGCAGCGCCGACAGCGCGGCGTGCAGCGGCGCGCGGCGCTCGGCCTGCAACAGCAGCTGCGCGCGCTCGCGCCCGGCCAGCCGCGCCATGCTGGCTGGCGCCGGGCCCAGGCTGAGCACATCGCCATGACACGCGGCATATTGGCGCACCTCGCGCAAAAATGCCATGGCGGTGTCCAGCTCGGGCGCGTCGGCGCGCAACAGCGCCTGAAACACCGCAGGCGGATAGCCGGCGCTGGCGCGCTCTTCCAGCAGGCGCTGGGCAAAGCCGGCCACATCGTGCTCACGCAGGGCCAGATACAGCGGGTGATCAGGAAACTGCGTCTGCACCCACACCTGGCCAGGCAGCGCGCCACGGCCGGCGCGGCCGGCCACCTGCGTGAGCAGGGCAAACAGGCGTTCTTCCGCCCGAAAATCCGCGCTATACAGCCCGCCATCGGCGTTCAGCGCCACCACCCGCGACAGGCTGGGGAAATCATGGCCCTTGGCCAGCATTTGCGTGCCGACCAGGATATCCAGCTCGCCCGCGCGCACCTGGCGGTCGATCTCGGCCCAGGCGTCGCGCCGGCTGACGGTGTCGCGGTCGATGCGGGCAATGCGCGCCTGCGGAAACTGCCGGCGCAAGGCGGCTTCGATGCGCTGGGTGCCTTGCCCCAGCGGTTTCAGGTCGGGGTTGCCGCAGCTGGGGCAGGCGTGCGGGATGGCTTCGTGGTGGCCGCAGTGGTGGCATTGCAGGCGGCGGTCGTGCCAGTGCAGCACCAACCGCGCCGCGCAATGCGGGCAGGACGACAGCCAGCCGCAGTCCACACAGGCCAGCACCGGCGCCCAGCCGCGCCGGTTGATGAACACCAGGCTGGTTTCGCCTGCGGCCAGGCCGTCGGCCAGCGCCTGCCAGGCGGCGGCGCTCAAGCCTTCGTCCAGCAACTGGCGGCGAATATCCAGCAAATGAATCTGCGGCAGCGCGGCGGCGCTGGCGCGGCGGGTCAGCCGGGCGTGGCGATAGCGGCCGGCCTGCACCGCCGCCACGCTTTCCAGCGAGGGCGTGGCCGAGCCCAGCACCACCGGCGCGCCGGCCTGTTGCGCGCGCCACACCGCCAGATCGCGGGCGTGGTAGCGCAGGCCATCTTGCTGCTTGAACGAGCCATCGTGCTCTTCGTCCACCACAATCAGCCCCAGCTCGGGCAGCGGGGTGAACACCGCCAGCCGGGTGCCAATCACCAGCCGGGCGCGGCCTTCCCAGGCGGCCAGCCAGGCTTGCGCGCGCGCGCCGTCGGCCAGATTGCTGTGCAGGCAAACCGTTGGCGTGTGCGGAAAACGCGCGCGAAAGCGCGCCTCCAGCTGCGGGGTGAGGTTGATTTCCGGCACCAGCACCAGCGCCTGGCGGCCGGCGGCCAGCGCCTGGGCAATCCACTGCAAATACACTTCGGTTTTGCCGCTGCCGGTGATGCCGTCCAGCAAGGTGGCGGAAAACCCCGCCCAGCTCAGCCCATCCACCACCTCGCGCTGCTCGTCGGTCAGCGCCGGGCCGGGGCTCACCGTCATGGCCGCCTGCGCTGGCGTCACCTGCGCCAGCCAGCCGGCGGCCAGCCATTCGCGCAGCAGCTTGCCGGCCTGCGGATGCAGCGCGCGCGCCTCGTCATCCAGCGCCAGCGGCCCTTGCCGCAGCCGCGCCCACAGCGCCAACTGGCGCGCGGCCCGCGCTGGCGGCTGCCAGGCGGCGCCGGCCTCGCTCAGCGCGTACACGGGCGGCATGGCCAGCGCGCGGCGCGGCGGGTTGCGCAGCGCGGTGGGCAGGGCGGTGAACAGGGTTTGCCCCAGCGGATAATGGTAATAGCGCGCGGCAAAGCGGGTAAGCGCCAGCCAGTCATCCGGCAGCGGCGGCAGCTCGTCCAGCACCGCCAGCAAGGGGCGCAGCTGATGCGGCGACGCCGCCACCTGCCCAACCACCACCCCCACCAATTTGCGCGGGCCAAACTGCGCCAGCACGCGCACGCCCGCCGGCAGCGGGCGCGGGGCCAGATAGTCGAACACCCGGTCCAGCGGCACATCAAACGCCACCTGCACGATCACCGGCGGCGTCGCGCTGACATCGGTCGCCGACACAGGCAAAGAAGCCTTGTGCGGCAAGGGCTTGGCGGAACTATTCACACAAGCTGTGGATAACGATGTGGACAATCGGCGGACAAACCGGACGGATGCCCGACGGGCAAGGCTTCTGTTGGATTGACCAAAAAATCATCAGAGAAATTCTTGCTTATAAAACAATAATTTAGACAAATACAACTGCTCGTGACAGTCACGCTGAACCCCACTTTTGCCGCCTGACGCTGGTGTGTATAACTCGCCCATCAGGATCAAGCGAAGCCTGGCTTGTCAAGGAAAAAAGAGACATCAGCAGATGAAAATCGGCCAGACTCAGGCATGTGGCTGGTGACTACGCGGGGATGATAGCGCGGATTGGGGGCGGCATGGCTAACGCCGACACCACATCCGCCACAGCGCCCAGGCCAGCAGGGTGAGGCTCAGTGTGGCCACGAACGAACAGCATAAGGCCAGCGCCAGCTCGACATCGCCCTTTGGCCAATGCAGCACCGTCACCAGCCAGACGCCGAACGCTGGCGAAAACGGCGGGGTGAAATCCGGATAGACAAACCACAGGCGCGTGCCGGTCAGGGTGGCGACGGATAGCCAGAGGATCAGGGCAAGGGGGCGAAGGGATGAGATCATGCGCCAGCCTGATCACGGCCGGATATCTACCGGCGTGCCCAATGGCGTCAGCCGCCATAAAATATCCATATGCTCATTGCGCAAGGCAATACAGCCTTGCGTCCAGTCGAAGCGCTGGCTGAGAAACGCCAACCAGCCCAGGCCGTTTTTCTGGCCATGAATCATGATCAAGCCACCAGGATTCACCCCACGCGCCCGCGCGGCGGCCAGGTCTTGCGCATTGGGGTAAGAAACATGCAGCGCCTTGTAAAACGCGCTATCGGCTTTGCGATAATCCAGCACATAGCGCCCCTCCGGCGTCTTGCCGTCGCCCTCCTGCTGTTTGTGGCCCAGCGGGCTGCTGCCCAGGGCAACAGGAAACTCGTGCAATAACTGCGGCCCGGCCCACAACTGAAGCTTGCGCTCGCTTTTCAGCACCCGCACCACACTGACCGTGGGCTCGGCGCACACAGCCAGGGACAGCGCAGACAGCACAATCAATAGGACAAAACGCATGGAGGAGGGAGCGGGCGTCAAGTGGATGGGCTATGGTGCAGCGCGGGAGGGCGTGGGTCAAGTGGGGGTGAGATGCACATGCGGGTGGCAAGCAGGGCGATTTGGTGGACAATGCAGCAGATATCGTGAGATGGGATGAATAATGATTCAAGTGGTGATCATTGCGAACTTCAAATCGCTAGAGAACATCGTGCTTCTCTTGGACAAATTTAATTGCCTGGTCGGCATGAATGGCGCAGGCAAAAGCACCATCTTGCAGGCCTTCGACCTCTTGGCGCAGTTGATGCACGGCAATGTGGATCAGTGGCTAAAGGCCAGAGGCTGGGAGAGTAAGGATTTGCATTGCCGGACAGGTCATTCTCACGTACCGCTCCGTAATATTCTATTACAGGTGGGTCTGCGCTTGGGGGATGGCCGACAGCTTACTTGGACCGCCATCCTTAACCGCCACACACTGCGCATGACCTCAGAGCGTGTACGCCTCCAAGACGAACAAATTTTTTCTACATCAAGCAGTTCGTTTAATCTGCTTGGCCAGAAGCATGAGATCACCCATGACTACACCGGCTCACTGCTAGCCAGCCTGAAAGACAGCCTACTGTCGCCCGAGCTGAAAACCCTGCGCGACACCATCCGCAATATCCGTTCGCTGGAGCTGCTGTCGCCGCATCTGCTGCGCAAGCGCTCGCGCGCGCAAGACAAGGATATTGGCGCAGGCGGAGAAAAATTGTCCGGCTTTCTGGCCACGCTCAAGGGCGAGAAAAAGGCCCAGCTGTTGGCAGTGTTGCGCCAGTTTTACCCCCAGCTGCGCGATTTTCGGGTGGCGAATGTCAGGGGCGGCTGGAAGCGCTTGATGGTCACCGAGGCGATGCAGTCGGCGGCCGACCCCACGCAGGAAGTGTTACTGGAAACCGAAGCTGGTCAACTGAATGACGGCTTGTTGCGCATTCTGGCCATGCTGGCGCAGGCCAACAGCCAGCGCAGCGGCATGCTGCTGCTGGATGAAGTAGAAAACGGCATCAACCCGGAAATTGTCGAAAAGCTGGTCAATGCCCTGCTCAACAGCCCGGTGCAGGTGCTGGTCACCTCGCACAGCCCGATGATTTTGAATTACTTGGACGACGACGTCGCACGCAAAGCCGTGCAGTTTGTCTACAAAAACCCACGCGGCCAAACCCGAGTGCGGCCTTTTTTTGAGCTGCCGGGCATTGGCGACAAGCTGAACTATATGGGCCCAGGTGAGGCTTTTGTGGACACCAATCTGGCGGCGCTGACCGATGAATGCGTGGCGCTGGACGCCGCCAAGGACGCTGAAGAGGCCGCCAAGGCGGCAGACAAGGCGCGGCCATGATCGTGGTGCTGAGTGGAGAAGGCCGCTCCGACCTGGGCGCGTGCCGCAATGCGCAAGGCCATTGCTCAGGCGACACATTCGCGCCAGGCCCGATGACCGTGCTGGTGGACCAGGAAATCGCTAGCCATTTGCACTATTCGCCGCTGGAGTGCGCCCCTGCGACGTATCTGTATGTGTCAGAAACCTGGCTGAGTGAGCGCGCGCGCGAGCGCAAACAACACAGCCGCAAAATAAGCCTCACCGGCCAGAAGCGCGGCCAGGAAACCGGGTATTACCATATCAACGCCTGGATGCTGGGCGAAGCCGCAAAGGACTTCGAGCAGCAGCACAAGGACATCGCCATTGCCGTGTTGTTTCGTGACAGCGATGGCTCGCATACTGCCGGGGCAAGCGAGTGGTCGGCCAAATGGCAGTCGATGCGCAGTGGTTTTCAGCGCGCCGGACTGGGCGCGCGCGGCGTGCCGATGTTGCCCAAGCCCAAATCAGAAGCATGGCTGCTGTGCGCGGTGGCCAATGCTTATCAGCATTGCCAGAAGCTGGAAGCCTTGCCCGGAAATGATGGCTCACCACATTCGGCTAAAGAGCAATTGGAAGCGGCGCTGGGCGGCGATGCGTCCACCGAGGCGCAGTTGAACTGGCTGGCAGACCATGGTTTTGATCATCAGGCGGTGGCGGCCGACATGCCCAGCTACCAGCAATTCAAAGCCAGCCTGGCTGCGGCCATCGACGAGGTGCGCCGCCCTCGCCGGGCGTAAGCCCGGTGGCGCCAGCGGGCCAGCGACTGGCGGCGGTCAGGTTTTGCCTGGTTTGACGGGCGGCTATTTCTAACCAAAAATTCAGCAACACCAGTCACTTACCCGCTGCAAACATTCGTTACATTTGCACAATAGTTCCGACACCTTCTCCTGCGAATCTCCCAGTGTCACAAGCGTCCCCTGTGACGGTACACCTGTTTCCTCCCCGGCCGCACTCCCCGTCGGCCGGGGTGTACCCGGTGTCATAGAATAAGAGCCGTCAACAAAACGCAGCACATGCGTACGGCCTGGCTGCGCAATTCCGCCCCGGTTTTGTTGGCCGACCCAAGGAGAGGAGAAGTCGTGTCTCAAGAAGCCTATCGTCAAGGTCTGGACCAAAATCCGGCCAACTATGTCCCGCTGTCCCCGCTGACCTATCTCGAACGCGCCGCCTATGTGTACCCCACCCGCCTGTCGGTGGTGTACAACGACCGCCAGTTCACCTGGGCGCAAACCTACGAGCGTTGCCGCCGTCTGGCCTCGGCGCTGGTGAAGGCTGGCGTCAAGCCGGGCGACACGGTGGCCACCATGCTGCCCAATGTGCCGGCGATGTACGAAGCGCACTTTGGCATCCCGATGTCTGGCGCGGTGCTGAACACCCTGAACACCCGCATTGACTCCGAATCAGTCGCCTTCATGCTGCGCCACGGCGAAGCCAAGGTGCTGCTGACCGACCCGGAATACGCCGATATCGTCGGCAATGCGCTGGAAATGATGGCGCCGGAAGAGCGTCCGCGCGTGGTGGACGTGGCTGACGCCACCTATGCCGGCCCGGACTATCGCCTGGGTCAGCAAGAATACGAAGATTTTATTGCCGGCGGCGACGCTGATTTTGTCTGGAATCTGCCGGGCAATGAGTGGGACGCCATCGCGCTGAACTACACCTCCGGCACCACCGGCAACCCCAAGGGCGTGGTGTACCACCATCGCGGCGCCTACCTGAACGCGGTGAGCAATATCGTGTCCTGGGGCATGCAGCCGCATGCGGTGTACCTGTGGACGCTGCCGATGTTCCACTGCAATGGCTGGTGCTTCCCGTGGACCATGGCTGCCAACGCCGGCATCAATGTCTGCCTGCGCCGCGTGGACGTGAACCGCATCTTTGAATTGATCCGCACGCTGAAAGTCACCCATTTCTGCGGCGCGCCGATTGTGCACGGCATGCTGATCAATGCGCCGGAAGCCGCGCGCACCGGCATCGATCACCCGGTGAATGCCCTGATTGCCGGCGCTGCGCCGCCCGCTGCCATTATCGAAGGCATGGAGCGCATCGGCTTTAACATCACCCACGTTTACGGCCTGACCGAAACCTATGGCCCGGCCTCGGTGTGCGCCAAGCACCCGGAATGGGACAGCCTGCCGATTGAACAGCGCGCCGAGATGAACGGCCGCCAGGGCGTGCGCTACCACATGCAAGAAGCGGTGTCGGTGCGCGACCCGATCACCCTCGAAGCCGTGCCGGCCGATGGCGAAACCATGGGCGAGGTGATGTTCCGCGGCAATCTGGTGATGAAGGGTTATCTGAAAAACGAAACCGCCAGCGCCGAGGCGTTTGCCGGCGGCTGGTTCCACACTGGCGACCTGGCGGTGATGCAGCCGGATGGCTACATCAAGATCAAAGACCGCTCCAAGGACGTGATCATCTCCGGCGGCGAGAATATCTCGTCGATTGAAGTCGAAGACGTGCTGTATCGCCACCCGGCGGTGTCGGCGGCGGCGGTGATCGCCATGCCCGACCCGAAATGGGGCGAAGTGCCGTGCGCCTTCCTGGAGCTGAAAGATGGCGCGGAAACCACCGAAGAAGCGGTGATTGAATACTGCCGCGAGCATCTGGCCCGCTTCAAGGTGCCCAAGAAAGTGATCTTCGGCCCGCTGCCGAAAACCTCCACCGGCAAGTTGCAGAAATACCTGCTGCGCCAGCAGATGAAGTCGGCCTCGGCCATCGGCTAAGCCGTCTGCACCCTAACGCCTATCTTGCCTGACACGCCGCCCCGTCCACCGGGGCGGCTTCCGAGAGCACACACCCATGATGACGAGTTACACCGCGCCGCAGCGCGACATGCTGTTTGTCCTCAACCACCTGGCCGGCCTGGAAGCCGTCTCGCAATTGCCGGGTCTGGAAGACGCCACCCCGGACATGGCCGCGGCCATTCTGGACGAAGCGGCCAAGTTTGCCGCTGGCGTGCTGGCGCCGATCAACGCCAGCGGCGACCTTCAGGGCTGTCGCTGGGACAACGGCGTGGTCACCCCGGCCGACGGCTTTGCCGACGCCTACGCCAGCTTCTGTGAAACCGGCTGGAACGCCATGCCGGCGCAGCCGGAGTTTGGCGGCCAGGGCTTGCCCTCGCTGGTGTCGTCCGCCGTGCAAGAGATGTGGAAGTCGGCCAATATGGCCTTTGCCCTGTGCCCGATGCTGACGCTGGGCGCGGTGAACGCCATTGCCGAACACGCCAGCGACGAGCTCAAGGCGGTGTATCTGCCCAAGATGGTGTCCGGCGAGTGGACCGGCACCATGAACCTGACCGAACCCAACGCCGGCTCTGATCTGGCCGCCGTGCGCAGCCGCGCCGTGCCGGCTGGCGACGGCAGCTACCGCATCAGCGGCACCAAGATTTTCATCACCTGGGGTGAGCACGACATGGCCGAGAACATCGTCCATCTGGTGCTGGCCCGTCTGCCGGACGCGCCGGAAGGGGTGAAGGGCATTTCGCTGTTTATCGTGCCGAAATACCTGGTCAACGCCGACGGCTCGCTGGGCGCGCGCAATGATCTGGTGTGCGCCTCGATCGAACACAAGCTGGGCATTCACGCCAGCCCCACCGCCGTGATGGTGTTTGGCGAGAACGACGGCGCCATCGGCTATCTGGTGGGCGAGCCGCACAAGGGCCTGGCGTATATGTTCACCATGATGAACCACGCCCGCCTGAACGTGGGCATGGAAGGCGTGGCGATTTCCGAGCGCGCTTTCCAGCAGGCGCTGGCCTACGCCAAGGATCGCGTGCAGGGCAAGCCGATGGGCGACAGCAGCGGCCAGACCCGGCCGATTCTGTACCACCCGGACGTGCGCCGCATGCTGATGGACATGAAATCGCGCATCGAAGCCATGCGCGCGCTGGCCTACCAGACCGCCGCGCACATGGACTACGCCCACCATCACCCGGACGAAGCCGTGCGCCGCGAGCATCAGGCCCGCGTTGAGCTGCTCACCCCGGTGGTGAAGGGCTGGTGCACGGAAACCTCGATCAATGTCACCTCCACCGGCATTCAGGTGCACGGCGGCATGGGCTTTATCGAAGAAACCGGCGCCGCCCAGCATTTCCGCGACGCCCGCATCACCACCATTTACGAAGGCACCACGGCCATTCAGGCCAATGACCTGATCGGCCGCAAAGTGGCGCGCGAAGGCGGCAGCTCGCTGGCGGTGCTGCTGGCCGACATCGACGCCACCCGCGAACAACTGCTGGCCAGCGGCAACGCCCAGCTGAGCGCCATTGGCGCGGCGCTGGCGCGCGGCGCTGGCGCGCTGGCCGAAGCCCGCGACTGGCTGCTGGCGCACTACGCCAGCCAGCCGGCGCAAGCCGCTGCCGGCGCGGTGGCCTTCCTCAAGCTGACTGGCGTGGTGGCCGGCGGCTGGATGATGGCGCGCGCCGCGCAAGTGGCTACTCAGTTGCTGGCCGATGGCGACAGCGACACGGTGTTCCTGAACGCCAAGCTGGCCACCGCCCGCTACTACGCCGACCAGGTGCTGCCGGAAGCCGCGCTGTACGCCGCGCAAATCACCCAGGGCGCCGCCTCGGCGCTGGCGCTGGACGAGGAGGGTTTCTGATGTCAGCCCGGCTTGCCCGCGTGGGAGGTGCGCAATGAGCGAACGCGATTCCATGCAATACGACGTGGTGATCGTTGGCGGCGGCCCGGCCGGGCTGTCGGCGGCGATTCGCCTCAAGCAACTGGCCGAACAGCAGGGGCGCGAAGTCAGCGTCTGCCTGCTGGAAAAAGGCTCGGAAGTCGGCGCGCATATTCTGTCTGGCGCGGTGATCGACCCGATTGCGCTCAATGAGCTGATCCCGGACTGGAAAGAACAAGGCGCGCCGCTCAACACCCCGGTGAGCGAAGACCGCTTTTTGTTCCTCACCGAAACCGAAGCGACGCAGTTTCCGGAAAAACTGATGCCGCCGCTGCTCAATAACCACGGCAACTACATCATCAGCCTGGGCAATCTGTGCCGCTGGCTGGCGACGCAGGCCGAGGCGCTGGGCGTGGAAATCTACCCCGGCTTTGCCGCCGCCGAAGTGCTGTATCACGAAGACGGTTCGGTGAAGGGCGTGGCCACCGGCGATATGGGCGTGGGCCGCGATGGCGAGCCCAAGGCCGACTACGCGCCGGGCATGGAGCTGCACGCGCACTACACGCTGATTGCCGAAGGCGTGCGCGGCAGCCTGAGCCGCGAGCTGGACGAACGCTTCCAGCTGCGCGAGGGCATCGACCCGCAAAAGTACGGCATCGGCATGAAAGAACTGTGGGAAATCGACCCGGCCAAGCATCAGCCTGGCCTGGTGATGCACTCGCAGGGCTGGCCGCTGGGCAGCCACACTGGCGGCGGCTCTTTCCTGTATCACCTGGAAAACAATCAGGTGATGGTCGGTTTTGTCGTGCATCTGAATTACGACAACCCGCACCTGAGCCCGTATGACGAGTTCCAGCGCTTCAAGACCCACCCGGCCATCCGCACCTTCTTTGAAGGCGGCAAGCGCATTGCCTATGGCGCGCGCGCCATCAACGAAGGCGGCTTGCAGTCCATCCCCAAGCTGGTGTTCCCCGGCGGCGCGCTGATTGGCTGCTCGGCGGGTTTTGTCAATGTGCCGCGCATCAAGGGCAGCCACAACGCCATGAAGACCGGCATGCTGGCCGCCGACGCCGCCTTTGCCGCGCTGGGCGCCGAGCGCCACAGCGATGTGCTGGACGACTATCCGCGCGCGCTGGAGCAATCCTGGGTGTACGACGATTTGTTCAAGGTGCGCAACGTCAAGCCGGCGCTGACCCGCTTTGGCATGGTGGGCGGCACCTTGTACGGCGGCCTGGACATGTGGCTGCACTGCCTGGGCGTCAAGCTGCCGTGGACCTTCTCGCACGGCAAGCCGGACCACGCCTACCTCAAGCCAGCGGCCGAGATGCCCAAGATTCAGTATCCCAAGCCGGATGGCAAGGTGAGCTTTGACAAGCTCTCCAGCGTGTTCATCTCCAACACCAACCACGCCGAAGACCAGCCCTGTCATTTGCGGCTGAAAGACGAATCGGTGCCGATCCGGGTGAACCTGGCCCAGTTCGACGCGCCGGAGCAGCGTTATTGCCCGGCCGGGGTGTACGAGATTGTGCGCGAGGGCGAGGCGGCGCCGCGTTTGCAGATCAACTCGCAGAACTGCCTGCACTGCAAAACCTGCGACATCAAGGACCCGACGCAAAACATTGTCTGGACCACGCCGGAAGGTGGGGGTGGGCCGAACTACCCGAATATGTGATTCACCCCAAAACATAACACTTGCCCACGCGCCACTCACCCTGGCGCGCGGGGACGAATTTACCGCCACAAGCGGTGAATCCCGCTGGCGCACCACGCCGGCGGGGATGCGAATGGCGTGAGCTATCGCAGGGAAACCCAGTGCCCACCCCAACCCGATCGCCAGCCGGTGACGAGGCCAGGGGGCACGGAGCCGGACGCCGCCACACGTCCGGCAATACATGAGGCGACCATAAAGAGCCGCCCGATCACGCTACAAAGCCAGAAAACCCCGGAAACAAAGAGGAGGAACAATGTCTCGCCAAAGCGACATTTATCAACGGGTTCGCCAAAACCCCAAATTCACCGAACTGGTCACCCGACGCGGCCGCCTGGGCGCGCTGCTGTCGTTCATCGTGCTGGGCAGCTACTACGCCTTCGTGATGCTGGTGGCCTTCGCCCCCGACGTTTTGCGCATTCCGCTGCACCAAGGCGGCATGCTGACCATCGGCGTGCCGATCGGCGCGGTGCTGATCATTGGTTCGTGGCTGCTGACCGGCTATTACGTCAGCAAGGCCAACAAGGATTTTGACCGCATCAGCCACGAGCTGGTCAAGGAGGTGAGCTGATGTTCGCCCGTCTGACTCCCCTGTTGTTTGCCGCCGCCGCCAGCCTGGCCTGGGCCGGTCCTGGCGCGG
>ERZ650307.247-NODE-247-length-29490-cov-8.992118_pt1 | contig 29490 bp, 31 predicted proteins | sample MGYA00376243_ERZ650307 | MGnify/ENA primary metagenome ERZ650307 (study PRJEB26733, sample SAMN07839242) | wastewater metagenome | biome: urban; feature: artificial channel; material: waste water | place: USA: North Carolina | collected 2016-03-31 ... | reverse complement strand
GCGTTGGTGCTCGGCAAAAGAAGCGGAGGGCGGGATGGTGTCGGCGTACATGCTGAACAGGAGGAGGTTACTGTGTGCATCGGTGTAATCCGGTTTGAGCGCAAGGGCGCGGCGGTAGCTGGCTTCGGCTTCGGGTAGGCGACCGAGGTCTTTAAGCACCACACCAAGGTTGTTGTGTGCATCAGCATCATCCGGTTTGAGCGCAAGGGCGCGGTGGTAGCTGGCTTCGGCTTCGGCCAAGTGACCGAGGTCTTTCAACGTATTGCCAAGGTTGTTGTGCGCTTCAGCATAGTCCGGCTTAAGGGCAATCGCCCGTCGGTAGCTGGCTTCGGCCTGTTCCGGGCGGTTAAGTGCTTTTAGCGTGACTCCAAGCGTATTCAGCGTACTCACATCCTCCGGCATCAAAACCAAAGCCCGTTCCAGTACCGGCAAAGCCGCTTCGGCTTGTCCCTGCATTTTCAGCACCGTGCCCCACGCCTTCCACCCAAACCCGTCCTGCGGAAACCGTACCGTCATGGCGCGTGCCTGCTGTTCGGCTTCGGTGAATTGCCCTGCGTTAAACAGGGTGACCAGACTGTCTTTCTCGGCGTTGGTGGGCGCAGTTGCAAGCGGCAACCGCCCCGCCAAAACCTCTACCGCCTCCCCTGCCAGCCCCAAGCCCCGCCCTTGCGCCAAAACGGCGTGGGCGGATTCAAACTGTTCGCTCTGAATCAGCGCGTCCAGATAGCTCAACCAAAACTGGGCTTGGCTGGGCGCGGCTTCGAGGGCGGTTTTAAACAGGGGCAGGGCAGCGGCGGCGTGTCCCACTTGCACCGCCAACACGCCTAGATTGTGGTTGGCATCGGGGTGGTTGGGCTGGGCAGCCAAGATGGCGCGATAGGCCGCTTCAGCTTGGGGCAGTTGTCCCGCTTGGTGGGCGGCGATGGCCTGTTGCAGCGCGGCTTCGACGGTCATGGTCGTGCTGCCCTGCATGGCGGAGGGTTGGGGATTGGGGATTGGGGATTGGGGATTGGGGATTGGGGATTGGGGATTGCGTTGTCATGGCGTAGCCGTTTGCGCTAAAACGGGGATTGTCTTATGCGGCAGCGGGGCAAGTCAAAGGCGGCCGCCAGCCGTGGCGCGGGAGGCATCACCGCCCCTGCGTCAAGACCGCTCCGCCGCCTACACCCCCTCCCCCCAACGCGGCACCAACGTATGCGGAATCTGAAGCTGGTCCAAAATCCGTGCCACGACAAAATCCACCATATCCGCCACGGTTTGCGGGTGGGTATAAAACCCCGGCGAGGGCGGCAAAATCACCACGCCCAGCTCGGCCAGCGTCAGCATGTTTTTCAGGTGGATAGCCGACAGTGGCGTTTCACGCGGGACGATAATCAGCTTGCGCTGCTCCTTCAGCATCACATCGGCGGCACGCTCAATCAGGTTGTCGCTGGTACCGTGAGCAATGGCGGCCAGCGTGCCCATCGAGCACGGGCAAATCACCATCGCGTCGGCGGGGTTAGAGCCAGAGGCCGGCGGGGCAAACCACGCTTCCCGCCCAAACACCGAAAGCCGGTCGCCGCAAGCAAACTCATCGCGCCAACGGGCTTGGAGATCGGCGGCACGGGTCGGCAGCTGAAGCTGCATTTCCTGCTGGGCGACGACCTGCGCCGCCTGCGAATAGAGCAGCCACACCCGACACTCTGCCGCCAACAAACATTCCAGCAAACGCAGGCCATACGGCAAACCAGACGCGCCGGTAAAGGCGAGGGTGATGGTGATGGTTTTGTTTAACATGAGGGAGGGCGTTCCAAAAAATGCACGCGCAGCAAATGTGTTGCCACCAAGCCATTGACCAGCCCAGTCAGCCACGCTACCGCTGCAAACGGTGGAATAAGGTAAAAAATACCGTCAGTTGGAATCAACCAAAAACGAACCAAGGCAAATTGCCCCGCAAGGTGGGCAAAGGCTGCCAGCAGGCTCAGGCTCACGCCCCCAAAATAAGCCTTGGGCAACACTTTCCATGCCAAGGTCAACGCCGCCAAGCTGCTGATGCCCCCCGCCAGTGACAGAAAAAACCCCGGCGTAAACAGACTCCCCAGTACCAAGCCCGTGGCTACCAGTCGTAGCAAGCTCACACTCACCGCCGCACCCATGCCAAAGCGCATCAATACCACCAAGGTCACAATATTGGCCAAGCCAGGCTTCAGTCCGGGGAGGGGCGTAGGCAAGCTGGCATCGACCAAGGACAAGGCCACAGCCAAGGCAGCCCAGCGGGCAATGGCATGGTCGGTCGGGGTAGCAGTGAGCACCACGGAGGAGGCTGGTGTAGACATCCGCTTAATAGCCTACGGTATCAAAAGCAGGGTGAGGGGAAGGGATGCTGATGCTGGTTTGATTGGGCAGACACAGGGCAGTTTCGCCTGGGTGGGTCAGCCAGCCTTGGCGGACGCAGTATTGCTTGGGGCTGGGGTCACGGGCGATGCGAGCGCGGCCTTGACGGACTTCGACCAGCGTTTCGCCCAGCGCACCGCGTACTGCCAGCAAGCGGTTGTGGCGCAAAGGCAGCTCGGCAACCACTTTGCCTCCCGCCCGCACCACCACCACGTCAGCCACTTGCTTGGACCAGAATTGGCTAAACAAGCCGCCGACCAGCAAGGCACTCACCCCCAGCATCCCCCAGTCACCTGAGCGCAACAACCGATGCCATGCAATGGTGGTGAATTTAGCGTGTGCTTGCATGAAGAGCCTGTTCAAAGTCTGCAATATTCGGGTGATCCTGCGTTGAAATTCACAAAAAAAATGCGTGTTGATTCAAGTTCAACGGCGTTTTTTTCTGAATTTCGCCTTGGCAACCCCTGCGCCATTGGGACTTTGAACAGGCTCTAAGCACGGAAAAGCTGGCGGTGGCGCACCAAGACCTGCTCGTCCCCCCCTTCGAGGGCGGCGGCAAGTCGGTCGGCCAAATACACCGAGCGGTGTTGCCCCCCCGTGCAGCCAATGGCGATGGTCAGATAGCTGCGGTTGTCGCGGGCGAACTCCGGCAGCCAACGCGCCACCATGCCGTGAATATCCGCAAACATCGCATTCACCGCAGGGTCAGCCGCCAAAAAACCGGCAACAGACGCATCTTGCCCGCTCATTTCCCGCAGGGCGGGTTCGTAGTAGGGATTGGGCAAGCAGCGCACGTCAAACACAAAATCAGCATCAAGGGGGATGCCGTATTTAAATCCAAACGACTGCACCACCACGGTTAGCCGCGAGCTGTCTTTGTCTGCCAGTTGCTTCATCCAGCTGCGGAGCTGGTTGGCCGACAGGTCGCTGGTGTCGACGCACTGGCTGATTTGGTGTATCGGCACCAGCATGGCACGTTCGCGCTGGATGCACTCGGGGATGGTCAACCCTTCTTCGGACAAGGGATGGCGGCGGCGGGTTTCGGAGAATCGCTTAATCAGGGTGTCGGTTTTGGCATCGAGAAAAATCAGGCGCAGGTCTAGCCCCTTTTCGCGGAGCTGCACCACCACTTGGGGCAGGGCAGGTAGCATGGGGGCACTGCGGGTATCGACGCTGATGGCGATACGAGCATAGCCATAGGCGGTGATGGTTTCGACCACATTGGGTAGCAGCGGCGAAGGCAGGTTGTCCACGCAGTAAAACCCTGAGTCTTCTAAGATTTTGAGTGCGATGGACTTGCCCGAGCCCGATAAACCGCTAATGAGGATGAGTTGCATGGCTGTGCTCTTGAGTGGTTTCTGGCGGAAGGGGGGTGAGCCCCAGCTCGGCCCCCACGACTCCTGACCACGGGATGTCTTCTGCGGGCGGGTCTTGCTCCTGCTCTTGTTCACGCAAAAAGCGGGTTTGCCGTTCGATAAAATCGCGGGTGCTGTCTATGCCTCTCAGCTGCAAAATATAGTTGCGCACGGCGGTTTCGACCAGCACTGCAAGGTTGCGTCCCGCCGCGACAGGAATGGTCACTTTGCGAATCGCTACGCCCAAAATGGCTTGGGTTTCGCTTTGAATGTTTAGCCGGTCCAGCTCGCGCATGGTTTGGTCGGTGGCTTTGACCAGATGAATAATCAGTTTGAGCTGCTTGCGCGGGCGGACGGCGGTTTCGCCAAACACCGAGCGCACGTTCAAAATCCCCAAACCGCGCACTTCTAAAAAATCTTTGAGCATGTCGGGGCAGCGGGCTTCTAGCGTTTCGGGGCCGATGCGGTAGAGGTCTACGGCATCATCGGCAACCAAGCCGTGCCCGCGTGAAATCAAGTCCAACGCCAGCTCGCTCTTACCCAAGGCGGATTCGCCGGTAATCAGCACGCCAATTTCGAGCACATCCAAAAACACCCCGTGCAGGGTGACCGAGGCAGCCAAAACCCGTGCCAGATACAACCGCAGTACGTCCATCAAATAGGGCGAAGTCTGCGGCGAGGTCATCAGGGGGACGTTGCGCTGGGCGCAATAGGTGCGCAACAGCTGGGGCATAGACTCGTCATTGGCCACAATCACAGCGGACATCGACAGCGAAAAGAGCTGGTCGAGCATGATGCGGGCGGATTCGAGCGAGAGGGTGTCGAGATATTGCACCTCGGCCTGACCAAAAACCTGAATCCGGTTGGGGTGTATCAGGTTGACGTGCCCAACCAAGGCCAAGGTGGGGTGTTGGTCAGAGTGCGAAATATCATTACCAGCCTTGGAAGCCCCGACCACCCACGCTAAGTCGAGCTTTTTGGCGTTGTCAAGATACAGTTGGCGAACAGAAATGCTAGGCATGGTTCGACCACTCCACCATCAGCGCGTGGGCGGCTTCCGGGGTGGGTGCGGTCAGCAGGGCTTCGCGCAGTTGGCGGTTAGAAAAACGCTGTGCCAGCTCCGACAGCACCTGTAAATGGATGTCGGTGGCTTGGTCAGGCACAAGCAAGACGAACAGGGTTTGAACAGGCTTACCATCGGGGGCATCAAAAGGGATAGGCGCTTTGAGGCGAATCAACGCACCGGCGGCTTCTTTCAGCCCTTTGGCGCGGCCGTGTGGAATGGCCACACCCTGCCCTAGCCCAGTTGAGCCAAGTTTTTCGCGGGCAAACAGGCTATCGAACACCGCGCTCCGCGCAATGCCATCGCTATTTTCAAAAAGAATGCCGACCTGTTCAAACACACGCTTTTTGCTGGATACATCTAGGTCAAGCAGCACATGGCTGGGTGACAGTATCTTGGCAATCAGGCTCATTGCGTTACTCATGCTGTTGGAAAACTGCATCATTCTACGCCGGTTTGAGGGGGCGGCAAGCCGAAATCCACCCCCCACATAAAATGACCGCTGCCTAGCTTGGCACACCTGCAATAGGGGCTTTGGACGAGGGTGCAGGGGAAAGTAGGGGGGGTGTCCTAGGGGGGGTCGTCTTAACCCGTTGGGGGTGCTGTTTCTGTTGCCCTAGTTCAATCTTTCAGCACGGTCTGGTCTAGTTGACTTCCTTAAATAATGCTATCGCCACACAACAGCGCAATGGCTCTTGGCATACGTTGTTAGGCTGGCGGAGCCAGTCCCCTGTTGCAAACGGCATCGGGTAGAATAGTCGGCTATTTTCGGGTCGCCCTCGCCGCCCCCTCTAAGCCCAATCGAAAGGTGTCTCCATGCGTAATGTAACCGTAGCCGCCCTGCAAACGACCTCTGGTGACTGGCAGCGTGCCACCAATATTGCCCGCATCGAAAAACTGGTGCGCGAGGCCGCTGCACGCGGCGCGCAGGTCATCCTGATTCAAGAGCTGTTCGAGCTCCCCTACTTCTGCACCGACCAACTTCACGCCCACTTTGACCTTGCCCAGCCCTTCGAAGGCAATGCCACTATCGCCCACTTTGCCGCACTGGCCAAAGAACTCGGCGTGGTGCTGCCGGTGAGCTTTTTTGAACGCGCCAACAATGCCTGCTTTAACTCGGTGGCGATGGTGGATGCTGATGGGCGGGTGTTGGGGCTGTACCGCAAAACCCACATCCCTGATGGGCCGGGCTACAGCGAAAAATTCTATTTCACCCCTGGCGATACCGGCTTCAAAGTGTGGGAAACCCGCTTTGGCAAAATCGGCGTGGGGATTTGCTGGGACCAGTGGTTTCCAGAGTGCGCCCGTGCCATGGCCTTGATGGGGGCAGAAATGCTGCTTTACCCCACGGCGATAGGCTCGGAGCCCCACGATGCCACGCTGGATTCTGCGGCGCACTGGCGGCGGGTGATGCAGGGTCATGCGGGTGCCAACCTGATGCCGGTGATTGCCGCCAATCGCATCGGCACCGAGCAAGGGCGGACGTTTAGCCAGACCTACTACGGCACCTCTTTTATTGCCGATGCTACGGGGGCGATTGTCGCGGAAGCCAACCGTACCGACGAAGCCATCCTGCTGCACACCTTTGACCTTGATGCCCTGCAAACCCAACGCCAAAGCTGGGGCGTATTCCGCGACCGCCGCCCGTCGATGTACCACGTCCTCGCCACCAGCGATGGGCAACGGCAAACCGCAGGCTAGCTTCTAAATATCGTAAACAGGCTCTCCACCCGCCCTCTTAACAACAAGGACACTGCATTGAAACGTTACATCCTCGCTTGCCTATTCGCCGCCACCAGCCTGTCGGGCTGCATGACCCTGCCCGCCCCCGAACCCGAAAAGCCGATAGAAAATCCCTTTAGCCACGCCGAAGACAAGCTGCTGATGGAAGCGAATGCCTTGGCAGAAAAAGTAAAATCGGGTGAGTTGACCCGCGTGCAAGCCGCTGATGTCCTCAATACCAAACGGCTGGGCATGACGATGCCTAGCCCGATTGACGATGAAGTGTTCCGTACCTATCGCCGTCTGACGGCGCAGCTGGAGCAAGGCAAAATCAACCAAGAAAAGCTCCGTGCCAGCCTTATCAACAAGCTTGAATCGGTACGCAAGGGCTATCTTGCTGCTGGCGTAAAGCCGGTTAATCCCCCTACTTTTACCAATATGCTGCTGAAAATTCATGGCCGCCCACCGCTCTAAAACCCAAGCCAGCCCTGCCGAGCCGTGCCCCTGTGGCAACGGCGAGCCCTACGCCCAGTGCTGTGCGCCTTACCATACCGGCACAGCAACCGCCCCCACCGCCGAGGCCTTGATGCGGTCGCGCTACACCGCCTTTGCTTTGGGGCGGTCTGACTATCTGCTGGCCACATGGCACCCTGACACCCGCCCTGCTGACCTCACGCCAGATACCCCGCCCTTGCGCTGGCTGGGGCTGGTTATCCATGCCCACCACGCCGGACAAGCCACCGACACCACCGGCACAGTGCAGTTTACCGCCCGTTACAAAGCCGGTGGACGGGCGGGGCGGCTGACCGAAACCAGCCGTTTTGTGCGGCTGGCAGGGCGGTGGGTGTATCTGGAGGGGGATGTCAGTGCGTCATAACGCCCTCCCCTCAATCCCGACTGATTTACTCAGCTTTAGCCGCTATACTCAACAAGTTTTCTTTTTTTGAGCGTTGCACCATGTCCACTCGCCCTGTTTTTCGTACCCTAGACACCTTTGTGGGGCATACCCCCCTTGTTCGTTTGCAACGCCTGCCTGGCGCGACCAGCAATGTGGTGTTGCTCAAACTCGAAGGCAATAACCCCGCTGGCTCGGTCAAAGACCGTCCCGCCTTGTCCATGATTCGCCAAGCCGAAGCACGGGGCGATATTCAGCCGGGCGATACGCTGATTGAGCCAACCAGCGGCAATACCGGCATTGCATTGGCGATGGCCGCCGCGATGATGGGCTACCGCATGGTATTGGTGATGCCAGACAATGCCAGTGCCGAGCGCGTGGCCAGCATGAAAGCCTACGGCGCAGAGGTGGTGCTGACCCCCGCCGCAGGGTCGATGCCTGCCGCGATTGAAGAAGCCCGTCGCCGGATTGCTGCCGGTCAAGGCATACAGCTGGACCAGTTCGCCAACCCCGACAACCCCTTGGCGCACTACGTTGGCACCGGCTCGGAAATCTGGGCGGATACCGCCGGCAGCGTCACCCATTTTGTGTCTAGCATGGGCACAACGGGGACGATTATGGGCACCTCGCGCTATCTGAAAGAACGCAATCCCGCGATTCAAGTGGTGGGGGTGCAGCCAGAAACGGGCAGCCAAATCCCTGGCATCCGCAAGTGGGAAGCCGAATATCTGCCGCCGATTTGTGATTTTTCGCGGATAGACCGCCTAGAGCTGGTGTCGCAAACCGAGGCCGAAGAAATGACCCGCCGCTTAGCACGAGAAGAGGGGATTTTGGCGGGTCCGTCATCGGGAGGGGCGTTGGTTGCGGCCTTGCGCCTGTCGGCGGTGCTTGAAAATGCGGTGATTGTGTCGATTGTCTGCGACCGAGGTGACCGCTATCTGTCCACGGGCTTGTTTGGCTAAGAACCAGTTTACGATCTGCGAGACTCGGATGAACCTGTGTTGAAATTCGGAAAAAAATGCCGTTGGGACTGAATCCACACGCATGTTTTTTACGAATTTCGCCTTGGCAACCCCTGTGCCATTGAGATCGTAAACAGGCTCTAAGAACCTGTTCAAAGTCTGCGAGACGCTAAAACCCCGCCACTGGGGCTTGGGCTGTTATTCCCCTCCTCTCGGAGCCCCGTAGGGGTGGGGTGGTTTGCCTTTGGGTCTAGCTTTTGGCACTGGCGGCCTCGCCAGCCCCCCCCCGTCCGGCTACGCCGTCGCCCCCCTCCGGCGGAGGGAAATGTAGCCAAGCCCACAGCGAGTGCGCTTTTTTGGGGTATTTCGCTTGGCAGCCCTGCACGCGCAGCGCGTGAGACAGCGTCTAAACCAAGGGCGAAATAGCCCACACAAAAGGCCGCGCGGGCGTGTTGTCCCAGTGATAGGTCCACAGTTGCGGCGGGGTGGGGGCGGCCACCAGTGGGGTGAGCGTCTGGATAAAGCGGTCACGGGGCACCAAGGCCGCTCCCAAACGCGCCAAGTGCGGGGTGTGCATTTGGCAGTCTATCCACGGCATCCCGTGCCGAACAAAATGCGCGGCCAAATGCGCCAAGGCGATTTTGCTGCCATCGGCTTGGTGAGAAAACATCGACTCGCCAAAAAACATCTGCCCCACACACACGCCATACAGCCCGCCGACCAACACCCCATCGACCCACGTTTCCACCGAATGCGCATGACCAGCATGGTGCAAAGCCAAATAGGCTGCTTGCATCTCCGGCACAATCCACGTCCCGCCGCTGGCCTGACGCGGCGCGGCGCAAGCGGCCAGCACTGCCGCAAAATCGCGGTTAATGCTCACGGTGTAGGCTTTGTTGCGCAGCACTTTAGCCAAGGAGCGGCGCACATTCAACGCGGCGGGGTCTAGCACCATCCGCGCTGAAGGCGACCACCACAAAATGGGATCCTCTGCACTAAACCACGGAAAAATCCCACGCTGGTAGCCCGCCAATAGGCGCGGCACGGACAAATCGCCGCCCCACGCCAACAAGCCATCCGGCTCGCGCCATGCCGAGGCCACCGGTGGAAAAAACGGCACCGGAAAGTGCGCCAGCGAAGGCAGGTTGGCCATTAGTGCAGTGCCTGACACGCCGCACATTCGCCATACAGCGACAGCGAGTGGTCGTGAATCGCAAAGCCATGTTGCGCTGCGACGCGCTCTTGCAGGGTTTCGATGTCGGGGCTGACAAACTCGGTGACGCAGCCACAGCGCACACACACCATATGGTCGTGGTGCTCACCTTGGTCTAGCTCGTACACCGCTTTACCGGCTTCGAAATGGTGACGCACCAAGAGGCCAGCTTGTTCAAATTGGGTGAGGACGCGATAGACCGTGGCCAAGCCGATGTCCATTTGCAAGGCCAAAAGCTGGCGGTAGACTTCTTCCGCGCTCATGTGCCGGCTGCTACTGCTTTGAAATAAATCGAGGATTTTAAGGCGAGGACCGGTGACTTTTAACCCGATGTCTTTGAGGTGAGTAGCCTTGTTCATGGGGGCATATCGTAGAGTGATATAGATTAAGCTATCATATAGCGTTTCAAATCCCCTGCCTAATCAGGTCGGGGCTTGCCCCCTCTCTACGGCCTTAGGCTGCGGCACGCCGTCATTAACGCGGAAATGCAGCAGCCACGGCACAATCGCCACTTTGAGCACAGCCATCATGCGTACACTTCTTTTGGTAACAGGCAGCCTTTTTCTTGCCGCATGTAGCAGCGCGCCCTCGTTTTTAACGCCGCACACCATCGACATTCAGCAGGGCAATTACGTCCCCCAAGAGGCCGTCGATAAGCTCAAGCCGGGCATGACCCGCGCCCAAGTTCGCTTTTTGCTGGGCACGCCGCTGATTACCGACTTGTTCCACGCCAATCGCTGGGATTACAAATACAGCTACCAGCGCGACCACCGTGTGACCGAAGAAAAACTCCTCTCCGTCTTCTTTAATGGTGACGTGCTGAGCCGTGTCGAAGGCAGTGCCATGCCCACCCGTCAACCCGCTGAAACTACCGTAGGAAAGCCTTAATTCATGTCCGCATTAAAACTGGTGATTGTTGGCGCAGGGGGCCGTATGGGTCGCGCCTTGGTTGAATCCACGCTAAGCACCCCTGGTGTCGCCCTCCATGCCGCGCTAGAGCGCGAAGGCAGCGAATGGCTGGGGCAAGACGCAGGCTTGTTTATGGGGCATACCACGGGGGTTAAAATCACCGCCGACTTGGCCGCCGCCCTCCAAGGTGCAGATGCCTTGATTGACTTTACCCGCCCCGAAGGCACGTTGACCTATCTGGCCGCTTGCCGCCAAGCAGGGGTGAATATGGTCATCGGCACCACCGGCTTTGACGATGCAGGCAAAGCCGCCATTGCTGAAGCCGCCCGCGACATCGGCATTGTCTTCGCCGCTAACTTCTCGGTCGGGGTCAACCTGACGTTTAAGCTGCTTGAAATGGCCGCCCGTGTCTTGGCTGACGGCTACGACATCGAAATCATCGAAGCCCACCATCGCCACAAAGTCGATGCGCCTTCGGGGACGGCACTCCGCATGGGTGAAGTCATTGCCGAGACGTTGGGACGTGACCTGAAAACCTGCGCTGTGTATGGCCGCGAAGGGGTGACGGGCGAGCGCAAAGCCGACACCATTGGTTTTGCCACCGTCCGTGGCGGGGATGTGGTCGGCGACCACACCGCGCTGTTTGCCACCATGGGCGAGCGCGTCGAAATCACCCACAAAGCCTCTAGCCGCGCCACGTTTGCCAACGGTGCCGTGCGCGCCGCCCTCTGGCTGGCTACACAAGCCCAGCGCGGCCTATTCGACATGCAAGACGTGCTGAAGCTGCGCTAATCCTCACCATGCCCCCCCTCACCCCCCGTGCTCTTGCCCTTGGTTTGCTGGGCTTGCTGGGGGGGAGCATCTTGCTCTCACTGCTGCTGGGCACAGGGCTGGAGGCCACCGCTGCGTGGCAAGCCCTGCTCACCCGCCCCTCGTTTTTGGCTGCGTCATCCGCCCTGACCGAATCCCCCTCCGCCACCCTTGCCGAGACCATTGTTTGGCAGCTTCGCGCCCCGCGCATCCTGCTGGGCTTGGTCGTGGGCAGCTTGCTGGCGACCAGCGGGGCGGTGATGCAGGCCACTTTTCGTAATCCGCTGGCCGACCCTGGCTTGCTCGGCGTGTCGGCAGGGGCGGCCTTGGCCGGTGCCGCCGCCTTGGCTGCGGGCTTGTCTCCGACCCAGACCGCACTGTGTGGTTTTGCCGGTGCGCTGCTCACCACCCTGCTGGTGAGACTGCTGGCACGGCAGCCCCACAGTGCCAGCTTGCTGCTGGCAGGCGTGGCGGTGAATGCACTGGCAACGGCGGGGCTGGCGTTGCTGCTGGCACTGTCGCCGGATGGTACGCTGCGCACTATCACCTTTTGGATGCTGGGCAGCCTTGCAGGGGCAACGTGGGACACTGTGCTGATTGGCGGAATGCTGGCGGTGGGGATGGTGGCTTGGGCAAGCTGGCGATGGCGGTTTTTTAACGCGCTTTTGCAGGGTGAAGCGGTGGCCGCCCATCTGGGGTTTCGGGTGGGACGCGAGCTGTGGTTGACCCAATGTGCCGTGGCGATTGCCGTGGGCTGGTGTGTGTCGTTAACCGGCGCGATTGGCTTTATCGGCTTGATGCTGCCCCATGTGGTGCGACGGCTGGTGGGGGGGCATTACCGGCGGCTGGTGCCGCTGTCGGCCTTGGCGGGGGGCACGGCGCTGGTGCTGGCCGATGGGCTGGCCCGCACCCTGATCAGCCCCGCCGAACTGCCTGTGGGGGTGATGACCAGCTTGGTTGGGGCACCGTGCTTTTTGTGGCTGCTGCGTCCGCGTTAGAGGCTGTTTGTGGTGTAGATGGGTTTGGCCGTGATTCCTCACCGCCGGAGGGATGAACGGCGTAGCCGGACGGGGTGGTTGCTGGCGAGGCCGCCGGAGCTAATGCCCAAGCTCCAAAACCAACCACCCCACCCCGACGGGGCAGTGGTGCAGTCGGGTTAAAACCCGACCTACCTGGGCTTCAGCCCGATTTCGCCACTGCCTACGGGGAATCACGCCCCCCCCGCTGCCGCCAGTCGTGGCGCGGAAAAGCCCCTCCGGTTAGCCTTCCTCCGGCATCAAATACCCTGTCACTTCCAAATCAAAGCCGGTCATGCTCGGAATTTTGCGCCGTGGCGACATCAGCGTCATTTTGCCCACGCCCAAGGCCTTGAGGATTTGCGCCCCAATCCCAAAGGTTTTGGCATCCCATTTGGTGCGAACGGCGGCGGGGGACAGCGTCGGCAGGGCACGCGCCAGCAAGTCCACGCCGGTCTCGGTACGGTGCAGCAACACCACCACGCCGCAGCCGACTTCGGCAATGCGGGACAAGGCCTGCCCTAGGCTCCACGAATGCAGCGTGCCATCCATATCCAAAGCATCCATCGCCGAGAAGGGCTCGTGTACTCGCACCAGCGTGGCGGTATCGGGGTTGATCGTCCCTTTGACCAGCGCGAGGTGGGTTTGGTCGGTGGTGTTGTCGCGGAAGGCGTGCAGCTCAAACACGCCATGCGGGGTGGTCAACATCCGCTGCCCTGCGCGTTCAATCAGCGACTCGCTGCCGCTACGGTAGTGAATCAAATCTGCAATCGTGCCGACTTTAAGCCCATGTTCTGCGGCAAAAACCAGCAACTCGGGCAGCCGTGCCATCGTGCCGTCGTCGTTCATGATTTCGCAAATCACCGAGGCAGGCTCCAGCCCCGCTAAGGCGGCCAAATCACAGCCGGCTTCGGTGTGCCCTGCCCGCACCAGCACACCCCCATTTTGGGCTTTCAACGGGAAGATATGCCCCGGCTGGACAATGTCGGCGGGCTTGGCATGACGTGCCACCGCGGCTTGCACGGTGCAAGCACGGTCAGCCGCAGAAATACCGGTCGTCACCCCTTCAGCCGCTTCAATCGACAAGGTAAAGTTGGTGCCGTGGGAAGACCCGTTATTGCTGACCATTAGCGGTAAATTAAGCTGGCGGCAACGCGCTTCAGAGAGGGTCAGGCAAATCAGCCCACGGGCATGTTTGGCCATAAAGTTGATGCTGTCGGCGGTGATATGCTCGGCGGCAATCACAATATCGCCTTCGTTCTCGCGGTCTTCTTCATCCACGAGGATGACCATTTTGCCCGCTTTGATGTCAGCGATGATGTCTTGGATGGGGGAAATGCGCATGTAGATACCGATAACCTGTTGTTTTTAATGTTTTTAAAAGCCAGCCCAACCCTATACCAGCCGTCCCTGCACGTCTATCTGCTGCCTATCGCCGAATAGGGTTGTCCTAGGCCAAGATTACCACGGCAAGCCAAGCAGGCCGAAGCCCTGCGGCGGCGTATCTGCGGTGTTCGAACTGCGGGCTTACCCGAGCCGCGCAGGGCGAGCACAGCGTCTAAGAACCTGTTTACGATCTGCGATACTCGGGTGATCCTGCGTTGAAATTCGGAAAAAACATGCGCATTGACCTCATGTCAACTGCGCTTTTTTTCCGAATTTCGCCTTGGCTGACCCTTCGTTCGCTAGATCGTAGACAGGTTCTAACGTCGCAGCCGTTGGACACCACTCACCAGCAGCAACACCGCCGCGCCGACCACGACACCCAGCAGAGCATTCAGTACGGTAGGCAGCAACGCGCCCCACACACCGCCCAACGCCCCGACGCTGACCGCTTCGCCCAAGGCGGTAATGTAGTGGTGCGCCACCGGTATGCCGTGGCTCAAAATGCCGCCGCCCACCATAAACATGGCGGCGGTGCCCACCACCGAGAGGGTTTTCATCAGCGGCGGTGCAGCGGCAAACAGCCCGCGCCCCACGCGCCGAATCCAGTCAGCGCGGAAGCCATGCCCCGTATGCTGGCTAAGGTAGAGCCCCGCATCGTCCATCTTCACAATCCCCGCCACAATGCCGTATACCCCGACGGTCATCACCAAGGCAATGCTGGTCATGACGGTCACTTGGGTGGCAAACGGGCTGCTGGCCACGGTGCCCAGCGTAATGGCGATAATCTCGGCAGACAGCACAAAATCGGTGCGGATCGCCCCTGCAATTTTGTCGCGCTCAAAGGCCACCAAGTCCACCGCAGGGTCGGTTAAGGCGGCCAGCAGCTCGGCGTGGGCAGCCTCGTCTTCGCTTGGGCTGTGCAGCAGAGAATGCGCCAGTTTTTCACAGCCCTCGTAGCACAAAAATGCCCCGCCCACCATCAACAGCGGGGTAATTAGCCACGGCACAAAAGCACTAATCAGCAAGGCCATCGGGACAAGAATCAGCTTGTTTTTAAGCGAGCCTTTGGCCACCGCCCACACCACGGCCAACTCGCGGTCGGCGGTCACGCCGCTGACTTGCTGGGCATTCAGCGCGAGGTCATCGCCGAGCACACCTGCTGTTTTTTGTGCCGCTACTTTGGTGAGTACCGCAACGTCATCCAAGATGCTGGCGATGTCGTCAATTAGGGCAAGAAGGCTGCTACCCGCCATAGGGTGTTTCCTTTTTAAGTTAGAGAGTGAGGGATAAAAGTGATACAAATCAAGCCACTAAATCCAATGTTCCTAGCACCCGTCGCGCCGCCTGTTCACCGCTTTGCACCGCGCCTTCTAGGGTGGCAGGGTAAGATCCCGCCACATGGTCGCCGGCCACCACCACACGGGGGTCGGGGCTGGTGGCGGCCAAGCGGGTCAGGCCGACTTCACAGCTAAACGTCGCGCGTTTTTCCACCACGGTTTTCAGGGCGGTGACGCGTCCCAAAGCCGGAAAGGTGGCACCCAGCACCGCTTCGGCGTGGGCGTGCAAGGCAGGCAGGTCGGCAAGCCATTCAGCGGCAGGTACACTGATCACCGCAGCCAACTGCCCCGCATGGCCGCACACCGCTTGGCGGTTAAACACCCATTGCACCGCCCCGTTGGCCAAACCAACCAGCGGCGCACCTAGCGCGTCGGGGTGGTCGGCCTGCAGATACACCGTGGCAATCGGCTGGTAGCGGAGCGCGTGCAGCGGGCCTTGCCACGCCGCCCATGCTTCCGTCGTCGGCAACAAGGCCGCGAGGTGCTGGGGTGCCGTTGCCATCACCACCGCATCAAATGGCTGGCCGTTGACGGTCACCGCTGCGGCAGTCAGGTCGAGGGCAGAGACGCGGGTGCCGCACTGCACCGTGTGTCCCTGTGCCGTGAGCCATGCAGCGGCGGGCTCGGGAAAGAGGGCAGACAAATCGACACGGGGAATCAGCATATCGCTGTCACGCGCCGCACCGGCTACGCCCTCCCGCAGCACCGTTGCCAACACCTGCATCGAAGCACAGACCAAGGGGGTGTTGAGCGTCGCCAGCGTCACCGGCTCCCAAAACAGGCGAATCAGCCGCGCGGGCTGCTGGTGACGCGCCAACCAATGCGCCACCGATTCATCGACTGGCAAGCGATAGTTCACCCGCTTCAACGCCAGCAAAGCCCGCAGCCAGTGTCCCCGCTCGGCCCACGTCAGCCCGCGTGCGTGCAACAGGCCACAGACTTGGTTGAACGGGGCAGGCAAGCGGGGAAGCTGCAAGCAAAATTCCCCAGCCATTTCGAGCCGTTGAGGCAGGCGGAGCAAGGCGGCATCCAGATTCACCCCGACCGTGTGCATCAAGGCCAAGCTGCGGTGATACGCGCCAATCAGCAGGTGCTGGCCGTTATCCCAACCGACCTGCCCTGCAACCGTGACCCGCCGTGCTCGCCCGCCCAGCACCCGTCCGGCTTCAAACACCGTGATGGCAAGGTCAGGGGTCGCCTGTGCCAAAGTGACCGCCGCCGCCATGCCCGCCCAGCCGCCGCCCACCACCGCCACACGGCGGGGCTTCATACGGGGGGCTTGCCCGATACCCATGTTTTCCATGCCAGCCACAGCTTGCGGATGGGGGTGAGCGAAGTCCGCTGGTTGAGCACTTTTTGCGCCCCATCACGGCGAATTTCATCCAGCGTAGTGCGGTAAATGGCGGCCATCATCAGCCCTGGACGCTGGGCTTTGCGGTCAGCGACGGGGAGGTGGGCAAAGGCTTGGCGGTAGAACTGTTCGGCACGGTCAATTTGAAATGCCATCAACGCGGCAAAGGCATCGCTTTCGCGGCAGGCGAGGATGTCGGCGGCGGGGACATTGAACTGTTCGAGGTCCTCTACCGGCAGGTAAATCCGCCCGCGCCGTGCATCTTCGCCCACATCGCGGATGATATTGGTGAGCTGGAAGGCAATGCCGAGGTCGTGGGCGTATTTCAGCGTTTCGCGCTCGGTGTAGCCAAAGATTTGGGCACACAACTGCCCCACGACCCCTGCCGCCCGATAGCAGTAGAGCTGCAAATCTTTGAAGGTGGCGTAGCGGGCGTGGTCGAGGTCCATTTCCATGCCGTCGATGATTTCCGCGAACAGGTTTTGCGGCAGGTCGAGTCGGCCAATATGCGGGGCGAGGGCTTGGGTGACGGGATGTTGGGGCGTGCCGGCGTAGAGTGCCGCCAGCTCGGTGCGCCACCATGCCAGCTTGGTGCGGGCAATGCGTTCATCGCTGCATTCGTCCACCACATCATCGACTTCACGGCAAAAGGCGTAAAGCGCGGTCACGGCACGGCGGCGGTCTTCGGGCAAGAATCGAAAGCTGTAATAAAAACTAGAGCCGCTTTTTGCGGCTTTATCTTCGCAGTATTGGTCGGGTGTCACGCGGGGGAGTCCTTGGGGGGCGGAGAATGGTTGCGCATCGCCATTTTGTGGCGGGGCGTTTGTGGGTAGGTTAGCGAATACAGCGAGGGCGTGTCATCAAGCCAAGGGTCGTGCGTACGCTCGGTGAGCATTACCGAGGTGCAATGCGCCCAAAGTACAGCGTTCAAACTCAATCAACCCGTCTGTTTCGGGGCATTTCAACTGCCGCGTAGATCGGGAACGCTCCGAACGCTTTGTCGGGTTGAAACCCGACCTACGTTTGGCGGTGATATTTACGCCAAACCAGCCCATTGTGCGTACCCCATCAAACATTTTACCGTCGCGGGTTTAGGGCAGCAAAAAGCCCCCTTGGGTCAAAACGACCAGCACAAGGGGGCTTTGCCGCATTAAGGCTTAGGCGGCGGAGGGGGCGGATTGACGATGGGCTTGGCCGGCACCGGCGTCATCGGCTTGGGCGTAGCCGGCGAGGCCGCGTTGTCGCCTGGCGCAGGCGGCGGCTTCAGCGACGGGTCGTTGATAATCGACAACACCCGCCCCAATTCGCCTTCTTGGGCTTGGGCGATGCTGTGCGGCTTACCGGCGTTGATATTGCGCAACACGCTTTCTAGCTCGGGGTCAGGGCGGCCGGCATCAGGGTCTGGGGGGTCGCCGCGTGGGGGGCGGTCGTTGGTCTTTTTGCTGCTGCTCTTGTCCTTGCCACCGTCTTTGCTATCAGCGGTTTTTACGGGGTCGGGCGGGGGTGCCATGAGCGGCAAGTTGTTTTTAGTCATGTATTCGCTCATGCCCTTCCAACCGCTATACACCTGAGCACGGTCGGCTTCGGGGTGGCGAATATAGCACTCCTCTAGGGAGCGACCGGTTTGGCGGCAGCCCGCGCCAATGGCTTCGTTGGCATCGCGGTTCAGGCCGGAAACATTACCGACCCAGTTGCAACCTGACAGCACAAAGGCACAGGTTAAAGGCAGAAAGACGCGCATGGTGCTCACCTTTGCGGTTGTTGCTGGTTAAGTTCGACAATATTGCCAGACCGGCCCCGACTGTCTGCCCCCATCCAATACAAAAAGGCGGGCAGAATGGTTTCGACCGGCGGCACTTCGATTTTGGCTTCACCTGGGTGGGTGCGCACCCGTTGCGGCGACTGCACCGGCCCCGGAATCAGCAGGTTAATGCGGAGGGAAGGCTGATCGTCCCACTCGCTGGCTGCAATATTAACCCAGTGCGACAAGCCTGCGTGAGAGACCGCAAACCCACCCCAGTAAGCCTTGGGATGCACACCGTGCGCCTCGCCCACCGCAATCACCGACGCATCGGCAGACCGCTTGAGCAAAGGCAGGCAGGCGCGGGTCAGCGCGGCAGGGGCGGCGGTGTTAATACGGAACTGGTTCAGCCATTCGTCCAGCGTTTGGTTGACCAAAGGCGACAGCGCGTAGAAGTGCGAAGCGCAATGCACAATCCCATCCAGCCCGCCGAGTTCTTGGTAGATTTTAAGGGCAACGGCATCCATATCGCTATCGCTGGCGGTCAGCAAATCAAACGGGATGGCGGCAGGCTCTGCGCCGCCTTGCGCCAAAATCTCGTCGTACACCGCTTCGAGTTTTTTGACGTTTCGGGCCAGCAGCACAACGGTTGCGCCGTGGCGGGCATAGGCTAAGGCAACCGCCCGCCCCACACCTTGGCTCGCGCCGGTAACCAAAATGGTGCGCCCTGCCAAAAGGTCAGGCGCGGCTTGATAGTCAGAAAAAGGATTCATGGTGTCCGTCTAGTGATTTTTGTCGTGCAATGCTTTGAATTTAAACCATTTGCAACCCGACCCAACGTGCCAAGCCTACCTTGATGGCAAGCGGCGTGGTGGTATGGCATACGCGTGGCGGGGCAAGTCTAGCGCAACACCCTGCCTAATCGCCAGTCGGGCAACATGGGATGGAGGACGTGACCAGCGGTGCAGCCACAGCATCGTCTCCCCCGCTCAGCGGCAAACAAGTGGCAAAATAGGCGTTTTCTCCCCCTCCAGAAAGACGCGTGCCCATGTCCACAGTGTCTATTTGCCAACAGTGCGGCGCGTGTTGCGCGGCGTTTCGGGTCACGTTTCATGGCTCGGAGCTAGAAAGCCAAGGCGGGCGGGTGCCCGATGGCTTGGCCGACCACGAAACCGGCGACCTCTACCAGCTACGCGGCACTGACTACGCCCGTCCGCGCTGTGCCGCCTTGTGTGGCACGCTGGGCGAATCGGTGTGGTGTGGCATTTACGCTGAACGGCCTTCACCCTGCCGCGAATTTGGCGCACGGGCTGATTTTGGGGTGTTTGAAGCCGCCTGCCACCGTGCCCGTTCACGCAATGGCTTGCCGCCCTTGCCAGAGGCCTGAAAAGCCACGCGGCGGCTTAAAATTTACAAGCACCGGCTGGCAGCGGTATCCTTTGTGCCGACTTAATCGTAAGTGCCCGTTCAAAATCTGCGCCGCTTAGGCTACCACTGCACCAAAGAGCCCTCATCAAACCGGATCACCGCAGCATCTACTACACAGCGGGGGATTCGGTACAGCACACTTGGGGCGGCTTTTGTCGTGCCAGATTTTGAACCGGCACTTTACCCCCCCCTTTATTTTTCACAATCACGCATAACGGAGTTCCCCCATGTCGATGGCAGATCGCGATGGTTTCATTTGGTTTGACGGCAAGCTCGTGCCTTGGCGCGAAGCCACTACCCACGTCCTGACCCACACCCTGCACTACGGCATGGGCGTATTTGAAGGCGTGCGGGCTTACGAAACCGCGCAAGGTCCGGCCATTTTCCGCCTGCAAGACCACACCGACCGCCTGTTCCGCTCGGCGCACATCTTGGGCATGAAGCTCCCGTTCGGCAAAGAAGAGATTAACGCCGCGCATCTGGCGGTGCTGAAAGAAAACGGTCTGAAGTCTGGTTATTTCCGCCCGATGGCTTTTTATGGCTCGGGCAAGCTGGGCGTGGCACCGAAAAAAGACGACGTGCAAGTGATTGTGGCCGCGTGGCCGTGGGGCGCGTATCTGGGCGAAGATGCCCTAGAACAAGGCATCCGTGTTAAGACCAGTTCGTTTACCCGCCACCACGTCAACATCACCATGTGCAAAGCCAAAGCCAACGGCAACTACATGAACTCCATCTTGGCCAATAACGAAGCCACGGCCGACGGCTACGACGAAGCCCTGTTGCTGGACGTAGAAGGCTATGTCGCCGAAGGCTCGGGCGAGAACATCTTCATTATCCGCAAGGGCAAGCTCTACACCCCCGACCTGACCAGCGCGCTCGAAGGCATTACCCGCGACACCGTGGTGACCATCGCCCAAGAAATGGGGCTGCAAATCATCGAAAAACGCATTACCCGCGATGAAGTCTACACCGCAGACGAAGCGTTCTTTACCGGCACAGCAGCAGAAATCACCCCGATCCGTGAGCTGGACCGCCGTCAAATTGGCGAAGGCAAACGCGGGCCGATTACCACCGAAATCCAAGCACGCTACTTTGCCTGTGTGAAGGGCGAGGATAAGAACCATACCGACTGGCTGACCTTCGTCCGCTAGATCGTAAACCGGTTCTAAGAACCGGTTCACAGTCTGCGATGCGCGGATGCGCTACCCGCTTGGCGCACCCGCGCCGTGCCGCAGCCTGAACCGCCTCGGCAGGGGGCGTGCCCCCTTTCTCGATAATTTCTCTGACAGAGACGACCCATGAGCACCCTTCAAGAAAACCGTTCCCGCCAAATTACCGTGACCGGTGATGACCTGCCGCTGCACTGCCCCATGCCCAATATGGTGAGCTGGAACCAGCATCCCCGCGTGTATCTGCCCATCGCAGCCCAAGGCGGCGCCGCCCTGTGCCCCTACTGCGGCACCCACTACACCCTGACCGGTGAAGTGAAATCGCACCACTGATTGTGTGTAGGCAAGCCCCTGTTTGACTAGGGAATGAAAGGTGCGGCTTGGGTCGCACCTTTTCGTCTTTGTGTTGGTCTGTTTTTTTGGAATCCCCCATGCCTGCGATGCGCCAAATTTTGGTTGTTGCCCCCACTTGGGTCGGCGATGCAGTAATGGCCGAGCCCCTCTATGCCCGTTTGGCAGAACGCCACCCTGGGGTCGCCATTGATATTTTTGCCCCAGACTGGACACTTCCCTTGGCGCGGCGCATGGCTTCGGTGCGGGCAGGCATAGCCAATCCCTTTGGGCATGGGGCTTTGCGGCTGCGTGACCGCTACCGCTTGGGCAAATCCTTGGCGGCTACCGGCTACGACCAAGCCATTGTGCTGCCCAATTCGCTCAAATCCGCGCTGATTCCCTTTTTTGCAGGCATTCCGCTGCGGACGGGGTTTGTCGGGGAAGGGCGGTATGGCCTACTCAACGATGCCCGCCGGCTAGACAAAGCCGCCCTACCCACCATGCTGGGTCGGTTTTGCGCCTTGGCAGAAGAGGCCGGCCAGCCGCCGCCCTTAGCGCAACGTTTTCCACGGCTGGTCGTTTCGGCAGCCAACCAAGCCGCTGCCCGCCGCACCTACGGCCTTAGCGACAGCCGCCCCATTGTGGCGTTTTGTCCGGGTGCAGAGTACGGCGAAGCCAAACGCTGGCCCGCCCGCCACTTTGCCACCCTCGCCCGTCATTGGGTCGCCAAAGGCTGGCAGGTGTGGGTGTTTGGCTCGGCCAAAGATGCCGCCGTGGGCGGGCAAATCGTCAGCCTAGGCGGCGAAGGCGTGACCAGCCTCTGTGGCCGCACCAGCCTAGACCAAGCCATTGATTTATTGGGATTAGCCAGCGCGGCGGTGTGCAATGACTCAGGGCTGATGCACATTGCCGCCGCCCTCAATGTGCCGTTGGTCGCGCTGTATGGCTCGTCCAGCCCTGGCTTTACCCCCCCGCTCACCGACAAAGCACAGATAGCCTCGCTTAACCTTGATTGCAGCCCGTGCTTTGAACGCACCTGCCCTCAGGGGCACTTAAACTGCCTCAACCACCTCACCCCCGACCAAGTGTGGGTCAGCATCGACCGCTTGCCCATCCAGATGAAGCCTGACTGAACCCCTTATGAGCCCACCCGCCTCCGTCCAGCCCCCAGCCTCTAACCGCCGTGCCGAATTGGTTCGGGTGGCTGCGCGGCTATTTCGTGACCAAGGCTACGAGCGCACCACCGTGCGTGACATCGGTCGCGCCGTCGGCTTGCAGTCTGGCAGCCTGTTTTACCATTTCCGCACCAAAGAAGAGATTTTGGTCGCGGTCATGGCCTTGGGCATTACCGCCACCACCGAACGGCTGGCCGCTGCACTGGCGCAAGCCGCCACCCCACGCGACAAAGTCGCCACCCTGATTCGGGTACACCTCAACTCCCTGCTCGGCGAAAACCAAGCCGCCCTCGAAGTGATGCTCTACGAATGGCGCAGCGTGTCCGAAGCCCAACGCCCCGGCCTGATTGTGCTGCGTGACCGCTACGAAGCCCTGTGGCAAGCCGTTCTCGACGAAGCCGCCGCCGCTGGGCTGGTCAAGCCCGAAACCCGCCTGTTGCGCCGCATGTTGCTAGGCAGCTTGCATTGGTCGGTGCAGTGGTTTCGGCAAGAAGGCCGCTACAGCGTGGACGAGCTGGCTGAGCACATGATTGCCATGATTTTGATTTGATTGATTTGAGAACCCCATGACCTCTTTGCAAACCCTCCTGAATGACCGCGTCTGCGCCGCCCTCACGGCTGCCGGTTGCCCCGAAGCCTCTGCCAGCCTGCAACTGGCCTCCCGCCCTGAGTTTGGCGACTACCAAGCCAACGGGGTAATGGCCGCCGCCAAAGCCCGTAAAACCAACCCACGTGCCCTCGCCGAAACGGTGTTAAGCCACTTGGACTTGGCGGGCATTGCCAGCAAAGTCGAGATTGCAGGGCCGGGCTTTATCAATATTCACCTCGACCCTGCCTTTGTCGCCACACGGGTACACGCTGCCTTGGCCGATGCCAAGCTGGGCGTTGCCCCCCAAACGCCGCAACAAAAGGTGATGGTCGAATACTCCTCGCCCAACCTCGCCAAAGAGATGCACGTCGGGCATTTGCGCTCCACCATCATCGGCGATGCCTTGGTGCGGGTGCTGGCCTTTTTGGGGCATGAAACCGTACGCGGCAACCACGTCGGCGATTGGGGCACCCAGTTTGGGATGTTGACCGCCTATCTGGTCGAAACCCAACAAACCGGCCAGACCGATGTCGCCCTCAACGATCTAGAAGGCTTTTACCGCCAAGCTAAAATCCGGTTTGACGAGAGCGAAGACTTTGCCAACCGTGCCCGTGATTACGTGGTCAAGCTGCAAGGCGGCGATGCCGAAATCCGCCAGCTCTGGGCACAGTTTGTCGCCGTCTCGCTGACCCATTGCGAAGCGGTATACCGCAAGCTGGGGGTCAGCCTGACGCGGGATGATGTGCGGGGCGAATCGGCCTATAACGCTGATTTGCCGGTCATCGTCAGCACCCTGCGTGACCAAGGCCTGCTGACTACAAGCGAAGGGGCACAAGTGGTCTTTTTGCCCGAATTCAAAAACCAAGAGGGCGAGCCGATGGGGGTCATCGTCCAGAAAAAAGACGGCGGCTTCCTCTACACCACCACCGACCTTGGGGCGGTGCGTTATCGCCATACCACGCTGGGCTTGGACCGTGTGCTGTATGTGGTTGATGCCCGTCAAAGCCTGCACTTTGCCCAACTGTTTACCATTTGCCGCTTGGCAGGCTTTGCGCCAACGCCGATGCAGCTTGAGCACATTGGCTTTGGCACGATGATGGGGGAAGACGGCAAGCCGTTTAAGACCCGCACCGGCGGCACGGTTAAGCTGGTAGACCTGCTGGACGAAGCCGAAGAACGTGCTTTCGCGCTGGTCAACGACAAAAACCCCACGCTATCCGACGCTGACAAACGCCAAATCGCCCAAGTCGTGGGGATCGGCGCGGTGAAATACGCCGACCTGTCGAAAAATCGCAACAGCGACTATGTGTTTAACTGGGACCAGATGCTGGCGTTTGAGGGCAACACCGCGCCGTATCTGCAGTACGCCTATGCCCGCGTGGCGGGGCTGTTCCGCAAAGTAGACAACTACGATGCTACCGCCGCCGTGGTGCTGACCGAGCCCGCCGAAAAAGCCCTTGCCGTGGCCTTGGCACAGTTGGCGGATGTGCTGCATAGCGTGGCACGCGAAGGCTATCCGCATTATCTGTGCCAATATCTTTACCACGTTGCTACACTGTTTATGCGTTTTTACGAGGCGTGCCCCGTGCTGAAGAGTAAAGGCAGTGTGCGGGCTTCACGCTTGCAATTGGCCAAGCTGACGGCTAATACACTCAAGACGGGTTTGGATTTGCTGGGGATTGGGGTGTTGGAAGCGATTTAAGCCCGCCCAAGGTCGCGTGCCGTGCTTGCACGGTGCGGGTTGACGGCACATGACGGGGGTTCTTAGAGCCTGTCCACGATCTGCGATACTCGGGTGATCCTGCGTTGAAATTCGAAAAAAAATGCTCATTGACCTCGTGTCAACTGCGCTTTTTTTCCGAATTTCGCCTTGTCTGACCCTTCGTTCGCTAGATCGTAAACAGGCTCTTACCCCCCCCACCTCCCCCCCTCGATGTCTTTTCGCCGTGGGGTCTACCCTGCCCCACGCTGTTTTGTGCCCCACCCACCCCGTTGGGGCTGACCTACTCTGAGATGTGACCCATGACCGTCCCTTGCCTCACCACCGCCCTGACCGGCCCGCTTCTCGCGCTCGAATCCCGCTTTCTCGAAGCCCAACCCAAAATCGAACACTGGTTCCGCAGCCAGTGGACGCACCACGCGCCGCCGGTGTATGGCTCGGTCGATTTGCGCAACAGCGGGTTTAAACTCGCGCCAGTGGATATGAATTTGTTCCCCGGCGGCTTTAACAACCTCAATCCTGACTTTATCCCCTTGGCAGTGCAGGCGATGCAGAGTGCGCTGGAGAAAATCTGCCCAGAAGCGCAAAGCGTCTTGCTTATCCCCGAGAACCACACCCGCAACACGTTTTACCTGCAAAACGTCGCCGCCATTCGCCATATTTTGGAGCTGGCAGGGCTGACTGTGCGCTTGGGCAGCCTCTCGCCTGACATCACCGAGCCGACCACGCTGCACACCGCCAATGGCGATACCTTGGTGGTGGAGCCGATTACCCGCCAAGGGCGACGGGTGTGCTTGGCCGATGGCTTTAGCCCCTGCGTGATTTTGCTGAATAACGACCTCTCAGGCGGCTTGCCCGCCCTGCTCGAAAACCTCGACCAAAACCTGCTGCCCCCACTCCATGCTGGCTGGGCGGTGCGGCGCAAATCCAACCACTTTAATGCTTACAGTGCGGTGTGCCGCGAGTTTGCCGCGCTGATTGACATCGACCCTTGGCTGCTCGACCCCATGTTCCGCTCATGCCGAGGGCTGAACTTCCAAGACCGCCAAGGCGAAGAAGCCCTCGCCGCCGTGGTGGACGAGCTGCTGGCTGAAATCCGCATCAAGTACGCCGAGCACGGCATTGACGCGCCGCCCTTTGTGATTGTTAAAGCCGATGCAGGCACCTACGGCATGGGGATTATGACCGTCAAAGACGGCAAAGACGTGATTGGGCTGAACCGCAAACAGCGCAACAAAATGGCGGTGATTAAAGAAGGGCAGGAGGTCAGCGAAGTGATTGTGCAAGAAGGGGTGTATACCTTCGAGGCGATTAACGCAGCCGTGGCCGAGCCGGTGATTTATATGATTGACCGGTTCGTGGTGGGGGGCTTTTACCGCGTGCATACCGGACGCGGTGTGGATGAAAACCTCAATGCGCCAGGGATGCACTTTGTCCCGCTGTCGTTTGAAACCGCAGGCCTACCCGACCGCACCGGCGAGCCAGATTGCCCGACCAACCGCTTCTACGCTTACGGCGTGGTGGCACGGCTGGCCTTGTTGGCCGCCGCCCGCGAGCTGGAAGCCACCGACCCGCTGAACGCCGCTGGCTAGGGGCGGCATGGGGGATGGTGCGGCGGCCTTGGCCGTGATTCCCCGTAGGTAGTGGCGAAATCGGGCTGAAGCCCGACCTACGGGTGGGTAGGTCGGGTTTTAACCCGACTGCACCGCTGCCCCGCCACGGGTGGCCGCTGGGCTTGGTTTTATCCCCCGCCGCTGGTAGCCGCTGGGCTCTGGCTTTTATTCCCCTCCCGTGGAGGGGTGCCCCATCGGGGCGGGGTGGTTGCTGAACGCCGCTGGCTAGGGGCGGCATGGGGGATGGTGCGGCGGCCTTGGCCGTGATTCCCCGTAGGTAGTGGCGAAATCGGGCTGAAGCCCGACCTACGGGTGGGTAGGTCGGGTTTTAACCCGACTGCACCGCTGCCCCGCCACGGGTGGCCGCTGGGCTTTGGCTGTTATTCCCCGCAGCTGGTACTGGCTTTTGGCTCTGGCGGCCTCGCCACCCACCACCCCGTCCGGCCTTGCCGTCGCCCCCCCTCCGCCGGAGGGGAATCACGGCGGCGAGGGCATCTCCCGCGCCACGGCTGGCGGCAGGGTTTCAGCCCGACTCAGCCGCTGCTTTTAAAAAAATTTTGAACAGCTTATTAGCCCCACACATCAACAGGACGGCAACTGCCCCTTGCCCCACCCAACCGCCCCTTTCCTGCGAAGAGACACCCATGCAAATCGCCTTTATTGCCGACCCCCTCGACAGCTTTAAAATCTACAAAGACAGCACGTTTGCCATGATGGAAGAAGCGGCACGGCGGGGACATCAGCTGTTCGCGCTCGAAGCCCACGGCCTGCTGGTCAACGCGGGGACGGTGTATGCCGACGGCTGCGACATTACCCTAACCGGCCAAGCAGACGCATGGTTTAGCCGCAGTGCGCCGCGCCGTGTGGCGTTGGCGGACTTTGACGCAGTGGTGATGCGCAAAGACCCGCCCTTCGATGCCGAATACCTCTACGCCACCCATCTGCTGACCTTGGCCGAAAACCAAGGTGCCAAGGTGTTTAACCGTGGCCAAGCCCTGCGTGACTACAACGAAAAACTGGCGATTTTGCGCCACCCAACGTGGACGGCGCCGACGCTGGTCAGTGCCCAAAGCACCGTGCTGCGTGCCTTTGTCGGCGAGCAGGGCGATACCATCCTCAAGCCGCTAGACGGCATGGGCGGCGACGGGATTTTTCGGGTCAGCCCCACCGACCCCAATCTCTCAGTCATCTTGGAGACCATTACCCAGCGCGATAGCCGCACCGTCATGGCGCAACGCTATCTGCCGGCCATTGTGCAGGGCGACAAACGTATTTTGGTGATTGACGGCGTGCCGGTGGGCTACTGCTTGGCGCGGATTCCTCAAACCGGCGAAACACGCGGCAATTTGGCGGCAGGAGGACGGGGCGAAGCGCGTCCCTTGTCGGCGCGTGACCGCGAAATCGCCGAAGCCCTCGCCCCCAGCCTAAAAGCCGCCGGACTGCTACTGGTGGGCTTGGACGTGATTGGTGAGCATCTCACCGAAATCAACGTCACCAGCCCAACCTGCTTCCGCGAAATCACCGACCAGACCGGTCTAAACGTGGCGGGTTTGATGCTGGACGCGCTAGAGCGGGCGGCAGGCTAAGCTTGATGCGTTTTGCCCTTAGAACGTGTTCAAAGTCTAGTGAACGACGGGTGAGCCAAGGCGAAATTCGCAAAGAAAGCGGCGTTGGAACTGAACCCACGCGCAGTTTTTGGAGCATTTCAATGCAGGCTCACCCGAGTCTCGCCGCCCGTAAACGGGTTCTTGGCCTTGTCGCGCTGGCGGCCAGCCTTACCGCCTGCCACAGCGAGCCGCCCCGCACCGAGCAAGAAAGCTATGTGTTCGGCACGCGGGTGGTGATTACCGTGGTCGGCACCCCCGCCCCCCAAGCCCGCACGGCGATAGCGGAGGCTTTGGCCGAGCTGGACCAGCTCCATGCCCGCCTTCACCCTTGGCAAGCGGCAGGCAGCGAAGTGGTGGCACTGAACGCCGCCTTGGCCGCCGGTCAGGCCGCGCCGGTCAGCCCTGTCTTGGCCGAGCTGATTGCCGCCAGCCAGCACGCAGAAGCCTTGTCTGACGGCTATTTCAACCCTGCGATTGGGCAACTGGTCGCGCTGTGGGGCTTTCACGCGGACAGCTTTACCCCCCGTCAGCCGAATGCAGCGCGTTTGGCGACACTCCTCGCCCGCCAGCCGTCGATGGCAGCGGTTGTCGTTACGGAAGGTCACGCCCGCAGCCGGAATCCTGCCGTCGCGCTTGATTTGGGCGGCATCGCCAAAGGCTGGGCACTGGACCGCGTTGCCCAACGTTTGCGCCAGCAGGGCATTCAGACCGCGCTGATTAACATCGGCGGCAATGTCCTTGCCCTCGGCGCACCAGAGGGTCGGGCATGGAAGGTGGGGATTCAGCATCCCCGCGCCGCCGAAGCGATGGCGGTGGTCAGTCTTGCCGACGGTGAAGCCATTGGCACGTCAGGCGACTACCAACGCTATTTTGAGTGGCAGGGGACGCGCTATTGCCACCTCATCGACCCCCATACTGGCCGCGCCGACTGCCCCCGCCAAGCCGCCACCGTATTGGTGGAGCGGGGAGAGGCCGCCGGTTTGCGCTCGGACACTGCGACCAAAGCCCTGTTTTTTGCCCCGACCGACCGCGTGGCTACCTATGCCGACCGGTTTAAGGTGCGGGCAGTGTTGCGCCTAGAAGCCGATGGTCATGCCGAAATCAGCCCTTATATGGCCACGCGGCTGACGTGGCTCAAGCCCCCTGCTGTCATTACTCCACTCCCCCATTTTCCTTCGCCAAAGACTGCACCATGACCCCTGTTGACCCCAGCCCCTTTAAGGGCAAAACCGGCATCCGCCGTTTGTTCAACGCACTCGGTTATTCGCTAGATGGACTCAAAGCCGCCCTGCAGCACGAGGCGGCTTTTCGGCAGTTGACGGTGCTGGCGGCCATTCTGATACCCGTCGCCTGCCTGCTGTCGGTCAGTATGCTGGAGCGCGTGGTGCTGATTGCAGCGGTACTTGCCACGCTGGTGATTGAGCTGCTGAACTCGGCGGTAGAGGCCGCCGTTGACCACACTTCTTTGGCACGTCACCCCTTGGCCAAACGCGCCAAAGACCTTGGTAGCGCGGCACAGTTGGTGGGGCTGGTGAATTTGGCTGTGGTGTGGGGGGGGATTGTGGGGGGAGGCTGAGTGAGCGCCCCCTGTACAACAAAGCCCCATGACATGGGCTTTTTAGCAAGAGGGGAAGGAAGGCAAAATGGATAAACTGCAGGCTGGTATTAAGCTTACGCTCGCAGTTTTTCCATAGACGGCGGTATTTCTCAATCCAAGCAAATG
>ERZ650307.246-NODE-246-length-29643-cov-5.540658_pt1 | contig 29643 bp, 21 predicted proteins | sample MGYA00376243_ERZ650307 | MGnify/ENA primary metagenome ERZ650307 (study PRJEB26733, sample SAMN07839242) | wastewater metagenome | biome: urban; feature: artificial channel; material: waste water | place: USA: North Carolina | collected 2016-03-31 ... | reverse complement strand
CCATGATGATGCCGTCCATCATGTGCCGCTGCAGCATATCGACGTATTCGCCCTCGCCTTTGTCCGCATCGGCGGTGGAACACAATAGGGTTTTGAGGTCGCGCGCGGCGAACTCGCGCTGCAGATGCGCGGTGAGTGTGGAGAAGAACGGGTGGGCGATGGTCGGCATGATCACGCCGATGGTGTTGGTGCGGTTTCGGTAGAGGTTGCGGGCCAGCTCGTTGGGAATGTAGTTGAGCTGGCGCATCGCGGACTCGACTTTGGCACGCATATCGGCCGAGACGTAGCCGGTGTTGTTGACCACCAACGAAACGGTGCTTAAGGACACCCCTGCCGCTTTGGCTACGTCGCGCATGCCGACCATGGTTTTGCTCCCCTGCGAGTACTGGACTGGATCACTGCTGACCAGTGTACTCGAACCGGTTTATTATTCGGCAGATTTGGTGGTGAGGGTGACGATTCCGGCCAGCAGCACCATGACGATGGCGGACGGGAAGAGCAGGTAATAGCCGAAGCTATGCTCGAAGGCGTTCACCAGTAGCGCGCCGATGATGGCGGCGAGCGCCAGACCGGCCGAGTTGGCGAGCGCATAAATGCCGAGGTCGTGGCCGGCTCGGCGCGGGTCGGGCAAAGAGTCCATCACCAGTTCAAGTCCGAGCGAATCATAGACGCCAAAGGCGAATCCGGAAATCAACGCAAACAGCAGCATGCCGTTTTCACGGGCAGTGCCGGTGGACCAGACGCCAAGGCCCCATGCGAGCGCCAAACCAGCGGCATACAGCAGGCAGGCACCGGCCACCACACGGGCCACGGGAATGTTCTTTTCCTCGATTCGCTCGGAAATCGGCCCGGCGGCCCAGGAGGCGAGCGCGGCACCGATCAATGTGGCCACAGCCATACCGGCAATGAGGAATCCGGCCGGAATGGTCAGCGGCGCGGACGTAAGTACCACGGCCTTGCCATAAACCCAGAAACGTACGAGATACCACAGAAACACACCGGTCAGCCCAACACCGGCCATCATGCACGTACGGGCGGCGAACACCCGGGAGAACTCGGGAGCGTGGGCCGGCGGGCGCAATTGGTCAAGTACCTGACTGCGGTCAAAAAGCTGGTTCGGCTGCTCAGCGCTAGAAGGCTCCTTGGGCAGAATCAATACGGTGGCAATACCGGACACTGCAAATAGCACGGCGGTGTAACTAAACGGCGCAAACGAATTGAACATCACACCAAGCGCACCCATGCACACGCCAAGCGCTTGGCCGAGCATCACACCGATGCCATGCCAGCGTTCGATGCGAGGGCGGAACTTGTCGGGCACCCGTTCGCTGATGGCGCTGGTCAACGGCACGGAAAGCATCGCATAGGCGAACTGTAGGAACACCCAGAAAATACAAAGCACAATGATGCCGATATTCTGCCCCAGAATCAGCGTGATCAGCGCGCACAGCAGACCTCCGCCAACCATCCACGGGGTACGACGGCCCAATGGCGTGCGTGTGCGGTCGGACAACACTGAAATCAGCGGCATCGCAAACATGGAGGCCACTACGCCGACAATCACCAACACGGCCAGGGGCATCGCCAATTCGGTGGCGACGGGCAACGGGCGGCCAGTGGCCGGATTGATGGCGATATGACCGGCAACAGCAGTGTCATAGCCGAACGTACGCGCAATCGCGTTGGGCATGGCAATGGTGTTCAACGCCACCCAAGGTGCGCCGACCAGAATTGAAGCAGCGAAGAAACCCCAGTTGAGTCGGGAGACCTGACCTGCGGTAGGGCGTTGGCCATTGACGGCGACCATGGGATCGCGCATGTCGAGGTAGGCGGACGACATATCCGGCGCGGGAGTGTCCACACTGGCGGCTGCAGCAGCGGCTGCCGAAGAACCGGCGGAAGCCAATCGCACAGCCTGGGCCTCAGGCTGGTCCGCAGAGGCTTCGGGCGGGCGGCGGCGATTCTTGATGGCCAGTCTGGCCACGGCGGCTTTGTCTTCGGGACTTAGGACCTTGTCCAAATCCGGGCGATCATCAATACCCGGACGCACATACGGTTCCAACATGATGCTGCTCTTTCTCTGTTCTGCTGCTCGTCTCGTCGATTCCGGCGGGATGCTTGGGCCGCGCCCGCAGGAGCATGACCTTCAACCCCGCATACGCAAAACCGCCCGGGCGCACTGGCTTCAGTGCACTGCGGGCGGTTTGCTCTCCATGAACCCAGCTTACGCCGGGCGCACTACTTGGAGCGCGCACAGCGGAGTGGCGTTTATGGGCCAACGGTTAGTCGATATCGGCAATCGGCGGGTTGGCGAGCAGATCGCGGGTTTCGTGGTCGCCGGCGGCATCGCTCCAGGCAAGGCTGGCAACCGGGGTGGCGTTGTCTGTGCCGAGGCCGCGTCCGGGCTCGAAGGTGAGGGCGGCCGTGGACGCGCCGTCGGCGGCGGTCCAGCGGAAGGTGATGGACGTGTCGCCATCGACCTCGTAGCTGAACTCGCCATCGAATGCAGACAGCTCGTTGCGGAACTTGGCCAGGGCGTTCAGGGCCTTGACCACCGGGCGTTCGAGGTTTTCATCGATTTCGGCGGTGGAGTAGTAGTGGCGGTTGATGTCGCGGCCGTTGTTGGTGCGGCGCAGCAGTTCCATGTCGTTGCGGCCGGCGAGCGCGCCCACGTAGTAGACCTGCGGCACGCCCGGCAGGAAGAACTGCACGGCGCGGGCGGCCAAGTAGTGCTGGTCGTTGCATCCGAGGGCCGAGTAGTACGTGGAGTTGACCTGGTAGAGGTCGAGGTTGGACGCGGCGGCACCGGTGGCGGCCTGGGATTCGCCGTGGGTGTTGGCATGGATGGTGTTGACCAGGTTGTCGACGTCCTCGTCGGGCACGAGGCCCTTGAGGGAGCGGTCGAGCTGGTCGGAGCCGATGTCGATCACGCCGATGCCATCGTGCGTATCGAGCACGGTGACGGCGTTGTTCGGGCGGATCTCGGTCCAGTGGGCCACGGGTTCGACGTGACCGGTGAACAGCGAGTGCAGGAGCAGCGGAGGCAGGGCGAAGTCGTAGACGCGGTCCACCTTGGAGGCGATCTCCACCTGCTTCTTGTAGTAGGAGTGCACTTCGATGAGGATTTCCAGACCGCGCTTGACGCCTTCCTCACGCAGACGGGAGATCAGCTTGAAGGTCTTCGGGGTCATGAAGCAGCTGGTGCCGGCTTCCTTGGCGCCATAGCCGACGGCGTCGAGGCGGATGTAGCTGACGTGAGAGGCGGCCATCTGGTCGAAAATCGACATGAGGTATTCCCAACCCTTGTCGGAATCGGTGTCGATGTCCACCTGCTGCGGGGTGAAGCTCACCCAGACCAAGCGCGTCTTGCCGGCGAACTTGTAGTGGGTGAACGGCAGGCCCGGACGCGGACGGTAGATGCCGGCCAGGTCCTCTTCGGTGGCGCCGTTCGGGAACACGGAGCTCATGGTGAGGAACATCGGATAGTATTCGGACTCCTCGCCCTTGGCCAGCACGTCCTGGAACTGCTTGGATTCCCAGCTCATGTGGTTGACGATGGCGTCGACCATGATGTTGTGGGTCTTGGAGAGTTCGGCGACGTCGTCCCAGCTGCCGAGACGTTCGTCGACCTTGGTGTGGTCGATCGGGTCGAAGCCTGCGTCGGCGCCGTCGAACGGGGTGAAGAACGGCAGGATGTGAACGCCGTCGTACACGCCGTCGAAGCGGGTGCGCAGAATGTCGGTCATCGACTTGATGGTGCCGTCGCCAAGGCGGTCGGCGTAAGTGATGAGCTGCACCTTGTTTTTCATGGAGCCTCCTTCGGTTCCAAAAAGTCGTTGCGAGATTCTTTGCGGGAGTCCTTACGGCCATTCCCACGGTTGTGTCGAACCGGTTCGATATTACCGCAAAATGGGGCTCGACACCAAAACCGCAACCGGTGTTCGGGCGTGTCGAACCGGCTTTCGGCCGAATCGCGGCGCATGTCTCCGGCGCCCGATTCGAAAGCGACGGACATGCGGGGGCAGCCGCGAGCGCAGGGCCCTCAGCCTTGGGCACAGGACTTCAGCTGCGGGCGCAGTCCGTAAGCTGGCCGACCTGCTTAAAGTAACGGTCGGGTTCGAGGCCGTCGACGGTCGCCACGTTCGTCATATGCACGCCGTCGAGGCCGCCGTATTCGACGATCTGGTACATCACGTCCGCCTTGAGTTCGTCGGGGGACTCGTCCACATAGCGGCGCCCGAATCCGGCCAGGTCGCGGTACGCCACATGCGCCCCGACCATTACCCCCCGCGACGCCGCGTATGACAACGTTCTCAGCATGACGGACGGGTCGCCCGCATGGAAGCCGCACGCCACGTTCGCGCTGGAAACCACGTCGAGCAGCGCCTCGTCGTCGCCGAGCGTCCAACGACCGAAGCTTTCGCCCATATCGCTGTTCATATCGATTCGCATAGCCGTCTGCTTTCCGTCTGTTTCCTGCACAGCCATCGTTTCCATTCCTTCCGTCGCCTTTCCGTCGTTCTACCGTCGCAGCGTTCTTCAGCCGCGACGTCCCTTCTGCCGCAGTCGCCGCAGCACGCATCTCATGCCACGCATCGACACGACCATCGTCGAATGGAACGCGCCGGCCGAACGGCACTCGATCGACGTGTCGTACATCGGCACGTTGCGGCCTGCCGTGATGTGCCGCACCGGCACGCCCGCCTCCATCAGCGGAAACTCGAATGTGAAACTGCAGCCAATCACAAACGTGACCAAATCGGATCGCCAATACTCGCGAATATCGGGCACTTCGGCCACCAGTTCGCCACGCTTCCACACGCGGTACAACGGCACGTCGGTACGGATGTCGGCGCCCGGCGCGGTGACGGGTGCGGTGACGCCCGGCTCCATCACTTCCAGCAGCGGGCAGGGTTTGGGATTGCGCTGCGCGAACAGCAGAAAATCGAATGCCTGCTCCTTGGGCAGAATCATCAGATTCGCCTGCGCGTAGCCTTGCGCGATGCCGCAGGTCGGGCGGACCAGGCCGTCACGGAACGCGGCGCGCGCCTGTTCGGGCGTGCTCGCCGCGCCAAGTTCGGTTGTTCCCATATCGGACATCCCATCCACCATTGCGCTCACCTTTCCCGTCGGCCGCCGTCCGGCCTTTTCCGAACGAACTGCCGACGAACCCCGAAATCAGATTCCGCAGAAACGGACGTTCAGAGTCGCTTTCCCTCACCTTGGTCGCCGAACGTTACGGGAGCCGCGCGATTCATGACGCGTATGTTTCCGCATTGCAAATTGGCGGTGCCAAGTGGAAACAAACCATGGTTAGGTTGGACGCCGAAGACGCACGCGAACGCTGACGCAACACAACAGCGCAACAGCAATAAAGCGGCAATCAAAAGACGCGGAGCGCGGAAGAGAGGTTCCCATGAGTTCGATCGTTCTGGCAGTCGGTAACGGCAAGACGCTATTCGGAGGCGCAGGCGTGGCGCCCGACGCGGATCTGGTTCGTTTCGTCGATCCGGAAAGCCCCATCATCAACGCGTTCGATTTGTGCGCACTGCGTGGCGACGGCATTTTCGAAGCGACCACGGTATGGAAGGGTTTCCCGGTTTCGTTGGAGAACCATCTGAAGCGTCTCGCCAATTCCGCCCGCCTGGTGGACATGCCCGAGCCGAACATTCCCGCGCTCACCCGCGCGGTCCAGCTGGTCATCGACCAGTATGACGATCCGGAACCCGGTCCGATGCTGCGCATCATCGTCTCCCGTGGTCTCGATCCGGACACCGGCGTGGGCAAGGCGGCCGACCGCACGCCGACCGTCTACATCTTCCTTGACGCGAAGGGCACGCTGCATTCGCTGGAGCCGATCACCATGGCTTCGATGACGCGCGGCTACCCGTCGGACATCACCGCACGCGCCCCGTGGCTGCTCAACGGCGCGAAGACGTTGAGCTACGCGTTCAACTGCGCCGTGCACCGCGAATGCGCCCGCCGTGGCGTCGGCGACGCGATTCTGTTCACGGAGGACGGCTACACGATGGAATGCCCGAATTCGTCGATTGTGGCACGCTATGGCGATACGTTCGTCACGCCCGACCCGCGCATCGGTATTCTGAATGGCACATCACAGCGCGAAATGTTCGCCTGGGCGCTCGAAGAGGGCAAAAAGGCGGAATACCGCAAGCTGCCGATCGCCGAACTACGCGAAGCGGACAGCCTGTACATGACGCACGGCGGATGGTCGATTCCGATCAGCGCGATCGACGGGCGCGCACTTGCCGTGGATGCGGCGGAGATCCAGGCGATCAACGATGCGATCCATTCGGGCCGCACGCACGAGGACGCGTTGAAGATCGGTCCGACCGGCGATTACGAATAAGGCGAAACGACCCGCTTAGCAGGTAAAACGGCCCGTCCAATGATGGGCGATACGGCCCGCTTAGCGGGTGGTATCGCCCAGTTTGAGCGTCACGGGAATCAGCACGTCCGGCTCGTACGGCTTGCGTCCCGTGGCGCTTGTCGTATCTGCCTTGGCATCCCCTTCCTTGGCGATCGCACGAACGATATTGCCGACCGCGACCTGCGCGATTTTGTCGAAATTCTGCGCCACCGCGGTCATTTTCATACCGGCCAGGTCGGTCAGATACGTGCCGTCGTAGGCGATGATCTGCAGGTCGCGCGGAATCGAAATATGCCTCCGCATCGCTTCGCGCACGCAAAGCGCGGCACCGATATCGGAGCTGACCACGGCATCGACGCCGTCCACCGGCATACGGTTGAGCACAGCATTCACCGCGTTCTTATACCCTTGGAAATCCTCCACATTGCCGGCTTCGACGTACTCGTACCGCACGCCGGCCGCCTTCAGCTCCTGCTCCAACGTAAGGTAGTAGCGGACGGTCGGGAACGTTGTCTTGTGCAGGTCGAAATCGTCCGGGCTGTCTCCATTGCGCGCCGCCAAATCGAAGAACTGGTCGCGCGGGCCGCCGATCATCACCACGTGGTGCGCGCCGGTGTTGACCAGCATGTGCGCCATGAGCCGGCCGCCCTGCTCATGGTCGGAGCCGATCGACGCGATGCCGCCGCCCAGCACACGGTCGAAGGCGACGATCGGGCGGTGGATGGACGTCCAGTAATCGTTCGGATGGGTGGTGTGCGAGCAGACGATGATGCCGTCCATCATGTGACGGCGCAGCATGTCCACGTATTCAACCTCGCCGTTTTCCGCGTCGGCGGTGGAGCACAGCATGGTGCGCAGTCCTTGCGCGGCCAGCTCGCGTTGCAGATGCGCGGTAAGGGTGGCAAAGAAGGGGTGGCGGATGGTCGGCACGATCACGCCGACCAGGTTCGTGCGGTTCTTGTACAGGTTGCGTGCCAGCTCGTTGGGCACGTAATTGAGCTCTTTCATGGCGGCTTTGACGCGCGCGCGCATGTCGTCGGACACGTAGCCCGTCTTGTTGACCACTAGCGAAACCGTGCTCAGCGAAACCCCGGCCTCTTTCGCCACGTCACGCATGCCGACCATTGCCCAACACCTCTCCCCCGCATCGTCGGGATGTTTCCTTACAAATCGCGATATTATGTGTTATTTTACATGCATCTGTAACGTTTCTTTGCAATCGTTCGCACAATATGAACTATCAATTGACGAAAGACGCCCTCCCCCTCTTCAATTCCCCCGAAAAATCCACTTTTTCACCCGTGAACGACGTATGTTTCACGACGCGTTCCACGCATCTTCCACGCACGCTCCGCATGTACTCCACACGCGTTCCGCCCGCAAAAGGGGCGGTGCGACACTTGCGATCATCTCGCTTGCGTCGCACCGCCCCTTGCGTTGCGTGGCCTGGCCGTCAGCCGTCACGTCCGGCCATCACGTCAGTCCGCACCACGGACGAACCGACCGTCATGCCTTCGGTACGGAACCTTCCTGGGAGTGGTCGAAGACCGGCTTGTTGTCGGCGTCGTACTTATAGACGCCGATGGAAGCCGAGCTCGGATCATGCGCGTCGTTGAACGCGCCGATGGAGGTCTGGCCCTTGTACTGAATCTCCTTGCCGTCCTTCAGCAGGGCGAGGCAAGCCTTGTAGGAATCGCATTCCTTGCCCTTGGTGGAGCCGGAGACGGCCATAAGGTTCTTCTGCACGGTCGTACCGTCCGTGGCGCCGCCCTTCTGCGCGGCGAGCGCGGCCAGCACGATCGCGTCATACGTTTCGGCGGTGTACGTGAAATCGGTGACCTTGGCGTTGAAGGACTTGACGTTCTTCTGGAATTCCTCGGTCGGGTGGGCACCTGGAATGGTGCCGGTGGAGCCCTTGAGCAGGCCCGCGTCGAAGTCGGCGGAATGGTCGACGGTGTTGCCGTCGGTCATGTACAGCTTGTGGGTGTCGAGGCCTTGGGCGGCGAGCTCCTTGACGAGCGGCACGGTCTGGTCGAAGGCGATGACGAGCGTCGCGTCGGGGTTGGTGGCCTTGATGGCCGTGACCATCGATGAGAAGTTCGTTTCGGTCGGATCGAACGTGTCCTTTTCGCCGTAGACGACGTTCACGCCCGCGTCTTCGACGGTTTTGACGACCACGTCACGCAGGGACGTGCCGTATTCGTCGTTGAAGACCGCGATGGCGAGCTTCTGCACGCCGTCCTGGGCAATCAGGTTGCCCATGACCGCGCCCTGCACGGTATCGGGGGCGACGGTGCGGAAGAAGTAGTCGCTAAGGCCGGAGAAGGCCGTGGACGTGGCGCCCGAAGAAATCATCGGCACTTTGGCGGACGTGACCTGCTTGTAGGTGTTCTTGACCACGGAGCTGGACGGCGGACCGACCACGACGGACGGGTTCTTGGCAAGCACCGACTGCGCGGAAGACGTGTTCTGGTCGGCATGGTCCGCGTCGGACGTGTCGGCGGACGTGATTTCGATGTCTTTGCCGAGCACGCCGCCAGCCGCGTTGATGTCTTTCTGCGCGAGCTTCATGGTGGCGATGTTGGCGGGGCCGAGGTACGCCATGGAACCGGTCAGCGGGAACAGGCCGGCCGCCATGAACGTATCGGATTTCGCGCTGCCGGACGAGCCGGACGCAGCCGAATCGGCCGTGCCGGACGAGCCGCAGCCGGCGAGCGCCATGACTGCGGCGGCCACCATGGCGGTGGCTGTGATGGACAGTTTCCTCATGCCCTTCATGTTGATCTTCTTCATTTGAATCACCGTTTCCTCTCTTGGCTCCGCTGATTGCCGAACCCTTGGTGACGATTATCGAGATGTGTTGCTCGACCATCTTGAATCGCACTATAAGTGCCGAGGAAACCGAATGTGTATGCGTGAAGTTAACCGAAGGTGAAGCCCGAAAACTGTTGGAAACACAAGGATTTGTACCCATTTTCAAGCATGCCAAAACCGTCGGCGGAGGGTATTCCGTCGACGGTAAAGCGGTACTCTATCTGCCTTCCTCTTCCACTTCCTCCTCAAGGTTGCCCAGGTAGAGGGAGACGACTTTCGGATCGTTCATCAGGTCGCGGCCCTTGCCGGAGTAGGCGTTGCGGCCTTGGTCGAGGACGTAGCCGCGGTCGCAGATCTGCAGGCAGCGGCGGGCGTTCTGTTCGACGATGACCACGGATACGCCGGCTTTGTTGACTTGGCGCACGCGGATGAAGGTCTCGTCCTGGAGCATTGGGGACAGGCCTGCGGAGGGCTCGTCGAGCAGGAGGACGGATGGTTTCATCATGAGGGCTCGGGCCATGGCCACCATCTGACGTTCGCCGCCGGAAAGCTGGCCGGCGAGCTGGTTCTTGCGCTGGCCGAGTTTGGGGAAGATGGAGCACACGTAGTCGAAGCGTTCGTTGAACAGTTTCGGTGCTTGGAACGCGCCCATGTGCAGGTTTTCCGCGATGGTCAGGCTGGGGAAGACGTTTTCGGTCTGCGGCACGAAGCCGACGCCACGGGAGACGAGTTTGTCGGCGCGCAGGTTGGTGATGTCCTCGCCTTTCAGCAGCAGCTTGCCGGAGTGGATGTGCACCAGGCCGAACAATGATTTGAGCAGGGTGGATTTGCCTGCGCCGTTCGGGCCGATGATGCCGACGATCTCGCCTTCATGCAGGGTCAGGGATGCGCCGTTCAGGATGTTCACGCCGGGAATGTATCCGGCCACCAAATCGACCGCGTCGAGCAACGGTTCGCCTTCGGGCTCGCCCATGTGGATCTGCGCGCGGGTCAGCGGCTCGTCGGCCACGCTTGCGATGTCGCTCATTTCAGGCCTCCTTCAGGTCTTCCAGCACGGAATCGTCGCCCAGGTCCACGTTCGCGTGGGCGCCCAGGTATGCGTCGATCACGGCCGGATCGTTCATCACGCTCTTCGGTTGGCCTTCGGCCACGATCTTGCCTTCCGCCATCACGGTGACCCAGTCGGCGATGTGTCTCACCATGTTGATGTCGTGTTCGACGAACAGCACTGTGGTGCCTTCCTCGCGCAACGCCATGATGTGGTCGAGCAGCGACTGTTTCAGCGCGGGGTTCACGCCGGCCATCGGCTCGTCCAGCATGACCAGTTTCGGGTCGGACATCAGCGCTCGTGCCATTTCCAGCAGCTTGCGTTGGCCACCGGAAAGCGCGCCGGCGTAATCGTCCTTCTTTTTGATCAGCAGGAAGCGTTCCAGCAGCGCCTCGGCTTTTTCGATGTTCGCCTGCTCCTGCTTCCTCCACATGCCGGGGAACAGCGCGCGGAACATGCCTTCGCCCGGCTGCACGGGGGCACCGAGGAGCATGTTGTCGAGCACGGTCAGACGGCTCATCACCTTGGTCAGCTGGAAGGTGCGGACCATGCCCATGCGCGCCACTTTTTCGGGCTGCACGTGGGCCATGTCCTTGCCGTCGAACTGCCAGGTGCCGGTGTTCGGCGTATCGAAGCCGGTCATCAGGTTGAAGAACGTGGTTTTGCCGGCGCCGTTCGGTCCGATCAGCGCGGTGATGCCGTGCCGTTCGATTTCGAAGTGGCTCACGTCCACGGCGGTCATGCCGCCGAATTTGCGGGTCACGTTGTCGGCCACGAGGATCGGGTCGGGCTTGTGCACGCCCGGCTTGTTTTCGACGAATTTCAGATCGTCGGTGACTTTGTCGCGATAGGCGGTGGAGATGAGGGTCTCGCCTTCCGGAGCTTTGGTGGCCCATTTGGTGAGGTCCTGGAATGGTACGCCGGGCTGCACACCGGATACGGGTTGCACGCCGGTTGCGGGTTGCGTGGCCGGCTGCACGCCAGTGGTCGGAGAATTCGTTGTATCAGGCATGGAAAGCCAACTCCTTTCGGTCGCCCAACAGGCCTTGTGGTCTGAAGATCACCAGGCACATCAGCGCGACGCCGACGATCACCCAGCCGAGGGCTTCGATCTGGTTGGAAGAGATGAGGGTTTCGGGAACGGTGTTGCGCATGACCTCCTTGACGAAGGTGAGCAGCACCCACAGCACGCAGGAGCCAAGCACCGGGCCGAGAATCGTGGCCGCGCCGCCCAGCAGCAGAATCGTCCACACGTAGAAGGTGACGGTGCGGCCGAGCGAATCGGGCTGTACGGAACGCGGCAGGACGAAGATGATGCCGGCGATCGCGCCGAACAGGCCGCCCAGAATCAGCGATTCCATCTTGTATCGCGTCACCGGCTTGCCGAGAGAACGGATCGCGTTCTCGTCCTCGCGGATGCCCTTGAGCATGCGGCCCCACGGCGAGTGGAACCAGCGCCAGCACAGCAGCGCCGCGATCACCACCAAAACCCATGCCACGATGCGCAGCCACCAGGAGTTGGCGATGTTGTTGCTGTACGTCCACAGCAGGAACGTGGTCGAACCGTCCGGCAGCGGCGAAAGCGATTCGAATTTCTCGGTGAAGTCCTGCGGCGAGATGCCCGCGGAACCGCCGGTGAAGTTCGTCATGGCCGTCGATCTGCCGATGATGCGGATGATTTCCGCGGCGGCCAATGTGACCATGGCCAGATAGTCGGGTCCGAGCTTCAGCGTCGGAATGCCCAGCAGCAGCGCGTAGATGACCGCGAGCGCGAGCGCCGCGCATACGGAGGCGAACAGGTTGCAGCCCATCGACTGCGTGATGGCGAATCCGTAAGCGCCGAGGAGCATGAAACCGGCCTGGCCCATGTTCATCAGGCCCGTCATGCCGAAGTGAATGTTCAAACCGATGGCGGCGAGTACGTACGCCGCTGTGGTCGGGGCGATCAGCTCGCCCGCCGCGTTGGAGATGATTGTCATGATGTCCATGGATCAGCCCACCCTTTGCTGCTTGCCGAAGATGCCCTGCGGGCGCACCAGCAGAACGATGATGAGGATTGCCAGCGCGCTGGCGTAACGCATATCGTTGGGGATGACGAGCGAGCTCATGTCCGCCACGATGCCGATGACCAGCGAGCCGATCAACGCGCCATTGGCGGTGCCGAGGCCGCCGAGCGTCACCGCGGCGAACATCAGCAGGATCAGGGTCGCGCCGGTGTTCCAGGAGATGCCGTTCAGGTAGACGCCGAGCAGCACGCCGGACAGGGCTGCCATCGCGCACGAGAGGATCCAGACCACGCGGACCACCTGATCCACGTTGATACCGGATGCCGCGGCGAGCGCCGCGTTGTCGGACACGGCTCGTGTGGCGCGGCCGAGTCGCGTCTTGTAGAGGAACAGGGTGACGCCGACGATCACGCAGATGGCGATGAGCGCGGAGACCAGCGTCGGCATGTCGGTGGTGATCGGTCCGAGCTGGAAGCTGTCCGGCACCGATTTGACGATGCCTTTGATGTCGCCACCGAAGAAGAACTGGAACGTGTACTGCAACGCCATGGACAGGCCGATGGTGACGATCATCTGCTGCATGGTGCCGACGTGGCGTCTGCGTAGCGGCCCCCAGACGATTTCGTTTTGGATGAAGCCGGTCAGCGCGCCGATGACGATGGCGAAGATGGCGGAGGCGATGAGCGGCATGTGCAGCATCTGCGTGCCGACGTATGCCATGAGGCCGCCGAGCGTCACCTGTTCGCCGTGTGAGAACGACTGCAGGCCGGTGGTGCCGTAGACGAGGTTCATGCCGACGGACATGAGGCCCAGCATCAGGCCGAAGATAATGCCGGAATACAGTTGCTGCCAGATGCGTTTGCCGACATTGGAGCCGTCTTTTTTGACTGGCGATTGCGTGGCCGCCGTCGATCCGGATGTGCCGGTCGCGCCTTTCGTGCCGTTTGCCGAGCCGGACGATCCGGATGTGCCGGACGTGCCGCTGCCGGCGGAATCGCCCGCCTGGTCGAATCGGACAACGCCGCGCTGCTTGTCGAAGCTGGCTTTCCTGATCGTCACCGTCGCGCTGCTTGCCTTCAGGCCGTGCTCTTTCGCAACGGACGCGTCGATGGTGACGGTGTAATCGCCGTCATCGGCAACGGAGAAGGCCCATTTGCCGTCCGCCGCGGTTTTGGTTTCCGCGGTTGCCTTGCCGGACAGCGTGATGGTGACGTCGGCGATCGGCTTCTTGTCGGCGTCCTGCAGGATGCCGTTGACGCAGCCGTTGCTGGCGGTCGGATTGCATTCATCGACGGCCTGCGCGCCGGAATCGGCTGCGGACGCGATGGCGGGAGGGAGTACGAAAAGCATCGAGAGAACGGCGACAATCGAACAGAGTATGACGATTCCCGGTCGACGATGCCGTGTGAGATACGTTACGGCTGTCATAGGTTTTTCCTCTCTTGTTGTTTTCACAACGTAGGAGAGGAAACAGCTCGCGCGGTTGCGCTCAGATTTCCTGAACGTTACCCGATGACCGCCCGTGTAACGTGAAAATTACGCGCGGCCGAGCCGGTGACAGCTATGCGTGGCCGCCCAGCATGGCGATGCCGAATCCGAGCGCCACGCAGGCGAGCGGCACCGCGACCGTGGCAGCGCCATAGCCCAGGGCCATGGCGAAACGGCGTTTGCGAATCAGCGACAGCACCTCGTTGATCGCCGACGAGAATGTTGAGAATCCGCCGAGGAACCCCACAACGAACGTCATTACCGTGCCCATATCCACCGACTGCGCATAGTACGACATCATGGCGATGCCGGCGCACAGGGAGGCGACGCCGTTGATGACGAGCGTGGCCAGGGGGAAGCTGTGGTTGCCGTCACGGTTCCAGCTGCGTTGGATCGACACGTCAAGCACATAACGGGCCATGGCGCCGATGCCGCCGAACAGGCAGATCATCCAGGTCATCAGCGCACCTCCCCTGTGGTCGGGTCGGCGACGAGCGGGATTTCCGCGGTGACCGGCTTGGGTTCGAAGCTGGGCAGAGGTGCGACGGGTTGCGATGACTGCGGCTGCGATTCGATTTTCGGCACCTGCCCGGTCTGCGCGACCTGCTGGGCGACCTGGGCCGCCTGCTGTGCCGCCTGCGCGGCCTCCAACGCGGCCTGCGCGGCCGAATGCGCCGCATCCGCCACCTTCACGTGGCGCACGCCCTGCGCGTCCGGCACGTTGTTCTGCACATTTTGCGCGGCCGGCACGTCCGATTCGCCCGAATCGGCCATGGGGACCGTCTGCGTAACACTCTGCGTAGCCGATACTGCAGTGTCGGTCATCTGGACGTCCTGCACGATGCCGTACGCGTCCGAATCGCCCGAATCGGACATTGAGGATACGGAAGCCGTGGAGGCATCGGCGATCGCGTTACGGACCCGCTTGCGTGTGCCGCGCGCCAGCAACGCCTGCATCAGCGCCACGCCAACCGCGGCCGCGATCAGACCGCCAGCGAAACTTCCCGCAAGATAGCCGAGCGCGCTGCCGAAACGCTGCTCGCGCATGCCTTCCATGGTTTCCAACATCACGCCGGACATCGTCGACAGTCCGCCAAGCAAACCAAGCCCGACGCCACGGCTGACGACCTGCCGCACCCTGCGGCGCAGCCACGACGCGGTCGCCATGTATTCGGTCAGCATCGCAAACAGGAAGCAGGCGAGCATATTCGACACGAACGTGCCCACCACGAACGGCGAACCGTTCACCGACGGCAGCAGCAGGTCCGTGGCGCGACGGAACCCGACGCCGACGAAGCCGCCGACGAACACCACGAGATACATCAGACCATCGGCAAGAGGGTTGAATCGCGCCTGCATGCGTTTCATCGGCGCGAGCGGAATCTGCGGCGGATGCTTGGATGCGGCGGCACCGGACGGGCGCACATCCGCGCGCGCCACTTCGGCGACGTCGATCGACTGTGTGGCGGGATTCGGCTCATCACCCGCGTTTGGCGAGTCTGCCGCCCGTTGTTCTTGCGATTCCATCACGTTCCCCTTGTACTTGGCTTTCCGCGGACAGCGTCGTTCCACCCCAGCCATACGGCAACGAGCTGGCCGCAGGTGCCGTCTTCCTAACCTTGTACGAGTCTACACGTGCGTTGCAACCAAACATCGAACATGTCCGATTCGGTGGATAACTGTGGATAACTTCGGGTGGCCCTAGACGTCTACGAATGGTTATGGAAGACAGTAAGGCCGCGTCAGACGGACACGTCGCACAGCCGCCGCATCGCATGCCGTGCGTCGCTTTCGTCCTCGCCGCTGAACAGCACGACCAGATAGTCGCCGGCACGCAGCCGCGTATCGCCATGCGGCACGATCTGCCGTTCGCCGCGACGCAGGCCAATCACCAGACAGCCGTACGGCCAGCGCACGTCACGCATCAGCTTGCCGTCCGCGGTCGCGCCCATTTCCACAGGCAGTTCCATGATGCCGTTGTCGATGCGATTGGCGATTGCCGTCGTGCCGCCTTGCGCGCGCATGTACCGTTCCAGCAGCTCGCCGTAGATCGGTTTCGTACGCAGCAGGTCGGAGACGAGCAATGCGATGAACGCGACGGCGGCGACCGGCAGCATGTGCGTCAATGTGCCGGACATTTCCACGGCCAGCAGAATCGACGTGATCGGTGTTTTCACGGACGCGGCCAGCGTGCCCGTCATCACGCATACCGAGAAAATCGCCACGGAATCGGACGGCAGGTTGCCGAACTGGCGCAACGTCTCGCCGCAGATACCGCCGGCGAGTGAGCCAACCGCGAGAATCGGCATGAAAATGCCGCCGGGAGCGCCTGAACCGAAGCTGGTGGAGGTGAACAGCACTTTCGCCACGAACAGCACGCACAGCATGCCCAAGCCGACGCGCGCATGCTCGGCCATGGCGATCAGGTTCGAGCCGCCGCCGAGCACGTCAGGCAGCCAAATGCCGATTGGCAGCGCGAGTGCGATCGCGATCAAAGGGCGGCTCCATGCGGGAAGCTTGCCGTACAGCGTTTGGAAGCCGAGCAGCGAACGGTTCATCAGCGAACCAACCAAACCGGCCACCAATCCCAGCGGAATCAGCCACCCGTATTCGCCGAGCGGCAGTTGGCCGATGGTGCCGAAGTCAAGCACCGGACGCAGGCCGAAACAGTATTTCGATACGAAATCGGCGGTCAGGGACGCGGCGGTGGCGCCCATCAGAATCGCGGGCGAAAAACTGCGATGCACCCCTTCCAAAGCGAACATCATGCCGGACAGCGGTGCGCTGAACGCGGCGGACAGGCCGGCCGCGGCACCGGCGGTGACCAGATAATGCTCCTGCATGTCCTCACGTTTCTTGCCGCGCAGCCGGTGCGATAGGAACTGCGCGCCCGATGCGCCGATTTGGATGGACGGTCCTTCGCGGCCGAGCGAGAGGCCGAAGAGCGATCCGAGCAGGCCTCCGATGAAGCGAACCGGCAGAATCGTCTGCCATCGCATTTTCAGGCCGCAGATCACCACGCCGTTGGTTTGCGGAATGCCGCTGCCGCCGGCCATCGGCTCTTTTTTGACCATCCATGCGATGGCGAGCGCGGCTGCGATTGCGGCGACCGCCCACGGTGCGACCAGCCACGGGGTTTCGCGGATGCGCGCGTAGATCCAGCGCGCGGTGTCGGTGCCGTATTCGATGCCGAGACGGTAGAGGACGACGAGGAAGCCGGAAATCAGGCCGACGAGAATGCCGGCAGCGGCCATCTTCCATTTCAGGTGGTCGAATCGCGGGACCAGTTTGCTGAACCTGTCAAACCTGTCGAACCTGTCGTTAGGCGGCATTGCAGTCATCGCACTCCCCTTTTCCGTTCCTCCGCCGCGCACCCCGTCGGTGTGTATGCGGTGTGCGTCATACGCGCACGCCATCGCACGCACCATACGCAAAGTGCCGGCAGGCACAGGCCCACCGGCACTTGTCATTGACGTTCGTTACCGACGTTCATATCGACGAATCAGCCGAATCAGCTTCAGTCGATCAGCGAGTTGATCTGGATGATGTGGTCGCGCTGCGGGCCGGTGCCGATCACGGAAATGCGGCAGCCGGACAGTTCCTCAAGACGCTTGACGTAATCCTGGCAGGTCTTCGGCAGATCGTTGAAGTCATGGACCTGGGAAATGTCCTCGTCCCAACCCGGCATGGACTCGTAAATCGGCTTCGCGGCGGCGAACTCGGCCTGGTCGGTCGGCATATCGTCGCGACGCTCGCCGTTGACGTCGTACGCCACGCACAGCGGGATTTCCTTGAGGCCGGTGAGCACGTCGAGCTTGGTGAGCACGATGTCGGTCAGGCCGTTGACCTGGGAGGCGTACCGGTTGACGACTGCATCGAACCAGCCACAGCGACGCGGGCGGCCGGTGGTCACGCCGAATTCGTGGCCCTGCTGACGCAGCCATTCGCCGGACTCGTCCAGCAGTTCGGTGGGGAATGGGCCTTCGCCCACGCGGGTGACGTAGGCCTTGGCAACGCCGATCACGCGGGTGATCTTGGTGGGGCCCACGCCGGTGCCGGTGCAGGCGCCGCCGGCGGTCGGGTTGGAAGAGGTGACGAACGGGTAGGTGCCGTGGTCCACGTCAAGCATGGTGGCCTGAGCGCCTTCGAACAGTACGGTCTTGCCTTCGTCAAGCGCCTTGTTGAGAATCAGGCCGGTGTTGGCCACGTACGGCTTGAGGCGTTCGCCGAGCTTCAGCAGCTCCTCGGTGGTCTGGTCCACGTCGATCGGACGACGGTTGTAGAGCTTGACCAGCATCTGGTTCTTCTGGTGTAGGCTGGCCTCCACCTTGTCGTGCAGATGGTCGGCGTTGAACAGGTCATGCACGCGGATGCCGACACGGTTGATCTTGTCCGCGTAGGCCGGGCCGATGCCACGGCCGGTGGTGCCGATCTTGTGCTTGCCAAGGAAGCGTTCGGTCACCTTGTCGAGTGTGCGGTGGTAGGGCGCGATGATGTGTGCGGCCTCGCTCACCTTGAGGTGGGAGCAATCGATGCCGCGGGATTCCAGGCCGTCAATCTCCTCGAAGAGCACTTCCGGGTCCACGACCACGCCGTTGCCGATCACCGGGGTCAGGTTCGGGTTGATAATACCGGAAGGCAGCAGGTGCAGGGCGTACGACTCATCGCCGACCACCACGCTATGGCCCGCGTTGTTGCCGCCGTTGAAGCGCGCGACGTAATCGACCTTGGTGCCGATCAAATCGGTAGCCTTGCCTTTACCCTCGTCGCCCCACTGAGCACCAATAAGAACAATTCCAGGCATGATGCACCTCCGCATTCGCACGATTCCGCCGGAAACAGACTACCGTACACCCTCTACCCTGCGAAGTTTCGTCTCACGCAGGGCGAGGCTGGAGGTGCGACAACCCGGAATGGGTGACGAATTTCTACTCGTACGAGGCGATGCTGTGACCAATCGCACAGCGCACAGGTTGAAGAACGGGGCCTAGAGGGCATGCCTCGCGCGATAATGAAGCCATGACGATCGCAACACCGGAACGCTATGCCGAAATGCTCGAGGCCGCCCGCCGAGGCGGTTACGCCTATCCAGCCATCAACGTAACCAGCTCACAGACGCTGAATGCCGCATTGAAGGGCTTCGCAGACGCCGAGTCCGACGGCATCATCCAGATTTCCGTGGGAGGCGCGGCCTACGTCTCCGGCAGGGGGGTCAATGATCGCGTTACCGGCTCGCTGGCGCTGGCGGCTTTCGCACATGAAGTGGCTGCGAAATACCCGAACATCACCATCGCTCTGCACACCGATCACTGCGCCAAGCAGTATCTGGATGAGTGGGCGCGTCCTCTGCTCGCGCATGAGGCCGATCAGGTGGCACGAGGCCAGGAGCCTACATTCCAGTCGCATATGTGGGATGGCTCCACCGTGCCGCTCAAGGAAAATCTGGACATCGCCGAGGAACTGCTCGACAAGTCGCAGAAGGCGCACACCGTGCTCGAAATCGAAATCGGCGCGGTCGGCGGTGAGGAAGACGGTCACTCCGCCGAAATCAATGAAAAGCTGTATTCCACTCCGGAAGATGGCCTCGAAGTCGCCCGCCGACTGGGTTTGGGCGAACGTGGCCGGTACATGGCCGCTTTCACATTCGGCAATGTGCATGGTGCCTACAAGCCCGGCGTGGTCAAGCTGCGTCCGTCGCTACTCGGCGACATTCAGGCGCGTGTGGCGCGCGCGGTGGCCGAAGGCGAGTTGCCTAGCGCGGCCGGCATAGTCGATTTCCCCAACGGCAAGCCGTTTGAGCTGGTGTTCCACGGCGGCTCCGGTTCACGCCCGGAAGAAATCGCCGAAGCTGTAAGCTACGGCGTGATCAAGATGAACATCGACACCGATACCCAGTACGCCTTCACCCGTCCAATCGCCGACCACGTGTTCGAGAACTACGACAAGGTGCTGAAGATCGACGGCGAAGTGGGCGAGAAGAAGTTCTACGATCCGCGTTCTTGGGGCCGTAAGGCTGAGGATTCCATGTCCGCCCGCGTGGTCGAGGCTTGCCGGCAGCTGGGTTCCGCGGGCAAAGCGCTCAAATAGCGCGTAGTTTTGCGATCGTGCGCGACACTTTCCCGGAAATAATGAAAATCATTGAAAATCAATGGAGCGGACAACGGGAGTCGAACCCGCCTCTAAAGCTTGGGAAGCTTTCATTCTACCGATGAACTATGTCCGCATGCCTTACGGCTGCTGCACCTCACGTGACGAGCATGCTCAGCCAAACGAGGTACGAGTAGTTATCCTAGCACGTCACCTGCCGACGCGCGTGGAGTAGGTGGGCGGAGCGATCGGCGTGCCGTTCATTTCGTTGGCCATCTGCATGAGACGCGCTATGCGCTCATCGGTCGGCGGGTGCGTGGAGAACAAGCGCGAGAAACCGACCGCGGAGAACGGGTTGGCGATCATCATTGCGGAGACGGACTGGGTGCCGGCGGTTTTGCGCATCGGCGCGGTCTGTGCGCCGTAGGAAATCTTGTTCAGCGCGGAAGCCAGGGCCTCGGGATCGCCGGTGAGCAAGCTGCCGTCTTCATCGGCGTCGTATTCGCGGGTGCGGGAGATGGCCATCTGGATCAAAGACGCGGCAATCGGCGCGAGAATCACGCTCAGCAATGCGCCGATCAGGCCGAGGCCACCGGAACTATCGCGGTCGTCTCGCGAGCCGCCACCGAAATACATCAGCGAATAGCCCAGATAGGAGATGACAGTGGCCATGGCAGAGGCGATGGCGGAAGTCAGGATGTCGTGGTTGTACACGTGCATAAGTTCGTGGCCCAGCACACCACGCAGTTCACGGGCGTTGAGAATCTGCAGGATGCCTTGGGTGCAGCAGACAGCCGCGTGCCGTTCGTTGCGTCCGGTGGCGAAGGCGTTCGGGCTCATGGTGGGGGCGATGTAGATGCGCGGCATCGGCTTGCCGGCCTTGGCGCTCAGTTCACGCACGATCTGGTAGATTTCCGGGGCTTCCTGTTCGCTGACTTCCCGCGCACCCATGGAGGCGATGGCGAGTTTGTCGGAGAACCAGTAGGTGCCGAACGTGGTAATCAGGCCGATGACGATATAGATGCTCAGGGTTTGCCGACTGCCGCCCGTGGCCCACCAAATCAGCATGATGATGGCCCACATCAGGGCAAACAGCAGCGTTGTCTTCAGGCCGTTGAAATGGCCGTGCACCCGTACTTTGGCATCCATAATGCACACACTAAAATCGCAGGCTGAATGATTGCTGGATATGCGCCACGCGCAATGTCCCATATTCGCCCGGCCCGTCCGGCCCCGAGCCCGGCCGCGTCCGCACGGGGCGCGGCCGGGTGGACGAATGCCGGACGAATGCCGGACGAATGCCGGACGGGCGTGGGCGGGCCGTCAGGCGTGGGCGAGCTCGCGCATCTGGTCGGGCTCGATGACCTTCTTGTGCTCGCGGCCTTCCTTGGCACCCTCGGCGCGCTCGAAAGCGTCGACCTTCTTCCAGCCGGCGAAGTCGATCGGGCGAATGCCGCGCTCGGCCAGCAGTCGGTCGATGGATTCGGGGTCGCGGTCGGCTGCCACACGGCCACCTTCAGCGGCCTTGGCCAGATCCTCGAGCATGTTGGTCACGATGGCGAGCGCATCGGACTTGGTGGAGCCGATCAGGCCCACCGGGCCGCGCTTGGCCCAACCGGTGGCGTACAGGCGGTCGCGCACTTCGCCGCCGTCGGCCTCGGTGGTGATGCGGCCGTCGCCGTTGGCGTTGGCCAGGTGGGCGCCGTGCTCGTCGTAGGTGATACCGGGAGCTTCGGCGGGCTTGTAGCCGATGGCGTGGTAGACGGCCTCGACCGGGTAGTCGGTGAACTCGCCGGTGCGGTGCATCTTGCCGTCGGCACCGGTTTCGGTGCGCTCCACGCGGATGGCCTTGACCTTGCCGTCCTCGCCGAGGATCTCGGTGGGGGCGGAGTTGAAGTGCACGTAGTACTTGCGGTCGGCCGGGTTGCCTTCGAAGTCGACGTCGCCGTCATCTTCCATGTCTTCGGCCATCTCGCGGATGGCGAACAGCTCCTCGACCATCTGGCGGGTGAGCTTGTCCTTGCCGGCCACCTCGATGGTCTCGTCGTCCAGATCGAAGTCGTCCTCGTTGATGATGAGCTGCACGCCGGGCAGCTTCTCCATCTCGCGCAGTTCCTGCACGCTGAACTTGGCCTGGGCCACGCCACGGCGGATGAACAGGTGGAGCACCTTGGCCTTGTTCTGGCCGATGCCCTCGTACACGTTGTCCGGAATGTCGGTCTTGACCTTGAGGTCGTCGGCGTTGCGCATGAGTTCGCGGGCCACGTCCATGGCCACGTTGCCGCCGCCGATTACGGCGACGTTCTCGGCCGTAAGCGGCCATTCGCGGGCACCGGTGGGGTAGCCGTCATACCATTCGACGAACTTGGCGGCGCCGTACACGCCTTCAAGGTCGGCACCGGGCAGGTTCAGCGGCTTGTCCTTGACCGCGCCGGTGGCGAACAGCACGGCGTCGTAACGGGCCAACAGGTCGTCAAGAGTCACGTCCTTGCCGAATTCCACGTCGCAGTAGAGGTGGATGTTCGGGTTGTCGAGCGTCTTCTCAAGCGCGGAGGCGATGAACTTGATGGACGGGTGGTCCGGGGCCACACCGTAACGCACCAGGCCGAACGGCACCGGCAGCTTCTCGAACAGGTCGATGCGCGCTTCGGTGCCGAGGCCGAGCTCTTCGCCCAGCTTCTTGAGCTGGCGCAGGAAGATATCGGATGAGTAGACGCCGGCCGGGCCAGCGCCGATTACAGCAATGCGGAGTTCAGTATTCACAGATTCAGTCACGCGCTCTAGCCTAACGCAAAGCCTTCCGTTGCAACAGAGGGCGAGTGGTGGGAATTCTGTGTATTAGGCCATAGTTTGTGCGTTTGGGAAACCTACGAGCACTGCTAATGTCAGATTATGGGTTTCCCTATTGGTCAAGTTATTGCCGTTCTCATTCCAAGAAGCATGCAAGGCGGATCAGGCCCTTACTCCGGATACGTTTATGCTGCAAGGCGGTTATCCACGCATTTACGACACGAGAATGCCGCTCAATCTGTTCTTCTCGAACTACATCGACACTTATATCGAACGTGATGTTTCCGAATATCTTGATGTACGCAATTTGGCTGACTTCCGCCGATTCTTGACTCTTTGCGCACTCAGTTCCGGAGCACTCATAAACTACACCAACATCGCCAATGAACTTGGTGTAAGTCCGCGAACCGTAAAGGCATGGATGTCGATTCTGGAATCAAGTTACATCGCATTCCATCTCATACCGTTCTACACGAACGCACGCAAACAGGTGGTCAAAACGCCGAAACTCTATTTTTATGACACTGGCTTGCTGTGCCATCTCTTGGGCATTCGGACGGTCGAAGCACTGGTTGCGCACCCCAAGTTCGGCGATATATTTGAAAACCTCATCATTGCGGAAACCATGAAACAGCATTTGAACGCCAATCAGGAGCCACAATTATTCTTCTACCGCGATGCCAGCAAGGTCGAGGTGGATTTGTTGGATTTCACCGATCCTAACAACCGTATGCTCATAGAAATCAAATCCGGACAAACCTATCATGACCGATTCGCTCGGCACCTCACTTTAATTGGCAATGTTCTCGGTATACCGTGTGAGCAACAGTACGTAACCAGTCGGGTTGAACATAGTTATGTCTCACAAGGAATCCGCGTCACTTCCGCCCTCGATTGGCTAGAAGGCCGACGGTAAAGAGCCGCCGCAGAACAATAACAATACTGCACAACCGGCGAATCCCTTGATGACACTGAAGACGTCACCTCCAACGGCTCTTTACGACCTCGATTGCATTCATTAGGTCATTTCTTCGTCCATTAGGTCGGAGGGTGCTGAAGCCATCCCTTGGAACGGCGGGGTTTCAAGGGCCGCTCCGACCAAGGACCGACCTAATAAACGTCAAATCGACCTAATGAATAACTCCGATGCTATTGCTGCTTTCGTGGGTGGGATTTCCGTTTCCGCCACGTCACCAACCGTATCGCCCCGATTATGTTTCGATGCGGTGGACTCGACATACGACCATCCCGGTCAGTCAACTGACCTACAAAAACAGCAGAAGCCTCATATTCTTAATCAGTCCCGATCAATTAGGGCAGTGAGGGCCCAGAGGATGCTCACCACGTCGATGGCCTCCTGGAGGAAGGCACCGACGACGACCGGGATAAGGTTGAACGCGGCGGCAATCATGCCGATGGTGGCAAGCACAAGGCCCGCGATTACGGCTTGAAGCATCACGCGCTTGGTGCGGCGTGCAATGGCGATGGCGCGCGGCACGGCGGCGATATTGTCATTCATAATGACCACCTGAGCGCTTTCGGAAGCGGCGGTGGACGTGCCATCGGTCATGGCCACGCCGATATCGGCAACAGCGAGCACCGGGGCATCATTCACACCGTCACCAACCATCATCGTGACGGTTTTGCCGGCTCCTGTAGCGGCCCTGACTGCGGCTACCTTATCCTCCGGGAACAGTTCGGCGTGAACCTCGTCAATGCCGACTTCGCTGGCAATGATATTGGCGGAAGCCCGCTTGTCACCGGTAAGCATGGCGAGCTTGGTGACGCCCAACTCATGCAGTTTGGCGAGCACTGCCTTGGCGTTGGCACGCGGCACATCGCGCAGCACGATGCGCGCGATCAGCCGGCCGTCAACGGACACGTAGGACGCCATCTCATCCGGCTGCAGCAGGCCAAAGCGAGTGCGCAGGTCATCTTTTTGCTGAGCTCCCCCTCTTAGGGGGAGCTGGCCGCTTCGCGGGCTGAGGGGGGCAGCCTCGCCGACCGCCAGGAATCCATCCTCCCCAGCAGCCGCGAAAGACAGCCGGCCAACGCGCACCGCGTGTCCGTTCACCTCGCCGGAAACGCCCTTGCCGGCGTCTTCATTGATGTTCTTGACGACCGGATACTCCCGGCCATGGCCAGGCCAGCTGGCCTCCGGCTCTGGGCACAGGCGCTGGCCATCCTCGAACCGCTGGCGCAGTCGGGCCAGCGCCTCCGCGCCGGCCTTGGCAATGCCTTTGGACAGGATGTGCACCGAGTAGCTTTCCACCACGCCGGCCATCATCAGCACATGGTCTTCGTTGAGACGGGTTGCAGCGCCGGGCAACATCTCGACGCGCACCACCTGCGGCTGCTTGACGGTGAGCGTACCGGTTTTGTCGAAGAACACCTGCGTGACGCGGCCAAGGTTTTCCAGCACGTCCTGCGCTTTGATAAGCACGCCGGCTGCGGCGAGGCGTCCGGTTCCGGCGATGTATGCCACCGGTGCGGCGATGAGCAGCGGGCAGGGCGTGGCCAGCACCAGCACCTGGGCGAATCGCGTCGGCACCCCGGACACCGCCCATGCGACGCCGGCAATCACCAGCGAGAGCACGGTAAAGGGCACAGCCAAGCGGTCGGCGGTTTTTACCACGGCCGGGCGCGACTCCTGCGCGGAGGCCACGAGCTCGAGGATGCGCTGGTACTGCGAATCGGCGGCCACCTGGGTGGCACGCATGGTCAATGCAGTCGAGCCGTTCACCGCGCCGGACATCACGCGGGCGCCGGCGAACACTTCACGCGGCACCGGCTCACCGTTGATATTGCTCAGGTCGAGCGTGGCCGTGCCGGACAGCAGCTCGCCGTCAACCGGCACAGTTTCGCCCGGCAACACCATGAGTACGTCGCCCAGCTGCACCTGCTCGACCGGCACCGTGTCGAAGCGGTGCGCGGCGGCCGCAGCCGACGCCAAGCCCACACGCCGGAAGCCATCGGACGAATCGCCCTTATCGGCAGCAAACCCACGCCCCACGCCAGGCAGGTTGACGACGTGCGCGGTTTGCGGCGCGGCCTCCATCAGCGCGGTCAGACTGCGCTCGGCCTTGGCTTGAGCGTATTCCTCAATGGCCTCGCCGGACGTGATCATCAGCGTCACCGCCCAACTTGCCCAGTATTCGGCGACGGCCACGGTGGAGAGGATCGCGACCACGGCCAGCACATCGACTCCAACCTGCCCATGACGCAAATCGTCAATCATGCCGCGCACAGTGTCAATCACGATAATCAGCACCAGTGCGATAACCAGCCACTGGCCGAAGCCCGGATTGCCGAGTACCGGAATCGCCATCGCATTGCCCCACGGACGCCAATCGCCTAGTAAAGCCAACGGAATTGCGGCGATGACGACGACCGGAAGCATCGGCACAAGCTTGCAGATGTCGAGAATTTTGGTGAAGAATCTGATGAGTCTGCTCATCATTGCTCCTTACGCTCGTATACGGAGTCGATTGCGGTACGGCAAGCGTGGCCCGCGCAATCGGCGCTACGGTCACGCCTTGTTAACCCACCGGCGGCTTTGCCTGGGGCTTCGCTTTGCTCGGCTCCCGCGCGACCTTCCGATACACGGCGTAAAGAAATGTATTCAGTTTTGTATTGAATTATGCGCTGTGTTCGGGACGTCGCCCGAACTCAGTGCTTGGCCTACCCTATCAACGAGCGTTGCGCGACATGCCGGATATCGAAACTACGTTGGCGGCATGGGCGCAGGGCACAATAGCGCATACGAAAGGCCCGTGGCAGGAGTTTGCTCACTGCCACGGGCCTTTGCTTGTCTGACACGGTGTTCAGCGGTTACCGCTCAACACCGTGTGACGTTGTCGAGTCGGCTTTACCACAGGCCGAATGGGTCGGAGAAGCCGCCGCCGTCACCGGTGCCGCCATCGCTGTTGCCATTGCCGTTACCGTTACCGTAACCGTTCTGGCCATTGCCATTCTGGTTGTTCTGCTTATTCTGGCTGTTGCCGTTGGAATCGGAGCTGGACGAACCGTTCACCGACGACTCCTCCTGATCGAGCGTCACGTCCACATTCATGGTCTTGCCGTCGCGCACGATGGTCAGCGTCACCTTGTCTCCCAAAGCCGCGGCACGAACGTAACCAAGCAGCGAGTAGTTGTTGTTCACGGCGTTGCCGTTGAAGGCCACGATGGTGTCGCCCTCCTTGAGGCCGGCCTTGTCGGCCGGGCCGCCGGAGACGACCGCGCTGCCGGTGGCGCTGGACTTGGTGATGGTCGCGCCGCCGCGGGTCACGCCGTCGGCTTCAACCGTGTCGGACTTGATGACCACGCCGAGGGCAACGTGCTTGACCTTGCCGTCCTTGATGATTTCGTCGGCCACACGCTTGACGAGGTTGGACGGGATGGCGAAGCCGATGCCGATGGAGCCGGCGGAGTCGGAGGAGGTGGCGGTGGAGGCGATCGAGGAGTTGATGCCGATCACCTGGCCGGCCGCGTTGAAGGTCGGGCCGCCGGAGTTGCCGGGGTTGATGGCCGCGTCGATCTGGACGGCGTTGGTGACGATCTCGTTGTTGTTATCGTCGGTCACGGTCACCGGGCGGTTCAGGGCGGAGACGATGCCGGTGGTGGCGGTGTCGTCGTAGCCGAGCGGGTTGCCGATGGCCATCACGTTCTCGCCGACGGCGAGCTTGTCGGAATCGGCGAATTCCACGGCCTTGAGGTCGCTCGGCGGGTTGTCGAGCTTGATGACCGCAAGATCGGTGGTGGTGTCGGTGCCGACGAGCGTGGCGGAATACATGTTGCCGTTGGCAAGCGTCACCTGAATCTGCTGGGCGCCGGAGATCACGTGGTTGTTGGTGATGATGTGGCCTTCGGTGTCGATGATGGCGCCGGAGCCCTTGGCGGTGCCGTTGCTCAACGCGGTCTGGATGGAGACCACGGAGCCGGAGACATCGCTGGCGACAGTCTGCCAGTCGGGGGCTTCGCCGCTCTTGGCGGTGGCGGACCCGGAGCCGGACTTATTCGAGCTGACGTTGGACAGCGAATTGCTGGTCGGCAAGGTGATCAGGCCGCTGGTGAGGGCACCGTAACCGAGGCCCAGGCAGAGGGCCGCAGCCAGAACGGCGGCGACCACGGCGATGAGGATGTTGCTCGCCGTCTTGGACATGCCCTGCTTGGCGGGGCCGGGCTGACCGGGCTGTCCCGGCTGGGTCGGGCCTTGACCGTTCGGCGTACCGGTACCGGGAGCGCCGAAACCGAACAGACCGCCCTGCTGGGGCTGCTGGCCATTCCGGCCATTCTGACCGGACTGGCTGGCAAACGGGTTGCCGTTGTTCTGCTGCGGCTGCGTGGGCGGATTGAACGGATTGCCGTTGCCCTGCGGCTGCGGGTTATTGGTGTAGTAGGGATTGCGGTTGCCCTGCTGGCCCTGTAGGGTTTGCTGTGCAGGCTGACCGAACGGGAATTGCTGCGTGGGCTGGGCATTGCTGCCGGCCTGGCCGCCCTGCTGGCCCTGTGCCTGAGTCGGGGTCGGACCATAAGCGCCATATTCCGGGGCCGGACGATACAGCGGAGTTGTGGCCGAGGTCTGGCCTGCGGCCGGCGCTGCCGGAGAAGCCGGCGAGGAGGAGACCACCGTGCTCTCGCCCTTGGCGGAGGCGTAGTCCGGGATGGGCTCGGTGGCGGCAGTGTCGGTAGCGGCTTGCGTAGGCTGCTGATCGGCAGCGAGGGCGGCCGAGGAAACCGGGGCTTGCTGCTCGCTGGAATCGCTGGCGTTGCCGGCATCAACCGAGTCGCCACCCACAAACGGGTTCTTCGGCTAGGCGTTGCCGGTATCGGCAGTACTATTGGGGTTTTCGTTATTCCGCGGGGTCTGGTCGACGCCCTGCGGGTTAAATTCGTCAGCCATTGCTGCTCCTTTTCCTAAATTCCTATCACGTCTGTTCGGCGGCTATTCGGGCACTTGCCCATTGCCACTTCTCGTGTGCTACCTCAGTAGTAAAGGCAGTCAATCTGGAGGTTTTCTGAACGTTGATTGAAAGTCTATGCGTAATCATCGCAGAGTCTTATGGGCATCTCGGCTTCGAGGGGCTGATTTCCTGTTTCGGGAACATCTACTTGCACTTCAAGGGGCTGTTCGCGCGGTCAATTCCGAGTATCAAGGGCCCTCATTTAACGCCATTCCGCCATTTTTGCAGCCGGCCTACTTGACCGGGAGCCCCTTGAAGCGGAAGTAGACGTTCGGGAGCGGCGAAATCCGCCCCTCGAAACCGAGTTCTTCACAATTTCCGGCCCTTTTCTGGCCCTTCTGCCTAAAGTGAACATATGACGATCAGCCTTCTTGAACATCCGTTGGGCGCACAGCCCGGACAGCCCGGCGACCGCAGCGCCTTCCATTTCGAAACGATCACCCGCCTGCCATCCACGGCCAGCGGGCTTGGGCGAGACGGTGCCCGATACGGCCGCACCGGCATCATTCACACGCCCCACGGCGATATTCGCACGCCTGCCTTCGTGCCGGTGGGCACGCAAGCCGCGATGAAGGCCGTGTTGCCCGAGCAGATGAAGGATCTAGGCGCACAGTGCCTGCTGGCCAACGCCTTCCACCTGTTCGAGCGCCCGGGCGAGGACGTGCTGGACGCGGCCGGCGGCTTGGCGCGTTTCATGAACTGGGATGGGCCCACGTTCACCGATTCCGGCGGTTTCCAAGTGATGTCGCTGGGCGTCGGCTTCAAGAAGACGCTGGCGATGGACGTGACCGGCATGAAGTCGGACGACATCATCGCCAAGGGCAAGGAGCGCATGGCCTGGGTGGACGAGGACGGCGTGACGTTCAAGTCGCCTTTGAATGGTGACGCACATCGTTTCTCCGCTGAGATTTCGATGGGCATCCAGCACAAAATCGGCGCGGACATCATGTTCGCGTTCGATGAACTCACCACGCTGATGAACACCCGCTCCTACCAGGAGGATTCGGTAGATCGGAAGAGCACACGTCTGAACTCCAGTCACCGATGTTTATCTCG
>ERZ650307.244-NODE-244-length-29703-cov-8.794927_pt1 | contig 29703 bp, 23 predicted proteins | sample MGYA00376243_ERZ650307 | MGnify/ENA primary metagenome ERZ650307 (study PRJEB26733, sample SAMN07839242) | wastewater metagenome | biome: urban; feature: artificial channel; material: waste water | place: USA: North Carolina | collected 2016-03-31 ... | reverse complement strand
GCGTGCCTTGTTCTGCGAACAAGTGTCGGATTCGAGAATCCGACCTACAGGCTAAAGGCCGTCTGAAAGCTTTTTTACACGCTCAAATAAGTTTGAATCAACTCTTCGGTAAGCTCGTTGCCACGGCCTTTGGCCACGCAATGGCCGCGCTCGATTAACACAAAGTGGTCGGCGAGCAGGTTGATCAGGTGCAGTTTTTGCTCGACCACCAGCACGGTGAGCCCCCATTCTTGGTTGAGGCGGCGGATGACTTTGGTGATGTCGTCGACGATATTGGGTTGGATGCCTTCGGTGGGCTCGTCGAGAATCAAGAGGCCGGGGTTGAGCACGAGGGCGCGGCCGATGGCGAGCTGTTGCTGTTGGCCGCCGGAGAGGTCGCCGCCGCGCCGCTGTTTCATGTCGAAGAGCACGGGAAAGAGCTCGTATATCATTTCGGGCACGTTGCGGGTGCGCTCGTTGCTGCGTTTGTTGTGCACGGGCAGGCCGATTTTGAGGTTGTCTTCTACGGTGAGCTGGGAAAATATCTGCCGGCCTTGCGGCACATAGGCGATGCCATGGTAGGGGCGTTTTTCGGGGCGCTGTTTGAGCAGGTTGATGTTGCCGTATTTCAAGGTGTCGGCTTGGGCGGCCACTTGCCCCATGATGGCTTTGAGCAGGGTGGTTTTGCCCACGCCGTTGCGGCCGATGATGCAGGTGCAGGCTTTTTCGGGCGCGGTGAAGCTGATGTTGTGCAGAATGTGGCTTTGGCCGTAGGATTGGTTGAGGTTTTCGATGGTGAGCATTTTGCTTCCTTTCTTGGCCGTTTGAATAGGTTTCAGACGGCATCGGGTTGTGGCGGCGGTGTGGGGTATGGTTTCTCAATCTTTTCAGTTGTAGGTCAGATTCTCGAATCCGACGCTTGTTCGCAGAACAAGTATCAGGCGGGTGGCGGATGTCGGATACGAGTATCCGACCTACACGGGTTTCAGACGGCATCAGATTGTGCGGCGGTAAACCCGTTCGGCGTAGGTCGGATTCTCGAATCCGACGCTTGTTCGCAGAACAATATTTTCAGGTAGCCTCGGCTTTGTCGGATACAAGTATCCGACCTACGCGGTTTGTTGTGCAGACGGCCTTTAATGCCCGCCACCAAGATACACATCCACCACCTGCCGGTTGGCTTGCACTTCGGGCAGGCTGCCTTCGGCCAGCACGCTGCCTTGGTGCAACACGGTGACTTTGCGGGCGATTTTTCGCACGAATTCCATGTCGTGTTCCACCACCACCACGGCTTGTTCGCCGGCCAGGCCGGTGAGCAATTCGGCGGTGCGCTCGATTTCGCCGTGGGTCATGCCGGTAACGGGTTCGTCGATGAGCAGCAGTTTGGGCTTCTGCATCAAGAGCATGCCGATTTCCAGCCATTGTTTTTGGCCGTGCGAGAGCACACCGGCGGGGCGTTGGCGGGTAGCGGTGAGGCCGATGGTGTGCAATACCTTATCGAGCAAGTCGTTTTGTTCGCCCGAAAGTTTGCGGCTTTTGCCGAAATAGGCGCCAAACACGCTTTTGCTGCCGGCGGCGGCGAGCGAGAGGTTGTCGTAAACGCTGAGCGATTCAAACACGGTGGGGGTTTGGAATTTGCGGCCGATGCCGGCGCGGGCGATTTCGGCTTCATCCATTTCCAAGAGGTTGTAGCGCTGGCCGAGCCACACATTGCCTTGGTCGGGGCGGGTTTTGCCGGTGATGATGTCCATCATGGTCGATTTGCCTGCGCCGTTGGGGCCGATGATGCAGCGCAACTCGCCTTTGTCGATATAAAGGTTGAGGCCGTTGATGGCTTTGAAGCCGTCGAAGCTCACCGAAACATCTTCCATATAAAGAATATATTTGTTGTCGATGTGGATATTGTCGAAACGGGTTTTGTTCACAAGGCTCATGCGGCTTCCTCCTGTGCGGCGGGGGTTTCAGACGGCGGCGGGGTGTCTTGCGGTTTGCGCTTTTGCGCCACCAAACCGGCAATGCCTTCTTTCAGAAAAATAGTCACCAACACAAACAGCGCGCCCAAAAAGAATAACCACGCATCGGGAAAGGCGGCGGTGAGCCAGGTTTTGGCATAATTCACCACAAACGCGCCGATAATCGCGCCAAACAAAGTCGCCCGGCCGCCGAGTGCCACCCAAATGATGATTTCAATTGAAGCGAGCGGCGCGAATTCGCTCGGGTTGATGATGCCCACTTGCGGCACATAAAGCGCACCGGCCACACCGGCAATCATGGCCGAGAGCACGAAAATGGCCAGCTTGATGTGTTCCACCCGAAAGCCGACAAAACGCACGCGCATTTCGGCATCGCGCACCGCCACCACGAGCTTGCCCAAGCGGGAATCCATGATGCTGCGCAGCAGGCCATATACCGCGAGCACGGTGAGGCCGGTGATGGCAAACAAGGCCACGCGGGTGGTGTCAGCGGTGAGGCTGAAGCCCAAAACGTCTTTAAAATCGGTGAGGCCGTTGTTGCCGCCAAAGCCCATTTCATTGCGGTAAAAAGCCAGCATCAAAGCATACGTCATCGCTTGGGTGATGATGGATAAATACACGCCCGACACGCGTGAGCGGAAACACAGCCCGCCCAACACAAACGCCAGCAAGCCGGGCACAAACAGCATCATCACCAGCGCCCACACGAAATATTCGCTGCCGAGCCAAAACCACGGCAATTCGCTCCAATTGAGAAACACCATAAAATCGGGCAGATTGGCATTGCCATAAGCGCCGCGCGTGCCGATTTCGCGCATTAAATACATGCCCATCGCGTAGCCGCCGAGCGCGAAAAACGCACCGTGGCCGAGGCTTAAAATGCCCAGATAGCCCCAGGCCAAATCCAATGCCAGCGCCAAGAGCGCATAGCAAAGATATTTGCCGAGCAGGGTAACGGTGTAGGTGGAAACATGCAGCGCGCTGCCGGCGGGAATCAGCAAGTTGCCGATCGGCACCAAGATAATCAGCGCCAGCAACAGGCCGAGGGTGATTTTGCCCAAGCGCGGCTCGCGCCGGAATGCGGTTACGATTGCGGAGCTCATTCAACCCCCCTGCCTTTCTGCGGAAACAAACCGCGCGGATATTTTTGGATAAACAGAATAATCAGCACCAACACAATGGCTTTGGCCAACACCGCGCCCAGCCACGGTTCGAATAATTTGTTCAACACGCCCAGCGTTAAGCCCGACACCAGCGTGCCCCACAAATTGCCCACGCCGCCAACCACCACCACCATAAAAGAATCGACAATATATTGCTGCCCCAGATTGGGCCCCACATTGGTGAGCTGCGACAAGGCCACGCCGGCCACACCGGCAATGCCCGAGCCTAAGCCGAAAGTGAGCATATCCACTTTGCGATCGCTGATGCCCATGGCGCGCGCCATATGGCGGTTTTGCGACACCGCGCGCACTTCCAGCCCCAAGCGGGTGCGTTTCATCACCGCCAAGAGCGTGAAAAAGCACAGCAGGCAGAAAATAAAGATATAAACGCGGTTCCAAGTAATCGACAAACCCGGCATCACTTCCCACGCGCCGCTCATCCATTCGGGGCTTTGCACCAAACGGTTGAGCGGCGAAAACACACTGCGCACGGCTTGCTGCAAAATCAGGCTGATGCCGAAGGTGGCCAGCAGCGTTTCCAGCGGACGGCCATATAAATAACGCACCACAAAGCGCTCAATCAGCACGCCCACGAAGCCGCTCACCAAAAACGCCACGGGAATCGCCACCGCAATCGACCAGCCGATGTGGTTCGGCATCAAAAGCTGCACCACATAAGCGCAATAAGCGCCGATCATCATCAATTCGCCGTGCGCCATATTGATCACGCCCATCACGCCAAAGGTAATCGCCAAGCCGATGGCGGTGAGCACCAGCACCGAACCCAGGCTCAGGCCGAAGCTTAATGTTTCCGCACCTTTGAGCAGATCGAGCTTGGTTTCGATAGACGAAATGGCTTTTTGCGCCTGCGCTTTTAATGCAGGGGTAGAGGCCGTCTGAACATAGTTTTGCAGCAGGCTTAAGTTTTCAGGTAGCCCACTTTTGCCGAGCACGGCAATGGCGGCGGCGTGGCGGCTGGTGTCGGCGCTTTGCAAATCGGCGCGGGCAATATAGGTTTCCATCAGCGCGCGCACGTTTTTATCGGTTTCTTTGGGCAAGGCCGTCTGAACTTGAGCGAGCGCGGAGGCATCGTTTTTTTGCAGCATCTGCATCATCGCCGCTTTGCGCTCGGCCGGATGGCTGCTGAGCAAAGCGTTTTCGGCCACATAATGGCGCACCCATTGGCGGATTTTGTTGTTTACCGTGATTTTGTGCGCGCCTTCGGGCTTTTCTGCCGCTGTATCGGGCGCATTGATGGGGCTGAACGTGTCGGTTTGCACGTTTTGAATATAAAACGCATTGCCCGAAGCAAACAGGCGGCCATCGGCCAGCGCCGCCAGAATATCGAGCGTGTGCGCATGGCCGGAGGCGGCCAGCGCTTCCACCGCAGCTTGTTTGGTGTGGAAATCATTGGCGGCCAAGCCTTGCAAGGCCGTCTGAAAATCGGCGGGGGCAGGGCGGGCCGGTGTTTCTGTCTGAATTTCGGCAACAGCGGCTTCATCGGCGAGCGCAGCGGGAGCGCTGAGGCCGAATGCCAACGCCAGCACGAAGCTGCCGAGGGTTTGTTTGAGGAAAGAGGGAGGCTTCATAAGGCATCCTTATTTTAGGGTTGTGATTGCTGCCGTAAAAAACAGAACAGCTTGTTTGTGCAAAATGCAAACCCTTCGGGTTTGTGCCCTCTCCCCAGCCCTCCCCTACAGGGGAGGGAGCCGATGGTTGCAGGCCGTCTGAAGCCGAAGAGATGTGCTGTTTCTTATAGGCACGGTAATTAATGATTGAATATTCACATTCTCTTACCCGCAGCAAAAACCTGTTCCCTATCACGTGGGCGCGGGCAACAAGCCAAAGGCTTGTTTGCCGGTATTCGAAAATGTTCAATATTTAATTGCCGAATCAATAAATTCTTCGATTCATATTGGATAAATCCGGCCATATTTCATAAGGCGGGTTTGCAAACTTTCTGCACAACAGTTTCAAAACAAACAGGCCGTCTGAAAATATTGAATGCTTTTCAGACGGCCCGGCTCAGCTTATTTCACACCGGCGGTGCATTTTTTGGCGGCTTGGTCGTAAGCGCCGCAATTCACCGGGTCGGCCCAGTCGGCCACCAGATTGGCCGATTCAGGCAACAGCGGCGACCAAGCTTCGCCCGCCACTTCGCCCTCGGTTTGCCACACCACGTCAAACTGGCCGTTGTCTTGAATTTCGCCGATAAACACGGGCTTGGTGATCATGTGGTTGGCCAGCATTTTGGCGCTGCCGCCGGTGAGGTTGGGCACTTCCACGCCGATCAGCGCTTTTTTCACCGCATCAGGCTCAGTGCTGCCGGCTTTTTCCACCGCTTTCACCCACATATTGAAGCCGATATAAGTGGCTTCCATCGGGTCGTTGGTAACGGCTTTGCTGTCTTTTTTGAAGGCTTTCCAGTTTTTGATAAAGGTTTCGTTGGCCGCTGTGTTGATGCTCTCGAAATAATTCCACGCCGCCAAATGCCCCACCAGCGGCTTGGTGTCGATGCCGGAAAGCTCTTGTTCGCCCACCGAAAACGCAATCACCGGAATTTGGTCGGGCGCGATGCTTTGGTTGGCCAATTCTTTATAGAAAGGCACGTTGGCATCGCCATTGATGGTCGACACCACGGCAGCGTTGCCCGCGGCACCGAATTTTTTCACATCGGCCACAATCGATTGCCAATCCGATTGGCCAAACGGCGTGTAATTCACCATGATGTCTTTGGCGGCAATGCCTTTCGATTTCAGATAGGCTTCGAGAATTTTATTGGTGGTGCGCGGATACACATAATCGGTGCCCAAGAGCGCAAAGCGTTTCACGCCTTGATCGAGCAGGTAATCCACCGCCGGAATCGCCTGCTGGTTGGGCGTGGCGCCGGTGTAGAAAATATTGGCGGAAGATTCCTGGCCTTCCCATTGCACGGGGTAAAACAAAATGCCGTTGAGCTCTTCATAAACCGGCAGCACCGATTTGCGCGACACGGAAGTCCAGCCGCCGAAAGTTACCGCCACTTTGTCTTTCGCCAACAGCTCGCGCGCTTTTTCGGCAAACAGCGGCCAATTGGAAGCCGGATCCACCACCACCGGCTCCAGCTTTTTGCCCAACACGCCGCCTTTGGCGTTTTGCTCGTCGATAAGCATCAACACCGTGTTTTTCAACGCCGACTCGGAAATCGCCATGGTGCCGCTCAAAGAATGTAATACACCTACTTTAATGGTGTCGCCCGAGGCGGCGGCGGCAGCGGATGCAGCATCAGAAGCGCCGCTTTGCGCGGCTTGTTCGCCTGATTTTTGACCACAGCCGAATAAAAGAAAAGTGGAGCATATTGCCGAGAGTAAAAATTGGCGCTTGCTTAGCATGGCGGGTTTCTCCGAAAAAGTTGAAAGAAAATAGGCTGGTAATATTGAATTGCCTGCATTTCATGATTTGAATTGTAAACAATCTTGAGTGAAGATTAGCAAATGCAAAATAAGATTGTCAACAATTATAAAAGGAAAAAGCGAAATATTGTTAACAATGTTGCCGATTTAGCGAAATGTGCACAGAGGAAATAAAATATCGAGGAAATGTGCTGAAGCACGATAACTTGTAATGAAATTACGGAAAAATAGGCAAAAGGCCGTCTGAAACGGCGGTGCAGCGGCTTGCCCCGCCTGCCCAAAGCGGATAAGCTTGCCACTTCACTTCAAGAGGCCACCATGACTTACCGCTACCGCCAAACCCTGCCCGCCACCGCGCTCGACATCATCGGCGATGTGCACGGCGAATTTGCCGCTCTGCAATCGCTGCTGCACCATCTGGGCTACCGCGACAACGGCAGCCACCCGCAAGGGCGCAAGCTCGTGTTTGTGGGCGATTTGTGCGACCGCGGCCCCGACAGCCCCGCAGTGCTGGCTTGGTTTAAGCAGGCACACGATGCCGGCCATGCCTTTATGGTGCTCGGCAATCACGAATTGAATGCCTTGGTGGACGAACCCAAAGACGGCTCCGGCTGGTATTTTCCCTGCCGCGCCGAAAAAGACGGCCGCCAATACGCGCCGTGGAAGATGCTGCCCGAGGCCGACAAACCCGCGCTCAATGCTTGGCTGGCCGAGCAGCCGCTGGTGTTGGCAAACCAAGATTTGCGCATTGTGCATGCGGCTTGGCTGCCGGAGAGCCTCGCCACGCTTGAAGCCGCCGTGGGTGAAGATTTAATCGCCCAATACCGCCGCTACGATGATGAATTGGTGCACGCGCTTCAGACGGCCTCGTGGTATGGCGATTATCTGCGCGAACAAGAAAAGCACGCCGAAGCGCTGGAAAACGCCGATATGCCGCCGCCGCCCATGCCGGCCACCGCGCAATACGAGCTGGCGCGCAGCCGCCTGCACCCCATCCGCGCACTCACCAGCGGCGCAGAAGTGATCGCACCCGCTCCTTTTTACGCCGGCGGCCGCTGGCGCTACACCGCCCGCAGCGCTTGGTGGAGCGATTACCGCGAGCGCGTGCCGGTGCTGGTGGGGCATTACTGGCGCCATTGGTATCCGCGCGATGCCGACCCCACCCGCGAAAACCTGATGCCGCCGCAAAACAACGCTTGGCACGGCGCGGCGCACAATGTGTTCTGCATCGATTATTCCGTCGGCGCCCGCTGGCGCGACCGCAAAGCCGGCATTGCGCCCGCGCATTCCGAATTCCGCCTCGCCGCCATGCGCTGGCCGGAGCGGGTGCTGGTGTTTGATGATGGCGAAACGGCCGCCACGGTGTGACGAAAGTAACAAATGCCGTCTGAAAATTTTCAGACGGCATTTGCGTTTTATAGGGCGTAGGTCGGATTCTCGAATCCGACGCTTGTTCGCAGAACAAGGTTTACAAGGTTGCGGAAAATGTCGGATACAAGTATCCGACCTACACTTTCTTCTTCAGACGGCCTTTGTTCAGCGTATGCCGGCAGGTGCTTCGGGGGCAACCAGGCGTTTGAGCGTGCTGCCGCTCAAGTCGATTTCTTGGCCGAAGCGCGGGTGGTGGTTGTTCCAATCGGCCACGGCTTGGGCGATGGCTTCGCGGCTGTCGGCAACGAAATTCCACCACATCACGGTCGGGTGCGGCAAAGGTTCGCCGCCCAGGAGCATGATGTGGGTGCCGGCTTCGGCTGCCAGCGTGAAGCTGCCTTCGGCCTGCTCGATAAACAGCAATTCATCGGCGCCGGCGCGTGTGCCGTCGGCGGCGGCCACGCTGCCGGTGATCACCAGCGCGCCGTATTCCCAACCGGCTTCGGCTTCAATGGTGAGGGTTTGGGCTTCGCGCACTTGAATATCCACGCCCACCAGCGGGCTGTGTTGGGTGGTGGGGGCGCGGCGGCCGCCGAAAGCGCCGGTGGTGAGCACATAATCTGCGCCGTTTTCCTGCCAGGCGGGCAGATCGGGATAATGCTCGAAGTTGGGCGCGATTTCTTGGTTCATCGGCAGGGCAATCCACAATTGCACGGCGTGCAGCGTGTTTACATTTTCAGGGGTTTGCTCGGTGTGGGCGATGCCGTGTGCGCTGCCGGTGCCGGCGGTCATCAGGTTGACTTGGCCGGGGCGCACAAGCTGGCGGAAGCCTAAGCTGTCTTGGTGCCACACTTCGCCTTCGAGCATCCAGGTGAAGGTTTGCAGGTTGGTGTGCGGGTGCGCGCCCACTTGCAGGCTTTTTGAATCTGCGCCAAACAGGGCGGGGCCGGCGTGGTCGAGAAAGCACCATGCGCCTATGGTGCGGCGCTCTTTTTGCGGCAGTAATCGGGCAACGGGAATGCCGCCTACGTCTTTGGTGTGGGCGGTGAAGGTTTCTGTGTTCATGGCAGGCTCCTGAATCAATAATCAATGATAGAAAAAAGTTAATGCGGTGCTTTTGGTGGGGCGTTTTTCAGCAGCAGGGCGCGTCCGGCAAAGGTGTCGCCGGCCACTTCCAGCGCGAAGCGCTCTTTGTCGATGCGGCGCACGCGCTCGCAGATTTCGGCGCTTTGGCTTTCATCGGCGCCCAGCATTTTCACCGCTTCGTTGCCTATGCTCATGGCGGCTTCAAAGGTTTCGCGCACGAAGAAATCGGCTTGCGCTTTCACCAATTCAAAGGCGTGCTCGCGGTCGAAAGCGCGCACAATCAGCCGCGTGTTGGGGCAGACATGTTTGGCGATTTCCACAATGCGGGTGGTGGCGTGGGCATCGTCGATGCAAATCAAAATGCAATCGGCATTTTCTGCACCGGCGGCATGCAGAATGTCTTCGCGCGCGCCATCGCCGTAATACACTTTAAAGCCGTCTTTATCGGCTTGGCGGATGATGTCGGGATTGTTGTCGATAATCGAAATCTGCGCGCCATAGGCAATCGGCGCTTGGCTGGCGATTTGGCCGACGCGGCCGAAGCCGATAATCAGCACATTGCCGCGCAGCGCTTTATCGCCGTTGAGGCTTTCCACGCCCTCCAGATTGATGCCGCTTTTGCGGGAAAAACGCCCGTGTATGATTAAAAACAGCGGCGTGAGCGCCATCGAAAGCACCACAATGGCGGTCATATTGGCATTTACCGTGCCGCTGATTACCCCTTGCGAGGCCGCTGCAGAAAACAGCACAAAGGCAAATTCGCCGCCCTGAGCCATCAACACCGCGCGCTCGAGGGCATCGGCGTGGCTGCTTTTGGCCAGCCGCGCCACGCCGTAAATCACCGCCGCTTTGGCCGCCATCAGCGCCAGCACGCCCGACACAATCAGCTTCCAGTTTTGCGCCACCACGTTTAAATCGAGCGCCATGCCCACGCCGAGAAAAAACAGGCCGAGCAACAAGCCGCGGAAAGGCTCGATATCGGCTTCAAGCTGGTGGCGGAAGCTCGATTCCGACAGCAACACACCGGCTAAAAATGCGCCCATCGCCATCGACAAGCCGCCCCATTCCATCAGCAAAGCCGCGCCCAACACCACCAAAAGCGCCGCCGCCGTCATCACTTCGCGCGCTTTGGATTTGGCCAACACGCGAAACATCGGGTTGAGCAGCCAGCGCCCGGCCGCCACCAATATGGCCAGCGACAAAGCCGCCATGCCCAGCTTCATCCACAGCGAGGTGTCGGCCGTTGCCGTGGGCACGGTGGGCGCCATAAAGGCCACCACAGCCAGCAGCGGCACAATCAGCAAATCTTCAAACAATAAAATCGACACCATGCTCTGGCCTTGCGGCGTGGCCAATTCGTGGCGCTCGCCCAAAACCTGCATCACAATGGCGGTGGAGGTGAGCACAAAGCCCGATGCGCTCACAAACGCCACCTGCCACGGATAGCCAAACGCAATGCCCACGAAAGTGAGCATGGCTGCGGCCAAAATCACCTGCATGCTGCCCAGCCCGAAAATCTGCCGGCGCAGGTTCCACAAGTGCGAGGGCTTCATTTCCAAGCCGATAACAAACAAAAACATCACCACGCCCAATTCGGCCACATGGATAATGGCTTGCGGGTCGTCGAAAAATTTCAGGCCGAAAGGGCCGATAATCAGGCCGGCGGCCAGATAGCCCAGCACAGAGCCCAGCCCCAAACGTTTAAACAAAGGCACAGCGATCACCGCCGCCGCCAATAATGTCACCACGCGGACGAGCTCGGCCGCACCTTCTGCTGCCATAAGTTGCTCCGTGAAATCAATATTGCTGCTGTTGCTAAACAAGGCTACCTGAAAACGGCAGCTTTGCGCTTCAAATTTAAATCTGCTGCCGTCTGAAAGTTGCGCATGGTTTCAGACGGCCTATTCTAAAAATGCAGCGGGTAGCTTGGGTTGCAAACCCAACAAGCCCACAAGCCGTCTGAAACGTTGGGTTTATCAACCCAAGCTGCGCTGTTGCGAATCAAGGCTACCTGAAACTTGGTTATCCATCCTGCCAGGGCACGGTGTTGGCCTGATATTCGGGGTGTTTTTCAATATAGGCGCGCACCACCGGACACACCGGCTTCACTTTCAAGCCTTTGGCGGCGGCGTCATCCAAAAGGTATTGGATTAAAAACGAAGCAATGCCGCGCCCGCCCAATTCGGGCGGCACTTCGGTGTGCAGATAGGCAATGCCGCCTTCAAACAAGGCGTAGTCTTCAAAAGCAATATGGCCTTCGGCATGAATTTCAAAGCGCTGCTTTTCCCGATTATCGATAACGGTGTAATCGCGTTTCATGGCAAAGCTCCGGTTAAGTGCGCAACACATCGTGGATGCTGCTGTCTTTGTCGAACACCGATTTGGCATAAGGACACAGCGGCAGGATTTTGATGTTTTTTTCGCGCGCAAAAGCCACGGCGGCATCGAGCAGGCGGCGGCCGACGCCTTGGCCTTTAAACGCTTCGTCCACATCGGTGTGGTCGATGATAAACATGGCTTCGCCCGCCCAAGTGTAAGTCATTTCACCGGCTTGTTTGCCCTCTGAGTGCGCGAGAAAAGCGCCGTGTTTGCCGTCGTCTTGCTGGGTGATGTTCATGATCGTTCTTTCTTGAAAAATAAATAAAAACTATTCCGCCCGCAAGGCCAAAATCGGAATCACCAAATCTTCTTCATCGGCCAAATGGCGGTAAAGTGCGCCGCCGCCCTCTTCAATGGCTTGTGCGAGCTTGTCGGCCAGCGCCGGGTTGGCGGCTTCGTTTTGCTGGAGCGCGGCCAGCAGGGTTTGGATGCGGTAGAGCTGCTGCTCAATGTGATGATGATCGGCATCGAGCACATCAAAGCCTCGCGCCAATTTCGGCTCGAGCTTGCGCATTTGCGGAAAATGGTGCGTGTCTTCGAGCCGGTGGTGGCCGTGTAAATGGCCGTAATGCAGCTCGGCGGCATGCAGCAGGCGGCTGCGGTAATCGGGCCAAAGCAGCCGCCCTTGCTGATATTCGCGCGATAAATAATCCAGCTCGCCCTGGCCGCGGCGCAGGCTGTGGTGCATGCCCAACCAAGTGGCCGCGGTGCCGAAGCTCGGCAGCGCCGCCCATTTTTGCGGCGGCATCTGCTCGTGCAGATAAAGCCAGCTGCCATCGAGCTTGCTGTGGATGTGGGTGGGTTTGAATAATGTGTTCATTTTTTTCAGACGGCCTCAGCCGCTGCCTCGTTTATCGGTGATAAACCTTATTTTATGCCTTGCAGCGCTTGGCACAAGTAGGCACATTTTTGATACCGAGGCCGTCTGAAAGGCTGCGGCTTATTCGGCTTGCGCCCAGCCATAAAAAGCGGCGGCAAATTTGTTGAGGAAAGCAGCGGTGCGCGCATCGCTCACTTGGCCGTCGGCAAGCGCGGTGTGGGCGCGGCTGAGAAACACTTCGGGCGCAATCATCACATCGGCGCTCATGGCTTGCAGGCTTTGGCGGATGTGCAGGCCGCTGTTGATGCCGCCGTAGCTGCCGGGCGAAGCGGTAATCACAGCGGTTTTCTTGCCGCCCCACAGGCTTTTGCCGGCCGGGCGCGAGGCAATGTCGAGCAGGTTTTTCACGGCGGCGGGCATGCTGCGGTTGTGTTCGGGGCTGACAATCAACACCGCATCGGCCGCTTGCAGCTGCGCACGCACGCGCTCATAAGCGGGAATGCTTTCGCTGTCGAGATCTTGTGTGTAGAGCGGCAAGTCGCCAATCTGCACTTCTTCCACCACCACGCCTTCAGGCGCTTGCGCGGCGAGATGTTGCGCCACGGTGCGGTTGATGGATGCGCGGCTGAGGCTGCCGATAATCAGAGCGATTTTGGTCATGATGAAATCCTGTTGAAAAAGGGTGTGCGGCTTATTCTAAACGGATTTTCGGGCTTTGTCTGAAATCTGTGTTGTGCTTGAGAAAGGCCGTCTGAACAAGGTTTTCAAACGGCCTGTTTTTTAAATTGTCCGTGCGGAAATGAGATATGCCCCGCACATTGCCGGCTTGTGCTATAAAGCTTTCAGACGGCCTGTGATACCAATCCAAAAAAATAACCTAACTTCGTTGTCTCGCCTTGCCGTACGTGTGTACTGTCTGCGGCTCGCCGCCTTGTTAGCTTATTTTTTTGGATTGGTATCACAGGCCGTCTGAAAACGTGTGAAAACAAGAAAATAGAGGCAGATATGGCTGCGTTTGACACCGATTATCTGATTATCGGCTCCGGCTTCGGCGGCAGCGTGTCGGCTTTGCGGCTGGCGCAAAAAGGCTACCGTGTGCTGGTGGTGGAGCAGGGGCGCAGGTTTGCGCCGCGCGATATGCCCGAAAGCACCCGCAATCTGCGTCGTTTTCTGTGGCTGCCCTCACTTTTTTGCCGCGGCTTTTTTTCGCTGCGGTTGTTTCGGCATATGTTGGTGCTGCACGGCAATGCGGTGGGCGGCGGGTCGGTGGTTTATGCCAACACCTTGCTCGTGCCGCCGGAAAAAGTGTGGCGTAGCGGCACTTGGGCGCTCTTGCGCGATTGGGCGGCTGAAATGCCCGGGCATTACCGCACGGCGGAAAAAATGCTCGGCGTAACCACCAATCCGCTGCTGGCCGATGCCGACCATATGCTGAAAAAATTGGCCGATGAAGCGGGCGTGGGCGGCAGCTTTTACCGCACCCGCGTGGCGGTGTATTTCGGTGCGGATGACGAACATGCGCAGCCGCAGCAGCAGGGCGACCCTTATTTCGCAGGCCAAGGCCCCGCGCGTGCGCCCTGTGTCGGCTGCGGCGGCTGCATGGTGGGCTGCCGCCACCGCGCCAAAAATTCGCTCGATTACAACTATCTTTATCTGGCTGAAAAGCTGGGCGCGAAAGTGTTGGCGGAAAGCCGCGTAAGCCGCATCGAACCTTTGGACAAACAAGATAAAGGCCATACCGGCTGGCGGGTGACGGTGCAGCCTTTCAAGCAGCCCGAGCAGCATTTCACCGCGCAAAATGTAATCGTGTCCGCCGGCAGCTTGGGCACGCAGGCTTTGTTGTTTGACATGAAAGAAAAAGGTGTGCTGCCCGATCTTTCGCCGGCTTTGGGGCGCAATGTGTTTACCAATGCCGAATCGCTGATCGGCGTGCGCTTTCCCGGCGGCAGCGCCGATTTTTCGCGCGGCATTGCCATCGGCTCGGGCATTCACTTAGCCGACGGCACCCACATCGAGGCCACGCGCTTTCCGGCCGGCTCCAATATCGCCAGCCTGCTGGGCACGCTGATGAACCACAGCCGCGCCGGCCGCATGAATCTGCGCCAATGGCTGGGCGCGTTTGCGCGCGGCTGGCTCACGCGCCCGCGGCAGATGTGGCAGGCTTTGCGCCCGAAGAATATGGCGCGCGAATCGCTGATTTTTTTGTGCATGCAAACCGCGCCGCAGCCTTTGAACATGGTGTGGCGCAGGCCGTGGTTTTGGCCGTGGCGCCGGCGGCTGGCCAGCGAAGGGGCGCGGATTCCGGCTTATATTCCTGCTGCCGGCGAATTTGCTTTTCAGGCGGCCCAAGCGCACGGCGGCAGCGCGTTTAGCTGCGTGGCCGATGTGTTTCTGAATATTCCGGCCACCGCCCACTGCATGGGCGGCGCGGCGCTGGCGGCTTCGCCCGAAGAGGGCGTGTGCGATGCGCAACATCGTGTGTTTGGCTATCAAAATCTTTATGTGATAGACGGCGCCAATATTTCCGCCAATCTGGGGGTGAACCCCAGCCTCACCATTGCCGCGCTGGCCGAAGCGGCCATCAGCCATATTCCGCCCAAGGAGTGTTTATGAAACCTGCCGATTTGTCCGATTGTTTCCAGCTGCTTCACGAGGCTTCGCGCCGCCATATCGAAGTGCCTTGGCCGCTGCGGCAGCAACGTTTGCAAAAGCTTGCCGATATGCTGCACACGCACCGCGAAGCCATTCAAGCGGCCATCAGCGCCGATTTCGGCCGGCGCAGCCGCCACGAAACCGATTTGCTGGAAATGGTGCCCACGCTCGAGGGCATCCGCCATGCGCTGCGCCACGGCAAGCGCTGGATGCGGCCGCGCAAGGCGGCGGTGGCGTGGCCTTTCTGGCCGGCGAAAAACCGCATTGTGCCGCAGCCTGTGGGCGTGGTGGGCGTGATTGCGCCGTGGAATTATCCGCTTTTTCTCAGCATCGGCCCTTTGATCGGCGCCTTTGCCGCCGGCAACCGCGCCATGGTAAAAACCTCGGAGCATGCGCCCGCGTTCAGCCGCTGGCTGGCCGATACCGTGCCGCACTATTTTGCCGCCGATGAGCTGGCCATTGTGGAGGGCGGCGCGGATGTGGCTGCGGCTTTTGCCGCGCTGCCGTTTGACCATCTGCTTTTCACCGGCTCCACCGCCGTCGGCCGCTTGGTGATGCAGGCGGCGGCTGCCAACCTCACCCCGCTCACGCTGGAATTGGGCGGCAAATCGCCCACGCTGATTTTGGAAGATGCCGATTTGGATCAGGCGGTGGCGCGGGTGATGAGCGGCAAATGGGTAAACGCCGGCCAAACCTGCATTGCGCCCGATTATGTGCTGCTGCCCCAAGCGCTGCACGCGGCCTTTATCGAAAAAGCGCGCGCTTGGGTGGGCAGGCATTATCCCGATTTGGCCGCCAACCCCGACTACAGCCACATCATCAATGAAAACCAGCGCCGGCGTTTGCAAGGGCGGTTGGATGAAGCCGCGCGCGAGGGCGCGGCCGTGGTGCCGCTGGCCGGGCGCGGCGATGGTGGCGACAACTTGCTGGTGCCGCACCTGATCAGCGGCGCGCCCGAACACACGCTGCTGATGCAGGAAGAAATCTTCGGCCCCTTGCTGCCGCTGCTGCCTTATCCGTCGCTGGATGAGGCGCTGGCCTATATCGGCGCACGGCCGCGGCCGCTGGCTTTATATGTGTTCGGCAAAGATAAAGCGCAAATCGACAAAGTGTTGCAGCGCACCGTGTCCGGCGGCGTGAGCGTAAACGACACCTTGCTGCATGTGGCGCAGGAAGGCCTGCCTTTCGGCGGCATCGGCGCTTCGGGCATGGGCGCTTATCACGGGCGGGCGGGCTTTGAAACTTTTTCGCATCTCAAGCCCGTGTTTGTGCAAAGCCGCATCAACAGCATGGGGCTGCTGGCACCGCCTTACGGCAAGGTGTTTGAGCGGATTGTGGGGGTGTTGCTGAGGCGTTGATTTTTAAAGAGATTTTTGGATTAGAGTCGAACGAAACCGCGTGTAGAGGCCGTCTGAAAGCTTTCAGACGGCATCGCTTTATTTCCCGTGAAACAACACAGCGCGTAGGTCGGATTCTCGAATCCGACGCTTGTTCGCAGAACAAGATTTTTAGGGCTGCGGTAAATGTCGGATACGAGTATCCGACCTACAACCGTAATACCTGAGGCCGTCTGAAAAGCTTTCAGACGGCCTCAAGTGTTGCCAGACTCAGTCTTTCAATTTCAGCAAGTGTAGGTACGATTAGCTTTGTTAAAACAAAGCGTAATCGTACGCACGAAGCTTGCCCACACCCCCAAAAACCAAACAGCCCACGGGCCGTCTGAAACGTTGGGTTTGCAACCCAACCTACCCGCCGCATCACTTTTTTATGCATTCCACTATAGCGCACAGATGCCGTCTGAAAGCTTTCAGACGGCATCGTTTTATTTCCCGTGAAACAACACAGCGCGTAGGTCAGATTCTCGAATCCGACGCTTGTTCGCAGAACAAGATTTTTAGGGCTGCGGTAAATGTCGGATACGAGTATCCGACCTACAATGGCAATACTTGAGGCCGTCTGAAAAGCTTTCAGACGGCCTCAAGTATTGCCGGGCTCAGTCTTTCAATTTCAGCAGCTGGCTTTGCACTTTGGCCATTTTGTTTTCCAAATCGGCCAATTCGGCACGGTCTTTTTCCACCAAGTGCGCGGGTGCTTTGTCGGTGTAGCCGGGTTTGCCGAGCTTGGCTTCGAGCTTGTCGAGCGCTTTTTGCAATTTTTCGGCTTCTTTGCTCAAGCGTGCGCTTTCGGCGGCTTTGTCGATTTCCACTTTCAGCATCAGGCGCGCGTTTTGGCACACGGCCACGGGCGCATCGTCGGCTTCGGGCAGCTTCTCAACCAGCTTGGCTTCGGTGAGGCGCGCCATCATCGGCACATATTTGAGCAAGGCTTCCAGCTCGCTGCCGCCTTCGACAAACAAGGGCGCTTTCACGCTCGGCGCCAAGCCCATTTCGCCGCGCAGATTGCGCACGGCGCCGATTAAATCTTGCAGCGCGGCCATTTTGTCGAACGCGACGGGCACGATTTTTTCTTCGTCTGCCAGCGGCCAAGCGGCGAGCATCAGGCTGTCGGTGTGTTTGGCGTTGGCCAGTGGGGCGACGGTTTGCCACAGCTCTTCGGTGATAAAGGGCATAATCGGATGCAGCAGGCGCAAAATCACTTCGAGCACGCGCACGAGGGTGCGGCGGGTGGTGCGCTGCGTGGTGGGGCAGCCGGTTTGCAGCTGCACTTTGGCAAGCTCGATATACCAATCGCAAAAATCGTTCCACACGAATTCATACAGCGTTTGCGCTGCCAAATCGAAGCGGTAGGTGTCGAAGGCTTCGGCGGTGGCCGCTTCGGTTTGTTGCAGGCGGCCGATAATCCATTGGTCGACAAAAGTGTAGGCCAATGGCTGGGTTTCGTCTTGGCCGCAGTCTTTATCTTCCACGTTCATCAGCACGAAATTGGTGGCGTTCCACAATTTGTTGCAGAAATTGCGGTAGCCCTCGGCGCGTTTGAAATCGAAGTTGATGCTGCGCCCCAAGCTGGCGTAGCTGGCCATGGTGAAGCGCAGCGCATCGGTGCCGAACACGGGAATGCCTTCGGGGAATAATTTTTCGGTGGCTTTTTTCACTTGCGGCGCACGCTCGGGGCGGCGCAGGCCGGTGGTGCGCTTCACCAGCAGGGCTTCTAAGTCGATGCCGTCGATTAAATCCACCGGGTCGATCACATTGCCCTCGGATTTGGACATTTTTTTGCCTTCGTGGTCGCGCACCATGCCGTGGATATACACGTCTTTAAACGGCACTTTCCCGGTGAAATGGGTGGTCATCATAATCATGCGCGCCACCCAGAAGAAGATGATTTCGTAGCCGGTAACGAGCACATTGCTTGGCAAAAAGGCTTTCAAATCATCGGTTTCAGACGGCCAACCCAAAGTCGAAAACGGCACGAGTGCGGAGGAGAACCAAGTGTCGAGCACGTCTTCATCGCGGGTGAGCTTAATGCCTTGGCTTTGGGCTCGTTGAATCAAGGCTTGCACTTCCGCTTCATGGGCTTTCAGATAGCCTTCGGCGTTGGAATAATGGGTTTCGCCGACCAATGGCTCGGCCGGCATTTGAGTGCGGCCTGCTTTTTCGGCCATGCGCCAAAAATCGGACATCAGGGCAAACACCTGGTCATCGATTTTGCCTTGGTTTTGTTGGGCGATATACAGCTCGGAAAAAGCTTGGTAGTAGGCATGAAATGCTGTTTTTGCGACATAACAGTTGCCGTTTTCATCATACCAAGCGGGAATTTGATGCCCCCACCACAATTGGCGCGAAATGCACCAATCTTGGATATTGTTCATCCATTGGTTATAAGTGTTGACCCAATTTTCGGGAATGAATTTCACCGCGCCGCTGTCAACCGCGTGTTTGGCTTTTTGCGCCAAACTCATGCCTTTGAATTCGCTGTCGGGCTCACCGCCATTGGGCGTGGCGCTCATGGCCACGAACCATTGGCTGGTGAGCATGGGCTCAATCACCGAGCCGGTGCGGTCGCCTTTGGGCGTCATCAGCGTGTGCGGTTTGGTGTCGGCCAATAAGCCTTGCGCTTCGAGGTCGGTCAGCATTTGTTTGCGCGCGGCAAAGCGGTCGAGGCCGGCGTAAGCGGCGGGCAGGGCAAAGCCGGCTTGCGCTTCGCCTTTGAAGTTGAACACTTCGGCTTCGGCCAGCACACGGGCTTCGAGGTCGAACACATTAATCAGGCGCGTGTCGTGGCGTTTGCCCACTTCATAATCGTTGAAATCGTGCGCTGGCGTGATTTTCACGCAGCCGGTGCCGAAATCTTTTTCCACATATTCATCGGCAATCACGGGAATGCGGCGGCCGGTGAGCGGCAGCAGCAATTCTTGGCCGATTAAGGCGGCATAGCGTTCGTCTTCGGGATTCACCGCCACAGCCACGTCGCCGAGCAGGGTTTCGGGGCGGGTGGTGGCCACAATCACCGCTTCGGCGGGGTTGCCGGCCAGCGGATAGCGGATATGCCACATATGGCCTTGCTCTTCCACGCTTTCCACTTCCAAATCAGACACCGCCGTGCCCAGCACCGGATCCCAGTTTACCAAGCGTTTGCCGCGATAAATCAGGCCTTGCTCAAACAGGCGTACAAACACTTCGGTCACCACTTCTGCGCGGGTGTCGTCCATGGTGAAATATTCGCGCGTCCAATCGGCCGAGCAGCCCATGCGGCGCATTTGCTCGGTAATCGTGCCGCCGGATACGTTTTTCCACGCCCACACTTTTTCCAAAAAGCCCGCGCGACCCAAATCATGACGCGACACGCCTTCTTCGGCCAACTGGCGCTCCACCACGATTTGGGTGGCGATGCCGGCATGGTCGGTGCCCGGAATCCAAGCGGTGTTGCAGCCTTTCATGCGGTAATAGCGGGTGAGGCCGTCCATAATGGTTTGGTTGAAGGCATGGCCCATGTGCAGCGTGCCGGTTACATTCGGCGGCGGCAGTTGGATAGAGAATGAGGGCTTGCCCAAATCCATGTGCGGCTGAAAATGGCCGGCGGCTTCCCAGGCTTGATAGTGTTTGGTTTCGATTTCGGCGGGATTGTATTTGTTTAGCATGATGTTTGGCGTGTTGCTGGGTGAATAAGTTTGAATCGTGGGATTATAGCGCAATCGCCGTCTGAAACCTATGCCGGATGCTTTCAGACGGCCTGAAAACCAAGCGGAAGCTGCCCGTTTGCACTCAGGCAGACGGGCAGCTTGCATAAGCGCAAAGGCTTATTTTGCTTTGGCTTCTTTTTTCAAAGAGGCATAAAGCTCGGGTTGGCGTTCTTTCAACAGCGTGGCGATGGTTAAATCTTCACGGTTGACTTTGGCCAGGTCCACATTTTCGATATGCACCAAACGGAGCAGCTCACGCACGGGCTTGGGCATGTTGCGGCCAGACTCGTAGCGGGAGCCACCCGATTGGGTAACACCGATTCGGCTCCAAAAATCCATTTGGTTCAAGCCGAGTTTTTTGCGGATGTCGCGAATGTTTTCGATTTGCTCGAACGATTTCATTAAATTTCCTTCTTTTCTTATTTGAGTTTAAAGCCAGAATAGTTTCAGCCAACTTTAATACCGTTAACGATAATAACATATATGATATATTATTAACTGCAGGTAGTAAAGTATAAGACTTTAGACAGGAGATGCAATAGAAGTTTGATATTTTTTTTCTAGCGTTAACATTCATATTGACTATGGGGCGTCTCTTAGCTTTAATTTATTTAGAATCAAAAGGTTTTAACGATAAATAGAGCAATTCATCTAAATTCATTAATGTTTGATTTAGGCTAAATTAAGGCTTGCCGGAGGCCGGGCTCACCGTCAGTATTTCGCAACTTTCGGCAGTAACCAGCACTTCATGCTCCCATTGCGCCGAGAGCGAACGGTCTTTTGTCACCACGGTCCAGCCGTCGGGCAGGATGCGCAAATGGCGTTTTCCTTGGTTGATCATCGGCTCAATGGTGAAAATCATGCCCGGCTCCAGCACCAGCCCCTGGCCTTTGCGGCCATAATGCAACACTTGCGGCTCTTCGTGAAAGCCGCGGCCGATGCCGTGGCCGCAAAATTCCTGCACCACCGAATAGCCGGCATTTTCGGCAACCTGCTGGCAGGCATAGCCGATGTCGCCCAAAGTGGCGCCCGGCTTCACAGCGGCAATGCCGGCCATCATGCTTTGGTGGGTAACGTCGATCAGCCGCTGCGCCTGCGGGCTGATGTTGCCCACGGCAAACATGCGGCTTGAATCGCCGTGAAAGCCGTCTTTTTTGATGGTAACGTCGATGTTGACAATGTCGCCGTTTTTCAAGGGCTTGTCGTCGGGAATGCCGTGGCAGATCACATGGTTTACCGAAGTGCAGCACGATTTCGGATAGGGCGGGTTGCCATAATTGAGCGGGGCGGGATAGCCGCCTTGCACGTTGACGTGGTAATCGTAAATCAGTTTGTCTAATTCGTTGGTAGTGACGCCGGGTTTGACGAATTGTCCGATATAGTCGAGCGCTTCGGCGGCCAGGCGGCCGAGCACGCGCATTTGTTCGATTTCTTCGGCGTTTTTGATGATGACGGCCATGGGATTATCCTTGTGTGTTCAGACGGCCTGTTTCAGCGCAAGGCCGTCTGAATAAAATCAACATAGAGATGAGAATCAAATTCAACATGCGGCATTTTTGCGGAAAAACAAGCTTGTGGCAAGCTATCTGCTTATTTGTATGAAAGTTTATTTATCGATATGAAAGGCCGTCTGAATGTTTCAGACGGCCTTTCATGCAATCGGGCTTAGGACAGCCTAAGCGCGCCTTGGCATCAAAATGCCGGCAAAATCCCTACGCCGGCGTTTCAGAGCCTTCTTAAAACAGGCTTTTCACCGCCGCTTCGATGTTGTCGGCGCGCATAAAGGTTTCACCGATTAAAAAAGTGTGCACGCCGTGGTTTTGCATAAAAGCCACATCGGCTTTGCCGGTGATGCCGCTTTCGGTGACCACGGTTTTGCCGCCAAGCTCGGGCAGCAGATCCAGCGTTTGCTGCAACGACACGTCGAATGTGCGCAGGTTACGGTTGTTTACGCCCACAAGCTTCGTGGTGAGCTTGCGGCATTTGGCCAATTCGCTTTGATCGTGCAATTCCAGCAACACCGTCATGCCCAATTCGTGCGCGGTGCGCTCCAACGCTTCGAGCTGCGCCGCTTCCAGCGCGGCGGCAATCAGCAAAATGGCATCTGCGCCCCAAGCGCGCGCCTGATACACCTGATAATCGTCAATCATAAAATCTTTGCGCAACACCGGCAGCGCCACCGCCGCTTTCACTTGCTGCAAATATTCGGGCGCGCCCTGGAAATAAGGCGCATCGGTGAGCACCGACAAGCAGGCCGCGCCGGCGCGCTCATAAGCAAGCGCGATTTCCACCGGGTTGAAATCGGCGCGGATCAGGCCTTTGCTGGGGCTGGCTTTTTTCACTTCGGCAATCACAGCCGGCTGCGCGGCGGCATGCTTGGCGTGAATCGCAGCGAGAAAATCGCGGGCGGGCGCGGCAGCCGCAACTTGCCGCTTGATTTCATCAAGCGGCACAGCGGCTTTGGCAGCGGCCACTTCTTCGGCTTTGGTGGCGAGGATTTTATTCAGAATATCGGTCATGGGGCGGTGGTGGGCGCAAACGGGAAAGGCTGATTATACGGCTTATGGCGGTGCGACGAAAGAGTGGAGAGGCCGTCTGAAATAGATTTTAAAAATAAATATATCTATCATAATTCTTTTATTTTTAATGAATATAAATGATATTAATTTGTGTTTGATATAGATTTGTATTATCCTTGTTAAGGTTTGCGGGTTTTCGTAAATAAAACCTTGGCTCATGGGCAGAAAAGCAAATGCAGGCCGGCTGAAAAGTGATGGATGGCCTCTGTAAATATGCCGGATAGCCGGCAGGGGGCAGCCGGTTTGTGCAGCTCTTTGGCGGCATGCCCATTCAAAACAGTAATACGTAGCTCAAAAATCAGATAACCGGGCGGCTAAGGCAGCCGGGCTATGGTTAAAACGGGCATCACACATCATTCAAGCAACACATCAAAACAAGGAGCAAAACAGATATGGCTGAAAAGAAGTCGGCAGGCGTGATTAAGCAGGCACGCAAACACAGCAAAATGGTGGGCGCAGGCCTTTTGGCTGCGGCCATGAGCCCGGCCTTGATGGCGGCGGAAAGTAAAGCTGAATTGGAAGCGGTAGAGGTGCGCGGCAGCCAGCTGATCCGCAGCGGCTATAAAGCGCCCAACACCACCATTGGCAAGCGCGAGCAAGATGTGCAGAATATTCCGCAAAGCGCTACCGTGATCAACCAGCAAGTGATGCAAGACCAAGCCACCACCGATTTGAAAGACGCGCTGCGCAATGCCGGCATCACTTTTCAGGCGGGCGAAGGCGGTCAAACCGAAGTGCCGATTATCCGCGGCATGCATGCGGGCGGCGATGTGTTTGACGACGGCTTGCGCGGCTCGGCTGCCCAATTCAATGCCGACACTTACAACACCGAGCGCGTGGAAGTGCTCAAAGGCAGTGCGGCAGCTTTGTTTGGGCGCGGTGCAGCCGGCGGCGTGATTAACCAGGTGAGCAAATCGCCTTATGCCGGTCGCGGCGGCGAAGTGGCCGTGGGCTTGGGCACACAAGGCTTCAAGCGCGCCACCGCTGATGTGAATTATGCCTTTAACGACGACATCGCCGTGCGCATCAACGCCATGGGTGAAAATGTGGAATCGCGCCGCAAGCCGGTGGAAAAAAAGCGCTGGGGCATTGCGCCTTCGGTGATTTTCGGCATGACGGGCGACACGCAATTGGAGCTCTCTTACAAACACGATGATGAAAACAACGTGCCCGATTTCGGCGTGCCTTATATCAATACCGGCACCAACACCCGCACCGCAGCGGTGGAGGCGATTGATCAATTTTTCGGCTACAACACCGATTTTGAAGACATCAAACGCGATGCCTTCACCGCCAAGCTGGATCACCAATTCAACGAAAACATGAAAATCAGCAACACCACGCGCTACAGCCGCACCCGCTACGATATGATGGGCATTCCGCCGCGGCTCAATGCCAACGGTTTGGTCGCGCGCGGCCTGAGCGGCAATGCGGTGAAAGTGGTGGATTACGATGCCAACACGTGGACCAACCACACCGATTTCAATATGAAATTCGACACCGGCCGCTTGAAGCACGATGTGTTGGTGAATGCTGAGCTCACGCGCGAAAAACGCAAAAACTTCAGCCACACTTATAGCTTTTTCAATGCCGACGGCACGCCCGCGCCCACCACCAACCCCATTGGCTTCCACCACGGCAAGCCCACGGAAAACTTTTACTGGACGCGCACCAACCCAGATCCGAGCGTGCTCACCACGCACACCGTGGGCGTGGGCGTGAGCGATATTGTGGAAATCACCCCGCAGTGGACCGCCATTGCCGGAGTGCGCTTCAACCACATCAAAACCGAAAATGCGCCATCAGGCGGCGGCAGCAAAACATCGCGCACCGACAATGTGTGGACATATAACGGCAGCGTGATTTGGACACCGGTGGAGGGCCATAATGCCTACCTGACCTACAGCACCGCCGTTACCCCCGTGGCTTATCGTGTGACCGGCCAAAACGACTCGCTCGACCCCTCGCAGCTCGTGGCCGAGCCGGAAGAAACCCGCACCATCGAATTGGGCACCAAACACGCCTTTTTTGATGACGCGCTTACCGTAAACGCCGCCTTGTTCCACACCAAAAAAACCCAGCAATACTACCGCGATGCCGGCTTTATCGACCACATCAAAGTGTATGGCCTCGATATGGAAGTGGCGGGCCGCATCACCGACAAACTTAATTTAATCGGTAACCTTGTGTGGGCCAACGGCAAAATGAGCGCCGATGCCGGCAACCCCAACGTGGCGCAGCTTGACGGCTATTTCCCCGAGGCTGCCGCCAAATTCACGGCCAACGTGTGGGGCAACTACCGCATCACTGAAAACGTGAATGCCGGCCTGGGCGTGCGCTATGTGGGCGACCGCTACACCCACATGCCTTCGCGCGGCGGCAACCCGGTGATGGTGCAAAAACTGCCTTCCTACACCGCCGTGGATGCCATGCTCAATTACGAAACCCGCAGCTATCGCGCCCAGCTGAATGTTAACAATTTGTTCGACAAGAAATATTTCTCTACCGGCCACCGCCAGCAAGCGATTCCGGGCGACCGTCGCGCATCGATTGTGACATTTGCTTATAAGTTTTAACGTGTGAAAAGGCCGTCTGAAACCTTTCAGACGGCCTTTTTCCGAATGATACCCATTCGAAAAAATAAGATAACAAGGCGGCGAGCCGAAGACAGTACACCTATAGATGCGGCAATTAATGATTGAATATTCACATCCTCTTACCCGCAGCAGAAACCTGTTCCCTCTCCCGTGGGAGAGGGCTAGGGAGAGGGCAACAAGCCAAAGGCTTGTTTGCCGGTATCTGAAAATGTTCAATATTAAATTGCTGAATCAATAGTGCGGCAAGGCGAGCCAACGCAGTTAGGTTATTTTTTCGAATGGGTATGAGTTGCCATGGTTTAATTTTCAGGCGGAAAATTGAACCATGGTTGCTTCAAACCATTTTCATCACAATGAGAGCCGCTTATGTTATTGCATATCGAAAACGTATTCAGCGCCGAAGAGCTGGCACAGGCGCAAACCATTTTGGCCGAAGCGCCGTGGGCCGACGGCAAAATCACCGCCGGCAGCCAATCGGGGCAGGTGAAAAATAATTTGCAGCTGCCGCAGCACAGCGAAGCGGCGCAGACCTTGTCGCAAATGGTGAAAAACGCCGTGTTGCGCAACAGCGAATTCTTCTCTGCCGTGTTGCCGAAAAACGTGTTTCCTCCGCTGATTAATTGCTACCGTGAAGGGCAGAATTTCGGCAACCACATCGACAATGCCGTGCGCATGGATCCTTTCACCCAACAATGGGTGCGCACGGATGTGTCGAGCACGCTTTTTCTCAACGCCCCCGAAGAATACGATGGCGGCGAATTGGTGATTGAAGACAATTACGGCAGCCACAGCGTGAAACTGGCCGCCGGCGATATGGTGGTGTATCCCGCCACCAGCCTGCACCGTGTGATGCCGGTTACGCGCGGGCAGCGGCTGGCCAGCTTTTTCTGGACGCAATCGATGATACCCTCCGACGAAAAACGCACCCTGCTTTTCGATATGGATCGCGCCATCTCCACCCTGCGCGCCGAGCATGGCGACACCGAAGCGCTGGTGGTGCTCACCGGCACTTATCACAATTTATTGCGCCAATGGGCAGAGGTGTAAACCGGTTGCCGGAAAACATGAGGCCGTCTGAATATTTTCTTTCAGACGGCCTTTTTAATGCATAAGCTATTGTTTTTTTTATTTTTCAAAAACAAGCGTTCTCGAAAACCAATCATCGGGCGCATAGGGTGTGTGCCGCAGGCACGCACCCGTTTTTCATTCGACAACCAGGCCGTCTGAAAGAATATGTTCAGACGGCCTTTCGGTTTTCAATCATATTGATGCAAACGCATGCGGGCGTGTTTAAAACCGAGGCAGCCGCCAAGCCACGCGGTGCGCCCACAGCCTGAGCGCGTAGCCGCCCCACAGCAGAATATTGAGTGTGAAAAGGTTTACCCAGCCGGCCGCATCGAGCAGATAAAGCGCCAGGCCGATAATCACCGACACCGTGCCGTAAAAATCTTTGCGCAAAATCATCGGAATATCGTTTACCAATGTGTCGCGCACAATGCCGCCGCCCACGGCGGTAACAAAGCCCAGCATCACCACGCCGAAAAGGTTTAAATCATACATCAGCCCCACTTGCGCGCCGGTGATGGTGAAAGCCACCAGCCCGAGCGAATCGGCCAGCAAAAAAGAAGCCGCCAGCGTTTTGCCGCGCTGGTTTTGCAGCTTGAAAAGCCAGGCGGCCACCAGCGTGAGGGCGATGGTGATGATGGCCGAATGTTGGGTGAACACCAGCGGCACGCGCCCCACCAGCACATCACGCATCATGCCGCCGCCGATGGCGGTGAGCAGCGCCACAATCAGCACGCCGAGCAAATCCAACCGCTTGCGCACGCCCACCAGATAGCCGGACACGGCAAAAGCGGCGGTGCCGATAATGTGGATGATGTCGGTGGTGTTCACAAATAATCCTGTTGGCTGAAGTTTTGCGCATTATAGGGAAATCGGCTGTAAACGCAAATATGATGCCGAGGCCGTCTGAATAGCCAAGTTTCAGACGGCCTCGAACGGTTACAGTTTAATGATTTGAAGGCGTGGAAATATTTGAATCACTGTAATCTTTCAGACGCCCTAGTTGTAGGCCGGATACTTGTATCCGACCTCTGCCGCAGCCCTGCAAACCTTGTTCTTCGAACAAGTGTCGGATTCGAGAATCCGACCTACGGGCTGAAGTTTTGCGCATTATAGGGAAATCGGCTGTAAACGCAAATATGATGCCGAGGCCGTCTGAATAGCCAAGTTTCAGACGGCCTCGAACGGTTACAGTTTAATGATTTGAAGGCGTGGAAATATTTGAATCACTGTAATCTTTCAGACGCCCTAGCTGTAGGTCGGATACTTGTATCCGACCTCTGCCGCAGCCCTGCAAACCTTGTTCTTGGAACAAGTGTCGGATTCGAGAATCCGACCTACGGGCAGCCAGTTGGCATATTATTTTTTTAGGATGGGTATCAGCCATAACCAGTTAAGCATAATAAGTATGGCATGCAAAGGCCGTCTGAAAATCTTTCAGACGGCCTGTGGTTTACGCGCCCGCCGCACCGAAATAAGCCAGCAGCGTTTGCGGTAGCCAATTTAAATGGCCGCGCCCGTGCCCGCTCACAAAGCCGACATGGCCGCCGTGCGCCGGTTGCAGCAGGGTGACGGCTTTGGACACTTCTTTTTCAGAGGGCAGCGCTTCGGGGGGCAGGAAAGGGTCGTTCACCGCATTGAGCAGCAGCGTGGGCGTGACAATGGCGCCCAATAGCGGTTTGCAGGAGGCGCGGCGGTAATAGTCGGCGGCATTTTGAAAGCCGTGCAGCGGCGCGGTGAAGGCGTTGTCGAAATCGGACAGCGTTTTGCAGCGGGTGAGCGCTTCGGTGTGGAAATCAAACGCACGCGCTTTGGGAATCAGCGTGTTGAGGAAATAGCGGGTGTAGAGCAGGCGGGTGGCGCCTTTGTCGAAACGGGTGCCGGCGGCGGTGAGATCGACCGGCGCCGACACCACGGCCGCGGCGCGGGGCAGGGCGCGGCTGCCTTGTTCGCCCAGATATTTGGCCAACGCATTGCCACCGAGCGACACGCCGGCAGCATACACCGTGTTGTAGCGCGCAGACAGCGTTTGCAGCATAAATTCGATTTCGCGGCTGTCGCCCGAGTGGTAATACACCGGCGCGGTGTTGGCCACGCCGCCGCAGCCGCGAAAATGCGCCACCACGCCGTGCCAGCCGTGTGCGGCCACCGCATGCATCAGCGCAGCGGCATAATGGCTGCGGCTGCTGCCTTCCAAGCCGTGAAACAGCACCAGCAGCGGCGCATCGGCGCGGGGGCTGTCGATAAAATCATAAGCCACCAGCGTTTGGCCGGTGCTGTCGGGCAAAAGCTCGCGCCGATAAGCCGGCGGCGTCGGTTGCAGCGATTTGGCATAAAGGGTTTCGATATTGCCGCCGCGCAGCCAGCGTGGGGTGTGCAAAGGGGGAAGGGTGGATATGATTGGCATGGTGGTTGATTAAGGCTTTGATTTAATTGAGTGATGATTGCTTGATTGCGCTTGGCAACATTCATCGGTGCATGTTTGATAATATCATAATACGGCAACAGGCCGTCTGAAAAAAGATTCAGACGGCCTGTTTTTCAGACGGCAAGCCGTGCGGCATCACGCGTGTGGCAGCCGCCGATACATCACGATATGCAGCCCCAGCACGGTGCTCATGCCGGTGATCCAGCCCACCAGCACATCGGTGGGATAATGCACGCCCAGCACAATGCGCGATAAGCCCATCAGCAGGGCAAAAGCGGCTGCGGCGGCGATAATCAGGCTGCGGTGCGGCGATTGCCAATAAACCAGCACCACCACTGTGGCCAGCGCGGCGGCAAACGTGCTGTGGCCGCTGGGAAAAGAAGCGCCGGTTTCCTGGATAATGCGCGGCCAAAATTCGGGGCGCGCTCGATTGAAAAACTGCTTGGCCACAAACATCACCGCCGTGGGCAGCGCTGTGCCCAGCAGGATAAACACCGCCCAGCTGCGGTGGCGGCGCAGATAATGCCAAGCGGCAAAAAGCATGGAGAGCACCACGGCCACGGGCGTGCTGCCGATATAGTGCAGCGCCACTGCAAACGGCGTGAAAGCCGGGCCGATATGGGTGTGCACCCACATCATCAGCGGCTGCTCGAAAGCAAAGCGCTCTTGCGCCAACACTTCTTCGGCAATTTCACCGGCAATCAAAAGCGGAATCACAATGCCGAGAAAAAGCACGGCCAAGCGCTCGGGCGCGGGCAGATAGCGGCGGATAAAAGAGAGCATGGCAAATCAGGCGTGCAAAAAGCGGATATTATACCAAACCCTGAAAATAAGATAAGCGCCCCGCCGCGACGGGCTGCCGCCGAGCGGGGATGCCATACAGTGAAATGCAAGAAAAAGTGATACAAAACTATGTACGATAACAGGTAGGTTGGGTTGATAAACCCAACGTTTCAGACGGCCTGTGGCTTGTTGGGTTTTCAACCCAACCTACCCGTTGTGTCACTTTTTCCTACACTCCACTATATGTTCGGCCTCGCGGCCAAATGTCGGATTCGAGAATCCGACCTACAAAGGCTACGCGCTATAACAGGTAGGTTGGGTTGCCAAACCCAACGTTTCAGACGGCCTGTGGGCTT
>ERZ650307.242-NODE-242-length-29744-cov-11.860150_pt1 | contig 29744 bp, 31 predicted proteins | sample MGYA00376243_ERZ650307 | MGnify/ENA primary metagenome ERZ650307 (study PRJEB26733, sample SAMN07839242) | wastewater metagenome | biome: urban; feature: artificial channel; material: waste water | place: USA: North Carolina | collected 2016-03-31 ... | reverse complement strand
TGATGCGATTAATACAGGCAGGATGCAGTCGAATCATCGTGGTGGGTTTAACCCTGATGATGGGTCTCTGGTGTGTCATTGCGCAGGCGATGACCACCGATGAGGCATTAAAAGCACTGAGTGGTCGTGATTTTACCGCCAAAAAAGAGGCCATCACGACCATTGCTGCCAGCGGCGAACCTTATGCAACCGATCTTTTTACGGCGCTGGATAAAGGGGAGCTGTTTTTCCGTAAAAGTGACGAACTGATGGTCATTCGTCAGGGTGAAACCTTTGTGAATTTAACCGACAAACAAGCGGTTGCCGGTGACAGTTCTGATTTCAAACGCGTGGCGATGAACAATGCGCTGCGCCGCCAAATTGCTGAATTATCAGCCCAACTGGCCTTAAATGATCCGAATGCAGAGAAACGCCTGAACGCAGTGAAATCGATGCTGGGAAAGGTGGCTGATTCTGATCGTGCTGCGCTGATTGCTCATCAACAAAAAGAAACCGATGCTAAGGTGTTAGCCGCCTATGACATGGTGATCGCATTCAGCAAATTAGTCGATAGCGATGCAGCGGTGCGTCTGAGCGCTGTCGATGCTCTCAGTGAAGTGCATAACCCTGAAGTAGTAGGGCAGCTGAAATCAGTCGCTCAGAACGATGCCGACACCAAAGTGAAAGCGTCTGCAGCAGCGGCGGTGAAAAAGCTCGAACGCAGTCAGTCATTTTACAGTGGCATTGAGACTCTTTATTTCGGCATCAGCCTCGGCTCTATTTTAGTGCTCGCAGGTATTGGTCTGGCGATCACCTTTGGTGTGATGGGTGTGATCAACATGGCACACGGCGAGATGATGATGCTGGGTGCCTACACCACTTTTGTCATGCAAAAACTGTTACCGAATGAACCGGGCATTGCACTGCTGCTCTCTATTCCTGCGGCATTTTGTGTCTCTGGTCTGGTCGGAATTGTCATTGAGCGCAGTGTGATCCGTTTCTTATATGGTCGCCCGCTGGAAACGCTGTTAGCAACTTTCGGTATCAGCCTGTTGTTACAACAAGCGGTGCGCTCGATTTTCTCACCACTGAATCAAAGCGTGGTCATGCCTTCGTGGATGAGTGGCACATGGGTGTGGAACGACTTCCTGTCGCTGACGCTGAACCGCATGTTCATCATTCTGTTTAGTCTGTTGGTTTTCGCTGGCCTGATGTGGTTGCTGAAACGCAGTCGTCTGGGGTTGGAAGTCCGTGCCGTTTCGCAAAACCGCGCCATGGCCCGCAACATGGGCGTTCGCTCAGATTGGGTGAATGCCAGAACTTTCGGTCTGGGATCTGGCATCGCTGGTATTGCCGGTGTGGCGTTGTCTCAGCTGACCAACGTTGGCCCGAACTTAGGGCAGGGTTACATCATCGACTCCTTCATGGTGGTGGTGTTTGGTGGTGTCGGCAATTTATGGGGCACGTTGGTGGCGGGTCTGTCACTGGGTGTGGCGAACAAACTGCTGGAACCCTATGCCGGTGCTGTGCTGGCAAAAATCCTGATTCTGGTTGCGATCATTCTGTTTATTCAGAAACGCCCGCGCGGACTGTTCCCGCAACGTGGCCGTGCGGTTGAGGGCTAAAAACATGCTATTCAATTCTGTACTCAAAGATAAAGCGGGCCTGAGTTTGCTCAGTGCCATTCTGGTTGGCTCGGTGCTGGTGGTGTTATCAAACCTGCTGTTACCGCAAGACAGCATGCTGTATGTCGGTTCCAACACCGTGACGCTGTTAGGCAAGTATTTGTGTTACGCCCTGCTTGCCGTGGCTCTTGATTTAGTCTGGGGTTATCTCGGCATTTTAAGTCTCGGTCACGGCGCTTTTTTTGCGCTCGGCGGTTATGCGATGGGTATGTATCTGATGCGTCAGATCGGCACGCGCGGTGTGTATGGCGATCCGGTTCTGCCTGATTTTATGGTGTTCCTGAACTGGCATGAGCTGCCTTGGTTCTGGTATGGCATGAACCATTTCTGGTTCGCCATGCTGATGGTTGTGTTGGTTCCTGGCTTGCTCGCGTTTGTGTTCGGCTGGCTGGCATTTCGCTCACGTGTCACCGGCGTTTATCTGTCGATCATGACGCAGGCGATGACCTATGCACTGCTGCTGGCATTCTTCCGCAATGAAATGGGCTTTGGCGGTAATAACGGTTTAACCGACTTCAAAGACATCATCGGTTTTAGTCTGACCGACGATGCAACCCGCGCGGCGTTATTCCTCATTACAGCCGTTGTGCTCTGTCTGGCTTACTTGGTCTGTCGCGTAATTGTTGGCTCTAAGCTGGGGCGTGTTGCGGTCGCGATCCGTGATGCCGAGATGCGCACCCGCTTTATGGGCTATCGGGTGGAATATTTCAAACTGGCGATCTTCGTGTTTTCCGCCATGTTGGCAGGGATCGCAGGCGCTTTGTATGTGCCACAGGTTGGCATTATCAATCCGGGTGAATTCTCGCCGCTGAACTCCATTGAGCTGGTGATTTGGGTCGCTGTCGGTGGTCGTGCAACGCTTTACGGCGCGGTGGTTGGTGCGATTTTGGTCAACTACGCCAAGTCGGTGTTTACCGGCATTCTGCCCGACGAATGGCTCTATGCACTGGGGGCACTGTTTGTGCTGGTGACGCTGTTCCTGCCAAAAGGCGTGACCGGTCTACTCAATCGCAAGGAGGCGGTGTGATGAATATGTTTGCACAAACCAAAACGATCTTAACACCGACCTACTGGCGTGAGCGCATGGCGCCGCCAGTGCCAGCGAAACTCGATTTACGCCACGGCGTGATCCTCTATCTGGAAGACATCAACGTCAGTTTTGATGGCTTTAAGGCGCTGAATAACCTCAACCTTTACATCAATAAAGGGGAACTGCGCTGCATCATCGGTCCGAACGGGGCAGGTAAAAGCACGATGATGGATGTGATCACCGGCAAAACTCGTCCCGATACGGGCTCGGCGTGGTTTGGTCAGAACATCAACTTGTTGGATCTCGATGAACCGGCCATTGCCGAAGCGGGCATCGGGCGTAAATTCCAAAAACCAACCGTATTCGAACCGCTGACGGTGGAAGAGAACCTTGAACTGGCCATGGCAGGGAATAAAGGCGTCTGGCAAACCTTTGTCAGCAAGCTGTCTGGCGAAGATCGTGATCATCTTGAAGCAACGCTGCTGCTGATTGGTCTGGTTGCTGAGCGTCATCGTCAAGCGGGTGTGTTGTCGCACGGTCAAAAACAGTGGCTGGAAATCGGCATGTTATTGATGCAGCGCCCGGAATTGCTGCTGGTCGATGAACCGGTGGCGGGTATGACGCATCAGGAGATGGAACGCACCGCTGAACTGCTGAAACAACTTGCCGGAAAACATTCAGTCGTTGTCGTTGAGCATGATATGGATTTCGTGCGCTCGATTGCCAATAAAGTCACGGTATTACATCAAGGCTCAGTGCTGGCAGAAGGCACTATGAGTCAGGTGCAGGCTGATCCGAAAGTGATCGAGGTCTATCTGGGGGAATCAGCATGCTGAAGTTATCGGGTATTAATCAGTTTTACGGCCAATCGCACACGCTGTGGGATCTGGACATCGAGATTGCACAAGGCGAATGCCTCTGTCTGATGGGGCGAAATGGCGTGGGTAAAACCACACTGTTGAATGTGTTGATGGGGCAATTGCCGATCAAAAGCGGCCAGATTGAATTCGATGGCCAAGATATCAGCAAATTTTCGGTCGAGCGTCGTGCTGAAATTGGCATAGGTTACGTACCGCAGGGGCGTCAGATTTTTCCGCTGCTGACGGTGGAAGAAAATCTCAAAATCGGGCTGCCTGCGCGTCGCGATAACAAGCGGCAGATCCCCGATCAGGTGTATGAACTGTTTCCTGTACTGAAAGAGATGAAACAACGCCGTGGTGGCGATTTATCCGGCGGTCAGCAACAGCAATTAGCGATCGGTCGTGCGCTGGTGCTTGATCCGAAATTACTGATTTTAGATGAACCGACTGAAGGTATTCAGCCGAACATCGTCAGTGAAATTGGCGACATCATTCGCAAACTCAACCGTGATATCGGCCTGACCGTGTTACTGGTCGAACAGAAACTGCCGTTTGCCCGCAAAGTCGGTGATCGCTTCTGTCTGCTCGATCGCGGTCGTCGGGTTGCGGATGGTCTGATGGCTGATTTGAACGAAGGGTTGATCAAGGAATATCTGACGGTATGACGATGCAGCCTCTGTTAACACCCGTTCAGCAAACCGGCTGGCAAGCGCATTTGTCACTCGTTTTTTCCCGACGTGGTCATCAAACCGTGCTGGCCGATCGTCGCCAATACGGTCCGTTAACAGTACAGCGCCCGTTTTACCCCGAAGGCATGCCTTGTCATCTTTATCTGTTGCATCCGCCGGGTGGCGTGGTCGGCGGCGATGAGCTCGATGTGCAAATTAAGGTGGAATCGCAGGCACATGCACTGCTGACAACGCCCGGTGCGACCAAGTTTTATCGCAGCGCGGGGCCACAATCGAAGGTGACGCAAACCTTCCACCTGTCAGCAGGCGCTGCTTTGGAGTGGCTACCGCAAGATAACATTCTGTTTCCCGGTGCCAATTTACAACTGCAGAGCACCTTTCATCTGGAAAGTGACTCGCGGTTGATCGCTTGGGAGTGCATCTCGCTTGGGCGACCCGTCAATGAAGAGCGTTTTCTGGAAGGGCAGCTCCGCAGCCGTTGGCGCGTCTATCGTAACCAGCGCTTATGCCTGAACGAATCGTTGCGGGTGCTTGATGCCGCTGATCTCGATCGTCGGGCAGGTTTAGCGGGCTATCCGCTGGTCGCGACCCTCATCGCATCGCCTTGTTCGGAAACAGAACGGGAACTGGTACGCGAATTACTGCAAGGCTACACGGCACCGGCTGGCGTGACCTTACTCAATGACTTACTGATTGTTCGTTTGTTGGGCGCACACAACGAGCCGTTACAAAAATTAATGCAGACGATTTGGCAAGCATTGCGCCCGACGGTGATTGGGTGCCCCGCATGTCGTCCGCGGATCTGGAATACCTGATTACGGTTTACAAGGAGAACAAGATGGATCTGACCCCTCGCGAAAAGGACAAGTTACTGCTGTTTACCGCCGCATTGGTGGCCGAGCGACGTAAAACGCGTGGTTTAAAACTCAATCATCCGGAAGCGATTGCGCTGATCAGCGCTGCGATTTTGGAAGGGGCCCGCGACGGCATGACAGTCGCAGAGCTGATGAATTACGGTCGCACCATTCTTACGCGCGATGAGGTGATGGATGGCATACCCGAGATGATCCCCGATGTGCAGGTCGAGGCAACATTTCCTGACGGCACCAAGCTGGTCACCGTTCATCAACCCATCATTTAAGGAGCGCCTATGATCCCCGGAGAAATTCAGGTTGCCGATGGTGAACTGCTACTCAACGAAGGTCGTGCGACATTGCAAGTCGCGGTTGCCAATACAGGCGATCGCCCGATCCAGATCGGCTCGCATTACCATTTTTTTGAAACCAACCCCGCCTTGCAATTTGATCGTGCTGCTACGCGCGGTTTTCGCCTTGATATTCCTGCTGGCACTGCGGTGCGTTTCGAACCGGGGCAGACCCGCACGGTCTCGTTGGTGGCATACGCAGGTCGCCGCCATGTCTATGGCTTTCGCGGCGATGTGATGGGCCCGTTAGATGAAATTGCGCAAAGTGATCAGGGCGCACAGAACGAACAGGGAGCTCAGGTATGAGTATTATTTCCAGACAAGCCTATGCTGATATGTTCGGCCCAACCACAGGTGATCGCGTGCGGTTGGCTGACACTGAGTTATGGCTGGAGGTGGAAAAAGATTTCACCATTTACGGCGACGAAGTGAAATTTGGTGGCGGAAAAGTCATTCGCGATGGTCAAGGGCAGGGGCAGGCACTGAGCCGTGATTGCCTTGATTTGGTGATCACCAATGCCCTGATCATCGACCACTGGGGCATCGTAAAAGCTGATATCGGGGTTAAAAATGGTCGTATTGCAGGCATTGGCAAAGCAGGCAACCCAGACGTACAACCGGGTGTGACGTTAGTGATTGGCCCCGGCACCGAAGTGATTGCAGGCGAAGGATCGATTGTCACAGCGGGTGGTATCGACAGCCATATTCATTTCATCTGCCCGCAACAGATCGACGAGGCGCTCTGCTCTGGCGTGACCACCATGCTGGGTGGGGGTACTGGCCCTGCAACGGGCACCAATGCCACAACGTGCACGCCGGGCCCTTGGTATATGGCGCGCATGTTGGAAGCGGCAGAAAGCCTGCCGATGAATTTGGGTTTCCTCGGTAAAGGGAATGCCAGCTTACCCGATGCGCTGCATGAGCAGGTCGCCGCAGGTGCGATAGGCCTGAAACTGCATGAAGATTGGGGTTCTACCCCCGCATCGATTGATAACTGCCTGAATGTGGCGGAAGAAACCGACACGCAAGTGGCTATTCATACCGATACGCTCAACGAAAGCGGTTTTGTCGAAGATACACTGGCAGCAATTGGCGATCGCACTATTCACACTTATCACACCGAAGGTGCGGGCGGCGGTCATGCACCGGATATCATCAGGGCTTGCGGATTGGCGAACGTGCTGCCGTCTTCTACGAACCCAACGCGCCCTTACACTGTTAATACAGTCGATGAACATCTCGATATGTTGATGGTTTGTCACCATCTCGACCCAGCCATTCCTGAAGATGTGGCGTTTGCGGAATCACGTATTCGTCGTGAAACCATTGCGGCGGAAGATATTCTGCATGACCTCGGCGCATTCTCGATGATTTCGTCCGATTCCCAAGCAATGGGACGTGTCGGCGAGGTGATCACCCGCACATGGCAGACTGCGCACAAAATGAAAGTGCAACGCGGCAGCCTCGGTAGCGACCCAGCACGACATGACAATACGCGTATCAAACGCTATATCGCCAAATACACCATTAACCCAGCCTTAGCGCACGGTATCAGCCATGAAGTCGGTTCGATTGAACCGGGCAAATTGGCCGATTTGGTGCTGTGGCGTCCGGCTTTTTTTGGCGTGAAACCATCCATGATTTTGAAAGGCGGCATGATTGCCGCGGCACCGATGGGTGATGCCAATGCATCGATCCCAACGCCACAACCAGTGCATTTCCGCCCGATGTTTGGTGCGCTTGGTCGAGCGATGCAATCGACCCGCATGACGTTCCTGTCTGGCTTGGCTATTCGCTCTGGTTTGCCTGCGCAACTGGGGTTAAACAGCCTGATTGGGGAAGTGAAAAACTGCCGTTCGGTGAAGAAAGCACACATGATCCATAACAATTGGCAGCCGTTGATTGAAGTCGACAGCCAGACCTATCAGGTGCGCGCCAACGGCGAATTGCTAACGTGTGAACCGGCTGCGGTGTTGCCAATGGCGCAGCGCTACTTTTTATTCTAGGCGAATTTGGGAACACAAAATGATTCGACTCACACAACGTTTAACAACAGAAGAAGTAGCAGGGAAAGTGGTTTTCAGTACGCTGACATTGCCGATCGATTTGCGCATCAAAAGTCGCCTGAAAGTCACTTTAGATAATGGCGATGCAGCCGGTCTATTCCTGACTCGCGGTCAGCTATTACGTGGCGGTGAGTGTTTGACTGACGATGCGGGCGCGGTTGTCGTGATGGTAAAAGCCGCCGAAGAGCAGGTCTCTACCGTGCGCTGTGACGACCCATTACTGCTGAGTCGCATCTGCTATCACCTCGGTAATCGCCATGTACCGCTGCAAATCGAGGCCGGTTTTGCCCGTTATCAGCACGATTACGTGCTCGATGAGATGGTGGTGGGTTTAGGTGGCTCGGTTGTGGTTGAGCTTGCGCCATTTGAACCAGAGGCGGGCGCATATCAATCGCAAGCGGGCGCAGGGCATCACCATCATCATGATGATCACGAACATGGTCACAGTCATGATCATCCGCATGCTCACGCTCATGCAACCAGTGCAGCGACCGTCGTGCCGATGCATGGCTTTTTGAAAACATCATAAGCAAACAAAAGGAATTGAATATGAACAAATCACGCATGACCGCCGCAGTCGCTCTGATGTTACTGGCTACGCCTGCCTTTGCTCACACAGGGCACATGGAGCACGGCTTTTCATCGGGGGTGTTGCATCCACTGACTGGCCTTGACCATTTGATGATGTTACTGAGCAGCGGCTTTCTGGCGGCATTAACAGGTCGTCGCTTATCGCTGCCTTTGCTGACGCTGCTGGCCATGATGGTTGGCACTGGTGCTGGCGTGTTTCTGGGAGCGAATAATCTGGTGGAACCACTGGTGCTGGCCTCTCTCTGGTTTGCGGGGGCCTTGATGTTTGCACCCAATCGCTTGTCAGTATTGAGCTGGATGATGCCTTGCTTTGCGCTGTTCCATGGTTGGGCGCATGGCGTTGAAGCGCCTGTCGGGCAAGTGGCGTTGTTCACTGCGGGTGCTGTGGTTTCATCGCTGGTGTTGCTGGCAGTGGGTTATGCGGTTGGCAGCAAAGCAAACCACATAGCATGGTTGAAAAAAGGCTGGGCGGCAGTTGTGTTCGCCTCGGCGTCAGTTCTGTTGGTGGGTTAATCCATGACTTTTTCAGCGCTTAACGAAACCTCGCCAGTCAGTTGGTTACAACTGTTCCAATTGATGAGCCCTAATCTGCCAGTAGGTGGGTTTACCTATTCGCAAGGGTTGGAATGGGCAGTTGAAACGGGTTGGGTTAAAAACGTCGCTGAATTTGAACAATGGCTGACTGATCAGATGGACGAAGGGCTGGTCTATCTCGACTGGCCGCTTCTCAACCGCCTTTATACTGCCGCTAAACAAGACGATCTCACTGCTTTTGTGGATGCCATCGATCTGCTGGTGGCAAGTCGCGAAAGCGAAGAGTTCCGCTTGGAAGAGGGGCAGCGCGGGGACGCGTTTTATCGCGTGATCAAAGACTGGGGCATTTCGGGCAGTGCCGAGATGGCTGTTCACCTGAAACGTTCACAACTGGCCGGCATGGCGTGGTTTGGTGCCAAAAACAGCCTTAGTGTCGAGCAACTGGCATTGGGCTGGGGGTTCGCACTTCTGGAAGGTGCTGTCATGGCGGCCATTAAATTAGTGCCCATTGGTCAGCAAGCGGGTCAGACATTGTTACGAAAGTTATCCGCGCAACTGCCTGAAAAATATAAACGGGCTTGCGCTGTGCAAGACGATGAGATCGGAGGCAGTTTAACCTGCCTCGCCATCGCCAGCGCATGCCACGAAATACAATACACGCGGTTATTCCGTTCATAACCAGATTGGAAAGGACACTCTTATGACCCAAACATCATCCCCATTACGAGTTGGCGTTGGCGGCCCTGTTGGTTCCGGCAAGACTGCGCTGTTAGAAGTATTATGTAAAAAAATGCGCAATCACTTTGAGATTGCCGTCGTCACCAACGATATCTACACCAAAGAAGATCAGCGGATTTTAACCGAAGCAGGTGCGTTAGCTGCCGAGCGTATTGTCGGGGTGGAAACTGGCGGCTGCCCACACACGGCGATCCGCGAAGATGCATCGATGAATCTGGCCGCTGTCGAAGCGTTAAGTGAGAAATTCGGCAATCTGGATGTCGTTTTCGTTGAGAGCGGTGGCGACAACCTGAGTGCCACCTTCAGCCCTGAATTAGCTGATATGACCATCTATGTGATTGATGTGGCGGAAGGGGAGAAAATTCCACGCAAAGGCGGGCCGGGCATTACCAAATCTGATTTATTAGTGATCAATAAAATCGATTTGGCCCCGTATGTTGGTGCGCGTTTAGATGTAATGGAATCAGACACCAACCGTATGCGGCCAGAAAAACCGTGGACATTCGCCAATCTGAAAACCGGTCAGGGCGTTGATACCATCATCGATTTTATCGTGACACATGGCATGTTAACGCCGAAGTCATAAATCGAATCTGTCTTATAAATGTAGCATTATTTATCTTGTGTACCCCAGCGGATGCTGGGGTGCTTATTCTCTAAACATGCATCAAGACAATGTTGGCACCTCACATGAATAACGCTATTGACGCCGAAAAGGAGATAAGCGAAGCCATCTCTATTAAACGGCATTAGTTGCGCCAAACCATGAAAGAAACGTGCGATATTGCATTAACTGTGATGGTTTAGGGGGCGTGCATAAATAATACGCAGCTCCGGTTTTTACCGATTCCGCAAAGGGTCTGACAAGGCGTTTCATGCGAGCGTCCTCTTCGATGAGCGAAATATCCGCCATCGCAACGCCAAAGCCTTGAATCGCGGCACTGATGGCGAGATCCATAGTGTCGAAATGCTGGTTTTTGCGCATGGTAAACGCGTGGCTAGCGTTCGAGGCGAGCCATAATTTCCAATCACGTCCATCTTGCGTTGGATGCAAAAAAGTAAACGCCGATAAATCCAATTCGCCATCTTTCTTGCCCATCTGCTCGATCAGATGCGGAGCAATAACTGGTGAAATCACCTCATCAAACAGCTTATAGCCTTGATTTTCAGGCAATGGCTGTTCGGCAAACACAATCGCGGCATCAAAATTTTCGGTTTTGAAATCGACAGCATGTGCTGTGGTGGTGGTGAGTGACACATGAAGTTCAGGGTGTTCCGTTTCCAACTTCATTAATTGCGGCACCAACCAGCGCATGGCACAAGTAGGTGCTTTTAAGCGGATCACTGCATTTTCGCGGCAAGCTTTTTGTGTGGCTGAGAGTAGGAGATCAAACGCGGTTTTTACTTCCGGCAAATATTGTTGACCTTGTGGTGTTAAGGCCAAACCACGGGCATGGCGCTGGAACAGTGAGAACCCCAGATAAGCCTCAAGCGTCGCAATCTGTCGGCTGACTGCACCTTGTGTCACGCATAGCTCATCTGCCGCACGCGTGAGATTGAGATGGCGGGCTGTCACTACAAAAGCATGTAAAGCATTAAACGGGGGCGTGCGTTTACTCATCGGTTTAGTTCGCTTAGCTATGCGCTTTTCTCATGGCTATTATGACAACAATTCGCTACTGGTCAAAAGTAATGTCACGTTTAATGAAGGTGAACACAGCCTGGATAAAACAGTAAACGGAGCTTTCATGACAATTCAGACGCCGGTGCAAACTCACTCCAAATTGCCGGATGTTGGAACCACCATTTTTACCGTCATTGGTCAATTATCAAACCAACACAACGCGATCAATTTATCGCAAGGTGCACCAAGTTTCCCGTGTGACGCCAAGCTCGTTAACCATGTCACGCAGGCGATGCAGCAGGGGTTCAATCAATATGCGCCGTTGACGGGGGTGGTGGCGCTGAAAGAGCTGATTCAGGAAAAAGTGTTTACGCTTTATGGGCAGTCTTACGACGTCAATCAAGAGATCACGGTGACGGCGAGCGCCAGTGAGGCGCTTTACTCGGCCATTTCGGCTTTGGTGCATCCCGGCGATGAAGTGATCTATTTCGAGCCCTCGTTTGATAGCTATGCACCGATTGTACGCCTGCAAGGGGCAACACCAGTTGCACTGAAATTGTCGGTGCCGGAGTTCACGATCAATTGGGATGAAGTGCAGGCTGCCATTTCGCCGAGAACCCGTATGATCATCATCAATACACCGCACAACCCCAGTGCGCAGGTGTTAAGTGCGGACGATTTAGCGCAGTTAGCCCGTGTGACTCGCAACACCGATATCGTAATTTTGTCAGATGAGGTGTATGAGCACATCGTGTTTGATGGACATCGCCATCATGGTATGGCAACGCACTCAGAGCTGGCTTCTCGTAGTGTGATTGTCTCTTCGTTTGGTAAAACCTTTCATGTCACGGGTTGGCGAGTGGGCTATTGCCTTGCGCCACAAGCGCTGATGAGTGAAATTCTGAAAGTGCATCAATTTATGATGTTTTCCGCTGATACACCGATGCAATATGCTTTCGCGGAATACATGAAAGATCCGCAGACTTATCTGCATCTTTCGGCCTTTTATCAGCAAAAACGCGACTTGATGATCGCGGAACTCCAGAACAGCCCATTCCAGCTGTTACCGTCATCGGGCTCTTTTTTCGTGTTGGCCAGCTACGCACATTTCAGCCAAGAGCCTGACAGCGACATGGTGAAACGCCTGATCACCGATTTTGGTGTAGCGACGATTCCGCTGTCCGCTTTTTATACCGATGGCACCGATAACAAGCTGATTCGTCTCTCGTTTGCCAAAGACGATGCCACCATTATTGCGGGTGCAAAAGCACTCTGTCTGGTGAAGGGGTAAGCGATGAGCAATTGTCATTTAGTGGCTGCCATCCAGATGAACAGCCAGGACAATGTAACGGATAATTTAGGCTTGGCGGCACAGCTGATTCAGGCTGCCGTGTATGCCGGCGCTAAGTTTATTTTGTTACCGGAATATTTCTGTTTTATGGGTAAAACCGACACTGACCGTGTTGCCCTTGGCGAACCCTTCGGTGATGGCCCGATCCAAACCTTTATTGCCACCTTGGCAAAACAACACGAAGTCTGGATCTCTGCTGGCACCATTCCATTATTAAGCTCTGAGCCGAATAAAGTTTATAACAGTAACCTGCTGTTTAATGAGCTTGGTGAATGCGTAGGGCGCTATGACAAAATTCACCTGTTTGGTTTTGATAATGGCATTGAATCGTATGCGGAAGCAGACACTTTGGCTGCGGGCTCTGCGTTACAGACCTTTGTCACCCAGATTGGCCGTGTGCGAGCCGCAGTTTGTTACGATCTGCGTTTTCCGGAAATGTATCGTCAAGAGCCGATCTTCGATGTGATCACCATGCCAGCCGCGTTTACTTACACCACGGGCGAATGCCACTGGGAAACCTTGCTTAAGGCGCGCGCAATTGAAAATCAAAGTTATGTCATTGCTGCTGCACAAACTGGCGTGCATCCCAACGGTAAGCGCACGTTCGGGCACAGCATGATCATAGATCCGTGGGGAAAGGTATTGGCACAACAAGCGTCAGGCAATGGTTTTGCGCTTGCGGAGCTGGATTTTGATTATTTAGCGACTGTTCGGAGTGATCTTCCTGCACTCAAAAACCGTGTTTTCTTTTAATTTATCTCGATAACAACAGAAGGGACTCAACATGAAAAAAATCAGTATGCTTATGCTTGCATTGGGCGTTTTATCTTCGGCTTCCGCCATCGCAGAACAGATGCGCTTTGGTTTAGAAGCGGAGTATCCACCGTTTGAAAGCAAAAATGCGAAAGGCGAGTTGGAAGGTTTCGACATCGAACTGGGCAACACCATCTGTAAAGTGGCGCAGTTGCAGTGTTCATGGGTTGAAAGCAGCTTTGATACTTTAATTCCGGGTTTAGCAGCGAAAAAATTTGATGTGATCAACTCGGCCATGAACATCACAGAGAAACGCAAAGAATCCATCGATTTTACCAATCCGATCTACCGTATTCCTTCACAGCTGGTTGCGAAAACTGACTCTGGTTTAACTTCGACCGTTGAAGGTCTGAAAGGGAAAAATATCGGCGTGCTGCAAGCATCAATTCAGGAAGTTTATGCCAAAGAACATTGGGAACCAAAAGGCGTCACTATTACTTCGTATAAAGATCAAAACATGGTTTACAACGACATGGTCAATGGCCGTCTGGATGGCACCTTAGTCATGGCGGCTGCGGGTCAAGCTGGGTTCTTAGACAAGCCGGAAGGCAAAGGTTACGCCTTTGTTGGTAAACCGGTCGAAGATACCAAAATTCTGGGTAGTGGCATCGGTTTTGGTTTACGCAAAGGTGACGACGCACTGAAAGCAAAACTAAATGCTGCAATTGCTAAAGTACAGGCTGATGGCACCGTAACTACGTTAGCCAAGAAATATTTCAAAGGCTTCGATGTGTCTGTGAAGTAAACCTGCTCATCATGATCTGGTGCTGTTCTGGCACCAGATCAGTTCACTTTAAATTTTCCGCTGGAGTCATCATGTTTTTGCCCGGAACCCATCTCTCTTTTCCTGCCCATATTTTACGTGGTGTTGAAGCGCTCAGTCGGCTTGGACATACGCTGGATGCCTCGATGGATCAGCTCTTTGTGATCGGTGGAAAAACAGCGCTGTCTGTAGTGATGCCGCGTTTACAGCACCTGATGCAAACCCAAGCGGAATGGCAAAACCGGCAAATCGTGCAAGAGGCTTGGTATGGCGGTGAAGTGAGTCAGCAAAATATTGATGCACTGACAGCGCAGGTCACTGCAAGCAGTGCTAACGTGATTGTTGCTGTCGGCGGCGGTAAAGCGCTCGATATCAGTAAAGTTGTCGCGCAGGTGTGTCGAGTACCGGTAGTGATGATTCCAACCATTGCCGCGACTTGTGCGGCTGTGTCTACAGTGTCGGTGTTATACGATGAATCGGGTCATTACATTGGCTTATTCCAACTGGATAAAGCGCCCGACGTTGTAGTGTTAGACCCGGTATTAATCGCAACAGCCCCCGTTCGTTGGTTATCGGCGGGTTTGGGTGACACGTTGGCGAAACTGTATGAGTATCGCGTGATTTCTGGTGGCGAACCCGACTACAGTCTGAATATGGCTGCCTTTGCGCAAGGCAAATTGTGCTACCAACTGATTGAGCGTTTTGGTGGTGCAGCCTGTGGAGAGGTGATGCGCGGCGAAGCGGGCACGGCATTAGAGCAGGTAATGGATGCCATTTTTATCTATGCTGGTTTCACTTCGATCATGGGTGTTGGTGATCACGTCGCTGCAGCGCATGCCTTGTTTGATGGGTTTACTGTATTAGAGAAAACCCGCGAATTTGGTCACGGCTTGTTGGTGGGTTATGGCAATCTTTGCTTATTGGCATTGGAAAGTCGTTCGGATGCTGAAATATTGGCCGCTATTCAGTTAGCAAAACAGTGTGGTGTACCAGTTTCATTAAACGAGATTGCCTCGCTTAATGAAGAAGAAATCGCAGAGATTGTAGAAACTGCGATACAGACACCCGATATGGCGAATATGCCTTTTCCTGTGACAATCGAGATGTTGCTTAATGCAATACAACGCGTGGATCGTTTGGCAGGATAACTCTCGTTTTTATGCCATTACATCGGAAAGATGCACTGGCATGAACCCTGGGTTTTGGAAGTGTTCAACCAGCGCATCAAACACGATACGAACTCGTGGCGGAACAGGGCCACTTTGCGGGCGATAAATATAGACATTCCACTCATCTGTTAGCTCATAGCCAGTAAGTACAGGAACTAATAGCCCTTTTTTAATGTAAGGGGCGGCAATTGACACCGAGATCTGACCAAAGCCGATGCCATGCAAAATGGCTTCAAATTCAGCATCGCCATCATCGGTGATTGGGCGACCGACTCGAATTCCGATGTCAATTCTTTCATTTTTAATCAGTTACGGTGACATGATTTATGTCGCATGCGTTATTATCACGATGAAATTTGTGTTGCAAAATGAATGAATTCTGATTTGAGTATTCCTGTTTTAGGAATAATCGCGACCGGGTTATGTTATTGCCTGCGTAGTTTAAGTGTTTGAGATAGCGTGAATTTATTTTTTAGTGGACACATAACCATTAGTTAATCAAGGATAGGCACAAATAACGGCAGGATCTAATTGATGAATCAGTGGCTTCAACAGCTTTGCCATTTTGCCACACCATCTATTGATGAATGTGTGCAACAACTTGGCCCGATGATTCCGTGGTTGAATGACTTAAAAAAAACGCCACAAGATCTGGGATGGCATGCTGAAGGGAATGTGCATATTCATACCGGTATGGTGCTAGAGGAACTCTATCAATTACTGGCTAAAGAGGCAGCCTATCTCAGTGGGCAACAGCGCCAGTCACTGATTTTAGCGGCGATATTTCACGATATTGGCAAAACGCGGAATACACGCAAAATGACCATCCGAGGTCAACAACGCATTGGCTCTCCAGATCATGAGGCAAAAGGGCGCTCTTACCTGGCTTTTCAGCTCATGAAATTGCCATTGCCAATTTCGGTTATTTGGACTGTGCTCGGCTTAGTTGGCGAACACCAGATGCCGAAAATGTTAGTTGTACAAAATATGGATCACGGTGCATATATCGCACTTTCTCGCCGTGCAGATTTAGCATTGCTTTACTGGCTTGAGCGTGCCGATATGCAAGGGCGGATCGGTGAGGCCATTCCACAGCAATTGCAATATCTAGAGCAATATCGCGAGCACTGCCAAGCCTATGCATTGTGGCATCAACCTTTTGTCAGTGAAGAGCTGGATCGATTGATTGCGCATGAAACATCGTCAACGCAACACTATCTACGGTCATTGGTAATTGACATGTTGCAGCGTGGCACCAGTACCTCATTAAAAAGTGCAATAGCAAAATTGTCGCGTCATAAAGATGAACACGCGCACTTAATTTTGTTATGTGGGCCCAGCGGAATTGGAAAATCGCGCTATGTTGCTCATCATTGTCATGACATGTCGTTGATATCGCTTGATGCCATCAGAGAGGAGCTTTGGGGGGATCGCGCTTGCCAAGATAACCCTCAAGAAGTTGTAGCTATCGCACAACAAAGATTGAAACAGTATTTACGAGAGAAACGCAATGTGGTTTGGGATGCGACCAACCTGCGGCAAGATTATCGTAAGCCACTCTATGCAATGGCGCGCGATCAACACGCGCTGATCACCTTGGTGATCTTTTTGGCGCCTGAAAATGCGATTTATAATGGAAATACCAATAGGGCTTATGCTGTGCCGAAAGCGGTTGTTGCAGCGCAAATCGCCAAATATCAGTTTCCTCGTATCAGCGATGTTCATCATGTGGTGGTGGTTGATGGAGAAGGGCATCCACATTAGCATACTAGGTAGAAGGGGCTAGCTTAACGCATGGCAAAGGCCCATCGCGTCAAACGGTGAAAAGTTGTAATTTCTTTGGCTAGATAATCAAATGAAAAAGACCTCATTGAGGTCTTTTCTGTTATGCGGGTTAGTCGATGTTATCTTCAATTTTTAAGGTAAACATGAATAACTTGAAGCCAATATAACCCCAAATCGATAAATGCAGTATATTGAAAAACCACCGCCATAGCGACGTGGTTGAATCGCCTGTGGCTGCCGGTTCAATGTTGGTTAAGTTCGGAAACCAACTAAAATATGGTGAACGAATACCGTAATGATTCACTATTACTAGCTGGTGTTCTTTACTGTATTTTTGGGCAAGCGCATACAAATCGGCGGAATTATATTTGAAATAAAATGGCCAGCCGCTTCGCGTATCTTCGTTACGTAAAACCAGCACGTCTTTGTCATCTCCTCCTTCAACGGTCAGGGAAATATAATAGACATCCACGGTCGGGCCATCAGCCGGATTACTCGCACTGATTGGGCCATCTTTGTCAGTTCGTTTGACACTATCACCTGTAATGTAACCCAATGTTTTCTCAGGTAGATAATGATCGACATACAACACACTGAAACCCATGATCACAAGAAAAATACCGCATATGACTTTTCGAGATAGCTTGAAAATTTTTATTTTTTGTAAATATTCCATCGTTGATTCCTTAGCGATACGAACGAGGTACAGCATCGCTGTTGTCGATTGTTCGAGCTCTCGGGCTATCTAGCCATGATGGTAAATAGTGATATGAGATGGCTCCTGAGTCATCCAGAGTAAAGTATCGTTCAACGTCTTTCATGGCAACAAGCAGTTGCTAATCTGTATCATAGATGTGTTTTAACGCATGCGGCTCATTTTTTCCTTATCAAAATTCGCTATGGCGTCTTTCATCAAAACAACAATGACCGCACTCTTAATTTATTCTTTTGACTGAAAGGGGATATTGGATCTTGCAGCACCGAGAAACGCAATTTGCAGGAATGCGGTTCTCTCTGAGAGCCTTTAGGGTTTCGATGTTACAATAGCGCCGTCTTAATTTATTGTAAGCGGTGTTTGTTTATGAGCTTTTCCACCCTAGGTCTTCACACTGATTTATTGGCTGTCCTCGATACGCTTGGTTATCAAACGCCAACGCCAATCCAAAAAGCAGCGATCCCAGAAGTCCTTGCGGGTCACGATGTCATGGCAGGGGCGCAAACGGGTACGGGTAAAACTGCAGCATTTGCCTTGCCACTGATTCAACGTCACCTCGTTCGAGAAATATCTGAAAAAGCCATCCGTGTATTAGTGTTGACGCCAACGCGGGAACTGGCTCAACAAGTACACAAGAGTTTTGTGAAATACAGTCAAGGTTCAGGTCTCAACTCGGTTGTGGCTTACGGTGGCGCGAGTATTAACCCGCAGATTGATGAGCTCAACAAAGGCTGTGATGTCCTCGTGGCGACACCGGGCCGTTTGTTAGAGCTTGCTTTCAAAGAGTTGATTGACCTCAGCACAGTTGAAACACTGGTGCTTGATGAAGCGGATCGCATGCTTGATATGGGTTTTATTGTCGATATCGAGCGCATCCTAAAACGCCTACCCGAAACGCGCCAAACGTTGTTTTTCTCCGCAACCTTCAACGATGAAGTGTTTGCTCTGAGTAAAACCATTTTAAAGCAGCCAAAACTGATTGAAGTCGCCGAGCGAAATGCAATGGCAGCGAAAATCGAACAACGTTTTTACGAAGTCGACAACCAACGCAAAGCGGGTTTAGTGGCGTACCTGATAGGCTCCAAAAATTGGCAACAGGTGCTGATTTTCACGCGTACCAAACAAGCAGTGGATGAGCTGGCTAAAGAGCTTGAAAAAGATGGTATTAAAGCAGCTGCGGTACATGGTGATAAATCTCAAGGTGCCCGCGATCGCGGCTTGGAAGAGTTTAAAACCGGCCAAGTGCGTGCGCTTGTCGCCACCGATGTGGCCGCGCGCGGGTTAGATATCGAGCAGCTGCAATACGTGATCAATTATGAGCTGCCTTACAACGCCGAAGACTACATTCACCGTATTGGTCGAACAGGCCGTGCAGGCCAAGCGGGTTTGGCTGTTTCGTTAGTCTCGAATAAAGAGAAATATTTGCTCGAAGAGATAGAAAAGCTCACTGGTGAACATTTTCTTCTGCAATGGATGGAAGGGTTCGAGCCAAATCTTGCAGCGCAAGAAGAGGCGAGCAGCACCAAGCGCAAACCGTCTAAGAAAAACCTGCGCGCTAAAGCACTAGGGCAAAGCGGTAGTAGCAACAAAGCTAAAACAGGTAAACCGCGTCGTCGCTAGGTTTTACATGCATATGCCATAAAGGTCACAAAATGTAGATATCTTAACGAACCTGTGCGGTAGGCAAAGTGCTTGTTGGCGTAACTCTGCTGATAGGATGCTTAAACTTCGTTATGGCATGGAACTTGATGAGTCATCAAGTTGTGTAGTCAACCAGAACGAGGAGCAAACTATGGCAGCGATCAGTGAGAGTCTGCTGGAGCAGATAGCGGCGGCAGTGGCCAAGTGCGGTTTTAACAAGGCGGGGCGCAGTGCGGTGCAGCAGCAGTTTGCCGATATTAAATTGACCTACTGCCTGCTGGACGAGATGGGCCCTAAAGAGCCATTTCGCGAATACGACGGCTTTAGCCTGTTTTTAGTGGGCAACAGCGATCACTGCTTGAGCCTGACCAATGTTTTGAATGAGGCTACTGGTGTGGTACTCGCTGAAGAGTAGTATTCCTTTTTGATCTAGCCCAGCAATATAGGACTCACGGTTAAGCTATTTATAGGGTGGCGGTCAGCTTGATACCACCTCGTTTGGGCACCGAAAGTGGAATTTGCCAAAAAACAGAGAGAGTCAAATGAGGTTTATTTGGTTTTATCGGTTGGCATTTTACAAATAGCTGTACCCACAAAAATAAGTGGTCAATGTTTGAGATGGGTTTGAATTGTAACTACTTGATAAATCGAGAATTGGTGCGTCCTAATGGACTCGAACCATCGACCCCCACCATGTCAAGATGTATCCACTGGATCTTTAATCCAATCTAAAGTGTCGCCATCCAACGTTAAATATAAATAAAACAATCAATTATGTTGTTTAATGCTTTGTAGATCAGCTAGTTTTTTCATTCAATTTACGAGTATTCCGTAAATTGATGGGCACAGAATAGGCACAAAAAATAAGTTTCTTAATTGATTCATCAAGAGTTAGTATTGGACTCTTTTGGGTTTGTTTTTGTAAGGTAGAACTGTGCTCATGAATGACAATTTTTTGAATATCGTTCTATGCGTTTCAATGAGAGAGAATTTTACCAGCCTGTTTTTCTAATCCCTCAAAAATAGCATCACGGATATGCGAAGGAAAATCAGGCGGCAGTCGTTGCTCTACGTTGTGAATAACATCTGCTGTTTGCATAGCCATTTCTTGTAAAAGATTTCCTGCTTGTTCAGATGAAAATCCAACATATTGGGCTGTACTTTGAAAATGACGAGGTTGAATTTTAGACCACAGGTATTGTTTATTCTTACCCTGTAATGCCATCGCCATTTTTGCTTTTTGTTGAGGGATCCCTTTGCCTTTGAAAATAGGGTATGCCGACATCACATCATAAAGAGGTGTCATCACAAATGAGGTATTTGGTTCAATGAAAATGCTGAAATTTTTTGAATGACCATCAATAGCAGCTAAAAGCCAATAAAGAATTTGTGAACGGAAAAATGTTTCCCGATCTTTTGTTGAGAGTCGAGAACCCAGTAATAGTTTCATGATGGCAGCAATGCCCGGTCCACCATGAGATTCATATTTGAGGGCAGGAGAGTAACCTAATGCCTGACACATATCTTCCTGCGGTAATCGCATTAACCACTGATTATTGCTAGACCAACGTCTGTCAAAACGTTCAACCACGAGCGCTTTAATATCATTGAACGTTGCGATTTCTGTGTTGGCGACTTCGAAACCAAATTCTTTGGCTATCTGAAGACAGATCCATTCGTTTTCACAGCTTTCTGAAAGATCGATATTGTTTTGTTCAATCATGCCGATAGGTAATTTAAATATATGGCTGGTCGGTGTGCTGCCTAATGGACGTTGCCACTGATCCTGATACCAAAGCAGGGCTGTTTTCTCCTGTGCTCCGGCAATCGAAATTCGGAAGTCATGTAGATTATCCATTCCTAACGGAGATGTTTTATATCCAGACAAAAGTTTTGCAATCATATCTTCATCGAGTGGTTCAGCATGTACCTCATTGATTGGAGGAAGATGGATGCTTTCTGGATAAAGCTGAATGGCACCGACACAATCCCGGCCGACCGCGGCTAATAAATCAAACGGATGATTTGTCGGGATCTGAAAACGTTGCTGCATACGAGTGATGATGATGTCAGAGTCTGGTAGCAGATTACTGAAAAAGTTGTAAACCGAAGTACCTTCCTGCTTTTTTGAGGTCAGAGGTAAGGACAATGAAATGGCACGAGCACCTGGTCTATTTAGCCATGATTGTAAATATTGAAATGACATTGCACCTCGACCATCGCGAAATAAGACGCCGACCTCAATACCATTCATTGCCACAATCAGCTTCTGAGGTTTCATTACCACTCCTGGTCCCATTCATTATTTTTATCTGGTGACTGCCCTCGACGAGTAATATGCAGTTCAAGATCCAGTGCAGACAATAGCTTGAAAAGGGTCTCTATTTTGCATTGATCTGGGTTGTTCTCGAAACCAGATACTGTGGTTTGCTTGATGCCAACGCGATCTGCTGTCTCTTTCTGAGTCAGTTGCTGTGTCTTCCGCTGATCACGAATTACTGCGGCAAGCGTTTGTGGTGTATTGAGTCTCATCAGGGATGCCCAGTTGCAAAGTAAATATACCGGAGAGAGGATAAAATAATAATAACCCTTATAGGGTATAAATTCAAATTATCCCCTATAAGGGATAGGGCTGGTAAGGTTTTCATCGACAACCATGGAAGATTTTTGTGTTTTAGATGGTAAAAAAGTGAACAGAAATATACTGGCTCTTACGAAATGGGTACCAAAATCGTCAGCTTGTGTACACATAAAAGCTGCTCCGGGAAACATTGAGAACACGGCCCATACTTGGGTTAGATCATTCGTACCGAATGACATATCGAGTGCTACGACCTCCAGCATCAGTTTTAGATAAAAAACCGAGCTCAACCAAATAAGCCAGATGACGAGTCGCTGTGGCTCGGCTGACTTTAGAGACTTTCTGATATTGGCTACTGTTGATACCTGCTTCGAAGTCACCATCCAGCAAACGATTGAGCACCTTAACTTGTTCAGTTGATAATTTGGTTTGATCGACATTTCGCCAGAAATTGGTTTTAGCAACGGTTTGTTCAATCATTTGCATTGAACTTAGCAACGTATCGTTTAGTGTTGTCAGAAACCAAACTAACCAAGGGGTAATATCCATTTCTCCCTTTTGAGTCTGCTCTAAGATTTCGTAATACGACTTTTTCTTTTCAAGAATGCTGACTGACATTGCATAAAACCGAATTGATAGTTTTTCACCTTGCGCTAAAGCCAAATCGGTTAAAAGGCGAGTAATACGTCCATTCCCATCATCAAGTGGATGAAGTGTCACAAACCATAAATGCGTGATTGCAGCGCGGAGTAATGGATCTAATTCAGCATCGGAGCGTGAATCATTAAACCATCGAATGAAATGCTGTAATTCTGTTTCAAGGATGTCTCTGGGAGGTGCTTCAAAATGAACGGTGGGTTTATCAATCCGACCAGAAACAACCTGCATAGGCGTCTCACCACGCAAGACGCCACCCTGAACTGGGTTAAATAAGGTATAGCCCATGGGAAATAGTAATTCATGCCAACGCAATATCCGTTCAAGAGACAGAGGCTGATCGAGTTGCGTGATTGCATCAATCATCATCTCCGCTAAACCATTCGTTTGTTCTGTTGTGGGGTACTGCTGTTCTTCCTTGATCCCTAATTTCTTTGCAAGTGACGAACGCACAGAGAAAGCATTGAGCTTTTCGCCTTCAATAGCGCTTGAATGAACGATATTAGCCAGAAGTGTATCAAGTGTTGCTTGCTGCTGGTTTTCTAAACCCATTCGGCCCAATAACAAGCCTTGGTTGAAATGCGCTTCTCGCAGCAATGGGGAGATCACAGTATTGTCCCAGGTAAAATCAGGCCATGCTGGTTGTTGCCAAATCCACATACTGAACCTTACCGTGAGCCGAATGATTAAATTATTCTACTCATATCATGAGTAGAATATAAGAGGTATTTGACTCATTTAGTGCAAACTACAGTTTTAAAAGCCTAACACCAGGATCCTGTTCAGGTTTTGTTCTATGCGATAAGGGGCTCTACTTGACTGGATTGCTGACGTGCATAGTGTGTTTTTTGGCGGTAGTATTAGCGCATTAGCTTGCGAGCATCTTTCAATAACAGCACTAATTGTTTTTCTCTGACAGGAGAAGAAACAAAACCAAAGCGCTCATAGAATTTAGAGGCTCGATCATCAATCGGGTGAGTAAGTAGGGCTCTAATACCCACTTGTTCTGAAATCATTAGAGTGCGTCGAATTGCATCTTGTAACATGCCAACCCCAATACCGAGACCTTGATGATTTATCGACACAGCAAGACGAGCTAATATCACCACAGGGATTGGATACTGACCCATGCCTCGCCGAATTCTCTCTGGTGCTTCATAAGTCTCAACCTGACCAACCGTTAGACTGAAATAGCCAATCACAATATTATCGTCTGAAATCACAAAATTTTTTGCTGAACCACTTGATTGAGCTTGTCTTGCATGTCGTAAAAGCCATTCATTGAGAGATGGATTACCACAATCGAATTGTTCGAGGAGATGTTTATCATGCAACACCTCCGGTTTAGATATGGCCATTATTTCTCCCAAGGAGCGTTGCGGGAGAAAAGATCTTGTAAACCTTGATTGTCTTGCGCGGGTTGATCGAGCATATCAAGTAAGTCTTGATATTGTTCACCGGACACAACGAATAAACGTTGATCGAGTAGAGTTTGTTCAGCAGCATGACATGCACTATCAAGAATGAAATCAGTTAATGATTTATGAGCAATGTCAGCAGCACGACGGAGTATCGCTTCTTGCTCAGGTGTAGCTCTGAGGCCAAGCCGCGCCGAGCGTGATGTACGTGTAATAGAAGATGCAGAACTAGCCATGTTAATCTCGACTAACAAAAAATGAACAATACAATGTTAGTACAATGGGCAAACAAGATCAACTGTGAATAGGACATAACGAATAAAATGGACTCCCCCAACTGACGGCATCGATGTCCAAAATGTAGTTGTCGCTCATCAGAGCTAAGGACGCCCACAATGGTTATTAAGGAAATTGGTATTGATTTAGCTAAGTCAGTTTTAGTCTTTATGGCATTGTTTACTATGCAAAAAGCGTTTTATGCAAAGTCATGTTTCCCCGTATTGGTGAACTGTAGTTAATTTTGTCACAAAGAAACACATGTATTGCTTTTATGCGTGGATGCAGAAAAAGACCCAAAATGCAGCACATATGTTGCTTTGATGTTTTTAGGCAACTAATATGTTTCTATAGGTGTAATAAGCAACATATGTGATGACAGTATGAAAACTCTTCTACAGCAGATAAAAGAACGTCGTTTGTTTCTTGGCCTTAAACAAAATGACATGCCATTACGAATTGGTGTGTCTCGCCAGCAATACCAGCGCTTAGAAGCAAAAGGTAACCCGAGGCTCGATACGTTGGAGTTGATTGCCAAAGGATTAAACAGCGAAATGATGCTGATCCCAAGCGAAAAGATCAGTGCTGTCATGGCTGTTCTCAATGAAGTGCCAACGGTTTCTCCAACACAAAATACATTCAAAGAAAATAAGCCCCAACTTTCTGACGATCCTTGGGCTGGATTGTTGGGAGATGACTCATGAACACTGGCAGAGACAATGAACTGAATGTGCTCAAACTGACGTTACATGATCGTTTAATTGGCTATTTATCTGGATTCGTCAACGGTCGAAATGTACTGATGTTTGCTGACGAATTTCGGGAAGATGTGAATAGACCAACATTCAGTTTAATTACCCATCCTCGATTTCCCCGTTCAGATAAAGTAATGGCTGAACCATGGATCAGAAATCAACGATTGCATCCCACATTGTCAAATTTGTTACCCGAAGGCTCACTGCGAGAGTTAATTGCGCAGGGGTTAAAAGTGCATGTCGATAGTGAATTCCATCTCTTGTCTTATCTTGGTCGAGATCTTCCGGGCGCTTTGATTGCAGAACCGATGGCACCAGAAGATGTGCCAGCATTTGTATTACACTCACTTGGCAGTGCGAAAGCGATCCAATTTGAAAAAATCACCAGAGAGAACAAATTCTCACTGGCTGGTGTACAAATGAAATTCTCTATGAAGGCAAAAGATGGCCGGTACAACCTTTCAACAGAGAATGAGCTAGGCGATTGGATCATAAAAACACCATCAACGAAGCATAAAGACGTCCCTTTGAATGAATTTACTGTGATGTCTCTTGCAGCATTAGTTGGTATCAATATCCCAGAAATAAAATTGGTCGAATTAGATCGGTTAGATAATCTTCCGCAAATTAACCTGCCGGATGAAAAGTTTGCTTTTGCGATTAAACGTTTTGATCGAGAAGAAAACTCACGGATTCATATGGAGGATTTTGCCCAAGTATTGGTTAAGTACCCACATGAAAAATACAATTCTGCCAATTATGAACAAATTGGGCGCATTCTTTATGATTTTTCCGGTGATGGTTTATCCGATGTGCAGCAATTTGCCCGAAGATTGCTGGTAAATATTTTGTTGGCCAATGGCGATGCACACCTGAAAAACTGGAGCTTGCTTTACGCCGATCAAGTGACGCCAAGACTTTCACCGGGCTACGATATTGTAACGACAAATGTCTATATTGATGGCGAAAGACAATACGCGCTGAATCTTGGCAAAACGAAAGATTGGTTCACGGTAACTTTGCAACATTTCCAATATTGGGCGGAACATTCGGGGATCCCATGGCGAGCGATTAAACCTCATTTGGATGATGTCATGGATAAGGCGAGATCTTTGTGGCCCGAAGCGCTAAAACAACTACCAATGAATGAACAGCACAAAAAACATCTTCAAAGACATTGGGGGATGCTGCAAAACGATTTTCGATTGAGATAAATCATGATTGAAAAACCTTGAACACTGCTGATTTGCTTACGAACTAAACAAAATAGGAAACGCCTGGAATTGGTGTGGAATAAGCCGATTGTAGTGGTCTCACTGGATCTGTGAATAAACGAGTCATATGCTAGACTCTGCTCATTAAAAATAATCTTCTATGTAAGCAATGCAGTTAAACGATTATCTTTTTTTACAAAAAATAGCCGCGTTGCCATTTGTTGACGCGATCTATCTGTTTGGTTCTCGTGCGAGAGGCAACCACCGGGACCGTTCAGATATCGCTATTCTATGTCCTAATGCAAATGAGACTGATTGGTAGTCAATCCTTCAACTGATCGATGATGCAGACATACTGCTACCGATTGATTGTATTCGTTTAGATCAAGAGAACCAGAACAGTACATTATGGGAACAGGATAAAAAACTGATATATGAACGTAGAACTTAATGTAAATGCATTAGGAAAGGCATTACAACGACTGGATGAGTCTTTTAAACGATAACAGCAGAGACAATGTGTATCTGGTAACAGAACTGCGCCATAGCTTTCATACCAACTTGCCACTTGTTCATTTTTTGTGTCAGTCAGCAGAGCAACACCGCCCGCTTGCATGGCAACCCGAAGACAGCGGCGTCTTGCGGTCAGTAATAACTGGCGACCGAGTTCCTGATTTGCGTTGAACTGTCAACAGCAGCGTCCCAGGCGGAATACCGGTACTTCATCGCCAGCCAAACCCCGAGCAATCACTTCCGGAGTCCGTGCATAAGCAACTAAAGCCAGCCATGATCGCCGGAACATCGTCGTGACGGAACCTATACATGAACCATCGTTCGCGATGAAAACATGTCCGGCGTTCTTGTGTTGTCCCACTCAATTTTACGGCGTTCCCGAATACCATCCTTGGCCGTATGTCGGTAGCAGTTTGACTTGAAGTTGATGGCGATCGTGCCTGCAGGATAAAGGGCGGGGGGTCATTTTATGGGGGATTTGTATTGGGATCGGCAACACATCATGTTCATTGCTTGAATAAATTCAATTTAAGGCAGAGGTCAATGGCAAATTGTTTGTCTCATTGGCTCAAATTCAGACAAATTGATGTCTCAGTCGATTGGCTGGATTGAATGGAGTGGATTGATTTTAAAGTGGTTTTATTGGTTTTTCGTGTTATGGCGGGAATAGGGTGAACTATTGATTAGCTCATTGCCGCAAGACTCTCATGAGAGACCCTTTTTATTCGATTTTTTTGAACGATTGTACGGGTTAATGACGTTATTTATCTGATTTATGAAGCATTCTTTTGATCATAACCTGATAGCATTTGTTAAATTGCATGAATTGCACCTTCAAGGAATAACACTGTGCCGACTAAAACTGTGACCGAAATATCGCTGATCAGCAACATAACTGGTGTGGTTAAAATCAAAAATGCCGATGGTACGTTTCGATAGCTATATGCTGGTGATACGATCCAACCAGGAGCGGTATTGGTGTTTGTTTGGCCTCGTTTAAACAGCAGTGGGCAAATTGAAGAGAGAGAGAATTTTTTATGGATGATGTGATTGTCAATAAAGTATCTATCATTGAGCGTTGTCTGAAACGAATCCATGAGGAGTATCAAGGCGATGTTGTCGAATTAAAACGTAATTTTACGAAGCAAAATTTTGTGATCTTGAATTTGTAACGCTTATGTGAAGCCTCGATTGATATCGAAAACCGCTGTTTAAAACTCAGTAACGGGCCTATACCTCAGAGCAGCCGTGATTCTTTTTCTCAGTTGGAAAGAATGGGGTTATTAAATGCAGATCTTGCTACGTCGATGCAAAAAATGGTTGGATTACGCAATATTGCTGTGCATGACTATCAAAATCTCAACTTGGATATTGTGATCGCGGTACTAGATAAGCATCTGGGCGATTTTCAGCAGTTTGCTATCGTCATGATGTCTCTGGCTCTCTGACGGCCATGAAAATGGTTGTAATTTCTGGTGGTATTCGTGAGTAAATACAGCCATGTGTAGTGTAATCCCGCAATGCTGTTTAACATCACCGCTATTATTCCAAAAATAAGGAAGCATAATGAAAATTGCAGTTGCTGGTACTGGCTATGTTGGTTTATCCAATGCGATCTTGATGGCTCAGCATCACGAAGTGGTAGCCTTAGATGTGGTACCAGAAAAAGTGCGTCAATTAAATGATCGAGTTTCTCCTATCGCAGATCATGAAATTGAAGATTATCTGAAAAACAAAAAGCTGAATCTGCGTGCTACGCTCGATAAGCAAGATGCCTATCAGAGCGCGCAGTTTGTTATTATTGCCACGCCAACCGATTACGACCCTGAAACCAATTATTTTAATACCTCATCGGTGGAATCGGTTATTCGCGATGTGCTAGCCATTAACCCGCAGGCGGTGATGGTGGTCAAATCTACCGTGCCGGTCGGCTTTACCGCACGAGTCAAACAGCAGTTCGGTTGCGACAATATTCTGTTTTCACCGGAATTTTTACGTGAGGGTCGCGCGCTTTACGATAACCTGCATCCTTCCCGCATTATTGTCGGAGAACGCTCTGAACGAGCGGAAACCTTTGCCAAATTACTGCTGGAAGGGGCGATTAAACTCGATATCCCGGTGTTATTTACTGATTCGACAGAAGCAGAGGCGATTAAGTTATTTGCCAATACCTATCTGGCGATGCGGGTTGCTTACTTTAATGAGTTGGACACCTACGCGCAAAGTCTGGGGTTAGATAGCAAACAGATCATTGAAGGGATAGGGCTCGATCCGCGCATTGGTACCCACTACAACAACCCTTCTTTTGGTTATGGTGGTTATTGCTTACCGAAAGATACGAAACAGTTGTTGGCAAATTACAATCAAGTACCGAATACCTTGATCCGTGCGATTGTCGATTCAAATACCACGCGCAAAGACTTTATTGCCGATGCCATCATTAAACGTAAACCTAAAGTGGTCGGTGTTTATCGTCTGATCATGAAAGCGGGTTCCGATAATTTCCGTGCTTCTGCTATTCAGGGCGTGATGAAACGTATTAAAGCTAAAGGGATTGAAGTTGTCGTTTATGAACCAGTGCTCAAAGAAAGCGATTTTTTCAAATCGCGGGTCATTCGTGATTTGAATGAATTCAAGGCAATATCTGATGTGATCATATCTAATCGTATGTTGCCAGAGTTAAGCGATGTCGCTGACAAAGTATTTACCCGCGATTTATTTGGTAAAGATTGATCTAACCAGAAACATTTGCGATCAAATTAATTTGTAAGTGTTGTCCGGCGTAGTTATCTGCAGATGTTATTGTCATTCAGAATAGTTATTTCGATATATAGGTTCATTTGAGGTTTTTGTGTCAGAGTACAAAGTAATTAACTAGACCCTACTTATTCGTTTGGTTACACTTTGTTTGGTTAAAAATTTGTTTAAACTGTAAGCGCAGGTATGCTTTGGCGGTCAACCCGTCACAACAATATGAGGGATATACCATGAAATTGAAACATTTGGTCGTTGCTGTGAGCCTTTCTCTGGGTTTGACCCAGGGCGAACGCATGAGTGTCTAGTTTTTGAGCGATACGGATAATCCGGCAATCA
>ERZ650307.235-NODE-235-length-30085-cov-5.181752_pt1 | contig 30085 bp, 24 predicted proteins | sample MGYA00376243_ERZ650307 | MGnify/ENA primary metagenome ERZ650307 (study PRJEB26733, sample SAMN07839242) | wastewater metagenome | biome: urban; feature: artificial channel; material: waste water | place: USA: North Carolina | collected 2016-03-31 ... | reverse complement strand
AGAATTTCTGTGCTTCGGCGAGCATGCTTTTCTTGTCCAGTAAACCGAATTTCGTACGCTTCGGGCGCATGAGGTACAGGTTTTCTAACAAGGTCAGGTTCGGCCAAATGTTAAGCTCTTGGTGGATAAAGGCGATACCGCTAAGCTCCGCCTCGCGCGGGCTGTGGAAGGTTCGTTCTACGCCGTCGACGCGGATGGTGCCCTTATCTGCTTTGTGCAGGCCAACGAGGATGTTCATCAGCGTTGACTTGCCGGCGCCGTTTTCACCCATAAGGGCGTGGACGCGGCCGCCTTTCAGTTCCAGTGATACATCGCGCAAAACCTGGTTCGTGCCGAAGGCCTTGGCGATGTTCGATAAGGTGATTTCCATAAGATAAAACTCCAGACTTTCTTGCGATAAAGCGCCGTTTATTTCACAGGCGCTCTATGGGTAATACTCGTAATTGGGAATTAACGTTCCGGTGCGAAAATGCAGTCGGCTCGTAAAATAACGTTAGCATACGGCGTTGTTTCACCGGTGCGAATGACGCATTTGCACTGCGCTGTAGCGGCTTTTAAGGCTTCGTGGTCCGTGATGACGCGGTCGAAGCGGTCCGCCGGGAATAATTCGTCCAAAACGGCCAAGTTTTGCGGATTTTCAGCGGCCATGCGGTCGGCGATGTGAATGCCTTCTACCTTCATGTGCTGCGACAACAGGCGAACCACGTCTTCGAAGGACGGCGTGCCGAAGGTTAAGGCTAAGTCGATTTTCTGCACATTCGGCGGTACGGGCAAGCCGCAGTCGCCAATGCAAATCGTATCGGTATGACCAAGGTCGGCTAGCACCTTGGCAATGTGACTGTTCAAAATACCATTTCGTTGCATAGGTCTCTCTCCTTAGTAAATGCGGTGCGTGTTATTTGATGGCCGATGTTAATCGGCTCGCTTCTGAAATTAACCGCGTTCCGCCAAGAGCTGTTCGACTTCGTTAAGGTAGGGCATGCCTTCCTGCGCGCCTAACTTCAAGACAGATAAGGCGGCAGCGGCGTTGCCGTAGCGAACGGCGGTAGCTTGGTCGTGACCGGCTACAAGAGCGGCTGCGAAGGCACCGTTGAAGGTGTCGCCGGCGCCGGTAGTGTCCACAGGTTCAACCTTGAAGGCCGGAATGCGGCGCACCTGATCGGCTTCACCGTAAATAACGCCGTCCTTGCCGAGGGTAACTAAGAGCTTGCCGTTCATGGAGCGCACTAATTCGTCGCGGTCCTGATTGGGATAGAGCGTTGCCAGCTCGTGTTCGTTCGGTGTTACAAAAGCGGCGGCCGCTAAGGCTTCGTCGGATACGGGCGCTGCCGGTGCCGGGTTCAGCAATACCTTGATGCCTTGTTCGTGGCATTTCTTGAGGACGTAGGCGATAGTTTGCGCCGGAATTTCGTGTTGCAAGAGCACCAGGTCTGCTTTTTCGATGGCCGGCCACGCATTGTCCACAACGGCTTCGTCCACAGCGGCGTTAGCCCCTAATATTACAATAATACTGTTATCCCCTTCGGCTAAGGTGATGTGTGCCGTACCAGTGGGCACATCCTCTTTCGTCTGCACGTACGTCGTGTCGATGCCGTGCTTTTTGAAATTATCTAGCACCATGGTGCCGTACGGATCCTGTCCAATGCAGCCAACCATGGTGACTTTGGCGCCCATTTTTGCGGCTGCAACCGCTTGATTAGCGCCTTTACCGCCTGGGGACATATTTAGTCCCGTTCCGAGAATCGTTTCACCGGCAACGGGGCGTTTGTCGGCCGTAACAGTGATATCAATGTTACAACTGCCGATTACGACGATGGAATTCATAATAAACCTCGTTGAAAATCAAGAAAACTTCCATATACATAATTTATCGTGAAATTACTTTCATTTTTAATTTAAATCCACAATATAGTATATACTAAATAATCAATTGTGCAAACAATAAATTTTGCGATGATAATCAGTGAAAACGTAGACGTGGCCTGTATTTGTGGGCATAAAATGCGGCGGCTGGGTCGTTCGAAGTCCCAATAAAATATACCTATGTAGTACAGATTATAAAAAATCCAGTAAATGACTTGATTCTTGAAAATACTATAGAAAATATGTCGTGCAAAGTTGCTCATCCGGTGATTATCGCCGGGTACGGAGTGGGACCAAGAAGGGACAAAGGGGGACCGACTATGAAAATTTTTTTGTGAGTATATTGACGGATGCTTATGAGCTGTGTATAATGGAGAAAAACATAGTAGTAACGTCTACGAACAGGAAGAGTACCTACAGTGTAGCTGCCCCAGCGAGTCGGGAATGGTGAGAGCCCGATGTAAGAGCACGTAGCGAATGGACCTGGGAGATGTGGCCCGACCCGTTTTACGGCTAGGCGTCACCGGTCATCTCCGACCGTTACCAAAGGAGCGCGTATCGCCTACGGGCCGTACGTAGTGAGCCGGGTCTTCGGACCAATCGGGGTGGCACCGCGGAGTTATAACCTTCGTCCCTTTGTAGTTAGGGATTGGAAGGTTTTTTTTATACCCATTTTTAGGGAGGAATCGCGTATGGAACGAATACAGGATGTATCGAAGTTAGTTTACACTCACGTGCAAGGCGGGCAGTTCCGCTGGGTTACGGTGAGCACGCTCATGCTGGCGTTGGGCACCATTTTGCACTTAGTCAGTCCTAGTGTGGCTGGGGTAACGCCAAACTGGACCATTGCTACCTATTGTGTTGCTATTCATTTAACTCGGCCTAATTATCGGCAGGCACTAGGTATTGGTTTGGTAGCGGCGCTCATTAATGTTATGACGTCGAAATCGGCGTTCCCGTATGGGAATTTGATTTCAGAACCGGCAGGGGCCTTAACCTGTGCTATCCTCGTTAGCGCGTTAAGTCGTATCAAGCTTGGTCGCATGTCCTTGCAGCCGGCCTTATCCGGGTTCTTGGCTACCGTCGTATCCGGCGGCGCGTTCGTAACGCTCTTATTCTTCGTACTGAAATTACCGCTGAACGTGTACCTTAAGGTTATGTGGCCAATGGTCCTCATGGTTGGTCTTTGCAACGCCGTTGTTACGCCGCTCTTGTACATTCCGGCGCAGCGCTTATTTGCTCGCCGCGGTTACTTGCCGGAAAACGGCGTGTTGACCGGCGACCATAGCCAGTACATTTTGGAACCGAAAACACCGGGCAAGGTTGTGCTGGAGCATTTTACTTACTATTATGGCAACGCGAAAAAGCCGGCGTTGAAAGATATTAACTTAGTCGTTAATGACGGCGACTTCCTCGTTATCACCGGCCCGGCCGGCTGTGGTAAATCGACACTGTCCTTGGCTATGACCGGTGCGGTGCCGAAGTTCTACGGCGGCCGCATGGAAGGTATGGTCTTCGTAAACGGCCAGGCAACGACGCAGCACGAAATCGCGTCGCTGGCAACGGACATCGGCATTGTAATGGCCGACTACGATACGCAGCTCGTAACGATGACGGTTGGCGAAGAAGTGGCGTTCGCCATGGAAAACCGCGGTTATTCGCCGAAGGATATTAAGGAACGCAGTGCCGTAGTGTTCAAGCAGGTTGGTCTTGAAGGTATGGAAGCTCGTAAAATTAGCAGCCTTTCCGGCGGCCAGCGCCAGCGTTTGGCCATCGCGTCTGTGTTGGCCACGAACCCGTCCATCTTGGTGTTGGATGAACCGACCAGTTCCTTGGATCCGGAAGGTACCGATGAACTGTATCGCTTAGTAGGCGCGCTTAATAAGGATTATGGCATTACGGTTATCGTAATTGACCACGATTTGAACGCCGTTATGCCCTACGCTAATCGCGTAGCCTTATTGGTAGACGGCGAATTGAAATCGGATGATGTACCGGCTGTAACGTTAGAATATATGTATAAACACAATATTTACACGGATACGTTGCCGACGGTATTTACGGCGTATATGAAATTGCGCGATGCGGGTTTTAATTTCACAAGCCCGTGGTTGAGCGTAGCCGCTGCGAAGACGGATTTGAAGACATTAGGTAAAGCACAGTAGGAGGGCACTATGGTAACAGTTGAAAATTTAGCATTCGGCTATGTGCCGGGTGTGTCGATAATGCGTGATGTCAGCTTCTCCGTTGGCACCGGCGAATTTATTGCCGTAGGCGGCCGTAATGGTTGTGGTAAAACGACGGTGACTCGTTTGCTGATGGGCCTTGAAAAGCCGCAGGAAGGCAAGATTTACTATGATGGCAAGGACGTGACCAGCACGCCGCCGTCGGATCGCGGTCGCTATATTGGTTATGTATTCCAGCAGCCGGACCGCCAGATGTTCCGCGCTACGGTGGCCGAAGAAGTGGCGTTCGGGCCGCAGCAGCTTGGTTATACGAAGGACGAAGTGAAATCAATTACCGAAAAGGCCTTAGCGGCTACGGGCATTTCTCACTTGGCGAAGTCCTATCCGCCGTTATTGCGTCGCGGCGAAAAACAGCGCGTGGCTATTGCATCGGCGCTGGCTATGAACTCGAAGGTGCTCATCCTCGACGAACCGACCAGTGGTCAGGACGGCAAGGAAACGAAAGAGCTGATGGAATTGTTGGTATCGCTTCAGCAGGAAGGCTTGTCCATCATGCTCGTAACGCACGATATGGCCATTATGGCTGAATATTGCACCCGCGTTATCGTAATGGGTTACGGCACGAAAGCTTTTGACGGCACACCGGAAGAACTCTTTACTAAGCGCGATGATTTATTTGAATTAGGGCTTACGAAGCCGCCGTGCGTGGAATTGGCGGAAGCCGTTCCGGGCCTTGGTTATTGCAAGTCTATGACGGAATTAGAAGCGAAGTTAACCGCTTTGTATAAAGCGTGAAAGGAGACACAGAATGGAACGTTTAGTACCAATCAGTAAAATTTTAATCACCATCTTTGTGTCTCTGTGGGCTATCCTTTTGCGTCAGCCTTTAGAACTTTTAGGCTTACTCGTAGCAGAGCTCATCGTGTTGGCGGTTACCGGTCTTTTAGTAAAACAATATAAAGCGGTATTGAGCTTAACCGGCTTTGCCGTGTTCCTCGCAGTCGTTCAGTTCTTAGGCGGCGGCACACCGGATTCGGCATACGTAACCGGTCTTCGCATGCTGTGCATGACCATGGTATTCATCATGCTCCTCGCTACGACGCGCTTGCAGGACTTGACGGCAGCGCTGGTAACGCAGTGCAAAATCCCTTACGAATACGCGTTCATGTTCACCGCAGCCCTTCGCTTTGTGCCGGACTTCATCGCTGAAAGTCACGCCGTACGCGAAGCACAGGCTTGTCGCGGCATGAATATGACAGGCAATATTGTGAAACGAATCACCTCGTACGGTGCGGTAATTCAGCCGTTACTCCTTAAGTCCTTGGGCCGCTCGGAAACGATGGCGCTGTCCTTGGAACTAAGAGGCTTTGGCAATGAAAACCATAGCTTTGTGGCCAAAGTAGGCATGCGCGGCAGCGACTACGTCGTGGTGCTGGTTTTGCTTGCCATTACCTTTGCGGTCGCCTATTACCGTTTTGCCTGAGCTCAAATAGCCATTACTATCACATGAATACTTGAAGCTAAAGCCCATGTTAGCACTGTTCCCTCCCTTCTGCTTCGCAAATGGTCGGTTCACAGTGCTAACATGGGCTTTGCAGCTTTCTGTGTTTCATAGTGCCAAGTAATGGCTATTTTGAGCTTTCGGCGTATCGGTGAATAGGCTGTACGCAAAGGAGAATGGCATGGCAAAACGTAAGCGCCACGGCTTCGTCTTGCTGCCTTCGCATGTCGGGAGAGGAGGAAATGCGGATAGGCTCGTATAGTCATGGTAATACGTATACATAAAATCAAAGCCCATATTAGAACTGCTCGCTCCCTTCGGTTACACCAATGGTCGCTACGTAGTTCTAATATGGGCTTTGGGCTTTTGTGCGTCATAGCGCACAACCATGACTATACGGGCCTTATCGAATCAGAGAATGGGGGAGTTGCTTTCTTTTTTACGAAAAATTAACGCTATAGTGTCATAGACGTATTTTGTGCCAACGGTGACACGTGACTGTTTATATGCGACAGAGCCTATATTTACTGTTTGACAAGCAAAATTTGCAAGCCATCTGTGACGCGATTCGTAAGACGGCTTACCGGAAGCATAAATATATGTCGCCATCAGGATAGGGTAGGTGCATCTAAGGAGAGCGCCCCTGTTAGGACTGCGAAACGACCATTTGCATAGCAGAAGGGAGCGAGCAGTCCTAACAGGGACGATCTCCAAAGCGAGGCACAACATCTATATGATGGCGGCATATATTTATGCATAAACGGTATGCCTTACCGAACGTGCCACAGATGGCTGCAAATAGCGCGGAAACACAGTAAATATAAGGCCTTTTCTCCTGTATAAATAGTAGTGCCGCCGTTCAGAAAATACGCCTTTTACACTATAGCGTATTTTTTACTCTTTCGTTGTTGACACTGTCTATTGGTGGTGTTATATTGTACACAACATCAGTTGTGCGTTATCGCGCACAAGAAGATTAGGTATATAGGTTGCAATATAGGTTACAAAATAGCTACGAAGGAGGAAGTCGGTATGTTAACAGAACGTATTCGTAAGGCAAAGGACGCATATGTTAATGATATGCCTTCAATATCATATGAACGAGCTCGCATTTGGACGGAGTCGTATAAGAAGACGGAAGGGCAGTCAGCGGTTATTCGTCGCGCCCAAGCGTTCAAGGATGTGTGCGAGCAGTTGTGCGTTACTATTTTCGAAGGCGAGTTGATTGTTGGCGCCATCGGCGAGTTTCGCAAATGCGGCATTTTAACACCGGAATTCTCCTGGTCTTGGGTTGATCGCGAAATGGATAATTTTTCCACGCGTGAACAGGATCCGTATCAGATGACGGCAGAACAGCGCGCTTTCGTACGTGAAAACATTTTCCCGTATTGGAAGGGCAAGTCCGTAGAGGAAGCGTTCTTGGCTCGTATTTCGCCGGAAACGGCTAAGGTTGGCGTCGATACCGGGATTGTCGATACCGACTCGAAATGGCGTCAGTCCGTTGGTGAAATTACGCCGGACTACAAAGATGGCTTATTTACGAAAGGCTGGCAGGGAATTATCGATGAATGCAAGGAAAAACTGTCCCATGTGAAATTAACCGACGCTGATGGCACGGAAAAACGTGATTTCTATCAATCGGTGATTCTTTGCGGCGAAGGGATGATTACTCTTGGTAAGCGTTATGCCGAAGAAGCAGCGCGGTTAGCAAAGAAAGAAACCGATACAGTACGTCGCCGGGAATTGCTTGTTATTTCAGATATTTGCAGTCGTATTCCGGCACAGCCGCCGAAGACGTTCCAAGAAGCGTTGCAGATGATTTGGTTCTACCAGTGGGGCGGCATTATCATGGAAAATCCGCTGTCCTTGAATCCGGGCCGTTTTGACCAGTACATGTATCCGTATTATCAGTATGATATTGAAAATAAACTGCATACGGATGACGAAATCTTGGAATTGATCGAATGCTACTGGCTGAAATTATCCGAATGGGTTTGGACCATTTCCGCTAACACCGCTGATTTCTTCGCCGGCTACAATCAGTTCCAAAACTTAACCGTTGGCGGCTGCGACCGCAAGGGCAAGGATGCTACCAATGAATTAAGCTTCTTGGCGTTAAAGGCTACCGGTGAATTGAAGACCCATCAGCCTGGCTTGTCTGTACGTATTTCTCATGACAGCCCACGCGAATTCGTCGATGCTATCATGGAACTGGTTGCACAGGGGACAGGCTTCCCGGCTATTCACAGCGATAAGACCGGCTATGCCATGCTGAAGAACTTAGGCTATGAAACAGAAGATGCGCGCGACTGGAACAACTGTGGTTGCGTAGTGCCTCATTTCAGAAAAACCTTCGAATGGACCAGTACGGCGAATGTTAATTTCAGCGCCGCACTCGAATACGCTACGAACGGTGGCAAGAGCCGCTTGACCGGTAAGCAAATGGGCCTTCCTATGAGCCGCGACTTCAAGACCTACGAAGACGTGGAAGCCGCGTTCTACAAACAGTTCGATAACCTCATCGCTGTGGCCGTTGAATCGTCCGTGTTGGCTCAGAAGATTCAGAAGGAATACATTTTGCGTCCGTACTTTGCGGCGCTGTCCGAAGAATGCTTGGCGTCCGGCCGCGACATCGTCGACGGTGGTGCTAAATACAACATCGGACCAGTGTTGACCGGTATTGGCCTGGCCGAAACGGCAAATAGCTTGGCAGCGATTAAAAAACTCGTTTTCGACGATAAGATTTGCACCTTAGAAGAACTCTTCGACGCCTGCGATAAGGACTGGAAGGGCTACGAATTATTGCGCAGTCAGGCCCAGCAGTGCCCGCAGTATGGCAATGACGACGACTACGTTGACGACATTGCACAGCGCATCGAAAACCATTACTACGAAGAAACCGTGCAGTACAAGGATTTCTATGGTCATTCCTTCACGTCGGCTTTCATGGGCATTTCGAACTTCATTCCGACCGGTCGCGTTTTAGGCGCTTCCGCTTGCGGTCGTAAGGCAACGGAACCGATTTCCGAAGGCATTTCGCCGGTTGGCGGCACCGATACGTCCACGCCGCTGGCAGCGATGAAGACTTGCGCAAAGATGAATCAGGACATTCACTCCGGTGGTACTTTGCTCAACATGCGCCTCGGTCACAATCTCGTTGAAACGAAGCGCGGTCGCAGTAATTTGGCGTCCATGGTGCAGTCCTTCTTCGATATGGGCGCGTTCCACATACAGTTCAACACCTTGTCCACGGAAACCTTGCTTGACGCACAGGCCCATCCGGAACAATACAAGGACTTGCTCGTTCGCGTAGCCGGCTACAGCACGCAGTTCGTTCACTTGTCCAAACGATTACAGGATTCTATCATTCGCCGCGCTGCTCATGACAGTTTCTAAAGGTCGTATTTTACAGCTACAGCGTTATTCCGTTAACGATGGCGATGGCATTCGGACCACGATTTTCTTCGCCGGCTGTCCGTTGCGGTGCCGTTGGTGCGCCAATCCGGAAGGCTATGAGCGGCAAAATCGGATTATGTACATTGCGTCCCGCTGCATCCAGTGTGGTCATTGCGAGACCGTCTGTCCTAAAGGGATAGGCATTGATTTGTCCGATGAAATGAACCGCCTCCAATGCGATGGTTGCGGGCTTTGTGCCGATGAATGTCCCACCAATGCCAGAAAACGCACCGTAACGGACATGACCGTAGCTGATATTATGAAAGCGCTGGAATCACATGCGTTATTTTTCCGTAATTCCGGCGGCGGAGTTACGTATTCGGGCGGCGAATGTACGGCTCAGCCGGAATTCCTCGATGAATTGACCGAAGCGGTGTATGACCGCGGTTTTGATCAAGCCATGGAGACTAGCGCCTATTTTGACCTTGATCGGGTACAGCACATTTTAGACAGAATTGACTTGTTGTTTACGGACATTAAGCATATGGACCTAGACATGCATAAACGCTGGACCGGCGTAGACAATGAGCGCATCTTGTCGAATATAGCGGCCATCGGCGCCAAACGGCGCGGCATGGTGGTGCGCGTACCGACGATTATTGGTATCAACGGTGATGACGACAACATACGGCGGACGGCGCAATTTGTGAAAAAACACTTGCAGGATCCTTGTATGGAAATGTTGCCCTATCATCCGTATGGTGAAGATAAATACACGCAGCTGGGCATGCCCTATGATTCGAACCAGTTTCGGACGCCAGATGCTGAGGAGCTACGGCATCTGAACGGGATAATCGAGTCGGAAGGGGTACGCGTCGTATCGTACAAGTAGTTTTGCCCGTTATTTCACTAGCGAGGGATACGTTGGTAAAATAACGAAAAATACAATATAATAGGTTTAGGTAGGCAATGAAGCCCTCGTCAGTTTCGGCGAGGGCTTTTGCGTTTCACGATGAGGAGGGGCTCCCATGAATAAGGCATTAGTAGCCAAAGTAGAAGAGTATGTGCTCGCACATAGGGAAGAAATCGTAAAAACGTTTGAAGAACTGATTAACATCAAGGATTTCTGGCGAGATGTAGACGGCGTTAATGCTGTTGGCGAATGGCTGAAAGATGCCTTTGAAGCGGAAGGCTTTGATTGCGAGTTGGTGGAGTTTTCACCGCAAGCAGGTAAGCTGCTGACCGGTACCTTAGGGGTGCATCGGTCCGGCGCACCCATCATGTTTGCCGGCCATATGGACACGGCACTAGCCAATGATATGTACGCTGACGCACCGTTTCGCATCGAAGACGGCTGTGCCTATGGGCCTGGTGTGCTGGACATGAAGGGCGGCATTATTATTGCGCTGTACGTAGTGAAGGCGCTTAATGCCATTGGCTACGCGGACCGGCCCATCAAGATTATATTTGCCCCTGACGAAGAAGGCTTGCACAACTACACCACCGTCGCCGAATACATCAAAGAACACTCATCGGGCTGCTTATTTGCGTTGAACATGGAAACGGGTCTCATGGATAATGGTCTTGCCGTTGGCCGCAAGGGGCGCCTTGGTATTGACGTTTTCGTAACCGGCAAGTCGGCGCACGCCGGCGCTGCCTTTGAAGACGGCATTAGCGCTATCGTCGAAATGGCGCAGAAGGTGATGGCGTTCCAGGCGCTTACTGATTTGGCGAAGGGCACGACGGTGAACATTGGCACTATCAACGGCGGCACGATTCCTAACGCCGTGCCGGGCGAATGCATGTGCCAGCTCGATGTTCGTTTTACTACAGCCGATGAAATGAATCGCGTGAAGGCGGCTATCGACGAGATTTGCAATACGTCGTACGTACCCGGTACGACGTGCACCTACAAGGAACTCAATGCCTTTACGCCTTTTGAAACAAATGACGCTGTGATGAAGCTGTATAACTTCATGGCCGGTATTGCTAAATCGTACGGCTATGCGGACACGAAGCCGACGCAGGTAGGCGGTTGCTCGGATGCGACGTTCATCCAAGCTGCCGGGACGCCGGTGCTGTGTTCCTGTGGCGTGCGAGGCAATTGGAATCACACGTTGCGCGAATTTGCCGAAGTAGAGTCCCTCTACGATCGTATTAAATGGTATTCCGCCGCTATCATTGATGCGGAGGAGCTGGCCGTGTAACGGCAAGCACTGCTGTTAGTGATATGGCGGAAACGGCTACGGCTGCCAAAGCGCTGTGAGCTCTTTGGCAGTTAGCTAATCTACAATAGACTTGCACCTTTTCTAGAGACGTAAAAAACGGTGGCCCGTTGGAGGCCACCGTTTTTTGTGTTATGGATGTATTGCTAACTGCCTTACGTGTTTGGCTTTGCAGCCGGATCCGTAAGCGTGTGCGGAGTTGTACTAGTATGCGGAGTCGTATTAGTATTTCATTATATTTTGGAACACGACCGGCTGATCGGTGTTGTTGCTATAGGAATGTGCAATGTTGGCGTGGAAGTTAATCTTCGCCGGTGCCGTTAAGGTGTATTCCTGGTCTTCTAAGGTTAGCGTCAAGGTACCTTCGGTAACGACGATGTATTCTTCCGTTACGCTGCGATGGGCGTCGGATGTGTGGTGCGCGCCAGGCTTTAAAATGATGTAGAAGTACTCAAAACCACGGAGCATGTTGAACGGGAAAATGTTATACAGAATCATCTGGTCATTTTCATCGTATACCGGTTTTAAGTCTTTTAGAATATCGACAGCGTTGTAGTTCGGTGTCTGTTCGTTGAACAGTGTCGATAAGGAGACTTGTAAGCCTTTGGCAATTTTCCACAGTACCGATACGGTAGGCACGGAGACGCCACGTTCAATTTGGCCCAGCATGGTTTTGCTGACGCCGGTGAGGGTGGACACATTGTCCAAGGTTAAATCGCGTTCGAAGCGAATCTTTTTTAAGACCTTGCCAATTTCCTTAGCCGGATCCATTTCTGGAGAAATTTGTTTTGCCATATTACCACCTATTATCCCATACATTGTTTATCGTTGTTGATTACTTTTATTTTACAAGGGGAAAGCCGATTTTACAAGTCTAGGCCGTGAGGGCAGCGGCTTTCTGTGTGCTGGCCTTGTGGGCCGAGGAGGGTGTTCATTTCACCGGAAACATAAAAGGTTGTAGCGAACGCGATGTGGTACCGCAATCCGTTACAACCTTTTGAAGTGCCAGTATTTTACTGTTTGGTAACCGGCGTAAGCTCGGACGTGCAGTGCGGGCAACGCGTTGCGTCTTCAGCCACTTCCTGTTTGCAGAACGGGCAAAGATGCGGTTCCGGTTTTGCTTCTTCTTCTTTTTTCGGGAAGAAGCGGTTCACCTGTTTGATGAGCAAGTATACGGCGAAAGCGATAATCAAGAACTGGATTACCGAGTTGAGGAAGCTGCCGTAAGCAATAACAGGGATGCCGGCTGCTTTTGCTTCTGCCAAGGTGTTGGCGTGCTTGCTGCTCAATGCGATGAAGAAGTCGGAGAAGTCGACGCCACCGAGGATAACGCCGAGAGGCGGCATGATGATGTCGCTTACGAGGGACGATACAACTTTTCCGAATGCGGCGCCTATGATAACGCCGACTGCCAAGTCGATAACATTACCGCGCATGGCAAAGTCTTTGAAACCTTTGATAAATTCTTTCATGAAAGACCTCCGAATACACTTTGAATCCTGTGAAATGAGTGCACTACTGGCGCCTAGTAATCTAGACCACTTTAGTAGCTTTTACAAGTCAGTATAGCATACAACATTGGTGATGTACATATATATTTCGTAAAAAAATAAAGCCAGTATGCAATGAGAGGAACTCTCAACGCATACTGGCTTTTTGTGCCGCTTAGTTACCTGTTAACGGGTAAGGCGTGACGCTTGTTTCACTGTGAGTGATTAGCGAACGACTACGGATACACCGTCCGGTACAACGGTTACGGTGCCGTTGGTAATGCCTTTGTCAGCCAAGATTTTGTCGGCCATAGCGCAGGCTTCGTCAATGTTCTTAGCGTAGTGCATATGCATGTCTTCAATCATGGACTGCGGTGCATCGGTGACCATGATAACGCTGTAGTTTAAGAGCAAGCGCAAGAGAATCTGGGATTCCCACTGGTCGAAAATGGTTTCGTTGCGGGTGCGGGCTAAGATAGCGTCCATAGCGTCCTGCAGGTTGTTGGCTTCTTTTAAGGTGTTGTAGAAGTCTTCGCCGCCGTGACCATCGCTGCAAGAGGAGCACATGATGATAACGCCGCCTTTTTTGCAGGTTGCTTCTGCTGCGGTCATACCTTTTACGGACTGGTAAATATTCTGGTCCAGCGGATAGCCACCGTTGGTGGTGACAACGATATCCGCCGGTTTTGCGGGCACGCCAGCTAACTTCATTTCAAAGGCAACGCCTGTTTCGTGAGCTTTTTCGAGGTCGCCGGCGAAAGCAGCAATAACCTTTTTGTCAGCGTCGATGCATACGTTGCAGATGAAGGCTAATTTAGCGGTGCGCGCTGCGTATACCATGTCGCGGTGAATCGGGTTGCCTTCGAGGATACCGGTGCGGGCGTGGTCACTGTTGATGAATTCGGAGCAGTGGTTGGCGAGAACCGTGATGCGGCTTGCAACGCCAGGCAATACGGATTTACGGCCGCCGGAGAAACCAGCGAAGAAATGCGGTTCGATGAAGCCTTCGGCTACGAGCAAGTCCGTGTTGATGGCTACTTTGTTAACCAAGCATTCGCCGCCGGACGGCAAGGTGCCGATGCTAACCATATCTTCGTCCTTACGGGCATCGTGCAATACAAAATGTTCGTTTTCGGCGATTTCTTTACCGTATTTAGCGATTAATTCGTCCTTCGTCGTCAAGCGATGCATGCCTGTTGCGATGAGGATGGTAATCTGGATGTCCGGGTTGCCGGCGCGCAATTCCTTGAGCAGGCGCGGCATGATGATGTGACTCGGTACCGGACGGGTGTGGTCACTGGAAATGATTGTACAGGTCTTTTTACCCTTAGCTAATTCGGACAGGCGGGGGGAACCAATCGGGTTAGCTAACGCATTGTCTACTAAGGTTCCTTCGTCAGCTTCCGGTTTATAGTCGTGAGCACCAGATACGAGCACGCCTTGTAAACGATCGTCAGGTACGTTCAACGTGCAATGCGTTTTACCGAAGGGTAACTGAAAGGTTTTCATTGTAGAGACACTCCTTTTTGATTAAGTATGAGCAAACATAAAATGAGAGAGAAAAATCTATAGTCAAAACGAATAACAACGAAGCAAAAATAATTTATATCCTTTGTTTCAAACACCTGTATTGTACCATCTTGACGACGTGTTGTATAGATAATTTTTGCGAAGTCTAAATAATTACATAATTAAGAGTATTTAGTATATAAAGTGATAACATCTTTCTGTTCATCACGAATGGATACTAAGTGGCGAAAAAATAAGGTGATACCGCGTAGATAACCCATAAGATTCTATAGATTATTGACGAGGTATCACCTTTTATGCAGATGTAATCTTGAATTTTAACATCTCTAGTTATCTTGTTTTTAAAGCACTACTAAAAAAGTGCGGTATGCTACGCATATAACACGTAACATACCGCACTGGTTTTAAGGCTTTTTATTTCACGATTTTGCCTACGATGTAGGTCACAACAGCTACGACGATCATAACCGGGAAGGTTACACCAACCGGGCTGTCTAAATCCAATACCTGGCGGTATAACGCGAAGCCGAGAATCCACAAAATGCAGTTCGTAACGGAGAAGGCATTCATGGACGAATCCTTGTTTAAGAGGAAGAACTGTACTAAGAGGATGGCAATCATCGGCGCGAAGACGGAACCAATGAGGAAGAGGAAGTCTTCGTAGTTCGTGATGGGCGTGAAGATGGCCAAGATGGCGCCGATTACGCAGATGACGATGGACGTTGTTTTTTCCGGCAATTTGCTGAAAAGACTGACAGCGCTTACGCCACCGGAGTACGCATCGAGGTACGTAGTGGTAACGGTGGAGAAGATGACGATCAAAAGGGCTGCAATGCCGAGGCCAGCTTTGAGCATTACGGCAGCAATGTCGCTTTCACCAGTGTAGATGGCGGTGCCAAGACCGATGAAGTACATCCAGCAGCTGACGATAGAGTACACGATGGCACTTACCGCCGATGCGGCTACCGGGCGTTTCGCCGTGCGGGTGTAGTCACCGATAAGCGGGAGCCAGGACAGCGGCATCGCAACGGCTAACTCTACAGCGGCGCCAAAGGTTAAGCCGTCAGCCGTTTCAGACGGTGTAATGCCTAAAACGGAAGCACCGGCAGCGGTGGCGGCTGGTGCGAACACAACCTTACTGAGCCACAAGGTTAAGAGGAACAAGAGAGCCATAGCTACCAAATTCAGCTTGCCTAAGTTGCGAATACCCACATAGAGCCATACGATGATGAGCACGGCCGTGAGGATGCACCAGGTGGTGGTGCTTAAGGGATACACAGCTTGTGCTGCTTCCGCCCCTGAAATAATCATAACCGCTGTCCAGCCAATGAGCTGCAATACGTTACAGATGGCGAAGAAGGCACCGCCGTAGCGACCGAAGCCGATACGAACGGATTCCATGGCACTGCGGCCGGTTTTGCCGCTAATAACGCCAGCGGCGAAGAACAAGAGACCACCGATGAGGTGACCTAAGAGAATGGCCTTGACGCCGTCGGGGAAACCGAGCGGTGCCAGCAAGGTACCGGTGATGATTTCCGCTATGGATACGGCGGCACCGAACCAGATGAGGCCGTTAGCAAAGAGACCTGTTTTTTTTGCTTCCATGAGAAGCTCCTTTCATTAGGCGCCTAGTTTCTTTTGAACATAGGCTAAGGCTCGAACACGTTGTAATGCGTATAAGAGCATCCCCGACAGCAGGGAGCCGCCTACTGTGGAGACCAAGAAAGGAACGACGTACACGTAGAAGGCCATTTGGCCTGCGCTTTTACCGAGGAACAGCACGGCTAATGGATAGGCGCTGAGACCGCCTAAGATGCCGGTGCCAAACACTTCGGCCAGCAAGGTAAGAAAAATATTGCGGGTGTACTTATAGGTAAGACCGGCCAAGAGAGCGCCAATCATACTGCCCGGAAAGGCGAGAATGCTGCCAATGCCGAATAAGTTGCGAATTAAGCTGGCACCGAAGGCAACGCCGACCCCGTAGAAGGGACCGAGCAAAACGGCACACAAAATATTAACCATATGCTGGACGGGGGCACATTTACTGAGCCCAACGGGAAAGGAAAACACACTGCCTACTACGGCAATAGCCAGAAATAATCCGGCCGTCGTTACTTTGTTGACATTACGAGTCGAAGTATTCATTACAACCTCCGTTGTCGGTCGAGACTTACTGGTCTCCTCTCACGCCGGAACACGGCTTCCCATCGCTGTAATGACACGAGTCCCGGGCGCTCCCCCGCAACTCGGTTCGCTTTTGCGAACAAAAAAAACAGAGGCACCTTGGCGGTGCCTCCGAAGAAATAGCTGATATGTGATCTTCCTACGGCGGCATTATCCGCATCAGGTATAAGGGTCGAAGCACAGCTTCCTCTCAGCCACGAAGGGCTCCCCTGAATTTATGACCACATTATAGCACGGTTGCTATAGTGTGACAACTATCAGTTGAAAACCATTATTAAGATTTAATTAGTCCTGCGGTACGCGTTTTTTCAAGATAGCGAGCAAGATGCAGGATACAACAGAACCGATGGCGATAGCCGCTAAGTAGAGAAGCGGGTTGCCAATGGTCGGTACTACGAAGATACCACCATGCGGTGCATGAAGGGTGCAATCAAAAGCCATGGATAAAGCACCGGCTGTAGCAGCACCTACGATACAGGACGGGATTACGCGAATCGGGTCAGCTGCTGCGTAAGGAATAGCACCTTCGGTGATGAAGGATAAGCCCATGATGTAGTTGGTCGGGCCGGATTTGCGTTCTGCCGGCGTGAAACGATTGCCGAAGAAGGTGGTGCAAAGGGCGATAGCCAACGGCGGAACCATACCACCGGCCATAACGGAAGCCATGATGCCATATTCGCCGGTAGCGAGGAAACCAGTACCGATAACGTACGCAGCTTTGTTAACCGGGCCGCCCATATCAACAGCCATCATACCGCCGAAGATAAGGCCTAAGACGATACGGCTACTGGTGTTCATGGATTTCAACGTTTCCATTAAGCCGGTGTTAATCGCACTTACTGGCGGGTTGATGATGAACATGATAATAACGCCGATGAGGAATACGCCCAATACCGGGTAGAGCAGTACCGGTTTGATACCGTCAAGGCTCTGCGGCAAGCCGGCGAAGACTTTCTTAAGACCGAGCATTAAGTAACCGGCTACGAAACCAGCAAGCAAAGCACCGAGGAAACCGGAGCCGCCGGCGTTAGCCAGGTAACCACCAACGAAGCCAACAGCCAGGCCCGGGCGGTCAGCAATACTCATAGCGATGAAGCCTGCTAAAATCGGAAGCATGAAGCTGAAGGATGCGCCGCCAATCTTCATGAACATAGCGGCAATCGGTGTACCGGAACCAAATTTACTCGGATCGGCAGGGTTAAAGGTATCGAATAAGAATGCCAAGGCAATTAAAATACCACCGCCGATAACGAACGGTAACATATGGGATACGCCGTTCATCAAGTGCTTGTAGAGCTGGCGACCGAAGCTTTCCGTTGCTTCTGCCTGATTATCGGAGCTATCATTGCCGGCTGTGTGATGGTAAACCGGCACATTACCGGACGTAGCTTCCGTCAATAATTCTTTGGCTTTGTTGATGCCGTTAGACACTTTAGTACGAATTAACGGTTTGCCATCGAAACGAGCCATGGCAACCTGTTTGTCTGCGGCGATGAGGATGCAGTCAGCGCCGGCAATTTCGTCGGCTGTTAACGCATCTTTAATACCGGACGCGCCGTTCTTTTCAACTTTAATGGTAATGCCCATGTCTTTCGCGGTGCGTTCCAAGGATTCCGCAGCCATGTAGGTGTGGGCAATGCCGGTCGGGCATGCCGTTACAGCTAAAACGCGATACGGCTGTGCACTATTGGCAGGGGCTGCTTCAGCGGCCGTGTCAGCGGCTTTGTCATCTTTGCCGGCCAAGGCTTTCATAGCGTCTACGTCGAGACCGCTCATAGCCGGGGTGAACAAATCATTTTCTTTGTAATCGATGAGGGCTAAGAACGCTTCTTTGGACGGTGCTGCCAGCAATGCATTCTTGAAGTCCGGGTCGATGAGGAAGGTAGCTAAGTTGCTGAGCACTTCGATGTGGGTGTCAGCAGCGCCTTCCGGAGCGGCGATCATGAAGAATAAGCGCGCCGGCTGGCCGTCGAGGCTTTCAAATTCTACGCCGTCAGGAACGGTCATGGCAGCGAGGCCTGCTGTTTTTACGCCGCTGCTCTTAGCATGCGGTGTAGCAATGCCTTCGCCGAGGCCGGTGGAACCGGAGGCTTCGCGAGCTAATACGTCTTCTTCGTATTTAGCCGCATCGGCTAAGTGCCCACCGGCAGCCATTAAGGTAGTTAAATGGTGAATCGCGGCTGCCTTATCGGCTGGTGTAACGTGTAATTCTACGGATTGCGGTTGTAATAAATCGGTAATACGCATAATACTCTACTCCTTTGCAGTTACGATAACGGATGGCAACAGCGAGCGGATTTGCGTACCTGTCGCCAAATCTTCGTGGAAAGCTGATGCGGAGCCGGCTGCGATACCGGTTTGCAACGCCTTCGTATAGTCGCCTTGGCCTTCGATAAAGCCGGCGATAAAACCAGCCACCATAGAGTCACCGGCGCCAACGGAGTTAACAAGCTTGCCCTTCGGCGCATTAGCTCGGTAGCATTCGTCGGTTTCCGTCAATAAGAGGGCACCGTCACCGGCCATGGATACCAGTACGTTGCGAGCCCCTTGTTCGCGCAGCTTACGAGCTGCCCCGATAACGTCTTCAATGGTATTCATGGGCGTGTTAAATAACTGAGCCAATTCATGGTGGTTAGGTTTAATCAAAAATGGTTTTTGGTCCAATACATTGCTGAGTAAGGACTGTTCCGCATCAACGACGATGCGTACGCCTTTAGGACCAACCTGCTGTGCTAATTCGCGGTATACCGTGTTCGGAATACCGTTGGGGATACTACCGGATAAGACGAGCCAGTCACCGTCAACCAATTTGTCTGCTTGGTCGCGTAGCGCCTGTAACGCTTCGTCAGTAATATGCGGGCCCTGGGCGTTGATTTCAGTTTCGCCGGCGTTGTCGTTTTTTAATTTCACGTTAACGCGGGACGTGCCCTTTGGCAGGCGAATAAACTGCTCCGTTACGCCTTCAGCCTGCACTTGGCGGATGATTTCATCACCGGTGAAGCCGGCCGTGAAGCCTAAGGCCGTTGTTTCCTGACCTAAGCGACGGAGCACGACGGACACGTTAATGCCTTTGCCGCCGGCAGTGAGAAATTCTTCGTAAGTGCGGTTCACGGCGAACGGTGTAAATTCGCGGACGCGCATAACATAATCCAAAGCCGGATTAAATGTAACCGTATAAATCATGGGTTAACCTCCTGTACCAGTGTGTGATTGCGATAAACGCTGTTTGGTAATTTGGTAGTAATAATCGTTGCCTTATCTAAGGTGGCAAACGTGATTGGCGATAGCTTGTCGAATTTTGACGCGTCGCTTAAAACGTACGCCGTGTGGCAACGAGCGATAGCCATCTGCTTAACTGCTGCTTCCTGCGGGTCCGGTGTGGTGAAGCCCCCTTGGAGGCTAATGCCGTTAGTGCCGAAGAAGCCTTTGGTGAAATTAAAGCGCTGCAGCTGTTCGGTGGCAATCGGGCCAACTACGGCGGCGGTGGCGCCTTTTACCGTGCCGCCCAATAAAATTACGTTGTACTGGCGCGATGCCAAGTACGCTGCGTGGGCCGTACCGTTTGTCACGATAGTGGCTTCCGGACAATTTAAGTGCGGCAACAACAATTCGGTCGTCGTGCCGGCATCGATGTAGACGAAGTCGTTGTTCGTAATCAATGACGCAGCCATCATGGCGATTTTTTGCTTTTCTTCGCGGAAAATGTTGGCTTTTACGCCGATTTCTGTGTCGCTTAAGTGGAAATCCACATCAATGGTGACGGCGCCGCCGTGCACCTTCTGCAATAAACCACGATTGTGCAACACGGTAAGGTCGCGGCGAATCGTGGCTGGGGATGCATCGAGCTCATCCACCAGTTCCTGGACGGTTACGGCGTGATTTTGGTGAAGTCGATCCAATATGGCGGTATACCGTTCTTCCGATAACATAGGAACTCCTTTCTTGCGGGAAACTGCTCCGCACTCCTGCGAAATCTGAGCCGCAGTTAGTTGTACGTAAGTGTAGTCGCTGGGACTTGATGTGAGGTCGACAAAAACAATCGATTACTGTGATTGTTTTTTGTGATTCTAAAGTAACTATAGCGGAAAAATCAGGACAAGTCAATTAAAATCAATCGCATATGCGCAAAAGTAATCAACGCACTAAACGGTATACTTAATATGACTTGGTGTAATATGTGGACTTATACCGTCCAATATAGGCATTTTTGCTACGCAGTGGGTGAAATTATGGCCAATTTAGCAAAAATAACATTTTGAGAAACCTGGTGGCGATTATGACACTTGTGAATAAGGCCGAGAGCTAGAATAGCTCTAGTACTATATATCTTGAAGCCTTTGGGATGACAGACAAAAAAGGTAGGAAATTGATACTAAAATAGTAGGTAAACCATGAATTTTATACAGGTTGACAATAATGAGCGGGCGTGATTAAATAACGGTAGCAGTTACTCACAGCAGGGGCTATGGACGGTAACCGAATGTGTGCGATTCGCTCAAAATCGCTCGCGGCATCGTGATTGGCTCATTGCGCATAGAGGACGGAGGTTTTAGGGATGAGTAAAGGATTATTTGTAACAGGTACGGGCACGGACGTAGGTAAAACCTATGTTACGGCTTTGTTGGTAAAGAAGCTTCACGACGCAGGGTACAACATTGGCTACTACAAGGCAGCCATTAGCGGCGCCGAAAACGTAACGGAAAGCGACGCCGGCTACGTGCGCAAGATTGCCGGCCTTAAGCAGACTGACGAAGAATTATTATCCTACTTATATAAAACGGCGGTTTCGCCGCACTTGGCGTCCCAGTTAGAAGGCAATCCGGTGGAAAAGGACGTGGTCATTGCCGGCTTCAACGGCGTGGCTGCCAATCACGAATTCGTCACCATGGAAGGTAGCGGCGGCATCATGTGCCCCATTCGCTATGATGACAAGGCGCACTACTTCTTGGAAGACATCATCCAGTGGCTTCATTTGCCGACCATCATCATTGGCCACGCCGGTCTTGGCACTATTAATAGCGTGGTCCTCACTGTTGAATACTTGCGTCATCGCAACATTCCGGTGAAGGGCATTATCCTCAATAACTACGTGGGCGGCACTATGGAAGAAGATAATATCGCTATGATCGAAGCTATTACGAAGGTGCCCGTTCTCGGCGTTGTCCGCGAAGGCGACACGGAACTGGACATTAAACCGGACGTGTTGGCCGGCTTGTATGACGAATTGAAGGCGTAAGAGCAAGCACAAGACGTTAAGAAAGGCGCTAAGGCTTTGTTAACGGCATTTCGCCTACGGCGCTTACTAGCGTCTGTAGCTACTAAGAGGTAAGGGTATAGGTTTTATAAGGAGACTTGTGAAATGAGCGACAGCACAAACAAGGGTTTGGATACGAAGGCACGCGATGCGGAAGTAAAGGGCTTTGATACGGCCGCGTTGGACCGCCAGTTATTTGGCAATGACCATATGAATCAGGCACAGTGGATTGAACAGGATTTGGATTATATTTGGCATCCGTGCTCCCAAATGAAGGATTACGAAACGTTAAAGCCAATCGTTATTGATCGTGGTCAAGGTTCGTATATTTATGATGCGGATGGCAAGGAATACATCGATATTATCGGTTCCTGGTGGTGTAATTTGTTGGGCCACTGCAATCCGAAGATTAACGCGGCTATTAAGAATCAGCTCGATTCGTTGGAACATATTATTTTCGCTAACTTGAGCCACAAGCCGGCTGTCCGCTTGGCTAAATGGCTCAGCACCTTAGTGCCGAAGGGGCTCACGAAGTTCCATTTCAGCGACAATGGCTCCGGTGCCGTTGAATGTGCGCTGAAAATGGCGTTCCAGTACCAGTATCAGACCGGTCATCCGGAAAAACAGAAATTCATGTGCTTAAGCGAAGGTTACCATGGTGAAACCATCGGTGCCTTGTCCGTTGGTAGCATGGATTTGTTCGCTAAAATTTACAAGCCCATGCTTATGGAAACGGTTCATACCGAAGCACCGGATTGTTACCGCTGCCCGTACAACAAGACCCGCGAAACCTGTCAGTGCGAATGCTTTGAAAAAGCTGAACAAGACTTCGCTAAGCACGGTCACGAGCTCGCTGCTGTTATCGTAGAACCTTTGATTCAGGGCTGCGCCGGTATGCGTATCTATCCGCCGCTGTACCTTGAAAAATTACGCGCTCTTTGCGATGAATACGGTGTACTCCTCATTGCCGATGAAATCGCTACTGGTTTCGGCCGCACGGGCAAGCTCTTTGCCTTCGACCACACTAACGTAAGCCCGGATATTATGACCATCTCCAAAGGCCTCACCGGCGGTTACATGCCTATGTCCATGACCATCGTAACCGATGCGGTGTACGACGCCTTCTATGCGGACTACGGCGAATTCAAGGCCTTCATGCATAGCCACACCTATAGCGGCAACCCCTTAGGCTGCTCTGCGGCGCTCGCCGTTCTCGACATCCTCTACAATGATGGCGTTCTCGCCGAAACAGGCCCGAAGGCTGAATACCTCCATGGCCTCTTGCAGGATACCCTCGGCAACCACAAGAATGTTGGTGAAATAAGACACATGGGGCTCATTAACGCCATCGAACTCGTAGAAGATAAAGCAACCAAAAAAGGCTTCGACGGCAAACTTCGCATGGGCTACCAGATCTACCAAAAAGCACTCAAACGCGGTCTGCTGTTAAGACCGCTGGGGAACGTGCTGTACTTTAATCCGGCATTGAATATAGCTAATGAAACATTAGCGGAAGCCGTTAAGCGCACGGCCGATTCCATTAACGACATACTCGGATAGGCGCTGGTCACACTCCGCTTTACTCCTTGGTCTTACCTCGTCGTAATGCAGTTGGTGTTACTTTGGGGCTAACTTCCTACAAGAACGGTTAGGTCAGCATGCTCGGAGGTTTAAGTTCTGGGCATTGCTACTGTTAAAATTTTAGATAGCACTTAAGTAAGAGCGAGCCTCGGTAACGTAGCTTCTCGACTGTCGCTGACGCAAGGTCATCGAAGTCTACGTTACCGAGGCTCTTCTTTACTTTGGAGTGTCTTTAGTGCCACAAAAATTTTAACAGTAGCTTTAGCACTATCTCCTTAAGCCTGTACGAGCATGCCTAGTCAACCTGCCTAGTACGATGGGTAGCCCCAAAGAAAGCACCTTTTCTGTCTTTAGCGACGAGGAATGACTAGTGTCGTAAGGCGGATGTGTGACCTTGCGCCTATGAGTATAATCGTGTAATAGGTGCTCGGCCGTTGGCGCTTAAGCGGCTTTGGCCGCTGATGTTTCATTGGGTTAGGGGGAACTCTGTAGGCTTGGATGTATTGTTGAGCTTAGTATATAATAATTTTACGAGTATAGCCTTTTTAGGTAGATTGGATATGAGAGAAAGAGAGAAATTGGTATGGCGACAAAGGATAATGCAGCTAAGGTGGCTTTTGTGGTTCGTCCGTTTAAGCCGGGCGAGGAGCAGTATGTTATGGAGGCACATCGTCGGATTTATCGTTAGGAGTATCATTGGAATGATGTGTTTGGGGATTATGCAGCGCATGTAGCTGAGGAGTTTGCTCAGCGCCCTCAAAAGGCTGGCGAGGTACTATGGATTGCGGCCGCTGATGGTAAGCCGGTAGGCTGTATTATGCTATGTGAAGGAGAAGCGCCGGATATTGGTGTGCTGCGGTTGTTTTTAGTTGAAAAAGAGTATCGCCAGCATGGTATTGGTCGTGCGTTGACGAAGACGTTATTGGATGAAGCTGAAGCTCATGGCTATAAAGAGTTGATGTTGTGGACGGCGTCACCTCTGGTTGACGCCATTCGTCATTATGAAAAGATTGGCTTTAAGAAGTAGAACGCGTAGCGAACACAGAATGGTCTGAAAACGGAAGTGTAGTATACGAAATATTAATGAAGGGGAATTTGCGTTAAAGTGTAATTAAAATGCAGGGAAAGGAGGATGTGCAGTGGATGATTTAACGAAGGATCCTTTTGAAGAGTATTTGCGTGAATCCGAGCCAGATAAACGCTCTAAGGGTTACGCTTGGTATACGGCAATTGGCTTGCAGGATGTAGATGGCTTGAAAACATCGGAGTACTTGAAGAATACTGCGATTCGAAATATAAAAGGCGAAATTTCTTTTGCTGAAGCTGATGCTTTGTTACAGGAATACTACGAAAAGAAGCCAGATAAAGATGCATCATCTCGAACTGAGGAGGCGGATAAGGTAGCGGTTCGAATTGCAGCGCTTTTATCAGAGCAAGCCTTTACTTTTTCACCGCTTGAATACATTGCCATCCATCGCAAGTTGTTCACGGGTATTTATTCGCATGCAGGGAAACTTCGTGATTACAACATCACCAAGAAAGAATGGGTTCTAAATGGCGCGACTGTTATTTATGGCAGTGCGTCAGAACTACGTGCCACGCTAGAATATGATTTCAACGAAGAACGGAACTATTCGTATAAAAACCGTTCCATTGATGAAATAATCCATCATCTTGCCTTTTTCATTTCTCGTCTGTGGCAAATCCACGTTTTCGGCGAAGGCAATACGCGAACTACTGCGGTATTTCTCATTAAATACCTTCGTATGTTAGGTTTTGCAAATCTTGGAGACACCTTTGCTACACATTCTTGTTACTTCCGCAATTCCTTAGTAAGAGCCAATTACAGCAATTGGAATAAGGAAATTAGCAGCACCACTCAATATTTAGAACTATTTTTGAGAAACTTTTTATTGGACGAAGATAACATGCTTGAAATTGAGGCCTTGCATGTTTGAATGCTGGGAGGATGTTTGATGACAAGATGATGCTCTTGTTTTTTCTCCCCATAAGACTTTGGAATTTCAGCGGCTACCTATTGCTAGAAGCAGGATGATGCAGACCTGTCTAGGAACGCGCAAAGAGATAAAGAGGCTGCGAGTTAGCCTTTGTCTAGTCATGGCTAGCGCTTATGATCAGCAGAAAAGCAGAAGAGACCACGTCAGAGCTGTGAAGCGACCATTAGTGAAACCGAAGGGAGCGAATAGCTCTGACGTGGTCTCTGCTTAATGGAATTGTAATGGTAATGACTAGACAAGGTTAAATGCAAAGCTTAGGATGAGCGCGCTCCTAGACAGGTCGTCTATCCGTTCTTGCGGCATGTTAGCCGCCGAAACCTAAAACGCTTAAGTCGCTATGTTGATGCTTTTTGACTAAGCGAACCTTTTTCAATCACAAATCCACTCAGAAACTGTTTGAGACGTAATCAAAAGCGCTAATTTTAGAACGGCAGTACCATGCCTCGATGAGCGCATATTGAAATAGGCGCGCTACAGGCTATCGTTTGTGCCGTATTGAAGGCGGACGTTTGTGGTCGTAAGCGCCCAAAGAGACTGAGAAAATGGCACATTTGGATGGCTGCTGTTGCTGCTGGTTGAGATGAAAAGATTCGGCTTGTTATTGCTAGTAAGACGTTGGGGATTAAGCGGCTACCTATTGCTAGAAGCTTTATGAGAAGGCGCGTTTGAAAGTAAAAAGAAAGTGAGTAGGTCACATGTGAAAATTTCTTAGCGCAAGTTAAGAAAATGTGTCAAAAAAGCCTGCCGGCACGGAATTCGAAGACATTTTGAAGAGACAGTCGAGAATCCGTGCCGGCAGGCTTTGGCGTAAGAAAAGCGATGAGAAAATTTTCACATGTGGCTAAGCGAAAGAGTTTTTAGAGCAAACGCGCCGGGCAAACAGGTCTTGTGGCATGATAGCCGCCAAGCACCAAGAGTACTAGCCTACCAAGCCGAACGTTCAGACTTAGCACAACAACGCCATCCAAAGCACCTAGGACCTAGCCCTTTGAGCGCTACGCCCAAAGCGGCTCACCGAAATGCGCACAACGATAGCCCGCGCCTCCATGATAAATGCGCCACGAGGCAAGATACTGCCTGACAAAACAGCGCTGATGCGGACAAAACAAAATTGAGTGCTACATGATTGAAATAAAGTGAGCGAATTTGGAAATATATGATATAATTATGGTAGTTTGCATATAAGTTTAGGTTGCTATGTGAGAATGTAAAGATAGAACACATCGAAAAGTAGGGTTCGCTTTAGTGGAAGCGCATAGTGAGTAGGATAATAGATTCGTTGGAAGCTCCTAAGAAGTTATCTTGAAGTTGAGTATAACGGCGGAGCAGGGTTTTATTTCAGACGAGGTGATACCATGAAAGTAACAAAAATGCATGGTTTGGGTAATGATTTTGTGTTTTTTACGGACAAAGACGGCGCCAATAAGGATTACAGCGATTTGGCGATCCGTATGTGTCATCGCCAGACCGGTATCGGTGCTGACGGCATTATTGTGGTAGTGCCTTCCGATAAAGCGGACATCCGCATGCGCATTATTAACGCAGACGGTAGCGAAGCGGAAATGTGTGGCAACGGTATCCGTTGTTTCAGTAAATATGTGTACGAACGCGACATTGTGAAGAAGACGAAGTTCACCATTGAAACGTTGGCAGGGATTATGGAACCGGAATTGACCGTTGAAGACGGCAAGGTTACGCTGGTTACGGTTAATATGGGTAAGCCGATTTTCCCGGCAGCGCAGATTCCGATGAAGGGTGATGCGGCGAAGGTTATTGATTATCCGTTGACGATTGGTGGCAATACTAAGTTAAATGTAAGTTCCGTTTTGATGGGCGTTCCGCACACGGAAGTGTTCGTAGCCGATGTTAAGGCTGTGCCGCTGACGACGTGGGGCCCGCAGATTGAAAAGCATTCCGTGTTCCCGCGCAATACGAATGTTAACTTCGTAGAAGTGGTGGACAAGAAGCATATGAAGGTACGCACGTGGGAACGTGGTGCCGGCGCAACGTTGGCTTGCGGTACCGGTTGCTGCGGTAGCGTGGTTATGGCCTATGAAAAAGGCTTAACGGACCGCGAAGTTGACGTGGAAGTGTACTTAGGTACGTTGCATATCAACTACACGGAAGACGGTACGGTATTCATGACCGGCCCGGCTGCTCAGGTTTTTGAAACTGAGTGGGAAGACTAAGATAGGTTATATTAGCTAGGCAATGGTAGTGGCGCCGATAGCGCCATGATGGCTGAGGTTGACGAAAGGGGTTAATTTCAGCTAGGGATGGCGCTAAACCGCGTTACTACATAGTACTAGCGATAACATATTGGGTAAAGGGATTGCCCGATAGGGACGAATAGAGCATGCTTGAGAGCAGCTGGCAAAGGGTAAGTTGAACGGAAGCATGCCGAACTACAGGGATTTAACGACGTAGTAGGGAGTACTATTATTTCAGAAGAGTAGGCAAGCGGAGGTATATTATGGCACCCATTCGATTGACGGGCATTTCCGGCGCACGCGGCATCGGTACAGGCACCGTCTATGTTTATAAGCAAGAAGATATCCGAATCGACACGAGAACTATTGAACGCGACGCCGTAGCCGGCGAAGTAGCGCGTTTGCAAGGCGCGATGGAAGCGACTATTGACCAGCTTAAAGCTGTGAAATCAAAAGCCGCAGAGTCCATGGGCGAAAAGGAAGCGGCTATTTTTGAAGCGCACATCCTCATCGCACAGGATCCGTCCTTAGTGGCCGGCATTCAAGGCGCTATTGAAAGCGATTGCTTAAGCGCAGCGGCAGCGACGGAACAGACTGTAGCTATGTACGCTGATATGTTCTCGGCGATGGAAGACCCGTACATGCGTGAACGTGGCGCAGATATTCGCGATATTGGCGATCGCTTATTGCGCAACATCTTGGGCATGAACCCGCGCGGGTTGGCTCATTTGACGGGCCAGGTTATCTTGGTAGCAGAAGACTTGACGCCGTCCGATACGGCATCATTAGATAAAAACGTAGTTCGTGGCATCATCACAACTGCTGGTGGTCCTACGAGCCATGCGGCTATTATGGCGCGTACGTTGGAAATTCCGGCCGTTATGGGCGTTGGCTCCGTTGACGGCGTTGAATCCGGCATGAAAGCTATCGTAAAGGGTACGGAAGGCGAAGTTATCGTCGAACCGGACGAAGCTGAATTTGCTAAGAGCAGCGAAGCGGCTGAAGCCTATCGCGCTCATTTACAGGCGTTGAAACAGTCTGCCAGCTTACCGGCGGTGACGAAAGACAATCATCAAGTATTGTTATTCGGCAACATCGGCAAAGCACAGGACGCCAGCCATGCGTGTCATTTAGGCGCTGAAGGTATTGGCTTGTTCCGTACGGAATTCTTGTACATGGGTCATGACGAATTGCCGACCGAAGAAGAACAGTACGAAGTATATGAAAAGGTTGCGAAACGCCTCGAAGGCAAACCGGTTATTATCCGCACTATGGATATTGGTGGCGACAAGGAATTACAGTGCTTGCAGTTGCCGAAGGAATTGAATCCGTTCCTCGGCTATCGCGCTATCCGCATTTGCCTTGATAAACCGGACATGTTCAAGACACAGCTCCGCGCTATCTTGCGCGCCGGTGTTTGGGGCGACGTACAAATCATGTATCCCATGATTGCGTCCCTCGAAGAAGTTAAAGCGGCTAACGCCCTTCTCGAAGAAGCGAAGGCTGAACTTCGTGCTGAAAACGTGCCGTTCAAGGAAAACGTACCGGTCGGCATCATGGTGGAAATTCCGTCTGTAGCCGTTAGTGCGCAGCTGTTCGCGAAACACGTAGATTTCTTCAGCATTGGCACCAACGACTTGTGCCAGTACACCTTGGCCGTTGACCGCATGAATGAACGCATTGGTAATTTGTACCAGCCGCTTCATCCGTCCGTATTGCGCTTGATTAAGAACACCATCGACGCATCGCATGGCGAAGGTAAAATCACCGGCATGTGCGGCGAAATGGCGGGCGATCCGTTAGCTACGATGATTCTCTTAGGTATCGGACTTGACGAATTCAGTATGAGCGCTTCGTCCATTCCGGTAGTGAAGGAAATCGTTCGTGCCGTAACCATCGAAGAATGCCGCGAAATGGCAGCTCACGTGCTGACCTTGGAAACGGCGGCCGAAATTCGCGACTATGCGAAATCGGTGCTGGAAGCTAAGGGCATCGAACTGTAAAAGGCAACCTGTGAAATGAAGGGCCCCGGAGGCTGGTTATTTCACATCAATGTAAAATTTTTCAAAAATGGTTGCGATAATGTTGAATTTTTTATAATATAAAAAGATAGAAACGATGTCGAGGTGACGACGGCAACCGTCCCTGGGCTGTGGCGTTAATCAGAAAGAGGGTATGTATATGACACAGGAAACCGTTATCATTACCAATGAATCCGGCTTACATGCACGACCGGCTACCTTGTTCACGCAGTTGGCTGCTAAGTTTGAATCCAAAATCACCATTGCTAAAGGCGAAAAGAAAGCTGACGCAAAATCGATTTTGACGGTTCTTACCTTAGGCGCTGCTAAAGGTACGGAAGTTGTATTGACCGCTGACGGCCCGGACGAAGCAGCCGCTGTTCAGCAGTTAAAAGAATTCTTGACCACCAATCAGGACTAATCTAAAAAATTAAATACAAAATATAGCCTAGAACGTAAAATACCCGCTGAGCTCGAGAGGAGTTCAGCGGGTATTTGTTGTTGGAAGCTGTTTATTTCACAGCCTATTAACTGTGCGATATGAAATTACGCTACCAGGAGCAACTATTTCGAACTATTCACTACATGCAAATCGCTGTAGTAGGCCTTGTCGGCTTCGTGATTGC